>Ga0335085_10001372_pt1 | contig 52794 bp, 40 predicted proteins | sample Lox_Sample_45_FD_206712 | JGI IMG/M metagenome (GOLD analysis project Ga0335085, IMG submission 206712) | Soil microbial communities from Loxahatchee National Wildlife Refuge, Florida, United States - Lox_Sample_4.5 | ecosystem: Environmental > Terrestrial > Soil > Wetlands | place: USA... | reverse complement strand
ACCAAGCCACCTAGCGTGGTGGCCGTGCCAGTGCCGCCGCGACCGACCGCCAGCGTGCCGCTGCTGATATTCGCGGCATTCGTGGTGTCGGTAGTAGCCGACGCGGCGAACGCTACCCCATTCGTCTTCGTACATGTCACCGCGTTACTGCCCGAGGTCGAACAGTCGCCGCTCAGCTCCGCCGCGCTCATCGGAGAGCCGCCCCGGACCAAGCCGCTCAGTGTGGTGGCCGTGCCAGTGCCGCCGTAGCCAACGGCCAGTGGCGTATTCGTCCACGTCATTGGCCCACTGCCTGCCGCGCTCGTCAAGAACGCGCCCGTGGTCCCCGCGGCCGCGGGAAGGATGAAGTTGTAAGTGCCCGGGGTAGCAGGCGGTTGGACCGTAACCGTCCCGCTGCTACTGCCCGACAAAACGATGCTATTTCCGGAGCCACCTGTCAGATTTCCGGAAGATGTCACGCCCCACAACGGCGACGCGCTGTGGTTCTCCACCGTCCAAATGTTTCCGCTCTGGCTGGCGCCGCCCTGAATCGTTTCGCTGGTGGTGTTACCGCCGGTGATCAGGACACTGGTGTTGTTGGAGTTGGTGTCCGACACCTCCCAGGTGGCTGCCGGGTTGACCCCGCCGACACCCCAATAGTACGGCCCCGTAGAGCTGCCCTCGGCCATGCGCACCATGGCGCTGATGTAGTTTCCACTCGCATCAACCGCCATCGGGACCGGTAACGGCCAGTCCCCTGAAGAGCCGCTATCGAACCAGATAGTCCCGTTTCCGGTCGCGGGACGGTTTGGCGCTACCGTCGTCAGCATGTTGATGACGCCGGTGATGTAGGTCGATACCGCCACTGACGATCCGCTGCAACTGGCATACCCGCTGCCGCTGGTGGGAATCACATAGGCTGCTGTCGGTGCGCTGGTGTAGCCGCCCCCGCCGGTTATGATCGTGAGGGCCGCCCCTGGGCTGACGGTGTTGGCCATAGACAACTGGACCGAGGCGGTCGCCAGCGTGGCGCCGCCGGGAATCCCGATAACGCACAGTTCGCCCGTACTACCAGTGGCGGTTATCCCCGACATATACGCGCCTCCGCCGATGCCGGAACCGGCATTCAGGCTGGCAGTGGCAGTAACATTGCCGCTGCTATCCACGGTTAGAACATTCGTTTGCGCAACAATGGGAGCGGAGAAGAGTACCGGCACGATCAGGCCAAAAAGCCAGAACCTGCCCCCCCCCCCGGCGGAACGCGAAATGGCGGCCGAAGGACATAGTGTAGTGATTGATACCACATCCTTCGCGCGGGTGTCAAGAAAAGTAAGTACTAGACTACTCAGCCTCCGCGCGTAAACCTCCGTCACACTAAATCCACCACGTAACGATCCCTGCAATCTAACTTTGATAGTAAGGACGCCAAGCACTTATCACAGCGAGTAACTTCAGATCCACCACCGGCTCGGCAGCGCAGGCGCTCACCCAAGGGCCCGTTCAATGTGGGCCAATCAGTTGAGAAATGGACAGGGCGGGCGGAACGGGAAATGGCACGCCTCCGTTTTGCGCGTGTTCCGCAGAAGAAAAGTAAGTACGAACGCGGTCCAGTCTCCGCGCGTGTACCTTGGTCATGCCAGATCCACTAAGTATCCGCCCGCGCGAGATAGCCGCCAATAATGATGAGCTACTAACCGGCAGCCCAATTACCGCCACCGGAACAATTTCAGCGCAATCGGAAAACACACCACCAGCCACACGCTCAGCACCAGTAACTGCCCCGAGACCTGGGCCAGCCCGGCGCCCTGCAGCATGTTCGCCCGCAGCGCGTCGATCGCGGCCGTCAACGGCAGCGCCTTGATCAGGGGTTGCACCACGTCCGGAAATCGCTGCGCGGAGAAGAACACGCCAGAGACAATCCACATCGGCATCATCACCAGGTTCATCAATCCCGATGCCGCTTCGATGGTCTTCACGCGCGAAGCAATCAGCAATCCCAGCGCGCCGAACGACAGGGATGTCAGCACGCAAATCCCCGCCAGATCGATGGCCGATCCGCGCGCCGGAACTTTGAAAACCAGGACGCCGAAGCCCAGCAGGAATCCCACTTCGATCACCAGCATCACCAGCCGCGAAAGCAGGAACGACAGCAGGTAATAAGGCCGCGGCATGGGCGTGGCGATCAGCCGCTTCATCAGCTTGCGCCGCCGCGCATCCACGATCGCAAAGCCCATGCCCCAAATCGCGCTGCCCATCAGGTTCATGCCCAATAGCCCGGGGATCAAAAAATCGATGTAGCGCGATCCCGGCTCGCGCAGCAGCCGGTCCGCCGCCGTCACCGGATCCACGCGCCCCGCCGCTTTCTCGACCGCGCGATCGGCCAGCATGCGCGCCGTGCGCCCTTCCGGATTCGTATCGTCGTAGCGGTACGCCACCGCGCCGTCCGCGCCAGGCTCGGCCAGCAGCGCGATCTTGCCCGTGCGCAGGGCTTCCTCGGCCGCCGGCGCGGACAACTGCTGCACGTCGAGCAGCTTATCCTGGCGCAAAGCCTGCGCGAGCTGCGGCGTCACCGTGGCGACCTTCAGCACGTCCGCCGGCCGGTTGCGAAACGCCACGCCCAAGCCTGCTGCCAGCAGGATCGGGAAAATGAAAACCCAAAACATGGCTTCCGGCTCGCGCAAGAATTCGCGGAAGCGCGTCAGCGTCAGCTCTACCAGCGGATGGCTCGCCGCTCCATCCATGCGCGGCGCTTTGGCCGCCATTTCTTTCGCCGGAATTCCCGGAATCGCGGTCGTGTCACTCATCTCGCAAATGCCGTCCCGTCAAGGTGACGAAGACGTCCTCCAGGCTCGCGGAATGCGTCCGCAGCTCCGTCAAAGGTACCCCTTGCCGCGCGAGTTCCCCCAGCAGCGCCGGCACGGTGCGATGCAGCGCGGTCACCTGCAGCAGCACCGTCCCGTTCTGCGTTTGCACCTCGCGCACCCCTTCCAGACTGCGCAGCGCCGCCAATTCCAGCGCACGCGCCGCGCCGCCGGCCGAAAACTCCACTACGTGTTCCACGCCGATGGATGCGATCAATTCCCGCGGCGAGCCCAGCGCGATCGTCTTGCCGTGATCCATAATCGCCACACGGTCGCACAGCCGCTCCGCTTCGTCCATGTAGTGCGTCGTCAACAGAATGGTACGGCCCTGCAGCTTGAACTGTTCGATCAAATCCCAAAGCTGCCGGCGCGCCTGCGGATCGAGCCCGGTGGTCGGCTCATCCAGAAACAAAAAGTCCGGATCGCCCACCAGCGCGCAAGCCAGTGCCAGCCGCTGCTTCTGCCCGCCCGAAAGTCCGCCCACCCGCGCGTTGCGCTTCTCCGCGAGCTGCACCAGCGTCATCACGTCCACCGGCGCCGGACCATGCCGGAAGAAGCTGCGGAACAGGCAAATGGTTTCGAACACCGTGACCTTGTCGGGGAACTGCGTCTCCTGCAGTTGGATGCCGAGGCGCTGCCGCAGCTCACCGGCGTTCGCACTCCAATGCAGACCCAGCAGCTCGACCTCGCCCGAATCCGCCTCGGTCAGGCCTTCGCAGATCTCGATGGTGGTGGTCTTCCCCGCGCCGTTCGGCCCCAGCAAGCCGAAGCATTCGCCCGCGCCCACTTCCAGATCCAGTCCGTCGACTGCCACGACGTCCTTGAAAGCCTTCCGCAGATTGCGCACACGCAGAGTGGCCGTAGTCGACGTGGAAGGCATTCTTCCAGTATCCGCCATGACCATACTACGGTCAAACGCGGCAAAACCGGACGGCAGATCCCACAAGCGGACAACGCACCACGCCCCGCAGCGTCCCGCAGCAGCGGATTAAGGCAATCGGATTGCACCGTAACCACTACCATGACCCTCCTCAAGGACCTGCATTACGCTGCCCGCATTCTGCGCCGCAGTCCCGGATTTACCATCACCGCGATCCTGACCTTGGGGTTGGGCATCGGCGCCAACACGGCCATCTTCAGCGTGGTGAATGCCACGCTCCTGCGCCCGCTTCCCTTTCCGCACCCCGAACGCATCGTGGCCATCCAGAACCAGTACAAGGCGCTGGGGCTCGATTCCGCCTCGGCCTCCGTCGCCGATTACGTCGATTACCGCCAACAGCGCCACTTGTTCTCCGAAGTCGCGGCCATCGATACGAACGATGTCAACCTCACCGGCGTCGACCGCCCGGAGCGTTTGCAGTGCGGCGAAGCCACCTCCGGATTGTTCAACGTGCTCGGCGTGCAGCCGGTGCTCGGCCGCGTTTTCACTTATGACGAAGATCAGCCCGGCCGGAATCAGGTAGTCGTGCTCACCACGGACCTGTGGAAGCGCCGCTTCGGCGGCGATCCCGCCATCATCGGCCGAACTATTCACCTGAACGACAAACCGTACACCGTGGTGGGCATCGTACCGTCGATCCTGCGCTGGTTCGCGCCGCTGGATGCCTGGATTCCCACCGGATTCACGCCGCAGGATATGGCCCCCGCGCGCCGCGGGGATCAGTTTTTGTTCGTGCTCGCACGGCTGCAGCCGGATGTTTCGCTCGCGCGCGCCCGCGCCGGCATGGCCGCCTTCGGCCACACGCTGGCGAAGCGTTTTCCGGACAATTATCCGCCGTCAAGCGGTTGGGCCATCCGCGTGGATTCGCTCAACGAACTGCTGGTCGGCGATGTGCGCGGCGGCCTGATCGTGCTGCTTGCCGCGGTGGGCTTCGTTCTGTTGATCGCCTGCGCCAACGTGGCCAACCTGCTGCTTTCCCGCGCCGCGGCCCGTACCCGCGAGCTTTCCATCCGTGCCGCGTTGGGTGCGGCGCGCTGGCGCATCGCCCGCCAACTGCTCACCGAAAGTGTCCTGCTGGGTGTCGCGGGCGGCGCCGCCGGGCTGCTGTTCGGCGCCTGGGGGATGGGATTGCTCGTCAACTACGGCCCGCAGCAGTTGCCGCGCCTCGATGAAGTCACGCTCGATGGCCGCGTGCTGGCGTTCACCGCCGCCATCGCCATACTCACCGGCATCCTGTTTGGCCTCGCGCCGGTGGTGCAGCTCGCTGCCGGCAATCTGCACGACATGCTGAAATCCGGAGCGCGCGGTTCCTCCGGCGGCGTACGCCGGCAGCGCACCCGCAGCGTGCTGGTGGTTTGCGAGGTGGCCCTGTCGCTGGTGCTGCTGGTCGGCGCGGGACTGTTGCTGCGCAGCTTCAATCGCCTCGAGCGCGTCGATCCCGGATTTCGCACGCACCACGTGCTCACCTTCAGCGTCTCCCTGCCGCCCGCCGGCTATGCCACGCTGTCGCGCACCTCCGGCTTCTTCCACGCGCTGCTCGATCGCGTCGCGTCGCTGCCGGGCGTCACCGCCGCGGGCGCCGTGAATCCATTGCCGTTCAGCGGCAACAACAGCTCCGGCTCGTTCCTCATCGAAGGCGTGAATGTGCCCGCGGGCGCCACCGCGCCGCATGCCGATCAGCGCGTGGTCAGCCCGGATTATTTCAAGGCCATGGGCATTCCGTTGCGCCGCGGACGCCTGTTGACCGATGCCGATCGCGAAGGAGCGCCGCTCGCCGTAGTCATCGATGATGCCTGCGCGCGGCAATACTGGAAAGGTCAGGACCCCATCGGCCGGCATCTGCGTCTCACTGGCGCCTCGAGCCCGTGGGCCACCGTAGTGGGAATTGCCGGGCATGTCCGCCACAACGCCCTGGACGATCAATCCCGCAAAGCCACCTTCTACTGGTCCTATTTGCAGAAGCCCGCGCAGTCGCTCGCGTTCGTCGTGCACACCGCCAATGATCCGCGGCCGCTCGCCAACGCCGTGGAAAGCGCCGTATCGTCCCTCGACAAAGACGTGCCGGTCTTCGACGTCAAGACCATGGATCAGCGCGTGTCCGCCTCGCTCGCCAACCGTCGCTTCGCGGCTTGGCTGTTGACGGTCTTCTCCTCGATCGCCATGCTGCTGGCCGCCGTGGGACTCTACGGCGTGATGACCCAGACCGTCCTGCAGCGCAGCCGCGAGATCGGCGTACGCATGGCGTTGGGCGCCCAGGCGCGCGATGTGCTGCGCATGGTTCTGCGGCAGGGAGCCGTGTTGATCGCGGTGGGTGTCGCGGCCGGATCGCTGGCGGCGCTCTTGCTGACTTCGTTGATGAAGTCGCTGCTCTTCGGCGTCAGCCCGGCCGATCCGCTGACTTTCCTGGGCGTCGCCGTGCTGCTGATTGCCGTGGCCCTGATCGCAACTTATCTGCCCGCCCGCCGCGCCACCCGCATCGATCCGGTGACTACCTTGCGCTATGAATAGCCCGCGATAACCAAAGTAGACTGGAGCGCCGCCGCCATCGCCGGGGATAATCGGAGAGGAACAGTGTCCCAGCCATCCGAGCGCGCATTTCCCACGCCATCCATCGGCCTGTTTTTGGGGCTGCAAATCCTCGACGTACTCACCACCGTCGTCGGCTTGCAGCACGGCGCGCGCGAGGGCAGTAACTTCATCGGCCACCTGTTGCAGACCGGACCCCTCAGCGGCCTGATCATCTCGAAGATCCTGGCCGCTGGCCTGGCCGCCTTCGCCGTCTTCTTGAATCGCAAACGTCTGCTGGTGTTTCTGAATTTCTGGTTCGCGGCGATCGTGGCATGGAACATGCTGGCTATCTGCCTGCAATTCGCGCGCTAGGTAGCACTATAAAGATCCAACAGCAACCGCCGATAAGATGAGGTGGACTCGATACCGGCCGTTGTCGCGATTGTGCGGGATGCCGCCAGCCTGGAAACCATTCAAACCACGCTGGGCGCGCAGGGTATGGAGGTACGGACGGCCGGCGACGCGGACGCCGGTTGGGATCTGATCCGCCGCGCGCATGCGGACGCTATCTTGGTGGATTCCGAGATCGCGCGCGGAACGCACCTGCTCGAGAGCATCGCCGATTGGGATCCGGGCGCGCAGGTGCTGCTGCTGACGGATCACTACACGTCGGAATCGGCGGTGGAGGAGATCCAGCACGGGGCCTGCGACTGTTTGCGCAAGCCGGTGGCGCCCGAAGAGTTGCGGCAGCGCGTGACGCAATTGCTCGAGGAGGCCAAACTACGGCGGCAGACGCTCGAACTGGACGAACGGCTGCTCGAGAATTACCGCTTTCATGGCATGGTCGGCCGCAGCCCGCAAATGCTCGAGATTTTTGCGCGCATCCGGCGGGTAGCGCCGCATTACCGGATTGCGCTGGTCAGCGGCGCGACGGGCACCGGCAAGGAATTGGTGGCGCGTGCGCTGCACGATCTGAGCCCGGTGGCGGCGCGGCGTTTTGCGATCTGCAATTGCTCGGCGATCGTCGAAACGCTCATGGAAAGCGAATTGTTCGGACACGTGCGCGGGGCCTTCACGGGCGCCACGCAGGATCGCGTGGGGTTGTTCGAATACGCGCATGGCGGCACGGTGTTCCTGGATGAAATCGCCGATATGCCGCTGGCCACGCAGAGCAAACTGCTGCGCGTGGTGCAGAACCAGGAAGTGCAGCGGGTGGGCTCGCCGGACACGCGCAAGGTGGACGTGCGGGTGATCGCGGCCACCAATCGCGATATGCGCGCCCTGGTGGCTGCCAACCAATTTCGCGAGGATTTGTACTATCGGCTATCGATGGTGGAGCTGACGATGCCGCGCCTGGCCGATCGCAAAGAGGATCTGCCATTGCTGGAGCGGCATTTCGTCGATCGATTCGCGCGCGACTACCGCAAGCGCATCGGAGGTATCTCGCGGCGGGCGCAGACGGTGCTGTCCCGCCACAACTGGCCTGGGAATGTGCGCGAACTCGAGAACGTGGTGGGCCACGGCTGCATGATGGCGGAATCGGAATTCATCGACGTGCGCGATCTGCCCGGCTATCTGCGCGGCGAAGCGGGGGGCTCGCCGGCGAATGCGCCGGACCTGATCCCGCTCGCCGAGCTGGAGCAGAACTATACGCGGCACGTGCTGGAACGCGTGGGCGGGAATAAGCTGCACGCGGCGCAGGTGTTGGGCATCAGCCGCGCGACGCTTTACCGTATTCTGCGTGACGGCGCGGGCGTACCAAAAGCGTCCGGCGATTTTTCAAGTTGGGCCAGGCCGGCGGCGCGAATCCAAGTTCAATAGGCTAGCGCGATCCGGACGGAAGGGCCATGATCGTTTCCGCTTCAACGGGATTACCCTTTTCGTGCACGCTCGGCACGCGCCAGCAAATCCGCCATGTTCGGGTCGTTGGCGGCGTGGCGCGCCCACCCCTCCGCGGTCGCGTTCCAGCGATAATCGTGAATCGTCATATCGATGCCGCGGTCTATGAGAAACCGCGCTGCTTCGTAGTTCGCGTGGACGGCGCACTCATGCAGGATGCTGGCCGGCTCGTGCGTGCTCCAGTCCGTGTTGATGTTGGCTCCGTGCTCCAACAGAAAGTCCGCAATCTCAAACTGGCGATTCATGCACGCCCATGCCAAAGCGACGTCCAGGACATGCTGGGCGTTCGGGGGTATCCAATGAAGATTCCGGAGCCAGGCAGGATGGTTGGCGGGGTGATGCTGACTGAGGCTCCCCAGCCGCGGATTGCCGGCCTCATCAAACCAACCCTTGACTCGCGCCATGTCCCCTACGCCGGCCGCGTGAGGAAGATCGTCGGGCAGCGGCCAAATCTGAGTCAGTAGAGGGATGAGATGCGCATTCCCGTACTCCAGCGCGAATTCCAGCGCGGACGTAGGCGGGCGCTTCACCCTCAGTGCGGGACTCAGATCGATCAGTCGCGCGATGAAAGGTCCCCGATCGTGGTAGGCCGCATTCTCAATTAACCCCACCTCAAGCCCGGCATTGGATTCGCCAAGCATGTCGCGTTCCTGCTGTAGCCACCGGTTGAACTCTTCCAGGTCGTTTTCATGTATCGCCGCATGTAGTTCGTTCATAACGACCGTCCGCCAGGGGCTTCCGTAGACGGGATGCTCGGCCAGGTAGTCGATGAACCCGCCTCGTCCACGCCATTTCTCCACTCGCTCGCCGAGCGCAGGGTCGAGCTCGATCGAACGGCTGAGAAGGAGAGCGGCGGCCGCCTTATGCTGAAAACGGCAGGCACAAAGGAACGCATGCGTGACGCTGGCGGCTTCGCCGCCCGGACGTGTTGACTCCAGACCATCACGTAAGCCGTCAATGTCACCGAGCGCCGCGAGAACATCCAGCGTGCGCGGCAGAACACCCTTGCGCAAGAGAAGCTGCAACACTCCCTTCGCGCGGGCGCTCAGTGCGCGTTCCCATATGGCCGGCTCTACGGTAGAGCCCGCATCCAGTAGAAGCTCGGCGCAGTCGATACGCGTGAACATTTTCTCCCGGTAAGGATCGCCGCTGTCGCCAAACGAGCCGGTGGCAAACCCAAGTAATGATTCTCCGGAATCATCGCGCCACGATAGAAGCGCAGGATACTCCTGAACGAGCTGCCTTAATCGTTCGACCTTGTGGTCATGGATGGCGCGCTCCGCCTCCGCGGCCGCCCACTCCAAGCCCTTGCCTTGCCGGCGCAGGACTGCGGCGCGAAGATCCTGCCAGCCCGCGAAACCGTATTCCCGGGCGAGTACCAACTGCGCGTCGCGTAACGATAGAGGAAGGGCCGGAGCCGGCAATTGCGCATAGACACGGGCGCGCGCGTCCGGGTCGCCGGCGGCGAACTGGCGCGCCAGTTTCTTTGCCTGCTTCCTGTTGGATTCAAGAGACGAGTGTAGGGGTACGAACTTCGACGGGGTCACAAGACCTCCTTTCATAGTTGCCGGTGTCCCGCTGATACCAGGCTGAAAGAAGGTAACAGAAGCCTCAAAACGAAAACAGGTGGGATGCTTCCCTTGCCGCGGGTAGGAGACGCCCTGTTAGCGCACTCCCTCAAATCTATCCGGTTCTGTCGAAATTGTCAATTTCACTCATCTCGTTGTCTGAGGGGTGCATGTTTTTCTGCGTGTGCCGGTGAAGCAGAGACGGGCTCTGCTGGCGAGCAACCCGATCGAGGAATAGCCGGCCGGAACGGGATTAGCAAAATCGTTCAGGATATTTGGTTTCTCCGCGATTCCGCGCCTGGTCGTCTCTACCGCCATGAAACTGACCGAAATGCCTTGCCGACTGCAAGCTGATAAGGAGCGCGCCCGTTCCAAAGAGTGCGATGCAGGCGATGGAACCCGGATCGAAGCGGCCGACACGCAGCAGCAGGAGGTAGGCGAAGACGAAATTCGCGAAGCCCCACAGAACATTCACCGTCGAGGACGAGAGACCTTTTCCCGGAGGTTTCGCGAACGGCGTCTGAAAAGCTTCTCCCATGATGCCACTGACAAAATGCGGGACGGCGTTTGCCAGAAAGATACCGCCTAAGAAGTACGAAACGAGATGGAGCCAGTTCATATGGAAGAGTTCCTTTCCGCGAGCACATCGATAATTCCCTGGGCTGTACCGGTTTCTCCAAGACGAGGAAGAACCTGCGCCAGGCTATATGCATGCGCTTCCGGCCGCATATCGGTCATGGCGCCGACGGCCAGCGTGACACGGAAACCCTGCTCATAGGCTTGACGCGCCGTGGCTTCCACGGCTGCTTGTTCAATTCTGGAAGCAAGCCGGCGAATCCCGGCGGCAATGTTGTGCGACGCAGCGGCTGTTCCGTGCGCCCCGGTGCACGACCCGTTAGCGCTGTTTCATGGTCAATTGTGGTCGCAGGCATTCGGTGCTCCTCCTTGAAGATCTCTTGGCGATCGAGACGTGGACTCAGGAAAGAGGTCCGTCTTCGGTAAGCCGGTCAAGCAGTTCGAGGGCGGCAGCCAGCTTCTGCTGCTCCTGAGCGGAGAGCTTTTGCAGGATTGTGGCGGTGAGCCAATCCTGCTTTGCGGCACGGCTTTCCTGCAGCAACTTCCGGCACTTCTTGCTGAGTGACATCCGCGTTTTCCTGCCATCGTTCGGGTCGGGAATCCCGCTCACCAGACCAGTCTCTTGCAGTGAACGGACAATGGGGCTCATGGATTGGGGGCGTACGCCCTCTCCGCGAGCCAGGCCCGACACCGTATCAGCGCCGTATCTTTCAAGCCTCAGGAGGACGGAGATCTGCGATGGCGTAAGATCCTCCCGCCCTCCGTGTTCGCGCAACCGGCGTTTCAGCCTGCTCAGTATGGTCCGAAGTTGCGCAGCCAGGTCGGATGCAGCTTCGGATTCGGGGGCGCGCGACCTCTTGCTCACGTTCTGAAGATATCATATATACAGTTTATCTGTACAGTTTTACTGTTCAGGTTACCTGTGGGACTAGTGGCGGACTAGGGGTGCCTCGTCAGGTTCTCGAACAAGAATAAGCCGCTCTTGCCGGCCACCACGAAATCCAGGTCGCCGTCGCCATCCAGATCCGCTACCGGGATCTGCATGCCGCCGCCTGTGCGCGTGCTGTAGTCGATGACGTGCTTCACCCATTCGATGCGCTTGCCGCCATCCAGGCGCAGGAACTCGTACCAGTAGATGCCCAGCGGCTCGCGGCCTCCGGGATCGTGCCCGTTGTGCGCCATGTAGCGCTTGCCGGTGAGCAGGTCGAGTTGGCCGTCGCCGTTCAGGTCGACCATGGTCATGGCGTGCGCCTGCGACCAGCTATCGTCGATCATGTGTTTGGCCCAGTGGCCGTCGGCGCCCTGCTCGATCCAAAAGATGCCGTAGTTGTGCGCCAGGGTGGTGACGATGTCGTTGCGTCCGTCGCCGTTCACGTCGTAGGCGTAGATGAAGCCGGTCTCGCCGAGGTCGAAATCGGGGTGCCACTTCCACGCGCCGGTGCGCGGATCGGGGGGCGCTTCGAACCAGCCCTTAGGCGTGATGATATCGGTGCGGCCGTCGCCGTTGATGTCGCCCGCGCCGATGCCGTGTCCCCAACTTTTGGGGCTGACGACGTGCTTCACGAACCCGCCGTTCTTCGGCTCGTACCAGGCCAGCGGCATGTTGGTGTCGCCGAATTCGGGCAACACATCGCGCGCCTTGCCGGCATTCTCCAGGTCGACCAGAAAGGCGAATTCGACAGGCGATCCGGTCTCGATCATGTGCTCTTTCCACTCGCCCGCGCCGGGGCCGGGATTCTCGCTCCAGAAAAGGCGATGCGCGAACCAGGAGCAGCTTACGATGTCGATGCGTCCATCACCATTGACGTCGAGCGGCAGGTCGCTGAAGTTGTCGATGTAGTTGTTGGTGTAGGGCAGCGAGCGGAAGTGGTGCTTGATCCAGTGGGGGCCTTCGTACCAGTTCTCGCCGGAGACGATGTCGGGGCGGCCGTCGCCGTTGATATCGGCGATGGCGCAGCTTTCGTTGGCGCCCAGGTCGAGCGTGTGTTTTTCAAACGGGATGTCGGGCGGACGGCTGACGGCGAACGCGACGGCGGCCATGACCAGGCACGCGGCGAAGTTGAGGCGGGACATGCGGAGATTGTAACTCGGGGTATGCTGAGTGATTATGCGAAAGCTAATTGGTGCGCTGGTGTTGGCGGCCGCCTGCCTGGCGCAGTCCGCGGACCCGTGGCCGCAGAGCGACCTCATCGAGCCCGAGGCGGCGATGGCGGAGCTGCACTCGGCCAAGCCGCCCGTAGTGCTGTGCACCGCGTTTACGGTGCTCTATCGCAACAAGCATCTGCCGCATGCCATTGAGGCGGGTCCGGGGTCGAAGCCCGAGGGGATCGAGTTGCTGAAGAAGGCGGTGGCGCATCTGCCGAAGAATGCCAACATCCTGCTCTATTGCGGATGCTGCCCGATGGACCGCTGCCCGAATCTGCGGCCCGCCTATCGCGTGCTGCGGGAGTTAGGCTTCGAGCATGTGCGCGTGCTGGATATTCCGACCAACATGCACGTGGACTGGTTCAACAAGGGCTATCCGTGGGAGCCCGGCTCGGCGATGACCGAGGGTCACTCGTAGCGGAGTGCCACCATCGGGTCGACAGCGGCGGCGCGGCGCGCAGGGATGTAGCAGGCCAGCAGTGCGACGGCTGACAGGATAGCGGCGACCACGATCAACGTAGCTGGATCGCGGGGCGAGATGCCGAACAGCAGGCTACCCAGCAGGCGGGTCAGCACCAACGCGCCGGCCGTGCCGATGGCGAGGCCGACCAGCGTCAGGCGCATGCCGCGGCGGATCACCATGCCGAGCAGACTGCCGCGGCTGGCGCCCAGCGCCGCGCGAATGCCCAGTTCGTGAGTGCGCTGCGTGACCGAATAGCTGATCACACCGTAGATGCCGATGGCCGCCAGCAACAAGGCCAGCCCCGCGAAGATGGCGAGCAGCATGGTCTGCATGCGGTCGCTCGAAACGGTGCCGGACTTGAGTTGGTCGAGAGTTTCGAGATCGGCGATGGCCTGATCTTTATCCACGCTGTGGACGGCCGAATAAATCGTCGATGTGAGCGTCTCCGGCGGCACGGACCCGCGCAGCACCATGTTCAGATCGTTGGTCGGGCTTTGGTCGAAGGTGACGTACATGCCCGCGCTTTTACGATCGACCAGGCTGCCGGTCTGCTCGTCGCCAGCGATGCCGATGACTTCCCAGGGGATCTCGTCGCCCAGGCCGGGTTTGCCGTAGAGAATTTCCTGCACCAGGATGCGCTTGCCGATGGGGTCTTCGCCTTTGAAATAACGGCGGACCATCTCCTGATTGATGACCGTGACTGGTTGGCCGCCGCGCGTATCGTGATCGTTGAAGCCCCGGCCGCGCAGCACGCGGATGTCGAGCGTGCGGAAGTAGGAGGCGGTCACGCGTTTGAAGAAACAGGCGGGGCGATTGGCGCGGTCGACGAAGGGCCGGCCGGCGATCAGGAACGGCATGCCGTCGCCCCAGCCTTCCATGGGCAGCACGTTGGAAAAAGCGACGTCGTGTACGCCGGGAGCCGCGCGCAGGCGCTCATCGAGTTGGCGGATGTATTGAAGCAACTGCTCGGCACGCGGAAAGCGTGCCACCGCGACGGGCAGGCTGGCGGTGGTGACGTTGTCGCTCGAGAAACCGGTATCGGCCTGCAGCATGCGGAAGAAGCTGCCGACCAGCAGACCGGCGCCGGCGAGCAACACGAACGCCAGCGCGACTTCGCTGACGATCAGGGTGCTGCGGAGGCGTGCGCGACGTGAGCTGGGTGATGCGGAACGTCCGCCCTCTTTCATTGAACTAGCGGGATCGACGCGCGCGGCATGTATCGCGGGGGCCAGTCCGAAGAGCAGCGCGGTAACCAGCGATATGGCCAGCGTGAAGAGCAGGATGTTCAGGTCGATCGAGACGTCCGACTCGCTGGGGAGCGAGAACGGCGGGGCGAGGCGGATGAGGCCGCGAATCATGCCATAGCCGAGCGCCAGGCCGATGGCGCCGCCCGCTGCCGCGATCAACAGGTTTTCCGTGAGCAGTTGGCGGATGAGGCGCCAGGCGCCCGCGCCCAGCGACGCACGTACGGCAATCTCGCGCTCCCGGCCTGCGCCGCGCGCCAGCGTGAGGTTCGCCAGGTTGGCACAGCCGATCAGCAGAATGGCGCCGACGGCGGCCAGCAGCACCAGCAGCGAGCGGCGCAGTTGCTGGCCGACGATCTGATCTTCGACGCGGTCGACCGCCACGCCCCAGCCCTTGTTCGATTCCGGATACGCTTCCGCGATGCGCGCGCCGATCGCGTTCATGGCCGCTTGCGCTTTTGCGAGCGTGACGCCGGGTTTGAGGCGGGCGTAGGAAAGCAACCAGTGATAATCGCGCGTCATGTCACCGGGCGCGAATGCCAGCGGCGTCCAAAGCTGCTCCCACTTGCGATCGAAGGCCGTGTGCGCGGGCATCACGCCGATCACAGTGTAAGGCTTGCCGTTCAGGTTGAGGGTGCGGCCGATGATGGTGGGATCCGCGCCGAAGCGGTTCTCCCACAGGCGATGGCTCAGCACCACCACCTGCGATTTTCCCAATTGATCCTCGTCGGGGGCGAACGTGCGGCCCAGCACCGGCTGCACGCCGAAGATATCGAAGTACGATGCCCCGACAGACACGCCCGGTATCAACTCGGGACGGCCGGAACCCGTGAGGGTAACCGAGCCGCCGTAGTTGATCGCCGCCATGTGCTCGAAGACGGTGTTCTGATTCCTCCAGTCGAGGTAATTGAGCGTGGAGATGCCGTTGTGGCTGCCGCCTGGCGGACGTTCGAGAACACGTACGATCGAGTGCGGATCACGATAGGGCAGCGGCTTCAGCAGCACGCCATTCACGAAGCTGAAAATAGCCGTGTTCGCTCCGATGCCGACGGCCAGCGTCAGCAGGGCGATGATCGTGAAACCTGGAGAGCGGCGGAGGGTGCGGATCGCATAACGCATCTCCAGGTTAGACGGCGGGACGATGTGCCGGTTAGGTACTTGGCGGGGCGTAGAAGCTGGTCAATTGCCAGCCGCGATAGCCTTCGGTGGTCTCGATGTTGAGTACCTGCGTTCCGACGACGGTGCCGGGAGTGGGCAGGATTTCGATCGCGAACGTGCTGGCGGTGGAGACGTTGACGTAGGTATCGGCCGCATCGAAGAAGTAGTTGCCGTCCGGCAGTAACTGCGCATTTCCTCCGGAGACGGAGTTGACGCCGAGGTTTACGCTCAATACGGGGGTCACCGTCATGGCGGATTGATCGATGGTCAGCGCCATGCCGCGGCTATAGCAATCATTGGGCCCGCAATTAGAGCCCAGCCCCAGCGGCGGCGCGGAGATGCGTGTGTTCCCATTGTCGAAGAGCGACATGGGGCCGGCGCCATTGTTCTCGATGCCGACCTCGTGCTGTCCGGAGAACCACGGCCACGGATCGTTATTGATGTTGTTGAAGGTGAAGTCGCCGTCGTTGCCCATGCGCCAGAGGATGTTTCCGCTGCCGGAACCGTTTTCGTAATCCACTTCCATCACCCAGTCTTGATTGCGGCTGGAAAGGATAATCTGGCCGGCCGTGCCGAGCTCGTCTTGCGGCCAGTAATAGATGCTGTTGCAGTGCAACCAGTCTTTGGCCAGAGGCGCGATGCCGGTACCCAGCAGCAGCATCGGCGGGCAGCCGTCCTGATTGGCCCCGCAGGTTTCGCCGAGCAGGGCCGCGCGGTTGATATCCAGTTGTGGGGCGCCTCCGTCGTGCTGGAAAGCATCGAAGTACCAGATGGCGTGCCAGGTGGGATCGAGGACCACGATCATATCTCCGATGACGTCGACCGGCAGCCCGCTGGTGTCGCCTTGCGTTCCTGGCGGAAAGATTTTTTCGATGGAGACGAGCACGGCCGTGTCGCCATTGGGCAGCGTCTGGATGGCATCGTGGTGAAACTGGTCGAGACAAGCTGCACCGACGGGAGCGGGCTTGGGTATCGAGCTACAGGAGGCCGCGTCGGTTGCACCGAGCGCAAGTAGTTCCTGCTGGATAATGCCGGTGTTAGTTTCGCGAATGATGTTACCCGCCAGATCGATTTGTAACAGTAACTGTTTATCGGTAGTGGCCGGATTCCAGGTAGGACCATTTTGAATAGTGAGCATCGTGCCGTTGGTGAGCGGCCGGGCCAGGACCAGATTCTGCTGCGGGCTTACATTGTAGTACCACATGACTTTGCCCGACAGGTCGGTAGCCAGGTTGGGATAAATCGGGCCGTCACCGAACTGGTGCGGGTTGATCAACAGCAACGGCAGAGCCGTGTCGGTATTCGGGCCGGCTGGCGTATTCACCGTATAAGTTGGAAACGATACTTTAGTCGAAAGCGGTCCGGTGGTGAAGCTGACGGTAGGGCCGTCGGTGATCTTCCCGCCCGTATCGATTTGGGCAAACATGTTGTAAGCGGTGCTGGGGTACATGCCCGCAATTTCAAATGTCATGGCGCCCGAAGCGTGACAGCCCAGCCAATTGGTGTAGGTGGCCGGCGTGGCTTTCGATTGCTGCTGGAACGAAACGCGCATCTGGCTTCCCTTTGCGCAGGTCGGAGAGCTAAACAGCGCCACCAGCGGATTGGCCGTAGCCGCGGCGACCGGCGTGGAGCCGGTGACCAGCGGATCGATGGTATAGGTTACCGACTTGGTTGCGGAATGATGCGCGGCGAAATCGGTGGCCGTTACCAGCACCGTGTAAGTGCCTTGGAGTGGCTGGCAGGTATACGCCAGGATTCCCGTACTCTGGCTCACATATGCACACGAGGTGGGCGCCCAGACGAGAGGCCGCGAGGTCCAGGTGCTGCTGCTCAGTGTGCCGGTGTTGTAGTCGTTGACCATGGTGGAGGTGCCGCCCGGAGGCGTGACACTGAACTGAAACATCAGCGGCCCGGAGTTCGTATCCGTGGCCGTGGCAGTGAAGGTGATGATCTTGCCAATGCTTTGCGGCGACGGAACGGATGGAGTGAGCGTCTGAATCTGCACAGTGGCTTGCGCCGAAGTGCATAGACCCGTAAGTAACACGAGCAGTGAGGCGGAAACTTGTCCTCGTGGACAATAAGTAAACATAACTTCCCTCCTACGCGCCGGACCGAATGTCGGTACTGCTTTTACCGCCCGGCAACGGATAGGACCGATTCTACATCCAGCCGCGCCCGCTGGAGCAAGTTTTTCGCGAGATCGAGTAAGGGTACTAATAGCTCAGCAGTTTCGCATGACGCTGCGGCCTTGGCTAGCCCAACCTTGCCAGTAGGTTCCGGTCGATCTTAGCCTTTACGGTGCGGCGGTCTATTCCCAGGCGCCGGGCGGTCTCTTCGTAACTTCGCGTACGCTGATAGACCATGGTCACGTAGCGCGCCAGCATCTGGGAGGCGGTGAGACTGCCGGCGCGGGCGTCTTGCGCGAACTGTTCGACGGCATCCTGCGCGCGCATCGTGGATGGTTGGTAGTTGCGGCGGATCAGGACGTTTTTCACGCACTGCTCGAGCTCGCGGTAGTTGCCGGGCCAGGCGTAGCCCACGGGAAGGTGGGCGTCCATCCAGTCGAGCACCTCGCGCGCCAGCGTCTCAGCTTCTTCGCCCGCCACGCGGCGCGACATGTAGAAGACCAGTTCGCGCAGCACGTTGGGGGAATCGGCAATCTGGCCGGCCAGCGAGGGCGTACCGATTTGATCGGAGCAGAGCCGGTAATACAGATCTTCGCGAAAACGGCCTTGCGCGATGAGCGCAGCCAAGTCGCGATTGGTTGCCGTGATGAGCTTTCCGTGAAACTGGCGGCCGGAAGTGTCGCCGACGGCGTAGAAGGTGCGCGTCTCGATGACGCGCAGCAGCTTCACTTGGATGGCGGGGTCCAGATCGCCGAGCTCGTCGAGAAAGACGGAGCCCAGCGCGGGGCAGGTTTCGAGCCATCCTTTGCGGTCGGCTACCGCGCCCGTGAAGGCGCCCCGCCGGTGGCCGAACAATTCCGATTCGACCAGGGTGGGCGAGAGTGCGGAGATGTTGATGGGGAAAAAGGCGCCGCCCTCGGCGAACGTCAGGCGTTGGTCGTCGAAGGGCAGGTAGCGGGATTGCGCGATGGCGCGCGCAACCAATTCCTTGCCGGTGCCGGACGGGCCGGTGATCAAGGTGGCGAACTCGCCCATACGCGCATAAAGCGTGCGGCGATAGCGGCGGATATCGTGGGTGAAGATGGATTGCCAGATGCACGCACGCAGGCGGGCGGCCGGCATGGAGTTGCCGATGATGTCGCGAAAGACCTGTTCGAAGGCGCACTGGATCTGGCGGAAACAGGCGAAGGTGTGGCGCGGCTCGTGGCCCGTCGGGAAGCGCACGCCATCAACTTCCAGGAAGCGGCGCCAGCCAGCTAGGAAATCGTTGTAGAAACGCCAGCGCGCCGGGTCGCTGAGCGCGGCTCTGGCTCCGAAGGCCGCCTCGAAGAAGTTTCGGTAATGGCGCTGGTAGAGCAGGTGGAGGACGGCGTCTTCGTAGAGCACCAGGTCGGCCGCGCGCGTGGGAACCTGTTCTTCCAAACGCGTGCGGAGTTGCGCTACCAGCGATTCTAAACGTTCGGTGATGCGCCAGGCGTTAGCGCGCGGCTGGTCGGGGTCGCGGACCTGCTGGCTCCAGACAGGCTCGCCGGGCACGAATGCATCGCCCAGCGCGGCGCGCTCGAATTCCACACGTTCGGGCAGGAACGGATTCGAGTACGCCAGTTGCGAGACGGCCTGCAAGAAGGCGCGCTGATGCGCAGTCAGAAAAGCCATATGTACAATCATTGTACGGCGACTGGCAGAAAATGTCTGGCGAGACGGCCCTGCTATTCGACAGCGTAGTGCTAAGCAACTGATTCATGGTATCTTTTGCCGGGCGGCGGGGCGGCAGCCGCCGTGCACCTCAGTCCGGCATGGCACACGGCAGATTCCAGGACGTCCTCAAAAACGGCGGCTTCCAGGCTTTCCTCTGGACGCAGTTTCTGGGCGCTTTCAACGACAACGCCTACCGCATCATCGTGTCGCTGCGGGCCGTGCACATTGTCGCGCGGGCCGATCAAAGCGGCAGATATCTGGCTTTGGCCGGCGCCATCTTCGTGCTGCCCTCATTGTTATTCACCGGATACGCCGGGCACCTGGCGGACGCCATCAGCAAGCGCAGGGTCCTGATCGGGGTCAAGATTTTCGAGATCGCGGTGATGGGCATGGGCATCGTGGTGTTCTTGTCCCAAAGCGTGGCCTGGATGTTCGTGGTGCTGTTCCTGATGGCAGTTCATTACACGGTGTTCAGTCCGGCGAAGTACTCGATCGTGCCCGAACTGGTGGCTGATCGCGACTTGTCGCGCGCCAATGCGCTGCTCGAAATGTCCACGCTGGTGGCGATCGTGTTGGGCACTTCGATCGGGCCGTTCCTGCTTACCGCGTGGCAGACGGCGGAATGGAAGATCGGCGTGGTCCTGACCACGATCGCGGTGGCCGGATGCCTGGCGAGTTTGCGTATCACGCGTGTACCGGCGGCCGGCGCCAGCCAACCGTTCCGGCTGAATCCGTGCGCGGAAGTGGCCGAGGGAACCAGGCATCTGCTGCGCGATCGTCCGCTGTGGCTGGCGGTGATGGCGATTTCTTATTTCTGGTTTCTGGGATTGCTGTTTCAGATGGACCTGGTGCTTTACGGCAGCGAAACGCTTAAGGTAAGCGACCGGCTGGTCGGTCTGCTGATGACCTGCCTTTCGCTGGGGATCGGCGCGGGCAGCATGCTGGCGGGGCGGCTCTCGGGCGATAAGGTCGAGATCGGGCTGGTGCCGTTGGGTGCGATCTCGATGGGCTTGCTCAGCCTGGGATTGTACGGTGTCGACGGATCTTATGCCGGTTCGATCGTGATGCTGGCGCTGATCGGCATCGCCGCCGGAATCTTCTTCGTGCCGCTCAACGCATTCCTGCAACAGCGCAGCGAGAGCCGCGAAAAGGGCCGCATCATCGCCACGAACAATATCTACAACACGCTCGGGATGCTGCTGGCGACGGGCGTGTTTTTTGGCTGCCACGACGGATTGCACATGCGCCCGCCGCACATCATCCTGCTGTTCGGTTTCGTCAGCCTGCTGATCGCGGTTTATATCGTCACGGTGGTGGACGAATTCCTGATTCGCTTTGTGCTGTGGTTCGTGACGCACACGATATTCCGCATCCGCATCGTGGGCCACGAGAATGTGCCGTTCCGCGGCGGGGCGCTGCTGGTGGCGAACCACATGTCACAGGTGGACGGCTTTCTGGTGGGCGCCTGCGTGCAGCGCTTCATCCGCTTCATGGTGTGGAAGCCATACTACGAATTGAAGGCGTTCCACTGGCTTCTGCGCAAGATGAACGCGATCCCGGTGGGCAGCGGCGGACGGGCGGCCATCGAGGCGGTTCGCGCGGCACGCCGGGAGCTAGCCGCCGGGCACGTGGTTTGCATTTTCGCGGAAGGAGCCGTCAGCCGCACCGGCAACATCCAACCGTTCAAACGCGGTCTAGAGACGATCATGGAGGGCGGGCATTCGGGCTCGATACCGATTATTCCCGTGCACCTGGATCGGGTGTGGGGCAGCATCTTCAGCTTCGAGCGCGGGCGTTTTTTCTGGAAGTGGCCGCGGCGCGTACCGTATCCGGTGACCGTTTCCTTCGGCGCGCCGATGCCCCCGAATTCGAGCGCGCACGCCGTGCGGCAGGCTATCCAGGAACTCGGGGCGGAGGCTACCGCGCATCGCAAGACGGCGGCCGATACGCTGCCGCGGCGCTTGGTGCCGAGCGCCCGACGCAACTGGAGCCGCTTCGCCATGGCTGATTCCACGGGCCGCGAACTGACTTACGGCGGCATGCTCACCGCGAGTCTGCTGCTGGCGAAATGGGCGCGGTCGCGGCGCGGCGAAGAGATGATGGGCGTGCTGCTGCCGCCCAGCGTGGCGGGCGCGCTGGCGAATATCGGGATCACGCTGGCGGGGCGCGTGCCGGTGAATCTCAACTTCACCGCCGGGACGGAGGCGATGGCTGCGGCGCGTGAACGATGCGCGATGCGGACCGTCGTCACATCGCGCGCATTTCTGGCCAAGGCCAAACTCGAGGCGCAGCCGGACATGGTGTTTGTGGAGGACATCGTGGCCCAGGCAGGCACGGCTGCACGATTACGCGCGCTGTTGGCCGCGCGCCTGATGCCGGCCCGTCTACTGTGCGGCGCGGCGCGTCCGGATGCGGCCGCCACGGTGATCTTTTCGAGCGGGAGTACGGGCGCGCCGAAAGGCGTGATGCTCTCGCATTACAACGTGATTGCGAATATCGATGCGATGGCGCAGGTGTTCTGGGTCGGCGAGCACGACCGTATCGCGGGTGTGCTTCCGTTTTTTCATGCGTTCGGATACACGGTGACGATCTGGTTCCCACTGCTGGCGGGGTGTGGCGCGGTGTACCATCCGAACCCACTCGATGCCCAGACAATCGGAGAGTTGATCGCCAGGTACCGCGTGACTTTTCTGTTGTCGACGCCCACGTTCTGCGCCGCCTACACGCGCAAGTGCAGAACGGAAGATTTCGCCAGCCTGCGCTTCGTGCTGGTGGGCGCGGAGAAGTTGCGTGCGCCGGTCGCCGCGGCTTTCGCGGAGAAGTTTGGAATCGCGCCTCTGGAAGGATACGGCTGCACGGAGATGGCTCCAGTGGTGGCGGTGAATGGTCCCGACTTTCAGGCGGGCGCCGATTCGCAAGCCGGCAATAGATCTGGCACGGTGGGACGGCCGCTGCCGGGCGTGGCGGTGCAGGTGGTGGATCCGGCTACGTTCGCGCCGCTGGGCGCGAATCAACCCGGGCTGCTTCTGGTGAAGGGCGCGAACCGCATGATCGGCTATCTGGGCGAGCCGCAGCGCACCGCCGAGGCTTTGCACGATGGCTGGTACATCACGGGCGATGTGGCTAGTATCGATGACGAAGGGTTCATCCGTTTGACGGACCGGCTTTCGCGCTTCAGTAAGATCGCGGGCGAGATGGTGCCGCATTTGGGCATCGAAGACGCCATCGCCGGGGTGCTCGGAGCCGCGCCCTGTGCGGTCACGTCCATCGCGGACGATCGGCGCGGCGAGCGGCTGGCCGCTTTGTATGTGCATGAGATGGAGCCGGCCGAACTCTGGCAAAAGCTCTCGGAAACCGACCTGCCGCGGTTATGGATTCCCAAGCGCGAGAATCTGTACCGGGTGGAATCGCTGCCGCAACTTGGCACGGGCAAGCTGGACCTGCGCGGATTGAGAATGCGCGCGGAAGAGCTGGCGGCGGAAGTGACCGCGCCGCGTTCCTGACAGGAGCATCGTCATGTGGATCTTCCTCGTCGTTTGTTTGATCGTGGTGTTGCTGATCCGTTGGGCCGTTTTGCGGGATCGCATGGAGCGCATGCAAGCGAGCATCAGCGCGTTGCGTGAGCGGGTCGATGCGCAGGCGCAAACCTTGGCGGAGTTGTATCGCGAGCGGCGCACGGAGCCGGTGGTTTCCGAGCCGATTGTCGTGAAACCCGCGCCAGTGGTGGCCGCCGCGCCTCCTCCGCCGCCGCGTCCGGAACCGCTGCCAGAGCCGCTGCCGACAGCACCCATCGTGGCTGCGCCGCCGGTGCGCGAGTGGGAGACGGTGCTTGGCGGAAATTGGCTGAACAAGCTGGGCGTGTTCGTGTTGGTGATCGGGCTGGCGCTGCTGCTGCGGTATTCGTTCACGCAGCTCGGTCCGGCGGGTAGGGTCGCGATCAGCCTGGCGGCCAGCTTTGCGCTGCTGGCGGCAGGCGCGCTGATCGAAGCGAAGGAACGCTACCGGATTTTCGCGCGCGGTCTGCTGGGCGGCGGATGGGCGGCGCTATACGTCACGGTCTACGCCATGCACGCGATCGATGCCGCCAAGGTGATCGACAGTGCCGCGGTGGGCGCCGTGCTGCTGCTCGCGGTGGCCATCGGGATGATCGTGCACTCGCTGCGATACCGGTCGCAGACGGTAACGGGGCTGGCGTATTTCGTGGCGTTCGGCACGCTGGCGATTACGAGCATGGCAACGCTGTCGTTCCTGGCGCTGGTTCCGCTGGCGGCGTCTTTGCTTTACGTCGCGCACCGTTTTTCGTGGATTCGCATGACGCTGTTCGGCCTGGTGGCCACTTATGGCGTGGTGGTGTTGCGCGGCGATACGGGCGCGCCGTTGTGGCAGGCGCAGGCCATTTTCGCGGTGTATTGGCTGCTGTTCGAAATCTTCGATGTGCTCCATCCGGAGGCGTGGCTGCTGCCGTTGAACGCGGCCGGCGCGCTGGGTCTCTCGGTGTTGAAATGGCAATCGTCGGCGCCGGACCGGCTGTGGGTGTTGCTATCGGCCGCCGCTGTTTTGTATCTGGTGAGCGCGCTGGCTCGCGTTCGCAAGGGCAAATGGCACGGCGCGGCTACGCTCAGCGCGATGCTGGCGGCGGCCGCGATCTTCCGCAGGCTCGACCAGCAATGGGTAGCGACCGGGCTGGCTGTCGAAGCGGAGATCGTGTACCTCGCCGGATTGCGGCTGCGTGCGCCTTATCTGCGATGGCTCGGGACATCGCTGTTCGGGATCGAAGCTCTGCGGTTGGTGGTGAGCGACATTTGGGCATTGCCCGCGGGCGAATGGGTGCCGGTCGCATCGCTGGACGCAGTGGTCTTCTATGTGAATCGCGCGCTGTACGCTGCCGATCAGTTCTACGGCTTCGCGGCAGCAGGTATGGTCGCGCTGGTGACGGCGCGAAAGATGGACGAGCCATGGCGCAGTGTCGTGTGGCAGGCGGAAGCGGCGGCTGCGTTTGCCTTCGGCTGGTGGCGCAAGCTGTTCGATTTTCGTTTGCAGGGATATCTGCTGCTGTTTATGGGGTTGGCGGGAACCGCCGCGATGCTGGACAAGACGGCGCTGGGCGTGGCCGCCGGCATCTGCTACGGAGCGGTTTTGTGCGCGCTGTGGAGCGGTGCGGACCGCCTCGGCGAAGAGGAGCGCGGGATCGTGCGCGTGGGCGGCGCGTCGGCTTGTGTGATTGCGTTGATGGCCTTGGTGTGGCGGCTGGTCCCCGGCGAGTACCTGGGCATCGCCTGGATGGCGCTGGCTGTGGTGGCTCTGGAACTCGGCCTGCGGAAGCTGCCGGACGAGTTCGGCATTCTGGCATATACGGCGGCGCTGGCGGGCGCGGTGCGGGTCGCGTTGTTCAACCTGATCGACCTGCATAATACCGGCCCGTGGGACTTGCGCCTGATGCCGGCGTGGGCCGCGCTGTTATCGTACGTGATCGCTGTGCGCACGCGCCGTGATGGCGATGATGTCATGTTCACGGTGGCCACGTGCGGCGGGATGGCGTTTGGAGTCGCGGCGCTCTGGGCGCTGCTGCCGATAAAAGTGGTGGCGATGGCTTGGGCTGGAGCCGCGGTGCTGTTGTTGCTGGCGGCGCGCCAGTGGAAGCGGCAGGTGTTGGCGGGCCAGAGTTACGTGCTGGCGGCACTGGCTTGCGGGCTCTCAGTGATCAACGTGCCGGACGCGTCCGCTGTGTGGCCCGATGTGGGCGCTATCGCGTGCTTCTATGCGGGGCAGTTTCTGTCGAAGCGCGATAGCGTTCCGCGGTTGTACTTCTCAATCATGGCGACCACGCTCACGACTCTGCTGCTTGGTTTCCGAATCTCTGGCAGCATGCTTACTGTGGCTTGCGGGATTCAAGGCGTGATCCTGTTGGCCTCTGGATTCCCGCTGCGCGACCGCGTGTTGCGAATTTCGGGCCTCGCGCTGCTGCTGGCCTGCATCCTGAAGTTGTTTGTTTGGGACCTGCGGCATCTGGATACTCTGCCGCGCATCCTTTCGTTCATCGTGCTGGGAATGATCCTGCTGGGCGTGTCGTGGATTTACACGCGGTTTCGGGAACGGGTGGCACGGCTCTTGTGAGTGCCAGTTAAGGCGTCCATTTCAGGATCATGCCGGTATCTGTGGCCACCCACAGCGAGCCGTTGGGAGCGGCGCGGAGAATCGCCCGCACGGCGTTGGCGCGATAATCGATATCCATTTCGTGCCAGTCTTTCAGGTCGTCGCTTTTGAGTACGACCAGCTTGCGCGGAATCGGGGAGTGTTGCAGCTTGCCCACCACTTCGGTTCCCGCCAGGTAGGCGGTGCCCGATGGCGCCAATAGCACGTCGGTAATGGTCCGGTCGGTGGCGTTGTAGACAATGGTGCTCTCGCCGGTGATGCCGTCGAGTTGGTGTACTTCCGAAGGCCATTTGAACTGGTCGGTAAACTCGATCAGGCCCAGGCCGCGGCCATCCGGCAGAAACGTGGTGCGGGTGATGCGGCCAAACATCGAGGCGGTGGAGGGCGTCCACGTTTTTCCGCCATCGTGGGTATCGAGCATGATGGACAAGTGCGGCCACTCGCGGCGATTGGCCCCATCGTGCGCATCGAGCCACTCGGGGCGGTCGGAATTGCCTCCGCGCGGCGGCGCGCTGAAGCCATCGATCATGCCGTGGGTGGCGTTCACGAAGGCGATGTTGTTGTAGGTGGTGTGGTCGGCTTCAGTTTGCGGTTCGGCGGCGGCGGCGATCGGCTGCCAGGTCTCGCCACCGTCGGCGGTTTCGTACGCCAGTTTATGTGCGCCGACCGCGAAGCCGTGGTTCTGATCGAGAAAATACACCTGCATGAGCAGCTTGGGCGATTTCGAGAGGTGTCGCCAGGTGCGGCCGGCGTCGCGGGTCTGCCAGATGCCTTGCGGCGCGACGAACCAGCCGAGGGTACCATTCACAAAAAACAGGGAGACCGGGATTTCTTTGGCCTTACTGATCGTCCAGTTCTCGCCGCCGTCATCGGTGGAGACGAAGACTGGCTTGGAGTCGCCCTTCTCGTCCAGATAGCCGCATGCAATGCCGTGCGAGGCAGAGAGAAACTTCAGATCATTGATGACCAGCGTGGCATGCTCCTTATCGTAGAAGTAGGCCATCTGCCATTTGCCGGCGGCTAGCGCCGCCGCCGGAAGCATCCACGCGCAACAGAGAACGGCGATTAGTGGGGCTCGCATAAGCATCTAACGCGGCCGGATCGGCCCAGAAGACAACACCAGTTCGACGTGGTTGGCGGACTCGATCGCGGTAGGCGCCATGCGCGCCAGCACCAGTACGCAACCGACTTGTTCCCCGAGCGTGGTGAGCACTTCCATCTCACCGCCGGTGTGCTGATGCGGCATGCGATGCTGCACGTTGATCACGCCGACGACTCGATTGCGGGCGATTACGGGAGCCGAGAGAAAGGCATCGAAGGTATCTTCCGGCAGGTCGCCGAAGGTCTTGAAGCGCGGGTCTTTATACGCTTCGCGCGAGATGGCCAGCAGACGGCGCTCCCGAGCGACCCATCCGGTAAGGCCTTCGTTCAGCTTGAGCCGCACCTTTCCGATGGTGGAGGGGTGCGGCGTGTTCGAAGCGCAGAGCACCAGTTCGTCGTTATCCAGCAGGTAGACCAGGCAGGAGTCGCACTGGGTAAATTCCACGGTCAGGGAGACGATACCTTGCAGGACATCCTGCAAGCTGAGCTCGCGGACCATGAGGCGGCTGACTTTCTGGAAGATCTGTAATTGCTGCTCGGTGCGCTGCAAGCGCAATTCGAGTTCGCGGGCCTTCGGCACGTTTACATTATAGTTCGTTAATGTATTGGCGGGTTGAGGAAATGCCCTCTACTCCTCGCCCAAAGTATGGCCGGCGTGTTCGGGATCCTGGAGCGAGGTGAGCAGCTTGTCGATGTTAGCCTGTACCTCGATCACGGTGGCCTGATCGCGTTCGAAGGTGGCGATCAGGATGCGCGCAGACTTGCTGGCCGGGTCCATGAAGATGTAGGTGGCCTCGCCATCATGCCGTGAATGCGTGCGGATGAGCGGGCGCAGTTTCTCGGTGGCGATAGTGTCCATGAAGCGGTCACGCTCGCGCCATTCGGTCTCGCCGGGAGGCGATTTCAGATCCTCGAAGACCGCCAGTTTGAAGCCGGTGGCGCCTTCCGGATGCGTGATGTGGATCGCGAAATCGGCCAATCCGAGGAAGGGAATATGCTGATGCTGCGTCCCATAGTGGGATTCGATGGCTTTGACGACGCGATCGAATTCAGCGCCGCCGCCGAATGCCGTGGTCGTCAAGAGCAGAAGGCCGGCCAGGATGCGCGCGATCATCGCACCCTCCGGGTTTCGCCGGCTTCGAGGCGCGGAATGCCAAACTCGCCGCCCAGATCTGCGATGTGCTCGGGATCGATGGTGCCGGTGAGCGCCACGATGGTCAGCTCACGCGGCTCGGCGTCGATTACCACGATGCCGCCGAGCATGCTGTTGCCGGCGTCTTTGAAGTACACGTCGACGTTTTCGCCATGCTTCGATCGCACCCCGACCAGCCTTCCCCACGCAGGGGATTTCAACTGGCTGCGGATGGATTCCACATCGGCCGCGCTATATTCGCCTTCGTGGTCGAACTCGAAGCTGCGGACGTAGACGTTATCGAGGCCCGCGACTAACCGGCGGAACTCGTCTGCGTCGCCGTCATGGTCGTTGATGAATTTACCAGCGAAGCGCAGCATGGACTTATCCAGGGTGACAACTGTGGAAGACGCCGCTTTTTCCGCCAGGGCGTCGAGATTGACCGGGAACTTGATTTCCTGAGCCCACGCCGGGGCTAGGAATACGAATGCGATGACCGCGAGCTTCATGTTGATTCTGTCTGCCTCTCGCAAGTGAATACGCGCAGGCCGGCGGTGGCGAAGGCAATATTTTTCAGAGTTACTCGGCGCGCAGGGCGTCGACCGGATTCACGGATGCGGCGCGGCGCGCCGGGATGAAGCTGGCGAGCAGGGCGGCGATGCCCAACACCACCGCGACGGCGGCCAAGACTGCGGGATCGGACGCGGTCACGCCGAACAGCAGACCGTGCAGCAGCCGTGCAGCTCCGGCGGCGCAAACCAATCCGCTGGCGAGGCCGGCGGCGATCAACAATACCGCCTCTCTCAAGATGAGAAGGTATACGGAACTCGGCCGGGCGCCTAAAGCCATGCGCACGCCGATCTCGCGCGTCCGGCGGCCGACGGAGTAGGCGATCACACCGTAGAGTCCCGCCGCGCCCAGCAGCAGGGCGAAGAAGGCGAAGCCTCCCACTAACCATGCCGAGCCGCGCCGCAGATATGCCGCCGGCGTGTTGTTAATGCGCTCGGCCATGGTCGCCGGGTCGAAGGTGGCCATACCCGCATCGAAGCGATGAATGCTCGCGGCGAGCGCCGGTAACAGCGCCTGCTCATCCCGTGCGGCGCGGACGACCAGGGTGAAGCGATCGTCGGGGTCCTGATCGAAGACGACGTACATCGTCGGCCAGGTCGATTGATCGAGGGGGCCCTCCTTGATGTTGTCGACGATGCCCACTACGGTCATCGGATGGTCCATGGATGCGCCGGCGTAGATCATCTGCTTGCCGATGGGGTCTTCGCCGGGGAAATATTTTTCGGCAAACGCGCGGTCGATGATAATGACGGGCGGCTTGGTGGCATCGTCGGCATCGGTGAAATAACGGCCGCGCAGCAGTTTGGCGCGCAGCGTCGTGAAATAAGCGGGGCTCACTTCGCGATAGCCGACCTCGTTGTGCTCCCCGTGATACGGGTGGCCGAGCACGCGAATCCACATAGTGTTGCCGCCGGCTACGGGCAGCGTGCTGGTGAGGGCCACGGATGCGACGCCTGGAAGCGCTGCGGTCTGGCGCAGGACGTCGTGCGCGAGGGCCACGATTTTCTTGTTATCGTTATGCACCGCATCCGGCTCGGCAACGCGGATGGTGGCCAGATGCTCGGGCTGCATGCCCATGTCGACATGCAGTACGCGGTAGAAGCTCTCGCCCAGAAGGCCCGCGCCTACCAGCAGCACTACCGCGGTAGCCAATTCGAGTACGACGAGGTTGGCCCCGAAGCGCCGCCAGACGGTGCCCGCCGCTCCGCGTCCGCCTTCCATGAGGCCCGCGCGGATATCTGGAAAGAACGAGCGCGAGACGGGCGCGAGGGAAAAAAGCGCGAGCGTGACGACGGCAACGGCGGCGGCGAATAGGACGACGCGCGGGTTCAGGTCAAGGCCGTTGAGGTAGGGCATGGCCGCCAGTTGGGGCGCGCCGATCAGGCTGACCAGAATGCGGATCAGCCCCCGCGCCGCGATAAGGCCCAGTGCACCGCTGGCGGTCACCAGCACGGCGGCTTCGGTGACGAACTGGGCGGCGAGTCGCGCGCGCGATCCTCCCAGAGCGCTACGCACGGCCATTTCGCGCTTGCGCGATTCGGCGCGGACGAGCAACAGGCTGGTGACATTGACGCAGGCGATCAGTAGCAGGAGCCCCGCGCCGCAGAGCAGCACAATCAGGATGGGGCGGAGGCGGCCGACATCCAGTTCGACGAGAGAAATGACCGCGGCACCCTGTCCGCGATTGCTGGAATACTGGCGCTCCAGTTCACCGGCGATCAGCTTCATGTTGCTATCGGCTGCGCGGACGGAGACGCCGTCGCGCAGGCGGGCGAGACCGTGGAGGCTGTGGCAGCCGCGCTGCTCGTAACAGGAGTGCGGCGTCACGTGCAGCGCGGTCCAGAACTCGGCGGGTCCGGTGGCGGCGAAATAAAAGCCGCGCGGCAGCACGCCGATGATCGTGTTTGCTTCGCCGTTGAGCGTGACGCTCTGACCCAGCACGGCGGCGCTGCCGGCGTAGCGTTTCTGCCAGGCGGCGTAACTGAGCAGGACGGTGCGCGGCGCGGCCGGCGTATCTTCACCTGCGCGGAAATCGCGGCCCAGGATCGGGGCGATGCCCAGCGTGCGGAAGAATCCGGAGGTGACTATCGCTGCCTGGGCCACCTCCGCGCCGCTGTCGGTGCGGAGGGAGATGCCGGTGCCTTCGAAGGCTTCGACCGAGGTGAAGACTTTGTTGAGGCGCTTCCAATCGACGTAATCGGGGTAGGAGAGCGGGCAGAGCGGACAGAGCGGGATTTGTTCGAAAAGGCCCACCAGGCGCGCGGGATCGCGATAGGGGAGCGGCCGGATGAGGGCCGCATCCACGAAGGCGAAGATCGCCACGCTGGCGCAAATGCCCAGCGCCAAAACCAGGACAGCGGTGGCGGTGAAGGCGGGACTCTTGCGCAACTGGCGGATGGCGTAGCGCGTGTCGCGCGCCAGATTTTCGAGCAACGGAAGTCCGCCGCGGTCGCGCCAGGCTTCTTTGGTGGGATCGATGCCGCCCAACTTCAGGATGGCTATACGGCGGGCTTCGGCGGGCGGCATGCCCGCGCGGAGATTATCATCGATGTGCATCTGGAGGTGCGACTCGATCTCGTCGGACATATCGTGTTCGCGGCGCGCGGCCGTCCACAAGCCGGAAAGACGGACCATCCAGGCGCGCAGGCCCTTCATATGGCATCTCCGGAGGGCGCGAGGAAACGGGCGAGGATCGATGTCGCCTGCTGCCAATCGCGCGTTTCGCTGGCCAGTTGCTGGCGGCCGCGGCGCGTGAGCTTGTAGAATTTGGCCTTGCGATTGTTTTCCGAAACGCCCCATTCCGAGGCGATGGAGCCTTCCTGTTCGAGCTTGAGGAGCGCCGGATACAGCGTTCCATAATTGAGCGACAGGAGATTGCCGCTGGTCTGCTCGATGCGCCGGGCGATGCCGTAGCCGTGCAGCGGGCCCAGTGTGTCGAGAGTCTTCAAAACCATCAGGGCCAGGGTGCCCTGCCACACATCCGCTTTGCTCATCCTATTGTTTACCCATAGGAATGGTAACAGATCCCGTATGGGATGGCAATAGGAAAGCGGTACTAGCTATTTGGCTTCGGCCAGGGTCTCTTCGGCGCATGCCGGCGAAACGCCGCGCGCCTCGAGGCAGCAATCGCCTTCCGGAATCGGGCTGCCGTGCGGGCAGGTGCGCGGATGCCCCAGCAGGGTGCAGATGCGGTCGGTCACTTCGGAACTGAGGATGTGCTCGAAGGTGCAGGCGTTGCTCTCGATGGAGCCTTCGTCGCGAATGGCCAGCACGTCGGTGAACAGGCGCTCGGCCAGGCGGTGCCGGCGGATCACGCTGCGGGCGCGCTCCTCGCCGCGCCGCGTGAAAGCCACCTGGCCGCCGTGAATTTCGACCAGGCCGATACGCGCCATCAAGACGCACACCTTGCGATGCTGCGCGGCAGTGAAGTGCTCGGGTTCCTCGTGGAAGCTGCCTTCACGCGCGGCCCACAACTGTTCGAGCACCTCGTCGAAATCGCGATTCTCTTCCAGGCTGAAATCGGTGGTCTCGACGATGCGGCCGTGTTCCAAATCGAGCCGGATGTCGGCGCGGCGGCCGACCTGGTCGTCGTGCGTCACCATCAGGATGGTGCGGCCCTGCTGATGCAGTTCGGTCAGCAGGTCGAGCACAATCTGTTCGTTGGCGGCGTCCAGGTTGCCGGTGGGCTCGTCGGCTAGAATGATCTTGGGGTCGTTGACCAGCGCACGAGCAATCGCTACGCGCTGCTGCTCGCCGCCCGAAAGCTGCGAGGGGAGATGCCGCGCGCGGTCGCCCAGGCCCACGCGATCGAGGGCGCGGCGGGCCTCCGCTTCATCGGTCATGCTATGAAAGTACTGCGCGAGCATCACGTTTTCGAGCGCGGTCAGATGCGGGATCAGATGGAATTGCTGGAAGACGAAGCCCACGGTCTCAGCGCGAAAGCGGGCGAGTTCGGAGCGCGTCAAAGTGGACGTATCGACGCCATCGATCCGCACGACGCCGGAGGTGGCCTGGTCGAGGCAGCCGAGAATATTGAGCAGCGTGGTCTTGCCCGAACCGGACGGGCCCATGATGGCGATCCACTGCCCGGCTTCCACGGTGAAGCTGACGCGGTCGAGCGCTTTGACGGGCGCCGCGCCACCCCCTTCGTACGCCTTGCTGACGTTCTCCAGTTCGACGAATGCCATTCTCTCTACTCTCCGCGTAAAATGACGGCGGGCTTAATGCGCCAGATGCGCGCCGCCGCGGCCAGGGTGGCTGCGGTCGCGACCACCAGGGTTACGCCGGTGACCGGCAGGAACACGCCGAAGTTCACTCCCACACCAGCGGCCGAAGCCTCGGGAAAGATCTGCCGCCCGATCCACCAGGCTACCAGCAGGCCAAAGCCATAGCCCGCGGCGGTCGAGACCAAGCCCAGGATCAATGATTCGGACAAGAACAGGGCGGCGATTTTGCGCTCGGCCGCGCCGATGGCCTTGAGCACGCCGATCTCTTGGCTGCGTTCGAGCACTAGCGCGCTGAAATTGTTGGTGACGCACAGCGTAGTAATGGCGAGGATCAGCGCGGTCAGCAGGAAGAGCGTCGAGCGCAGCTTCAGCACTACGTTGGCCTCGGTTTCCGCGACGGCGTGCAGCACCCGCACGTCCACGCCGGGCAGGGCGTTCGAGAGCGCGGCTGCGACGGCCGGCAATTTCGCGCCATCGGCCCGCACCTGGACGAGGCTGACGGCATCATGCAATCCGGCAAGCTGCGCGGCGGTTTCGAGCGGCACGATGATCTGCTGATCTTCCGCGCCGCCGCTCGACACGATGCCGCGAACCACGCTCGGTGCGCCATCGAGGGCGAGCCTGTCGCCGATGTGGAGGCGGAAGTGGGCGGCTACGGCGGTGCCGAGGAGACATTCGCCCGGCGAGGCGGCACGGGCGCCATCCACGCGCCAGTAATCCGTCAGCGGGGCGGCACGGCGAAAATCGGTTCCGGCGACCACTACCGGTTCACTATCCACGCGTCCGACGGTATAAATGAACGGTGCGGCTGCGGCGCCCTGGCGCTCGGCGGCAGCCACGGCTTCGAGCGGCACGGTCTGCGAACCGCCTTCGGGAGCGATCACCATGTTGGCACCGTACTCGCGAAATTGAGCGCGCATCTTGCGTTCGATATCGGAATAGACCGAGAAGAGCGCCGTCGCCAGGGTGGCCGCGACCGCCAACGCGGCGAACGCCAGCACCAGGCGGCGCTTGCGAAACTCGACGGCGCGCAGGACGAAGCTCCAGAACATCACTCGCCTCCCCGCAGCGTGACGGCCGGTTCCAGGCGCAGAGCGCGCCATAAAGGTTGCGCGGCGCCGGCCACTGAAGCGATGATCGCGGCTCCCACTACCACGGGACCGAGGATCGCCGGTATTTCGAGCGCAGTCTGAAATACGGATTGTCCGACCCATCCGGCCATCAGTAGTCCCACCCAGGAGCCGAGCAGGCCACCAGCCGCGCCTTCGAGCGCCACCTCGGCGGAAAACAGCGCGGCCACCAAACCGTTGCCCGCGCCGGTGGCTTGCATGATGGCGATCTCGCTGCGGCGCTCCAATACCGTGGTGGCCATCACGCTCCACACCGTGAGGCCGGCGGAGGCGAGCGCGGCGAGCGAGATGAGCAGCATCAGGCCGCGGATCTTGGCCAGGACCTTCCCCTCGCTATCGGCCACGCGCCAGATGGGCTTCGCCACGGCCATGGGCAGCGCTTCTTCGATTTGATGCGCGATGGAGCTGATGTAGGGTGTGCAATACCAGCGATCGTATTCCTTCGGCGTCATCCTGGCGGGGTTTTTGCGCGCGAATTCGTCTTCTGGTTTGGTGAGCGCGCCCACCTGGATGGCGTCGACTTGTCCCGGCCGGTTCACCAGTTTTTGCAAGACTTCGAGGCGGACGTAGATGCGATCCTCTTCGTCGCCGCCCGTGGAGATGATGCCGGCGACCTGGAACGGTTGTCCGAAGAGCGTCAGCGTATCGCCGGGCTTCAGACTGAGCCGGCGCGCCACCGCTCCCCCCACCATGGCTTCGAAGTCGGCATCGTCGCGTTCGCGATCGTCGATCCAACGGCCATCGATTTTCCACGCGCCGTTGACCGTGCGCAGCCCGGCTTCCTGCACGGCGCCATCCGCGCCGCGGTATTGCCGCTTGAACCACACGCCTTCAACCGGCACGTTGCGTCCGCCGAGGGATGCGGCGGCATGCAGCGAGGGCGCGAAGCCGGTGATGTTGAGCTGCCAGAAGGTCGATTTGATTTTGGTGACCTGCGACTCGGGGATGAAGTCGGCGTTCGAGACCGGCCGGTAATCGACGCCGCCAATTTCGACGGGCAGCGAGCGGGCTTTAGGCGTGACCATCAGGTTGGCGCCCAGGCTGCGCAGTTCGCGATTCACGCGGTCGCCGATGTCGAGCATCACGCCAAGCATGGCGGTGGCCACGGCCGCGCCCATGGCCACGGCCGCCACGGTCATGGCCTTGCGGCGCGGCGAGCGGCGGATCGACTGGCTGACGAAGCGGAAGAACATGGGCCTAGCTGGGATTGCGGAACAGCTTCGGGCCGGGCGCCAGGTTCGCGGCCGGGATCACGAGGTCGCCGCCTTCCACTTGCGAGGCGATGGGGATGGGGTTGCATCCGCCGTGAGAGCCGATGCTCGGTATGAAAATAGCGGAGGCGCAGTTCTTGCAGATCACGTTCGGACCCTTTTGATAGTAACCCTGATTGCCGCAAATCTCGCAGGCGTCGAAGGCTGCAACCAGCGACTGGTCGGGCTTGCGGATCACAATGAAGCGCACGCTGACGCCGTCTTCGTCGATCGAGAAGCGATGCAGATTGCCGTCGTTCACCGACGCGACCGGGATGCTGACTTTGCCGTTGACAATGGATACTGGCGTGGCGGCCGAGAGTTCAGAGGTGGATTTGGCGTAGATAAATTCGGCGGTGATGCTGAGGATGAACAGGCCGGTAGCGAGGCAGGAAGCCGTCATCCAGAGACGCTCGCGCTGTACTGTCCAACGCGCTTTGCGTAGCGCCGCGCCCTCGAGTCCGTCGAGCGCGGGCGTGCGCCGGCGGCGGTATTCCATCAATAGCATGGCGCCTGCCAGGGCCAGGATCGCCACGAAGAAGAAGACCTCGTTGCTGACGATGGGGCCGATCAGGGCCATCTCCTGGCGGCTGCTGGGCAGTACCTGATTCTCGGAGAGTTCGTGCAGCCCAGTGATAGCGAGTTGCACTACGATCACCATCAGGATGATGCTGGTCATGCGGAAAAAGCTGCGCAGGTTGATGCGGATGGTGCCGCGTACAAAGCTGACGCCGAACAGGATGGCAAGGCCCAGACCGATCGCAACCCCAGCAAAACTGAGCACCCCGTCGGTATCGAACCTGACGGCGGTGAGCATGAGGACCGTTTCGACGCCTTCGCGAAAGACCATCAGGAAGACGAACAAAAAGATGCCCCAGCGGCTGCCGGTCCCGCTCCGTTGTTGCAACTGAGTTTCAATTTCGCCTTTCATGCCGCGGGCATGGCGGTTCATCCAGAGCACCATGCTGAAGACGAATACGGCGCTGGCGAGCAGCGTCCAGCCTTCGTAGGCGTCCTCGCCAAGGCCCAGTTTCGCCAGCAGCAGGGCGAAGCCAAGACTAGCAACTACAGCGGTTATGAAGGCGTGGTAGACGGACGGCAGCAAATCCTGGCGGCCGATCTTGCGGAGATAAGCGATGGCGATGGCAACCACCAGCGCAGCTTCGGCCCCTTCACGCAGGGTGATGATTAGTGATTGCAACATAGTTGCAAGTGGAACGACACCCTAATTGTAGTCGATTTCGCCGGGATTGGCGACGGGTTCAATCAGGTTCAATTAGGTGGTCTGTCCGCTTGACGCGGATGCCAGCCTGAAATGTGAGGTTCTGCGGATGAATCTGCCGGCGATCGGGCAGGGGTGCCAGGGCAGCCACATGCTGATGAAGCGGGAGCGTGATCCGGAGCATCGTTTGATCATATCTGATGCCTTGATGAGCCTCCCGCAATCGCGTTGATCGCGTACATCACCACGTCCGTTCCGCGCGACTGGGTCATGCGCTCGAAGCGCATCCCCAACTTCTCCATGATCCGGATCGACGCCGTGTTGGCGGGCTGCGCGATGGCCACCATGCGTGTAAGCGCTGCCCGCGTGAAGCCGTCGTCGACGGCCGCCCGGGCCGCCTCGGTTGCCAGACCGCGGCCCCACCACGCGCGCGCCAGCCACCAGCCGATCTCGATGTCATCGGTTTCGGGCAGGGGTTGCAATCCACAGAATCCGATCACGTCCCCACCCTGCTTCGGAGTCAACTTCCACAGGCAGAACCCGCGCGTTGCACACAATCCGATCTGCCGCTCGATAAACTCCCGCGAACGTGCCGCGGACCACGGCGTGCCATCACCGATATAACGGATCACTTCGGGATCGGCGGCGATCGCCGCGAAGGCGGACGAGTCCGCCAACACCCAATCGGAAAGCACCAGTCTGCCGGTTACGATGCGGATGCCGCCTCCGCCATAGGCAGGTACACGCGGAACACGCTGCCCTTGCCCGGTTCGCTCTCCACCGCGATCTTGCCGCCATGCTGATCCACGATCTTGGAAACGATGGCGAGACCGAGCCCTACACCATCCGGCTTGGTGGTGAAAAACGGATTGAAGATGTTCTCTATTTGCTTGGGGTCGATTCCCTGCCCGCGGTCGATCACGGAGACCTCCGCCGTGCCGGCCACCGGGCGCGTCTTCACCGTAACCGCTCCGCCGGGCGCGGTAGCCTGCGCCGCGTTCACTATCAGGTTGTAAAAGACCCGTTCCATCAGCTCGGCATCCAGCGGGAAAGCCGGGACGTCGGGCGAGTAATTCTTGTAGACCGTTACCTCGCGCGCGGCGGCCTCGCGTTCCACCATCGCGACCGAGCGGTCCAGCACCTGGGTCAGATCCGCCGGCGCGCGCCGCAGTTCGAGCGGCCGGACGAAATCCAAAAATCGCGTCACCAGCGAGTTGGTGCGATCCACTTCTTCGGCGATGAATCCGGCCAGCTCGCGGGCCACCTCGTTTTCCGTGGCCACTTTACCATTCAGCATCTCGGCCGATGCGCGAATCGTTCCCAGCGGATTGCGCAGTTCGTGCGCGAGCCCTGCGGCAAGCTGCCCCAGCGCCGCCAGCCGGTCCGAACGACGCACGGCCTCCTCGGCCTGCTGCAGATTGCGGTTCGCCTCCGCGAGTTGATCCGCCACCGCCCGCGCCTTCATGTATTGCCGCCGGCGCGCGTCCGCCAGCGTATTCGTCAGGTTTCCCGCCACGGCCAGGAAGATAACGCGCAAAGCCAGTTCGCGCTTCTCCGGCGCTTCGATCACGTAGCGGTCCCAATCGATCCGCAACAGGTAGGAAAGGTAAACGCCCGAAGCCAGCAGCGTGACGATCAGCGTTCCCCCGACGCCCAGCGAAGAGCCGGCCGAGATCATTGGCAACAGCAGCAACCAATAGTAACTGCTGCTGATCCCGTTGGTGTAGCCGATCAGCAGATAGCTCAGCACCAGCTTCAGCAGGATCCACGAAACGATGCCGCGCTGGTGCGCCAGGAATGGCAGCTTCGACTCGAGAATCTGCACGGCTCCCAACGCCACCAGCATGACGATCTCCGACGGTTCGCCCGTCTGGTTGAAGACGATCATCGCCGAGAACAGCAGAAGCCAGACGACATCTTGCGGCCGCATCCATTGGGCGGCGCGCCGCGACCACGGTGATACACTCACGATGCTTTCCCAGACCGGATTATGCCACAATGAAAGCGTAGTCTCATGCCCAACAACACCACGCTGGAACAGGATGAAACCCCAAGTATGTCCGAACGCGGCGAAAACTTCGCGGATATCCTGTCCCAATACGAACAAACGCATTCGCACAAACCCGGGGCCGGCGGCCAAGGTCTGACCGGTACGGTGGTCGCTGTGACGCCGGAACAGGTGGTCATCGATGTCGGCCAGAAGATCGAGGGCGTCATGCCCGTGGCCGACTTCAAGGATCCATCCGGTAAGGTGAGTGTGCAGGTGGGCGACCAGTTCCCGGTGTCCATCAAGGGGCGCAACGAAGAAGGCTACTACGAGCTTTCGAAGGTACGTGTGGAGCGGCCGAAAGACTGGTCCTCGCTCGAAGCCGCGTTCGCCGACAAGCGTGCCATCGCGGGCGTGGTCTCAGGTGTGGTGAAGGGCGGAGTCAGCGTGGACGTGGGCGTGCGCGCGTTCATGCCGGCGTCGCGCTCGGGCGCCAAAGACCTGCCCGAGATGGAGAAACTGGTCGGCCAGGAAATCACGTGCCGCATCATCAAGCTCGACGTGGCCGACGAAGATGTGGTGGTCGACAGGCGGGTGGTGCTCGAAGAGGAAGAAGCGCTCGCCCGGCAGAAGCTCTTCTCGGATCTGCAGGAGGGCACGGTGATGCATGGCGTGGTCCGCAGCGTGACCGAGTACGGCGCGTTCGTCGACATCGGCGGCGTGGACGGCCTGCTACATGTCGCCGATATTTCCTGGGCCCACATCAACAAGCCTGCCGATGTGCTCACTGTCGGGCAGGAACTGGATGTCAAGATCCTGAAAGTCGACCCGGCCAAACGCCGCGTCGGCCTGGGACTGAAGCAGCTTCAGCCGCATCCGTGGGAGCAGGTCGGCGAGAAGTACAAAACCGGCGACCGCATCCGCGGCACGGTGACCCGCGTGACAGAGTTCGGCGCGTTCGTGGAACTAGAGCCGGGCGTCGAAGGACTGATCCACCTTTCCGAAATGTCGTGGTCGAAGAAGGTGCGCAAGCCGAGCGATGTGGTGAAGCCCGGCGATAGTGTGGAAGCCGTGGTGCTGAACGTCAACCAGGGTGAGCGGCGCATCTCCTTGGGCCTGAAGCAGGCGCTGGGCGATCCCTGGGCCGGCGCGCGGCAGAAGTATCCTGTGGGCGGCGTAATCGAAGGGCCGGTGGTCAGCCTGACGAAATTCGGCGCGTTCGTGCAAATCGCCGAAGGCGTGGAGGGCATGATCCACGTGGGCGATATCAGCGCCGAAAAGCGCATCAATCATCCACAGGATGTGCTGAAGGCTGGCCAGACTGTGCGCGCGCAAATCCTGGAAGTCGACCCGGAGCGCCGCCGCATCAAGTTGGGGATGAAACAGCTTCAGCCCACCAGCATCGACGAATATATCGCCGAGCACAAGGAAGGCGACGTGGTTACGGGCCGCATTGCGGATGTTGCCGGCGGGCGCGCGAAGGTGGAACTCGGTGAGGGAATCCAGGTGCCGTGCAAAGTCGCGCTGGACGCGGGCGCGGCCGAGGAGCCGGCGGCGCAGTCCGGTGCGGACCTGAGCTCGCTTTCCTCGATGCTGTCCGCGAAGTGGAAAGGCAGCGGCACGGCAGTCCCGCGCGTCCAGAAGCGCGAGCCGGCGCGGGCCGGACAGATCCGCAGCTTCCGCATCGTCAAGTTGGACCCCAGCGGCAAGAAGATCGAGATCGAGCTCGCCAGCTAAATGACAACCTTCATGATGGTGTTGCGCCGCCCGTCGTGGGCTCCGGCGCTGGTGCTGATCTGCGCGCTGACGCCGCTCTCCGCGCAGAGACGCGTGCCGCCCAAACGATCGTCGCAGATCCAGGATGGCTTCGGTATCAACGCCGACTTACCGCGCGATCCCTATCTTCCGTGGAACCAGCATTGGTGGACCCGCATGTTCGATGCGGGCGTGAGCTGGATCCGCATCGGCCAATACGAGAACACGTCCGACTACACGAGTTGGGATTGGATCGAGCAGAAGCGCGGCGTGCTCGCAGTGCCGCCCGGTCTGGACGGCTACGTCGATTCGCTGGTGGATAACGGCGTCAAGGTACAAGTCCAGTTGCTCTACGGCAACCCGATGTACACGGCGCCCGCGGGCAAACTGCCGGATGCGATCGTGCCTGAGCCGGGCAGTTTCCACAATCCCGACCGCAGCCTTTATTCGGCGTTCTGGCCGCCAAAGACGCCCGATCAGATCGCGGCGTTCATCCGGTACGTGCAGTTCATGGTCAGGCATTTCCACGGCCGCATCCAATATTACGCGCTCTGGAACGAGCAGGACATCGACTACTGGAATCCGCAGCCGAACCCGGAAGAATATGGGCGCTTGTTGAAGGCCTTTATTCCCGCGGTGCACGATGCGGATCCGCAGGCCAAGGTGATTTATGGCGGCCAGGCCGATCCCTCGCGAGACTTCGCGCGCCGGGCGCTGGATGCCTGCCAGTGCGCGGCGGGCATCGATGTGTTTGCGTACCATACTTATCCTGGATACGGGCGCAATCTAAATCCGGAAACGATGGATACTATCGCGTACGGTAAAGAGTCGCCGGCGAAGCTGCGCGAGTTAGTGCGCGGTTATCCCGGCATCCGAAAAGACATCCCGTTCTGGGACGACGAGTTCAATTCCATTCCGTCGTGGACCGGTTCGGATGAGTCCGTGCAAGCCAAGTACATTCCGCGCGGGCTTCTCTATAACTGGGCGCGCGGCGTGCGCACGTTCGTGTGGCTGCTGACTGCTGCCACGGATGGCAATGAGTACGACGACTTCGGCATGATCCACGGCCTGCGGTATCTGCCGGATGATTTCCAGCCGCGGCCCGTGTATTACGCTCTGCAAAATACCAACGCGCTGTTTGCAGATACGCATCTCGATCCGGCCATCACGGTGACAGCGCCGCTGCACGATCGCCCGTTGCTGGCTTATGGTTTCCGCAGTAAGTCGGGTAAGCCAATTGTGGCTTACTGGCTGGCTGTGCATAGTAAGCCGGGCAACGCGTTTTCTGCGTTGCATGCGGACATCACGGTGAAGAACGCCGGCATCCGGCATCCTTTGCTGATTGACCTCGTGACCGGGACGATGGAGCCGATCGCACAACACGCGGGCGATGTATTTCGCAATCTGCCGGTGCGCGATAGCGTGATGGCCATTGCTGACGAAGACTACTTCGATTGGCCGGTGCTGCCGGAAGCGCCCAGTTCGCTGACAGCCTCCACTTCCGGAGACTCTGTGCAGCTTCGTTGGCAGATGAACGGCGGCGACGCGTCGCAGGCGATTATCGAACGCCGCGCCGGTGAGTCCGGCCCGTGGACGCGCATCGCCAAACAGGCGGCCGCGAACGCTGAATATGCGGATGCGGGCGCACCGGCAGGTCTGCTTTGCTATCGCGTCCGGGCGGCGAACAGCAAAGGTGAATCGGCCTATTCCAACGTCGTGCGCGTCTCGCGCCCCTGACTATCGCAGTTCCGTCACAGGAATCGTGAAAGCTACGGTATTCACCACGCCCTGGCGCTGGAACTGAATCCACACCCGATATATTGCTTCGCGCGGGAAGTAGATATTGAACTGCATATCCGGTCCGCCATTGGCGATGAACGGATGATCGTGGATCGTATCGACTAAGTCGTTACTCACAGCCAGTAAGTGGGCCCAGGCGCCAATATACTTTTCGAGGCCCTCGCTGGGAGTCAGATGCACGAACAGCATGGTCTTCTTACCCACGATCGGCTGCGGCGGATCGAGCCTCAATTCCGCGGTCAGATTCTCCGCGTGTTTCGGTGAGAGATCGGCCGCAAGCGTGGGAATCGCGGCTTCGAGCGGCGTTGTGTATCGAGCGGTGGTAATGGTCAGTGGTGCGAGCTGCGGCGTGCCGCCGGTCGGATAGAAGTCCGCCAGCAAACGGTAAGTCCCGGGCTTCGGCAACGTTGTATTCAGGCGAAATACCGAGTCACTGCCCAACTGCGGATGCAGGTGCGCAAAGTAAGTCAGGTCCTGGCTGACAATGAATAGGTGAAAGAGCTTCTCGTGGACGATTTCGTAGTGATCGACCGGCGCACCCGTCTGAGGATCGGCGATGCGGAATTCGAGCGTAATCGGCCGCTCGCTGGGAACCTGCGAGGGGACCACGCTCAGGTCCACGGGATACTCCACCGGCTCGGGCAGATTGGCCACCAGCGTCATGCCGCAGCGCGGACACTTGCCCGGCGTCTTGGAACGTACGTCGCGATCCATCGGGCAGGTGAATTCGATGGCCTGTTGCGCGCACGCCATCACCGCCAGCAGCAGGATCAGCCAGACGCGGCGCATCGTCAGCTCGTGGGTTCGAATGGCCAAATCGCAGTGGTCGTGTACCCGCCATCCACCGCAATAATCTGACCGGTGATGTAATTCGCGCCCGAACTCGAAAGGAACACCGCGAGCGGCGCGATGTCATCCGGCGTGCCCGGCTGCGGATTAGCCTGGATGCCCTTGAGCCACTCGCGCATCTCGGCCGGCTTCCACATATCGCGATTCAAATCGGTGATGATGAATCCGGGCGCGATACAATTCACCTGAATGTTGTAGCGTCCCCACTCGGCCGCCAGCACCTTGGTGAGCTGCTCGAGCGCGCCTTTCGTCATGGCGTAAACCGACAGATACGGCAGGCCGACCACGGACATCAGGCTGCCGATCATAATGATCTTGCCGCCTTTGCCGCGCTCGATCATGCGTGCGCCGATCTGCTGGGTCAGGATCACGATGCCGTGCTGGTTGGTGCGTAGAATGTGCTCGTATTCAGCCGGCGTGTATTGCTCGAAGCGTTTGCGGATGTTCGTGCCGGTCACGTTGATCAGAATGTCCGGCGTTTCGATCGCGCCCACCGCCGCACATATCGATTCCGGATCGGACATGTCCATGCGCAAAGCGCTGGCCACGAAACCCTTGGCTTTGAGGTCGCGCGCGTGCGCCTCCAGTTTGTCGATCGACCGCGCCGCCAGGATCGTGCGCGCACCCGCGGCGGCGGTGTGTTGCGCGATAGCCAGGCCGATGCCGCGGCTGGCGCCCGCGACCAGGGCCGTTTTACCCGAGAGTGAAAAGACGCTCATTGCAGAATCACCGGAACCATCCAAAAATGTGGGCCGTGCCCGCGTAGCTCCACTGCGACATCCAGCGGCCGAGGTCGGAGACCGAGACCACCACGATCAGCAGCAGGAACCCCGCGCGGGCCAATTCGTTGTAAACCACCGGCGGGATACGCGCGGCCAACAGCAGCTTCGAGCCATCAAGCGGCGGCACGGGCAGCATGTTGAAGATGGCCAGATACAGACTCAGATTCACTCCCTGCGCCGCGAACTGCGCCAGCGCCGGCGCGAAGCCTACGGTGAGGCGCGCCACCGCAGCCAGGATCACCGCAAACACCACGTTGCTCGCCGGCCCCGCCAACGCCACCAACGCCAGGCCATTCAACCCGCCGCGCAGCTTCGCGGGATTACTATACACCGGCTTTCCCCAACCGATGAATCCGCCGCCGAATAGCGACGTAATCGCCGGCAGGATGGTGGTGCCCAGCCAGTCCACGTGCGCCAGAGGATTCAGCGTTACGCGGCCTTGCAGGCGCGGCGTATCGTCCCCCAAGCGCGTAGCGACCCACGCGTGAGCGAATTCATGCGGCGCAGTGAGCAGCCACAGCAGGGCCACATTGACAATCGCGGTTGCAAAATCCAAGTGCATCGAAGTTCAGCGGCGCTTGACGATCACGGCCCAGAGGATGAGCAAAACAAAAACGACCGCGACCGCAATCACTGGTAACAAGCTGATACCTTCTATTGTATGCGCATCACGGGAGTTGAAACGATCCATTTGCGGCGCGGCATCACGGTGCACGCCGGACCCATTCAGTGGTTGTGGGTCCGCATTCACACGGACGCCGGTCTGACGGGCCTCGGCGAAACCTATCCGCACCCGGAAGCCGAGAAAGCGGTGGTCGAACAAACGCTCGCGCCCGTGCTGCTGGGCCGCGATCCATCGCAGATCGACCGCTTGTGGGCGGACATGCTCCAGGCGGTTTCGTTCAGCGGCTGGGCCGGCGCCGAGATGCGCGCCATCAGCGCGGTGGATATCGCGCTGTGGGATCTCGCGGGCAAGGCCGCGAACATGCCGGTCTACCAGTTGCTCGGCGGCGCGTCGCGCCAGTCTATCCGCACTTACAACACCTGCTACGACCGCGTCGACTTCATGCAAGAGCCAGTGCGGTTGGCGCATGAACTGTCTCAGTCCGGCGTGCATGCGATGAAGATCTGGCCGTTCGATCCGGTGGCCAAAGAGACCGGCGGCCAGTACATCACCGCCGACCAGATGCGCCGATCGATCGAACCGCTGCGGCTCATTCGCGATGAATTCGGCGATTCGATGGAAGTGGCCATGGAGTTTCACGGCTACTGGAATCTGCCGTGCGCCATCCGCATCGCGCAGGCGCTCGAAGAGTATTCACCCATGTGGCTCGAAGAGATGCTGCCGCAGGATAATCTCGCCGCGTACGCCGAATTGGCCGCAGCCACCTCGCTGCCGCTCTGCTTGAGCGAACGTCTGATGACGCGCTACGGCTTCCGCGAGCTGATCGAAAATCGCGCGGCGCGTACTATAATGCCCGATATCTGCTGGTGCGGCGGCATCTCGGAAGCCAAGAAGATCGCCACCTTGGCCGAGACTCACTACTTACCAATAGCTCCGCATAACTGCGGCGGTCCGATCTTACACGTCGCGTCACTGCACTTAGCCGCCAATGTGATTAACTTACAAATCCTCGAAAGCGTCCGCCGGCATTACCTGGACGAGTACCGCGGGATCGTCACCGCGACGCTGCCGCCGGTGAATGGCACGTTCGCACTGCCGCCGGGTCCGGGCCTCGGCGTGGAACTCTGCGCAGAGGTGCGGCAACGCGACGACGCGCAGGTAAACATACTCCGCTGATTAGTGGCGGAAGTGACGCACGCCGGTAAACACCATCGTAAGGCCCAGACGGTCGGCCGCCGCGATCACTTCCGCGTCGCGCACCGATCCGCCGGGTTGGATCACGGCTGTCGCGCCGTGGCTGGCGGCTTCCTCCACGCCATCGGGAAAGGGAAAGAACGCGTCCGATCCCACCACGGTGCCGGCCAGCGGCAGCACGGCTTTCATGGCCGCGAGCTTTACGGAATCGACCCGGCTCATCTGGCCCGCTCCCACCCCCACACTCTGCCCGGCGCGCGCGAAGACGATGGCGTTCGACTTCACGTGCTTGGCCACTTTCCAGGCAAATTCAAGCGCAACCCATTCGTTCTCGCTGGGCGAGCGCTCGGTCTTCACCTGCGCCGACTTGCGATCGAGCGCAGCGGTGTCGGTGGTTTGCGCCAGGTAGCCGCCGGAAATCGATTTGACCACCAGCGGATCAACGCCCGGGCCGACTTTCAACAGCCGCAGATTCCTCCTCGCGCGGAGCACGGCCTCCGCCTCCGGCGTGAAATCCGGCGCCGCAATGGCCTCCAGAAACGTCTTCGCGCACTCCCGCGCGGTTTCTTCATCCACCGTGCGATTCAATCCGACCACGCCGCCGTATGCCGACACCGGATCGCATTCGTACGCCTTTCGGTAGCTCTCCGCCAGCGAACCTTTCTCCGCGCACCCGCACGGATTCGTGTGCTTGATCACCGCGGCCGCGGGCGTCGCGAATTCGTTCACCAGTTGCCAGGCGGCGTCCAGATCCACCAGGTTGTTGTAGGACAGCTCCTTGCCGTGAAGCTGCTCCGCACCCGCGATGCCCGGCCCACGCACGCCGTACAGCGCCGCGGATTGGTGCGGATTCTCGCCGTAGCGCAGATCCATGATCTTGGGCACGCGCAGGTCGAGCACGGCCGGCAGCGGCCCCCCGCCATCCACTCGCGCCAGCCGCGCGCTGATGGCGCGATCGTATGCGGCCGTCGTGCTAAAGGCTCTTTGCGCCAGCCGCCAGTGCGTTTCTGGCGACAGGCAGCCGCCATTCGCATGCATCTCCGTGACGATCGCGGCATAGTCGGCCGGCGACACCACCACCGCCACATCCTGATAATTCTTGGCGGCCGAACGGATCATGGTCGGGCCGCCGATATCGATGTTCTCGATCAACTCCGCGAGGCTGGCATCCGCTTTGGCCGCGACCTCCTCGAATGCGTAAAGATTCACCACGACCATGTCGATCGGCTGGATGCCGTGCACCGCCAGCGCCTGCATGTGCGCCGGCTTGCCGCGCATGGCCAGGATGGCGCCCGTCACATTGGGATGCATCGTCTTCACGCGCCCATCCAGCATCTCGGGAAATCCGGTGATCTCCGACACATCCTTCACCGGCACGCCCGATTCACGCAGCAAGCGGGCCGTGCCGCCGGTCGAAATCAACTCCGCGCCGAGATCTGCGAGCGTGCGGGCGAACTCCACAATGCCAGTTTTATCAGTGACACTAATCAGGACCCTTTCGATTTTGCCCATTAATCGCAAGGTAACATAGCGAATGTCGATGTCTCTCGCGATCCCGTATCAAGATCCCATCGACCGGGGCCAATTAATCCAAGAGCCCGGCGGCTTTCGGAATCCTCGTACCGGATTCCTTTATGCAGTCCACGACGGCATCCCCGTCTTTCTCACGAGCGGCGCGGTGGAAGGTCCGAACGCCCGCTATCAGCAACTGTACGATCGTTTTGCTCCGCTCTATAACGCCTCGACGTGGCTATACGCGAAGCTGAAGAGCGGAGCGGAAGCAGCCCGCCGCAAGACTTACCTGGACCTGCTGGAGCTCCGCGTCGGAGCGAGCTTCCTGGAAGTCTCCGTGGGGACCGGCGCGAACTGGCCCTATCTGAATCCGGACATGGATTTCTACGGCCTCGATCTTTCCGCGGGCATGCTGGCGCGCTGCCGCCGCCAAGCCCGGCGTCTGAAGCTGCGCTTTCAACTCTGCCAGGGACTGGCCGAGCACCTTCCCTTTCCGGACGACGCGTTCGACGCCGTCTTCCATGTGGGCGGCATCAACTTTTTCAGCGACCCGGCGGCGGCCTTGCGTGAAATGGTGCGAGTCTCCAAGCCCGGTGTGCGTTTGGTGGTGGTGGACGAGACCGAGCAACTGGCCGCGCGCCACGAGAACAAGCCTTTCGCCAAAGCGTTTTTCAAGAACCGCCCGCGGACCATCATGCCTCCAGCGGCGCTGCTGCCGAATGGAATGCTGGAGGTCGACGTGCGCGAGATCTGCGGCGGCGATCTGTACGTGTTGAGCTGGCGCAAGCCTAACTGAGGCAGCCTTACACCGCGCACTCGCCGCGGCCAAGCTGCAACGAGAATGCCGTATCATCGCCCCAATCCTGATAGATCTCCGGCTCCATCTCCGCGGGCTTGGCGAGGTCGCCCGTGAGCGCGCGGAAGGTCTCCACCTTGTAACGCGTCACGTACTGCCGGAACGTCTCGCCGGTCTCCCGGTGCGCGATGTAGTGTTCGAGTACGCGCGCGACGGCCCCGGGCGCGAGCCGTGCCGGTACGCTCTGGACCGCAAGTCCGAAGCGCATGATGCCTTCGTCGTCGAAGCCGCCTCCCAGCAGCATTTGATAATACGGCACCTCTTTGCCATCGATCTTGCGCGCGTTACCGTAGAACCCGAAATCGGCGATCCAGTGCTGGCCGCACGAATTCGGGCAGCCGCTCACCTTGATCGACAGCTTGCGCACCAGGGGATCGTCGTAGGCGCGCACCACATCCTGCAGCGCGGCGCCCAGGTTCATCGATTTCGTCAGCGCCAGGTTGCAGGAATACGCGCCGGGGCAGGTGGTCACATCGGCGATTTCGCGCGCGCCCGCCTCGCCCAATCCGAACTCGCGCAATACCGCATGCAGACCGTGCAGCTGGCCCAGCGGAACAAAACCGAGCAGAATGTTCTGGTCGATACCCAGCCGCAGCAGCCCGTCGCCGGCATCCGCGGCGAGGCGCGCCAGGCTGTGCATCTGCAGGCTGGTCAGATTTCCCTGGTCGATGCGCACGATCACCGTCGCGTAGCCCGTCTGCTTCTGCTCGATGATGTTGGTCTCGAGCCAACGATCGTATTCAGCGTCGCCCGAGCCGTTCGTATGGATTACTGGCAGCAGCGCGCCTTCGCCCAACGGCTGCGGTTGCGATTGATATCCGCCAAAACCCTCCGGCACCAGCTCCGGCCACGCGATCCCGCCGTTTTCCAAAATGTCCGCGTATTCGTGCTCGATCTGTTCCCGCAGCCAGTCGATACCGCGCTCGCGCAGCACAAACTTCATGCGCGCCTTGTTGCGATTCTGGCGGTTGCCGTATTTGTTGAACACCCGCACCACGGCCTCGCAACGGTTCATCAGGCGCTCTTCGGGCAGAAACTCGTCGAGAAGTTGCGCTTCAGTGGGCAGCGGTCCCAGCCCGCCCCCGATCACCACATGGAAGCCGCGGCGCCCGTCACGAATCACAGCGCGCAAACCGATATCGTTGATCGCGCCGGCAATGCAATCGTTGTGCGCGCACCCATCGAAAGCGATCTTGAATTTGCGCGGAAGGTTGCCGGTCAGGTCCTTGCGCAGAAACGCATAGGCGATCTTCTGCGCATAGGGCCGCACGTCGAAGACCTCATCGCGCGGCAGTCCGGCCAGCGGGCAGGTCGTTACGTTACGCACGGTGTTGTAACAGGCCTCGCGATTGGTCAGGCCTGTGTCAGCCAGCATGTGCATCAGATCGGCAACCTGCGCCAGCGGCACGAAATGGTATTGCAGGTTCTGGCGCGTGGTGATGTGCCCTTTGCCGCCCGCGAAAGTCTCACTGATCACCGCGAGCTGCTCCATCTGGCGCGCGGTCAACAGGCCGCTCGGAACCTTGCAGCGAACCATTTGCACGCCAGCTTGTCGCTGCCCGTAGATGCCGTGCTTCAGGCGGAATGGACGGAACTGCTCCTCCGGGATTTCGCCCGCCAGGAACGCATGGGCCTTCGTCCGGAAGGTCTCGATCTCTTCGCGGACCAGTCTGTCGTGCTGACTTTCAAAGTCATCCCGAATACTGAGTTGATCTTCGATCGCGGTTGCCATCGGCAATCCCCCTATTGCCTATAGAGATTAGCATAAATGCGCCCCGGATTCAAGCAGGATATCCTGTGACGGAATGAGAGTTCTAGCGTTGCTTGCGATGGCTGCCAGCCTGATGGCGGCGCCCCGCGAGGTAACCTTTTCGCGGCCCGCCGAGGCCGTGGATGCTTACGATTTCGTGGAGATCGTGGCGACGGTCGCCTCGCCCGATGCGCACAATCCTTTTACAGACGTGGCTTTGAACGGCGAATTTGCCAAGGCAGACGGCAGCCAGCGGTGGCCGGTGGAAGGCTTTTGCGACGCCATGGACGGGCAGACTTACCGCATCCGCTTCATGCCGGCCGCGGCTGGCGACTACAAATACTCCGTCACATTCCGCCAAGGCGATTTCGTGCAGACCGCCTCAGGGGTGTTTCACGCGCGCGATGCGCACCGCCGCGGCCCCATCCGCGTCGACCCGCAATACCGCTGGCACTTCATCTGGGAAGGCACGGGCGAGCATTATTTCTTCAATGGCACCACGGCCTACTGGCTGGTGGGCTGGCGCGACGATCACATCATCCGCTTTAGCGTCGACCGGCTGCATCGTCTGAAGATCAACCGCCTGCGCGTGACCATCGCCGGGCGCACCAATACGTTTTACGGCGAGCCGGTCATGAATAGCGACAAATTCAGCGTCAACCTGGGAGCCTGGCCGGCGCGCGACCGCAACGATTTCTCGCATCCCGATTTCGATTACACGCGCTTCGATGTAGCCTACTGGCAGAAGTTCGAGCGCATGCTGCAAGTCGCCCGCGCGGACGACATGATCATCTCGCTGGTGCTCGACATGAATGACGGCCGCGTGCATCCCGCCGCAGGCAACCCCGATGAGCGGCGGTTCATCCGTTATGCCGTCAACCGCTTCGGCGCTTTCTCGAACATCACCTGGGACCTGGGCGACGACCTGGACGGCTTCCGCGACGACCAATGGACGCACGATACCGGCACGCTGATCGAACAGTGGGACCCGTATCATCACTTAGCCACCAGCCATCCGATGGACCACAAGCATCAGGACCGCGCTTCCGCCTGGTTCGGCTTCACCTCATATCAGGAGTGGTCGCGGCAACAGCATGCCTTGATGCTGGAATCGCGCGAGCTGCAACAGAAGACCGGGCGCATCATTCCGCAAACCAACGAAGAGTACGGCTACGAGGACCACTATCCTTCCTGGGCCGCGCCGGGATCCGACTCGGCCGATGTGTTACGGCGCACCGCGTGGGACATCGCCATGGCGGGCGCATATCAAACAGCCGGCGAGACGGCGCGCCGCGGCACCAACATCTGGCCCGACACCGGCGGCGGCTGGATGAACGGGCGCGGCGACGACACCATGACCATGTTTCTGGGCTACGGCCACATGGTCGATTTCTTCACGAGCTTCGAGTGGTGGAAAGCCGATCCGCACGATGAGTTAGTCGATGGCGGCAACTATTGCCTGGCCGAGCCGGGCCGCACTTATGCCATCTATTTGCCGCATTCCGGCAAGGTAACCGTGCGGCTGGAGCCGGGCCGCTACAGCGCGGAATGGTTCAGCGCGCTCACCGGTGAGCGGCTCGAATTGCCCACGGTGGAGGGCGCGTCGTGGACCTCGCCACCCGTGCCCGATACTTATGACTGGGCCATCTTACTGCGAAGGATCGACGTGAAGTGACTTACAAACCTACGGATTTGAGGGCTGACCGCAGCGAGTCATAATCGTGGCTGCCGCGCAGGAAGCGCACCACCTTGCCGTCAGAATCGATGACGAAGGTGACCGGAATGTTCCACACGCGATAAGCTCGATGCAGCTTCTCGCCCGAATCGTCGAGGACCATAAACGGCACGCCGGACTCTTCCGCGAAGCGGCGGGCGGTTCCCTTGCCTTCGTCGTTCACGCCGATCACCTGCAGGCCCTGGTCCTTGAACGACTGGTAAAGCTTCACCATGTCGGGCAGTTCGTGGCGGCAAGGGCCGCACCAGCTTGCGAAGAAGGTCAGCAGCACGGGCTTGCCGCGCAGGTCCTCTAAACGCACGCGATCGCCATCGAGGCTCTTCAGTTCGAAATCGGGTGCCGTCTGGTTCAGCAGAAACGCTCCGCCCTGGCCGGGAATCGGCAAGGCATCCACCAACTTCGCATGCTTCGGCGGATCGAAGGTGAAAGCCGAATCCGGTAACGTTTCGCCCATCTGAAAACTATGAAAGTCTATGGTCAGACGCTGCACGGTCTTGACGCCGCCGGGATAAGCGAGGTTCGCGCAGACGAGCCGGGCGATGCGCATGGTGCCCGGATCGAGTGTCAGTTCCGTCATGCTGGTTCCAGTCCTGGGGTCATTCTTCGAGAACACACGCACCACGGGCCACTTTTGTTTTTTCCCGTCGAACTTCACCGCTGCCTCGCCGGCCTGAGCAGCAGAGGCGGCCGTGCTATACAGCCGCGCCAGGCCGGGGATGACCCGTCGCGCCCAAGTCTCATCCACGCCGCGGTCGGAGTCGGCATCGGCGGAGATAGCGGCGGATTCTTCTTCGGTGTACTGTTTCAGCTTGGGCACGTAGGCCCAGGTCTTCTGCCCGTTCGAAACCACCAGATACTCGCCCTTATCCGGCGAGTCCACCCACACCAGAGATTTGCCACCGGAGCCGATCGCCAACTTGACCTTGGCCTGCGCAAGGTTGACCAACCGGTCCGTACCCTGCTGCTCGACCAGCAGCAAGTCGCCTTCGAAGGCGTACTCGGCGGCAGCGCCGGCTTTTTGGGCCACGTCACGAACGATCTGGGTGACATTGATTTCGAGCGCCGGAAGAAGCGCCGGCAGAAGGCAAATCAGCAGCGCGCGGAACATAATCACCCGCATAGTAACAGATGTGCAGGTCTGAAATGGGCAATGACGGCACGGCGCATCATGTGTCACTTAAGAGTACTATTGCGGCATGCCGCGCGCATGCGCCATATTAGTATGCTACAGGTGAAAGCGCATGGTGGAAGATCACGAGTTCAAGAAGCACGCCGATGAAGCTCTAGCAGCCTTGCAGCGCGACCTGGTGTTGGCGGGAGACGATTACGGTTTCGGGTCGAACCTACACGGTGGACTGATCACAATATCGTTTGAACACCCGGCCGCCAAGTTCACTGTGGCGTTCGACGCCGCCGCACGCCAGATCAAAGCGGCGCTTGGCGCTCGCCACTACAAGCTCGACTGGGACATCGTCGAGAACACTTTCGTGCACACCGAGACCGATCAAACATTGAAGGAACTGATGGAGCAGGCCATCAGCAAGCATCTGAAACAGGACGTGCAGCTCTAACTTCGCGGATGGCCCTCCCCGACCAGGACCGCGCGGACCTCGGCCGCTTTGGATATGCCCAGGAACTTTTCCGCGGCATGGGCGGCTTCTCCAACTTTGCGATTTCGTTTTCCATCATTTCGATTCTGACCGGCGCGGTGACGCTCTACGGCTACGGCCTGGAGATGGGCGGCCCGCTCGAAATGACGCTGGGCTGGCCGCTGGCGACTATCTTTACGCTGGTGGTGGCCGCCAGCATGGCGGAGCTTTGTTCGGCGTATCCGACGGCCGGCGCCACTTACCATTGGGCGGCGGATCTGGGCGGCAAGGGCTGGGGCTGGCTGGTAGCCTGGCTGAACATCGTGGGCCTGATCGCCGCGCAGGCGGGCATTAACTACAGTTGCGCGCAATTCGTTCTGCCGTTCCTGAATGTGCCGTCGTCGGCGTTCA
>Ga0335085_10001371_pt1 | contig 52826 bp, 46 predicted proteins | sample Lox_Sample_45_FD_206712 | JGI IMG/M metagenome (GOLD analysis project Ga0335085, IMG submission 206712) | Soil microbial communities from Loxahatchee National Wildlife Refuge, Florida, United States - Lox_Sample_4.5 | ecosystem: Environmental > Terrestrial > Soil > Wetlands | place: USA... | reverse complement strand
GCCCCGCGGCGAGCAAACGCCGCTGTTCCAGTTTTTCGAAGTCTCGTCGAACACCTTTTGGATTTCCCATGCTTTCCAGATAGCACAAGAATTCGGTAATGTCACTATATTATTCAATATTCAGTAGGAGGCGACCTGGCCTTTTTTCCGCTGTACGACGGCTTTCAGTTCCTGGACGGCGCGATCGATGCCGGCGCGATTCACGTTCCAGTGGGTAACCATGCGGACGGAATAGAAGGCTGTGTCCTGCGCCCAAATGCCGCGTTCGTGGAGCGCGTCGCAGAGCTCCACGGCATTCATACCGGTACCCGCGCAATCGAAAATGACGATGTTTGTTTTGACACTGGCCGGGTCGATCTTCAATCCGGGAATTTCCCGAATACCCTGCGCGAGATGTTGCGCGTTGGCGTGATCCTCGTGCAAACGCGAAGGCGATTTTTCCAGGGCGATCAAGCCAGCCGCCGCAACAACACCCACCTGACGCATGCCGCCACCGAACATTTTGCGGTAAACGCGCCCGCGTTCAATGAATTCGCGAGAGCCCACAATCATCGAGCCGACCGGCGCGCCAAGACCCTTCGACAGGCAGAACATCACCGAATCCACTCTTTTGGTCATATTGGCCACGTTGTCTTTCAAAGCCGCAGCGGCATTGAAGATGCGCGCGCCATCCACGTGCACTTTGAGGCCCAGTGCGTGGGCACGGTCGCAGATCTCGCCGACACGATCCGTCGGATAGACAGTTCCGCCGGCCATGTTGCTTGTGTTCTCCACGCAAATCAGGGCAGTCTGCGAGTCGTAATAGATTTTCGGCCGGATAGCTGCCTCAATTTGTTTCCAGGTGAGGATGCCGTCGTCGCCCCCGCGAACCGCACGGGGCATACAGCCGGCAATGGCAGACATGGAAGCCAGCTCGTAGAGATTGACGTGGCTGCGGTCTTCGCAGACGACTTCGTTGCCGTGATGCGTCCAGACCTTGATGGCAATGAGATTGCCCATGCAACCCGTGGGGACAAACAGCGCAGCTTCCTTGTTGAAGACCTCCGCTGCGCGCTTCTGAAGCTGATTGACCGTCGGGTCTTCCCCGTAGACGTCATCGCCCACTTCGGCTGCGGCCATGGCCCGGCGCATCTCCTCGCTTGGCCGTGTGACGGTATCGCTGCGCAGATCCACGGCGCCCTCAATGGGCGTAACGTGATCCGGATCGGTTAGCTGGTTTCCTTTGGCAACGGTGTAAGTCATGGGGTCCCCTCAATCTCTCACGCGGCAACCTGGGCGGCACGCAGAAGCTCCACAATGATCTCGTTCGAGACCGTGAGCTTTTCGGCCGGCACGCGCAGGGTGCCTCCCTGCATTTCTACCATGCCGGCGGCCACCAGGGGGGCGACTTTATCTCCAAAGCTGACGCCATATTGTCCCTCGATGCGGCGAAGATTGATGCCTTCGGTCTGGCGCAGACCGAGAAAGAGCTCCTCCTCCAGGGCCATGGGCGGAGTGACTTCATCCAAGGTTTCAACGGCGCTCTTCCCCTCACCGAGGGCTGCGACGTAAGCCGCCGCGTCGTGGCGATTGGCCCAGCGCTGCGAACCGGAGAACGAATGCGCGCCGGCGCCGAAGCCCAGATACGGCTCACGCCGCCAGTATTTCTGGTTGTGGCGCGATTCGAAACCGGGCTTGGCCCAGTTGGAAATTTCGTATTGCAGGTAGCCGGCCGCTTTCAATTCGGCTTGCGCCAGTTCATAAAACGCCGCCATCGCTTCTTCGCTGGGAATTTCCGTGGCACTGTAACGCACGCCGCCTTGCAGGACTTCGAGGCCCAGACGGCTGCCTTCGTCAATTTCCATCATGTAGATGGAGATATGTTCCGGAGAAAGCGCGATTGTTTCGGCAAGCGATTGCCGCCAGGAGGCGTCGGTCTGTTTGGGAAGTCCGGCGATCAGGTCGAAGCTGATATTGCGAATTCCGGCTGCGCGCAAGATCGGAACCGCCCGGTAAATATCCTCACGGCGATGCATGCGGCCAGCAGCTTTGAGTTCCTCATCGACAAAGGATTGCGAGCCGAAACTGATGCGATTGAAGCCCATCGCAACCCAGGCCGCCGCTTTTTCCGCATCAACTGTTTCGGGGTCCGCTTCTAATGTCACTTCCTCCCACCTGCAGTCCAAGCTTAGCGGCAAATGTTCGAGCATCGTGTAGAGGAGCCCGGGGGGCAACAGACTCGGGGTCCCCCCTCCAACATATACCGTGTCCACAACCGGGCCATCACAGAGCAAGGTGTCGAGGGACTTCAGGCCCGATGCCACCTTTGAAGAACGGTGAAGGGCGATCTCCTTGCGTACTGCCTCCGCGTACGGGCCGAAGCGGCCCGGAGACACTACACCGGTGTGGAAGTTGCAGTAGGTGCACTTCGTCTGACAAAACGGAACCTGAATGTAGACACCGAGTTTGGGCATCCAAAAACTCTAGCACAGGCTGCTACGCTACTTTGCGCCCGGCCGCTTTCTCCAGAAGATCATGAATGAGGGTCTGATAGGGCTTATCCAGCTTCGCCGCCATGCGGCGAAGCTGCGCCAGCAATTGTGGCGAAATGCGCAGTGCAATGAGCTGTTTGGCATTTCCCGTACGGGGTCGGCCGACCCGGCGGGCACGGCGAAGCTCTTCATCCGTGGATTCCGGGATGTCCGAAAAATCTATGCCCTCCGTCGAAATACGCTTTCCGTTCTTTCGGGCTGGCACGACGCGCGCTGATGATCCGTATCGTTTCCTGTTCATCGGTAGTCCTCCGCGGAGTATAAGTAAGAATCAAAATCTTGCCGGCAACTGAACAACCAAGACGCTTTAAACGTGCCTCTTCGCCAGAATTCAATGCATCTTCCCATTCCAGGGCCTCGGGATCCGCAAAAACAGTCGCGGCTTCCTCGAAGGAGACACCGTGTTTCTTGAGATTCCGCCGGGCTTTCCGCGCGTCCCAAGAGAACATATTTATGTATATACACTAATTAAAAACGAATTTCCAGTCAAACAGCGCTAGACGCGGTCGGGGAGAACTTTAACGTAAACGTAGCGGTCACGCGGGCCGTCGAATTCTGCGAAGAAGATGCCCTGCCAGCGGCCGAGCGCAAGTTTGCCTTCTTCGACGAACACGAATTGCGAGGTGCCGACGAGCATCGTTTTGACGTGCGAATCGGAATTTCCTTCGGCGTGGCGATAGGGCCCGGCGGCGGGAATCAGCCGGTCCAGCGATCCTTCTGCGTCGGACGCGACATCAGGATCGGCATGCTCGTTGATCAGAATGCCCGCGGTGGTATGCGGAACGTAGAGAAAGCACGTGCCGGCCTTGACGCCCAGCGCGGCGACCACGCGTTGCACTTCCTGCGTGACGTCCACCATTTGGGTGCGGCGGCTGGTGCGCACACGAATCGATTGCATGGCGCCTCCGAATCAAATCCAGGTCAGGGAATACTGACGATGTAATGTTGCCCCGGTTTTTTCGTACACGCCAGTTTTAGCAGTTCGCCGAGGCCGCCGCTGCCCAGGCGCAGTAGGAACGGAAGAAAGGAGAGGTCGCGCGACTGAAGTCCTTTGTGCGGGTAGAGCAGATTTTCGAGGAAACTCGCGTGCTGCTCGATGACTTTCTCGTGGCGATCGAGGGCCTGCCCGGTCTTGGAGCGTAGTTTCTCCACCTGATACTGGATGCGTTTTTCGGCACGGGCGATCGTCCCTTGAATTGTGGGGTCCACTTCCCGGATCGCTTTGTGCAGGGTCTCGACGCTCTTTTCGATCTGCCGGAGGCTGCCGTCAAACGAACGCGCGAGTTTTTTCGGAATGTTCGTCGAATACATCTTTTTGCGCAGCGCCTGCGAACCAAGCCACGCGTCCTCGACCTTCAGCTTGTACTTTTCCAGGATGCGCACGGCCTTGGGATCGATCAGTGTATAGTCTGCGCGCGGCATCAGCACCGGCATACGGCCGAGAAGTTTCTGGTAGAGGACTTCGGACTGCGCGAAATAGGCGATTTCCGCCGGCCCGCCATAGTAGGCCGCCGTGGGCAGCAGAAAATCCTGCATCACGGGACGCAACAGTGCGTTCGGACTGAACGCCTCGGGGTGCTCTGTGACTTTCCGGATCAACTCCTCGCGGGCCATAGATTTTCGGCCAAACAAAAAGTTTCCGTTCGCTGCGCTGATCACTTCGCGCTTCCCGTCGTGCAGGGCAAACAGCAGAGTGCTTTTGGAAGTGATCTTGACTTGCGGAGCGTACCCGGCCGTTTCGAGTTCCTTGTCCCGCTGCAACAAGGCCTCGTCCAATTCATCGCGTTGTTCCAGGGCCGAGTGAAGAATCGGCGCAGCGAGCGCGTGGAGCTTGGAATTCAGAGGATCGAGAAGGATGAGTCCGTGAGGAGAGAAAAGCCTTGTGAAGAGTTTGCCGAAGGAACTGCCATACGTATCTTGTGGGGTACAACAGGAACGAAGCAGTTCGAAGATTTCCTCGCCGCCTGGCCCTGACAAACTATCCTTGATTTCCAGCAGCAGCATCTCGATCTCGCTGCCGAGGTGCACTTTCCCCACCGGGCGGCCATCTTCCTGAGGCGCGGGCAGAGTTAAGTTCATGAGCTTGCCATCGTAAAACCAGGTCGCATGACGCACTTCGTCGACGTCATGATCTTCCGTGGCCATCCAGAAGATGGGCACCGCTTCCACGCCGGAAAGCGACAGTTCGCGCGCCGATTCGATGGCCGTTAGAGCCTTATAAAAAGCATAGGCCGGGCCGCCAAACAAGCCGACCTGCTGGCCGCTGACGATCGCGACCGCGCCGTTCTCCAACCGCTGAAGATTCTTTTCCGTCTCGGGTCCCGAACCCAAGGCCACGTTCTGCTCACGCAGAATCGCGGCCACTTCCCGACGGCGGTCCCCTGGAAAATCCAACTTCCGGGCGTAGACCTCGACCGAAGGCATCTCCGGCTTGTGCGCATAAAAATGCTGGAGGCGGGAGAAATTCTCAGTGAAATCCCGGATGAGCGGGGTGGAGTGCGGGAGCTCGTGGGGCAGCAGGGCGCGACAGTCCATGGGCGTTTAGATGAAAGTCCCCGAAAAAGGTGACGCCATCGTCCGGCCTTTTAGACCCTTGCGGCGGCCGGATGGAGCTCCGCGACGATAGCGGCGATCTGGTGCTTTTTGTCTTCCTGCAAAGGCAGCAAGGGAGCGCGGGGGAAGCCGCCCCGGTAGCCGCGCAGCTCCATGCCATATTTCAGGCCGGGAATCCCATGCTCGGACAATACCTTCCTCGAAGCGACCACCAGTTTCAATTGCAGTTCGCGGGCCTGCTCGTAGCGTCCCTGTTGGAAGAACTGATAAAGTTCGACGCACTTTTCCGGCAAAAGGTCCGCCAGGGCCAGGATCGCGCCGCGCCCACCCATGGCCAGACATGGATACACCACGGGAGCGCCACCGGTGAGCACCTGGAAGTGCTTCGGAGCGCCGGCAAGCACTTCTCCGATACGCTGGAGGCTGCCCGAACTGTCCTTAATACCGAGGATGTTCGGGTGTTGAGCCAGCGCCAGAATTTCCGGGGTCTCGAGTGTGACATTGGTGAAAATGGGGACGGAATAGAGCAGCACCGGGATCGGCGAGGCGTCCGCGACCGCGCGGTAGTGATGGATGAAGTGCTCGCCGCGATAGGTGGGCTTGTAGTAGTACGGCGTTTTCACCAGCGCAATCTGGTAGCCCAGCGAAGCGGCACGCTTCGTACGAGTAATCGTCTCCGCTGTGGATTCCGCGCCAGTCCCAGCAATCAGGAGCTTCCCGGGCGCGGCGGTTTCCTTGACGGCAGCTAGAATCTGGTCCGCTTCCTCTCGCGAAACCATCACCGCTTCGCCCGTTGAACCCAGAACCACGTATCCGGCCAGCCCTGTTTGGTTGTAGAGGCGAATATTGTGCTTCATTCCCGCCAACGAAACGCTGCCATCGGCTTCAAAGGGCGTTGTGAGCGCGGGGAAAATGCCGCTGACGTTCATGGCTAATCTCCGTTTCCCGGCGAGCCGGAAGCCGCCACGCGATTGCTGTGCAGATCCTGCAGGCAGGAGACTTCGCGCTGCAACTCGATCAGAGCATGGATGCCACGCACCGCGGCGTGGGCCGCGGAAAGCGTGGTGATACACGGGATGTTGTAGCGAATTGCCGCACGGCGAATGGACTTCTCGTCATAGAAGGATTCGCGTCCGAGGGGCGTGTTGATGACCAGATTGACCTTGCCGGTTTTGATCAGATCCACGATGTTGGGGCGGCCTTCATTGACTTTGTAGACTTCCTCGCACGGCACATTTGTTGCGCGAAGCGCCGCGGCCGTGCCGCGCGTGGCCACAATCTTGAAGCCCATCGAAACGAGTTCCTTGCCGATGGTGCCCAACTGGCGTTTGTCGCGGTCGTTGACACTGATAAAGACCGTGCCGTGGCTGGGCAGTTTCTGTCCGGCGGCCAGTTGCGCCTTGGCAAATGCCTGGCCGTAGGAGGTGGAAATGCCCATGACCTCGCCTGTCGAACGCATCTCCGGGCCAAGAATGGTATCCACGCCGCGGAACTTGTTGAACGGAAAGACTGGTGATTTGACGGAGTAAAACTCGTGCGTGGCAATTTCCGCAACACCGTTGCTGTGCACCAGCGGAAGATTCATATCCGCCAGGCGGCGGCCCACCATCAGGCGAGCGCCGATTTTCGCCAGAGGCACGCCAGTAGCCTTGCTAACGTACGGCACCGTGCGGGACGCCCGGGGATTCACTTCCAGGACGTAAACCGTTTCGCGCTGGATGGCGTACTGCACATTCATCAAGCCGACAACTTTCAGAGCGAGCGCCAGGCGCTTGGTGTAGTCGCGGATGGTGTCGAGAACTTTTGGCGAAAGACTGACCGGCGGCAGCACGCAGGACGAATCGCCGGAGTGCACGCCGGCTTCTTCGATGTGCTCCATGATGCCGCCGATGACTACGTCGGTGCCGTCGGCGAGAGCGTCTACGTCCACTTCCGTGGCTTCTTCCAGGAATTGATCGATCAGCACGGGGCGCGCAGGGCCCATGAGTGCCGCCTGCGCAACGTACTCCTGGACCGTGTTGACGTCATAGGCGATGACCATGGCGCGGCCGCCCAGCACATAGCTTGGCCGCACCAGCACCGGCAAGCCGATTTCGCCGGCAACACGCGCGGCTTCTTCAGGCACCAGCGCGGTGCCGTTGCGCGGTTGCGGGATACGCAACTCTTCGAGAAGGCGTCCGAAGCGGCGGCGGTCTTCTGCCAGATCAATCGATTCCGGCGCGGTTCCAACGATCGACACACCGTTGCGCTTGAGTTCCAGCGCCAGGTTCAGCGGAGTTTGGCCGCCGAACTGCACAATCACACCGGCCGGCTTTTCTCGTTCGACAATCGCAAGAACATCCTCAAGCGTGAGCGGCTCAAAGTAGAGACGGTCAGAGGTGTCGTAGTCGGTCGAAACCGTTTCCGGGTTGCAGTTGACCATCAACGTCTCGAAACCGTCGGCGCGCAGGGCATACGATGCGTGGCAGCAGCAGTAATCAAACTCAATTCCCTGCCCTATGCGATTCGGCCCGCTGCCGAGGATCATGATCTTTGGCTTTTGCGTGGGATTGGTCTCGTCTTCTTCCTCATAGGTGGAATACATGTACGGGGTAAAGGATTCGAACTCAGCAGCGCACGTGTCCACGCGCTTGAAAACCGGAGCGACGTTATAGCGGGCGCGCTGCAGGCGGACCACGGCGGGGGTGGTCTTCCAGATTTGCGCGAGTTGCTCGTCGCTGGCACCGACGCGCTTCGCTTCCCGCAACAAGTCCTTCGAGGCGGTCTCCACCGTGACGGAGGCAGCGCGGCGATTGACGGCGTTGAGCTCCTCAATCTGGTGAATGAACCAGGGATCGATCTTCGTGAGGTCGCAGATTTCCGCCGAGGGCAACCCACGTTCGACGGCGGTTAGAAGCCAATGGATGCGATCAGGCCGCGGCGTGGCCAGTTTTTCCCGCAGCAAGGAATCCGGGGTTTCGGCGGGTGCGCGCCAGGGCGTGCTCGGCTCGAGCGAGCGAATGCCCTTCTGCAACGCTTCCTTGAACGTGCGGCCGATGGACATCACTTCGCCGACCGACTTCATCTGCGTGCCAAGCGTGCTGTCCGAGCCGGGGAATTTTTCGAACTGCCACTTGGGAATCTTCACCACCACGTAGTCAATCGTGGGCTCGAAGCAGGCAGGCGTTTTCTGCGTGATGTCGTTGGGAATTTCGTCGAGCGTCATGCCCACGGCGAGGCGCGCGGCGATTTTCGCAATCGGGAAGCCGGTTGCTTTGCTGGCTAGCGCGGAACTCCGTGAAACGCGCGGGTTCATTTCGATCACGACCATACGGCCGTTTTCGGGGTTCACTGCGAACTGCACGTTGGACCCGCCCGTTTCGACGCCCACTTCGCGGATAATCGCCGCGGCGGCGTCGCGCATGCGCTGGTATTCCTTGTCGGTGAGCGTCTGCGCGGGAGCGACGGTGATGGAATCGCCGGTGTGCACGCCCATGGGGTCGAAATTCTCGATGGTGCAGATCACCACGAAGTTGTCGCGGAAGTCGCGCATCACTTCGAGTTCGTACTCTTTCCAGCCGAGCACGGACTCTTCCACCAGCGCTTCGTGAACGGGGCTCATGTCCAGCGCGTGGGCGATGGATTCGGCGAACTCTTCCTTGTTGTAGGCAATGGCCCCGCCAGTGCCGCCCAGCGTAAATGACGGACGAATCACCAGCGGGAAGCCCAGCTGATCGCACAGGCGCATGGCATCTTGCGCGTTGTTGACCAGCGCGGAGGCGGGCACTTCCAGGCCGATCTTGCGGCAGGCATCCTTGAACCACAGGCGGTCCTCAGCTACCTTGATCGCCCGGAGTGAAGCGCCAATCATTTCGACCTTGTGTTTTTCGAGAATCCCGCCTTCGGCAAGTTCGACGGCAAGATTCAGCGCTGTTTGCCCGCCAACCGTCGGAAGCAACGCGTCGGGCTTTTCCTTGATGAGAATCTCTTCGAGATATTCTTTCGTGAGCGGCTCGATGTAGGTGCGATGCGCCAATTCCGGATCGGTCATGATCGTGGCCGGGTTGGAATTGACCAGCACCACCTCGTAGCCCTCGGCCCGCAGTGCTTTGCACGCCTGCGCGCCGGAATAGTCGAACTCGCACGCCTGCCCGATGATAATCGGCCCCGAGCCGATGATGAGAATCTTCTTGATGTCTTTCCTTTTAGGCATCGATTCCCTTCTGCAAACGATGGCTCATCCGCGGGAGCTCCCCGGATTGGCGAAATCCTTCATCATGTCGGTGAACTGCGTAAACAGATAATGCGAGTCGTGCGGGCCAGGCGAGGCTTCCGGGTGATACTGAACGCTGAAGAACGGCATGGTCTTGCTGCGCATGCCTTCGTTGGTGTGGTCGTTCAAATTGACGTGGGTAATTTCCACTTCGCTCGAAGGCAGCGATTCGGGATCCACGCAAAAACCGTGATTCTGCGCGGTTATTTCTACTTGATCGGTCAGGAGATTCTTCACCGGGTGGTTCGAGCCGTGATGGCCGAATTTCAGTTTGAAGGTCTTGCCACCCAGGGCGAGCCCGCAGAGTTGATGTCCGAGGCAGATGCCGAAGACCGGCACGCGTCCCGCCAGCTTGCGAATATTTTCCACGGCGTAAGTAACCGGCTCGGGATCGCCGGGACCATTCGAAAGGAACACGCCGTTAGGCCGCATCGCGAGGACATCTTCTGCGGAAGTCCCAGCCGGCACCACGGTGACATCGCAGTGATGATCCACGAGCAACCGCAGAATGTTCTGCTTGATGCCGTAATCGTACGCGACCACGCGGAATTTCGTGGCCTCGGAGTTCGCACCGGATTCGCCCATTTGTTCGGCCCAGGGTGAAGTGACCAGCTCAATCGAGCCTTTTTGCCACTCGTAGGTCTCTTTGCAAGTCACGCGTCCGGCCAACTCCTGCCCGGCCATCAGCGGTAGCTGCTTGGCCTCAAACACAAGCTGATCCGCGGGCGTGCCATCGGTAGAGACCATCCCACGCAACGCGCCGTACTTCCGGATATGCAATACGAGCGCGCGGGTGTCAATGTCCCAGATAACGGGGATTTTGTGGCGGTTCAAATAGAGCTGCGCAGATTCAGAGGAGCGCCAGTTCGAAGCGATCTGCGAAAACTCGCGCACAATCAGTGATTCGATGTAAGGCCGCGAAGACTCCTCATCGTCGAGATTCGCGCCAACATTTCCAATGTGGGGATACGTCAGGCAAACAATCTGCCCGGCATAGCTGGGATCGGTGAAAACTTCCTGATAGCCGGTGAGGCTGGTGTTGAAAACGACTTCGCCGCCGCGGCGCGTGATCGCGCCGCCGGCGCGGCCGTTAAAGATGCGCCCGTCTTCGAGCGCTAGAATTGCGGGGCGATGCTGAGGTTCCGTCAGTGTGTCCTCCGGACTGCGTCATCTCTCATTGGCCTCGGCGGTCGAGAGCGAACCGAAGTGGTCCACGGGCCAGTAGGCAAATACGGCTCGGCCGTAAATGTACTGGCCGGCGACCGGCCCAAACACGCGGGAATCATTCGAACTGATGCGATGATCCCCCATCACAAAGTAACTGCCCCTGGGAACTTTCACCGGGCCAAAGTCAGTCACATCCGCATACTGCGGCGGCACATACGGCTCGGGAAGCAACTGGCCGTTTACATACAACATGCCGTGGCGAAGTTCCACAGTTTCACCAGGCAAAGCGATCACCCGCTTGATAAAGGACTTGGTGCGATCCAGTGGATACCAGAAAACCACCACGTCGCCGCGATGGATGGCCTCAAAGCGATAGACAAATTTGTTGATGAAGATGCGTTCCTGGTCGGAAAGCAGCGGCGCCATGCTGGTGCCCTCCACCTTCACCGGCTGATAGAGGAACACGATGATGACTAGTGCCAGGCCGATGGCGATGAGCAGGTCGCGCGTCCACACGCGAATCTCATGACGCAGCAGATGGCGCGATTCCGGATGCGGCTGCACTGGATTTTGCGAATTGGCTTGCGGAAAAGAAGCGTTCGGGGCGTTGGGTGTGCCGCCCGCGGGAGGAGTGGTCAGGTTCTCGCCAGGTTTGTGCATCTCCGACTACCTTTAATTTATAACATGCGTCGCGAACGTCACGCTAGGGTCGAGTTGTGGAAGAATTCGATGCGGCATCATGGTAGTCCCTATTTCGATTCTGAGGCGACCTTTCCCGTTGCCTTTATCACACTCGGGTGAAATGCGAAAGGAGATATCGCCAAGACATTAGACGGATTGCGACCCGCTTTTGGCTACGAGCAGCTATGCATCGCCCAACGCGAAGTTGATGTTCGCCAACGTCGCGATGACCGCCGTTTCCGTGCGCAGGATCAGCTTGCCGAGCGAAGCATCATGAAACCCTGCCGCTCGCGCGGCGGCCACTTCTGCATCGGTCCAGCCGCCTTCCGGGCCAATCGCCAGCGCGACCTTCCGGGCGCGCTGACCTTCCAGAACATTGCGCAGCGGTTGTGCGACGGGCGCTTCCGATAGAAAAACACGCAAGCCCTCGCCATGCGCCCGAAACGCGGTCTCGGGCTTTGTCAGCGGTTGCAGGGAGGGAAGCTGTACCCTCCGTGATTGTTGCGAAGCCTCCAGAAGAATCTTTTTCCAGCGCTCCGCGCGTTTTGGGGCAGCGGCAAGCAGTGACTTCTCGCTGCGCGCAGCCGCCACGGGGACGATCGAATCCACTCCGAGTTCGGTGGCCTTTTCCAGCGCCCACTCGAAGGAATCGAATTTCACGACGGCGAGCAGTAGCGTCGTTTCAACCGGCGAAAGATGCGCGGCCAACTCCTCAAGCAGCGAAAATTGAACGGAATCCCGCGAAACGGTGTCAATGCGACCCAGCCAGACCTTGCTGCCGTCGCTGAGTTCGTAGAGCTGGCCCGGCTGCGCGCGCAAGACGCGGCCCAGATGATGGGCCGCTTCGCCTTCCATCACCGCCTGGTTGTTTTCGAACTTTTCGACAAAGAAACGGCGGCGCATAGGAGCTAGCTCTCGATTGCTTCACTCAAATCGCGTTCTGCTATAAAACCCCCGCCCGTGGCGGCGATTTTCTTGAATCCGTATTCCTTCAGGGCTTCACGAATTGGGTCCGTGAGCTCCGCGCCCAGGACTTCGATCGCCGAGTACGGCGGGTCTGCCGAATAACTGCCGTGATGCAGGTCAATGGTGTCGAGTTCCATCAAGAACAACTCCTCAGGCGACGAAGATTCAATGTCGGAGAAGCTTGTAATTCCTTTCAGGTGGTCGGGCGGCAATGTTGTATTCCACAGGCGCCGAATGACTGTTTTGTTCGATGGGGTATCCACCACCCACACAGGCTTACCCGCTGGAATCGTCGTCAATCGCTCGCCAAAGCAGCGATCCACCACAACGTACACCTTGTGAACGATGGTCAATTTCCGTTCACTACCCGAAGATGTCTTTTACTTTGTCAAAGAGGGACGAATTGCGGTCGGCGGGCTTGTTCTCCACCTTCAGCGTGGCGTCGAGCTGCTCCATCAACTTGCGCTGCTCGCGGGTCAGCTTGGTCGGCGTCAGGACGCGCACGTGATAGTACAAGTCGCCGCGTCCGCCGCCATGAGGATCAGGCAGGCCTTTGCCCTTGATTCGGAAAACCGCGCCGCTTTGCGTGCCCTCGGGAATTTTCAAACGCTCTTCCCCGGTCAATCCGGGAACGTGAATTTCCGTGCCGAGTGAAGCCTGCGCGATGCTCAGCGGAATCGTGCAGTAAAGGTCCGCGCCGCGCCGCTCGAAGAATGTGTGTTCTTTGACTTCCAGCACGACATACAAATCGCCCGCCGGTCCGCCATTCGGCCCGGGCTCTCCTTCGCCCTGAACACGCAGCCGCGTGCCGGTATCCACGCCGGGCGGAATGCGCAGTTCGATGGTGCGTTCGCGGTCCATGCGCCCCTGGCCGTTGCAATCCGGGCAGCGCTCTTTAACGATCTGCCCTGCTCCCTGGCATGCCGGGCACGTGCGATTGATCGTGAAGAAGCCCTGCTGGTAAATCATCTGTCCGCGGCCGCCGCACGCCTGGCAAGCAACGACCCCCGTGCCCTTTTTCGCGCCGGTGCCGTTGCACGATTCGCAGTATTCCTGCCGTGGCACCCGAACCTTCGTGGTGATGCCGGCTGCGGCTTCTTCAAACGTAAGCGTCATGTCGTAGCGCAGGTCTGCCCCACGCTGCACGCGGCGCCCGCCGCCGCGACGCCGGCTACCGCCCCCAAAAACGTCTTCGAAGCCAAAGAAATCTCCAAAGATATCGTGGAAGTCCTGGAAGATTGTTCCATTGAAGTCCGGCTGCGAGCCCGCACCGGCGAGGCCCTCGTGCCCGTAGGTGTCGTAAATCTGGCGCTTCTGCTGATCGCTCAGGACGCTGTACGCCTCGGTGCACTCGCGGAACTTGTGCTCGGCCTCTTCCTTATTTTCCGGATTGCGGTCCGGATGCCACTTCAAGGCAGCCTTTCGATACGCGGATTTGATCTCCTCGACCGAAGACGTCCGGGTGACGCCGAGAATTTCGTAGTAATCGCGCTGGTTTGCCTTGGCCATATCTTTTACGATCGGTTCCTTTTCTTTCTGGAAAATAACAGAGAAATCAAGCGCGGCATTCTCCGCCGCAAGAGAGGTTTCAAACTAGTTCACTGCGCGGTTGGATGCGCCGGCTGGATGAACCGCTACGCGCACCATCGCTGGCCGCAACACACGCCCGTGATACACATACGCCGGCTGGAACACCTCCAAAATCATGCCGTCAGCGTGCTCGGTGGTTTCCGTGCGATCCACGGCCTGGTGCATGTGCGGGTCAAACGGTTTGCCCACAGGCTCGAGCCGCTCCACGCCGAGTTTCGCGAGGTTGTCCAAAAGCTGCTTGTAGATCAGCTCAAAGCCTTTGCGGTAACCGGCGTATTCATCGTGCTTGTGCGCCGCAAGGGCATGCTCAAAACTGTCCACAATCGGTATGAGGGATTCGGCAACACGTGCTGTGGTCCGCTTGGAATCCTCGGCGCGTTCTTTTTCCACGCGTTTGCGGTAGTTGTCGAAATCGGCTTGCCGCCGGAGCAACGTCTGCCGCAGATCGTCCATCTCCGCGGAAAGCTTTTTCATCGGCGCGTCTCCCTGCGTGGACTCTTCCGCGGTGTCCGGCGCCTCTTCCGCATGCGCGGCGCTTTCGGCATTCTTCACTTTTACTTTGATTTCGTGCTCGCTCATAGCCTTATCCTCAAGAATCTCCACTGCTGGTCCAGAATGCGCCGGTGCGGCGCCACTGGCTATTCGATTTTTTGCAGCGCCTCGCTGAACAGTCGGGCCACGTAGGCTACGGCGGTCATAGCGCGCTCGTAATCCAACCGCGTGGGACCCAGCACGCCTAACGAACCTTGCACCTGGTCCTGCCCCGCATAAGGAGCGCTGATCAGCGCCAAGTTCTGGCCGGCCTGGGAAATCTCCTTGATGCCGATCTGGACGAAAACCGGCTCCGGCGTTTCGATGCAGGCGTTCAACACAGAGACGAGGCGGTGCTTCTCCTCAATGGCGGTGAGTAGTTCGCGCAATTGATTCTGGTCGGCGAATTCCGGCGCCCCGACAATTTGCGCTGTGCCTTCGACATAAACACGTTGTCCGACTGAATCTCCCAGCACGGCCGGATCGCAGAAGGTCAGCGCGCTCTGCGCCAGCGTTTCGTATCGCTCGCGCTCGGTGGCCAGCTTCTGCAGCAGGTCACTGCGGATCGCGTCGAGGGTCCAGCCCGTGTAGTGGCGATTCAGGAAATCAGCTGTCGCATCGAGCTCCTGCTGAGTAAAACCCCGGCTTGGGCGGAGCACTTTGTCCCGCGTATTGCCACCGGGGCTGATCAGAACCACCACGACCCGGCCATCCGGAAGCAGCCACATGCGCGCATGTTCCAGCACGGCGCTCCGGAGCGGCGGAGCTACGATAATTCCAACGCCTCGCGAAACTTCTGCGAGGACATGACCGGCCTTTTCCGTAATTTCTGCCGAAGAGTGGGTCCCACTGAGTTCCCGCTGAATCCAGTTTCGGTCTTCGACGCTGAGTGTCGCCTGCGAGGCAATCTCCTGGGCAAAAAAACGATAGGCGGCCGGAGTGGGTACTCTGCCCGCCGAGGTATGCGGCTGATAGAGAAATCCCCCGTCCTCAAGATCGGCCATGATGTTGCGTATAGTTGCCGTGCTCAGGGACTCTTCAAAGCGCTTGGAAATGGCGCGCGAGGAGACGGGCTCGCCCGTCTCGATGTAGGTGCGCACCAAGTCCGCCAGAATCTGCCGGTTACGCCGTTCTTGAAGAGCTGGATTGCGCATAGCAGCACTCTGCCTGGTGTGCTAGTTACTATTTTAAAATCCCAGTCAATCGCGGTCAATAGAGCAACTTGCAGCGGGATATTAGTTGTTATCAATCTGCGCGCGCTGCAGTTTGTCGGAGTAGTCGATGTAGACCGACTTCCATTCGGTGAAGAAGTCGATGGCCGCGACGGCGGCTTCGCGGTGGCCGTTGCCGGTTTGTTTCGTGCCGCCGAACGGCAGATGTGTTTCCGCGCCGATGGTGGGCGCGTTGATATAGACAATCCCGGTATAGAGGTCCTGCATGGCGGCGAAGGCGCGGTTCACGTTCCGCGTGTAAATCGAAGCGGAAAGGCCATAAGGAACTCCGTTGGCTACTTCGATTCCCTGCTCCAGGCCGTCAATGGGAATCAGCGAAACCACCGGACCAAAAATCTCCTCCTGCGCGACGCGCATTTTCGGGCTGCAATCGCCGAACACGGTCGGTTCGTGGAACCATCCCTTGGCGTGCGGGCCGCCGGTCAGGCGTTGGCCGCCGGTGAGCAGCTTCGCTCCTTCTTTCACGCCGATCTCGACATACGACGTCACCGTCTGCAGTTGCTGCTCGTTAATGCACGGGCCCATCTCGATGGCAGGATCGAGGCCATCTCCGACTTTTAGCTTTGCCGCGCGCGCCACAAAACGGTTCACAAACTCGTTGTAAACGCTCTTGTGCACGCCAATCCGGCTGGCGGCGGTGCAGCGTTGCCCTGTAGTGCCAAAGCCTCCCCAGATCGCGCCATCCACGGCGAGATCCAGATTCGCATCGTCCATCACCAGGATGATGTTCTTGCCGCCCATCTCCAGGCTGTAGTGCTTGAACCCCGGCGCGCAAGTTTCCGTGATGATGCGGCCGGTGGAGGTCGAGCCTGTGAAGCTAATCACTGGCACATCCGCATGCTTCGAAAGCGCAGCGCCTGTTCCGGGACCATCGCCGCCGACAAGATTCACCACACCCGGCGGCAACCCCGCTTCGACCAACACTTCGACCAAATTGTAAGTAGACAGCGGGGTGTCCTCCGCCGGCTTGATCACTGCGGTATTCCCGCAGATCAGGGCCGGCATCATCTTCCACGACGGAATCGCCATGGGGAAATTCCAGGGTGTAATCATCCCGCAGACGCCAATCGGCTGGCGCACGCTCATGGCGAACTTGTTGGGAAGCTCGGAAGGAGTCGTCTGGCCAAACAGGCGGCGGCCTTCGCCGGCCATGTAATAGGTCATGTCGATGGCTTCCTGCACGTCTCCGCGCGTTTCCGCCAGTACTTTTCCCATCTCGCGCGTCATGCCTCGCGAAAATTCCTCCTTGCGCTTCACCAGAATCTCCGCCGCACGAAACAGAATTTCCGCTCGCTTGGGAGCCGGCGTCAACCGCCAGGTTTTGTAAGCCGCCTTGGCTGCGGCCACCGCGGCGTCCACATCTTCCTGCGTGGAGAGCGGAAACACACCAATTACCTCGCCCGTGTTGGCGGGATTGCGATTTTCCAGCGCCCCGCCCTTCTTGGGAGCGACCCATTCTCCATTGATGAAATTCTTGTATGCGGGTGAAGCGGACGCCGTAGCCATGCAGCCTCCTGGACGAAATCGAGTCTAGCGACGCGTGTATCGCGGCGTCAAACCCGCGCAGAAGAAACTTTTCACAGCAGAAAGTGTTCCATACACTGGAATCAATTCATTATGCGCACTCTCCGGCTGCTTTCTCTTTTTCTATCTCTGGCTCTGGCGGTCATTTTCATCGGCCGGTTCCTGCGGGCCGAGGCCCGCGACGCCCGAGAAACCCTTACCATAGACGGTCTGGAACGTACCTACCGGCTTCATGTGCCCGCGAGTTACGACGACGCCAAACACATTCCGCTTGTGCTCGCATTGCACGGCCGCCTGGGTACCGGCGAAGGCCAGGAACTCCTCAGCCATTTCGACAAGGTGAGTGATGAGAATGGCTTTATCGTGGTTTATCCCGATGGGCTGGACCGCAGTTGGGCCGACGGGCGTGGCAAAACGCCTTCCGAGGAAAAGGGCGTTGACGACGTGAAGTTCCTCTCGGAACTGATTCGCAGGCTGGAATCACAATACAAGATCGACGCTGGCCGCGTTTATGCCACGGGAATGTCCAACGGCGGCTTCATGAGCGGGCGACTGGCGTGCGACCTGGCAGGTCAAATCTCCGCGGTCGGCATCGTCGCGGCTTCGCTTTCCAACAATACAGCCGCGGCCTGCCATCCCACGAAGCCCGTCTCTGTTCTGATCATTCAGGGAACGCAGGACCCGCTCGTGCCCTTTCAAGGTGGCCCCTTGGGCAAAAAAGGCGACCGTGGCGAAGTGCTTTCGCACGACGCCGCAATACAAAAATTTGTTGCACTGAACCACTGCACCCCATCGCCCCGGCGCCAGAAGATTCCGGATACGGAAAATGACGGTACTTCTACCAAGGTCGCGATCTACGATGGATGTATCGCGGAGACGGAAGTCCGCGGTTACACCGTGGATGATGCAGGGCACACTTGGCCCGGGGGCATGCAGTACTTACCTGCCTCAATCATCGGCAAGACCTCCCGCGATTTCGACGCCAGCGAGGTCATCTGGCAATTCTTCGCTACCCATCACCGCTAATTCCCACGGATCCAGAAATGAAGAAGGCCCGCAAGAGACGCGGGCCTTCCGTCCAGATATTACCGTCAAACGCCGGATATTAAATCTGGCCCATGCCGCCATCGACGTTCAATTCGACACCGGTGACATAGGAAGCGTCCGGCGAAGCCAGGAACGCGACCGCGGAAGCCACTTCCTCTGGCTTGCCAAAGCGCTTCATTGGCACCTTGTTGAGCACATAGGAGGCAAACTCATCCAGCGATTCCTTGGGCAGTCCGGTGCGTTCGAAGATCGGGGTTTCGATCGGGCCCGGGGCCACGGCGTTGACGCGAATTTTCCGGTCCACCAGCGATGCGGCAAACGACCGCGTCAGCGAACGCATCGCCGCCTTGGTCGCGGCATAAACCGAACCTGTCGGGAGCCCCTGATGGCTCACCACGCTCGTATTCAGGATGATCGAAGCGCCGTCGTTAAGATGCGGTAGCGACTTCTGCACGGTGAAATAAGCACCCTTGGCATTGATGTCGAACTGCTCGTCATAGTGCGGTTCGGTGACGGCGTCGACCGGAAGAAACTTGGCGATACCCGCATTGGCGAAGAGGATATCGATTTTTCCGAGCTTCTTTGCCACGGTTTCCAGGGCCTTTTCAATTTCGCCGGCCTTGGAGACGTCGGATTGAATTGCCAGAACGCCATTGCCGAGCCTCTTCACCGCTTCGTCTAGTGTCTTCTGGCTCCGGCCTGTAATCGCCACCTTCGCGCCTTCCTCTTGCAGACGCTTGGCAGTGGCCAGGCCAATGCCGCTGTTTCCCCCCGTAATTAAAGCTACTTTCCCTTCTAATCTCTTCATGAAATCCTCCCATTCCTGACAAGCCCGGGACCCATTCCCTGGGCGGACGGTTCAGGCAACTTCGACATTTAGATGATTATCTAACTGTTAGGTTACAATCCCGGCAGGAATTCTCGCGCGGACGGGCGCGATGTCCTAAACTGCCGGGGAACAGGGGTTTACCGATGGATCTAAGCCAGGTCGAAAAAGTGGCGAAGGCGCTGGCCGATGAGACGCGCCTGAAGCTCTATGAATACATCGCGACGCACGATCAGGTGAGTTGCAGCGCGCTGGTGGAGCTGCGCGGCGTGACCCCAGCGACCGTTTCCCACCACCTGAAGATTCTCTCTGAGGCCGGACTGATTCACTGCCGTCGCGAAGGCCAGTTCGTGAGGAATCACGCGAATCCACGGGTTTTGGAAGAGTTCACGAAATCGGTGAAAGCACTGGCGGGCAAGGGCAAGAAGAGGAAAGTTTGAGCCGATTACTCAGGTTCGTTTTTCGCTTCGTCGCGCTGCACTTTGGGAGAGAGCAGCCGGTTGGCGGTGGCGTTCGGGGGAGGTGTCGGCGCGCCCAAGCCCGCCGTTTCGGAGCCAAGCCCGAGCTTCTGCAGCGTCAGCGCGTCGAACTTGCCAGTAGGAGCCAATCCGTGGCCGGATTGAAATTTCTTCATCGCCTCCGTGGTGGAATCGTCCCACTTCCCTGTCGTCTCGCCAGTGTAAGCGCCGTTCTTGGCAAGCGCTGACTGGATCTCGCTGATACGCTCCGTCGTGGGCGCCGCCTGCCCACGCACTTTCTTTTTGCGGCTGGAGCCTTTTTTCCCTTTTGTGGACTTCGTGTGACTCGAACCTGCTTTGGAAGCCGAACTCTTCGCCGAAGACGTCTGTGACGTTTTGTGCGTTGTTTGTTTCCGCGCAGATGCGGCAACAGCCGCGGGCAGCACTAGGCCGCCCACGGCCAGAACCGCGATCATCTTGCGGGATATTGCCTGCTGGAGCAGAATGCGCATCGCTGGGCGAATGTGCCTGCCTCGTTTATTTATTTTCGGCCGGGACCACACCCGGCAGGAACATGGTCATGGTCCGGTCGCCATTCCGGCGCAGGATCTTGAACACAACATTCTGCCCGGGTTTCAGGTTGGAGACCGCTTTTCGGTATTCGTCCACGGTTGTTACCGCCTGACCGTTCACTTCGGAGATGACGTCACCGCTCTGGAAGCCGGTATCTTCGGCAAAGCTGGCAGGCTCGACTTCACTCACCACTACGCCCTTTTGCCCTTCGATGCCGATGCGCGAGGCGCGCGCCGGAGTCAGGCCCTCGATGTGCAGCCCGAATTCGGCCGGCGCGTTATCTTCCGGGGCGCTGTTCACACGGCCCTGGGTGTTGGGGAAGACGCGCGTGCGATCTTCGACCGTCGCCGTGGTTTCCTTTTGCTGTTTGTCGCGGTAGTAGGTGATCTTCACCCTGCTGCCAATCGGGGCGGAAGCAATCGGGTTCACCAGGTCGTTGCCGGTCTTCACCGCAGTGCCGTTGATCGCCGTGATCACATCGCCGCCCTTCAGGCCTGCCTTTTCCGCCGGGCTGCCGGGTTCGACGCCTTCAATCACCACGCCGTACGGTGCGCCAAGCGACTTCAGCGTGATCTGATTGGTGCCCAGTTCTTCCTGGAAGCTGACCCCGATCGAACCGCGCGTCACGCGGCCCGTCTTCACGATCTGGTCGTAGACACTGATCGCCGTGCTCGACGGCATGGCAAAGCCGACGCCCTCATAGCCGCGGCTGCCGGTGATAATCGCCGTGTTGATGCCGATCACCTGGCCCGCCATATCCACCAGCGGCCCGCCGGAATTCCCCGGGTTGATGGCCGCGTCAGTTTGCAGGAAGCGCTGGAACTGCTGGCCGATGCCGGCGCGATCCTTGGCACTGATGATGCCAGCCGTGACGGTGGCGTTCAGGCCAAAGGGACTGCCAATCGCCAGCACCCAGTCGCCCACCTGCACGCCGTCGGAGTTGCCGAGTTTCGCAAACGGGAGTTCCTTGCCGGCGTCAATCTTGATCACCGCCAGGTCGGTGGCTTCGTCCACGCCCACGACCTTTGCCGTGTACTTCGTGGTGTCGCCGTTCAACTGCACCTGAATCTTCGTGGCCTGCTCGACGACGTGATTGTTCGTCAGGATGTATCCCGTCTTGTCCACAATCACGCCGGAGCCCAGGCTGCGCTCCGTGTGCGGCCCCGCGTCGGGGCGGCCGTCAAAAAAGTGAAAGAAAAAGTCCTCGCTGGGGTCGTCCTCGTCGCCGCCATGACGCCGCGCGGACTTGCGATCCATCACCTGGGTTGTGGCGATGTTCACCACGGCCGGCTCGACGCGATTCACGATCGAGGCAAAGCTGCTTGACGAAGGAACCGGGTCCGGCAACGCCAACGGCGCCGCCGCCCCGCCAAAATTGAACGACTTCATGGCGGAAACCCTGCCCAAACCCGTGGTCCCAATCAAAATCCCAACGCAAAGCGATGCTGCCACTAACCCGGCCACGACGTAGGTGCGACGCCGCGTCCAGTCCACATTCTTGTTATTCAACTGCTCCATACAATCTTGCTCCTCTATCAATCCGTGGCCCAGTCCACATGCGGAGAGTATAACACCGCGAAGTGCGCGGAGTTTCTACCATCCTTAGATGCGCCTCGACGTTAACTGGCCATCCGGCCGGGTGCCACGGGAATCTGCGTTCATGCAAAGATTGGACGCAGAAAGGTGAGCAAAAGGCTTTCTGCGATATTTCGCGTAACTTTCGGCTTGACAATTACTTCGGCCTCTAGCATAAAGGGATTAGCCGCTTTTGCGGCACACGTGGCGATTTAGGGCGACTTGCTCCACGTAAAAAACTGCTAAAGAGCTGGTAGAGTTTAGAGCTTTTCTAACACCCTCCAAGCACTTTGGCACGGAGGGTTTTTTATTTCTCCCTCCGCGCTGCCCGCGATCATCCCACGTCATTTCATTCGGTGGCTCCGGCCATTGCCGCATAGCCCCGGCGAGGTGACTTATGAAGGAAGTTTATTTCTTACGTTGCAGGGAATGCGGCAAGAAGTATCCCAACCAGCCGCAATCCTATTGCGAAGAGTGTTTTTCTCCCCTGGAAGTGAGCTACGACTACGAGGCCCTGCGGCAGAATACCAGCCGCGAGGCCGTGTCGCGGCGCGCCTTCAACATGTGGCGTTACGCGGAATTCCTGCCCCTGCCGCAGGGATACGCGCCCAACCAGCCCATCGGAGGAACGCCGCTGGTGAAGTCCCGGAACTGGAGCCAGCGCCTTGGGGTCAAGAATCTCTACTTTAAGAATGACGCGGTGAACTATCCCACGCTGTCCTTTAAGGACCGCGTGGTGGCCACGGCTTTGGCGGCGGCGCAGCGCTTTGGCTTCAAGACCATCGGCTGCTCCTCCACCGGCAATCTGGCGAACGCCGTTGCCGCGCAGGGCGCGCAGCAAGGCTTCGACACTTGCGTGTTCATCCCGGCCGACCTGGAGCCCGCGAAGGTTCTCAATACGGCCGTGTTCGGCGGGCGCATCATCCGCATCAACGGCAACTACGACCACGTCAACCGGCTCTGCACGCAGATTGCGGACAAGTTCCGCTGGGGACTGGTCAACGTCAACTTGCGCCCCTACTACGCCGAAGGCTCGAAGACTCACGGTTACGAGATCGCCGATCAGTTGGGCTGGGAACTTCCCGATAACGTGGTCGTGCCCATGGCCGGCGGCTCGCTGATCGGCAAGATCGCCAAGGCGTTCTGCGAACTGGCACATCTTGGCTGGGTCGAACCGAAGCGCGTGAAGTTTTTCGGCGCCCAGGCCACGGGCTGCTCTCCCATCGCCGACGGCGTGAAGCGCAGCCTCGCCCGCTTTGAGCCGCAGAAGCCCAATACAATCGCGCGCTCGCTGGCCATCGGCAATCCCGCTGACGGGCCGTTCGCCCTGCGCTTGATCCGCGAATCCGGCGGCTGGGCCGAAGACATCTCCGATCCGGAGATCATTGATTCGATCAAGCTGTTGGCGGAATCCGAAGGCATCTTCGCGGAGACCGCAGGCGGGGTTACCGCCGGCGTTGCGGCCAAGCTCGTCCAGCAGGGACGCATCTCTCCGGACGAAATCACGGTCGTCTGCATCACCGGCAACGGCCTGAAAACCACCGACGCCATCGCGGCGGACTTCCCTGCCAGCGAAGCCATTGCGCCTCGCCTGGAAGCGTTTGAGGCCCTGCTGCAGGAGCAACTCAAAGACACCGTTACCGCTTAAAAGGAACGGACAGATGAAACTTTCGGCCGGCAGCGATGCCGCATCAAAGAGATCAGGAGAAACATATGGCAGTCACGATTGAAATCCCAACAGCCTTCCGGCGCTTCACCGAGGGGGCGCCCAGAGTGGATAGTGGAGCGGCCACCGTTGCCGAGGCGCTGACGGAGCTGACCACGAAATATCCCGGACTTTCGCGCCACGTACGCGACGAGCAGGGGCAAATTCGCCAGTTCCTCAACGTGTATCTCAACGAGGAAGACATCCGCTTCCTGAATGGCGAATCTTCCAAGCTGAAAGACGGTGACAAGGTCCTCCTGGTCCCATCCATCGCCGGCGGCTGATCAGTAGCGCCTGTTAGGGCCCGCTTCTGAGGCGGGCCGCTCTGTGCCACCTCCAGATCAGCCCGCCGCATTGCGCATCAACTGGCTATAAAACTCGACCATCCGCGCAAAATTTCCCACGCCGATGCGCTCGTTCGTCCCGTGGATACGCGCAATGTCTTCCGATTCCAAGACCATGGGCGCAAACCGGAAGATGTTCTGCGTCAACGCCGCATAGTGTTTTGAATCCGTGCCTCCCACGAACACAAACGGCGCCACGACTGCATCCGGATAGACCTGTGCCAGCGTCTTCTGCAATAGGCGAAATTCCGGCGACTCCGCACTGGATCGCGGCGAGGCTTCCGCGGGAGCCTCTCCCGGCAACGGCTGCATCTTCACGCGCGGATCGTTCACCACTTTGCGGACGTGCTCCGTCACACTGGCGATGGTATCTCCGGGCAACAATCGGAAATTCACCACCGCCTTCGCCTGGCTGGGCATCACGTTGTCTTTCGTGCCCGCCTGAAAAATGGTCGCTGCCGCCGTGGTCCGCAACGTCGCATTCGAATCGGGAGAAGACTCAAGAATGTACTGCACCACAGGCCCAAACAGCCACATGTTGCTAAAGACCATGCGCATCGGAAACGACGCGCTGCCCCCCGCGTATTCGAGAAACTCGCCCACCGGCCCGTGCACGTGCGCGGGCATCGGGTGCTTTTCAATCCGGCGAATGGCGGCCGCCAGGATGCCGATGCTCGATTCCGGCGGCGGCACGGAGGAATGCCCTCCCTGCGTTTCCACAGTAAGCTCCAAGCTGAGATAGCCCTTTTCCGAGGTGCCAATCATCGCCACCGGTGCGCTGACACCCGGAACCAGCCCGCGCGAAATAAATCCGCCCTCATCTTCGACAAATTCCAATTGCACGCCGCGCGACTTCAGCATCTGCGCAATTTTCTCCGCGCCTTCCATGCCTCCAATCTCTTCGTCCTGACCGAATGCCAGATAAATCGTCCGCTTTGGCTGAAAACCCTTGGAAAGCAGCAGATCCACTGCTTGCAGCAGCCCAACAACGGTCATTTTGTCGTCCAGCGCGCCCCGGCCCCAGATAAAGCCATCGGCGATATCGCCGGAAAACGCTCCGTGCGTCCACTTCCCTTCCGTCCCGGTTTCCACCGGGACCACGTCCTGATGCCCCATCAGCAAAATGGGTTTCAGCGAAGGGTCACTGCCCTTCCAGGTAAAAAGCAGATTGTTCTCACCGATCGTTTCGTGCTCGAGTTTCGCGTACACCTGCGGGAACGTCTTCTCGAGATAGGCGTGTAATCCGGCGAAGGCCTCTTGCGTGGCCTTTCTTTGCGGATCCGTTCCACCTCCTTCCCAGGAAATCGTTGGGGACGCGATGGCGCCGGCCAAATTTCGGGACGCCTGCTGCGAGTCAAGCGCTTCCGGCGTATAGGGCAACTTCCCCATCTGCTTCGAAGGAAGGAGGAACGTGCGGCCCACCACGACAACCAGAAGAACAATGATCAACAGCGCGAGGAGTTTCAGAAGCGATTTCATGGAATGTCTGGATGGCACGCGGGCGGCGCGACGGCGGTGCCGCGAGTAGCCTACCACCGACTGCGCTCGCAGGGCCATCCGGGAGATTCGCGACGTGGTAGGCTAGTTCGGTGTTGGCCCATCGGCCGGTCAGGGGAGGCAACCATGGGCTATTACGCCCTCTTCTATCACGTCGTGGATAATTTCGTGGAGCGCCGCGCGCCTTTTCGCGCGCAACATCTCGCGCATGCAAAGCGCGCTGCTGAAGAGCACGGCTTGGTTCTCGCCGGAGCTCTTGCCGAACCTGCTGACACGGCGCTGATTATCTTTCGTGGCGGCTCACCCGATAGCGCCCGAGCCTTCGCTGAGAACGACCCCTACGTCTCCAGCGGCTTGGTGAAACGCTGGGAAGTGCGACCTTGGAACGTGGTCGTCGGTGAATACGCGGAACTGTCCTCTTCCACCAAAGGAGGCGCGTGATGATTGTCCGGTTCTGGTCCGCCCGCACTACGGAAGTCCGCTACCCCATCTACCTCCGCCACTTCGAACAGAATGTCCTGCCGGTGCTTCGCACGAAGGAAGGTTTTCTTGAGGCGCGTGTGCTTAAGCAGTCCGACGGCGTGGTGGTGCACTTTATCGTAGAAACGTTATGGACTTCGCTGGACGCGATTGAAGGTTTTGCCGGAAAAGACTGCGAAGCTGCCGTGATCGAAGAAGAGGCCCGTAAGCTGCTCACTTCGTACGACCACCGCGTGAAGCACTACGAGGTAACCCTGCGCGAAGAGCATCGCGAAGCGGCCGCGGCCTCCTCGTGAATGACGTGGCACAGCCATTCCTGGCTGTGTAGCTGAGCCGCTTCGTAGGATTGAGCCACTCGGCGGCGATGCGTGAGCCACCTCGCCCAGCCCCTTCGGAAACGGACGAATCGCGCTTGCAGCCGACGCTGCACAGGCAGGAATGCCTGTGCCACCGTTTGCTCCCGTATTGCCGGGTGCTAAACTAGGCAGGAACACCCATGGCACCGAAAACACTCTACGAAAAAATCTGGGACAACCACTTAGTTTATGAAGACCCGGGAAAGCCTGCGCTCATCTATATTGACCGCCACCTGATTCACGAAGGCACTTCGCCACAGGCCTTCGCCGGACTGAAGGCGGAAGGCCGCAAGGTCCGCCGCCCCGATCTTACTTTCGCGGTGATGGATCACTCCGTTTCCACCACCGACCGCACGCTGCCGATCCTCGACCAGGACGCCAAGCAGCAGTTCGACGCACTGGAGCGCAACTGCCGCGAAACCGGCGTGCGCCTCTTCGACATGAACAGCAAGAACCAGGGCATCGTGCACATCATCGGCCCGGAACTCGGCATCACGCAGCCCGGGCAGACGATTGTTTGCGGCGACAGCCACACCTCGACGCACGGCGCCTTTGGCACGCTCGCGTTTGGAATCGGCACCAGCGAAGTGGAGCACGTTCTCGCCACGCAGTGCCTGGTGCAAGGCCGCTCGAAGACGCTGCACATCGTCGTCAACGGCAAGCGCCCTAAGGGCGTCACCGCCAAGGACATCATCCTCGCCATCATCGGCAAAATCGGCATCAGCGGCGGCACCGGCCACGTGGCGGAATATGGCGGCGAAGCGATTCGCGCGCTTTCCATGGACGGCCGCATGACCATCTGCAACATGACCATTGAAGGCGGCGCGCGCGCCGGCATGGTTGCGCCGGATGAAACCACATTTGCTTACATGGAAGGCCGTCCGTTCGTGCCGCGCGGCAAGGCGTTTCAGGAAGCCGTGGAGGGCTGGAAGCAGCTCAAGTCCGACGAAGGCGCCAGGTTCGACATGACCGTCGAATTGCAAGCCGAGAAGATCGCTCCGCAGGTCACCTGGGGCACAAATCCCGGCATGGTCACAAGCGTGAACGGCCGCATCCCCGACCCGCACGATTACAAGGACCTGAACGATCAGAAGGCTACGGAAAGCGCGCTGAAATACATGGGCCTGAAACCTGGCACGCCGATCACGGACATTCCGGTGGACCGCGTGTTCATCGGCTCTTGCACCAATTCGCGCCTCGATGATCTGCGCGCGGCCGCCCATCTTGTTGAAGGCAAGCACGTCGCCAAGAGCATCAAGCAGGCGCTGATCGTGCCCGGCTCGCGCGGCATCAAGGCCGAGGCGGAAAAGGAAGGCCTCGACAAGATCTTCACGCAGGCCGGTTTCGAGTGGCGCGATGCGGGCTGCAGCATGTGCATCGGCATGAATGCCGACGTCCTGCCGCCGCACGAGCGTAGCGCCAGCACTTCGAACCGCAACTTCGAAGGCCGCCAGGGCCGCGATTCCCGCACGCACCTCGTCAGCCCGGTCATGGCCGCGGCCGCCGCCATCGCCGGACATTTCGTCGACGTCCGCGAATTCGACGTCGCCCACGTGGAGTAGGTTGAAGTAATTATCGGCATGTACTCGGTATCTTGAGGTGAAGCTTGTCGACTGGTCGAAAGGTGGGAGTGGCCGGCTGGGCCCTGACGCTGTGTGGCTGGCTACTCCGCGAATTGATTCATTTTTCCCTGCTTCGCGCCAGTCTCATCCACGAAGCGCGCGTCTTGGCACGTGTCTTGATTTTTGGGGGACTGACTCTGGTCTTCCTCGGTCTTTTGACAGAAAGAAAAGAGCGCAAGCTCGCGCTACCGGCTGTCCCAACTTCGGCTTCTGAGGGTGGGTCTTAGGGTCTGCCGCAAGTGCCGCAGGTTCGGTTTGTGAACCCGGGTCTTGGGTTGTCTGTCGTATGTCATCCCAAGCGAAGTGAGGGACCTGCCTTTTGTAGCATAGGCTCGTGGAACGATTGGCTGGTTTCTGTTCGCTGATGTCTGATATCTGTTATCCCTGAAATATTCGCAGCAACGAAAGGTCAACGACAAATGAAACCCTTCACTACCCACACCGGCCTTGTCGCACCGATGGATCGCGTCAATGTGGACACCGACCAGATGGTGCCCAAACAGTTCCTGAAGGCACTGACGCGCGAAGGCTTCGGCCGCATCCTATTCTATGACTGGCGCTACCTGCAGCCCGGCGAGCGGCCCAATCCCGAATTCGTGCTGAACTTCCCGCGCTACAAAGGCGCTTCGGTGCTTCTTGCCCGCACCAATTTCGGCTGCGGCTCCAGCCGCGAACACGCGCCCTGGGGCGTGCAGGACTACGGCTTCCGCGCCATCATCGCGCCCAGCTACGCCGACATCTTCTACAACAACTGCTTCAAGAACGGCATCCTGCCCGCGATCCTCACCGAAGCAGAAGTGGACGAACTCTTCAAGCGCACCGAAAAGGAAGAGGGCTATTCCCTTTCCATTGACCTGCCAAACCAGACTATCAGCGACAAGCACGGACTCGTCTACAAATTCGAAATCGCCCCGGCACGCAAGGAGGTCCTGCTCAAGGGCCTCGACGACATCGGCCAGTCCCTGCAGCATGCCGACGCCATCGCCGCCTACGAAAAGGCGCACGCGGCCACCGCAACCATGTACGAAACCGTGGATGTGAAGTACTACTCAGAACGGCCGGTAAAGTAGTCGACAGCTTACAGTCAACAGCTGTTAGCCGGTTTCTTGACTGAGCGATCCAGCCACGTCAGCTCGAACCGCCCCACGACAAACAAACTGTCTGCTGTAGACCGTTGACTGTCAACTTTTTCAACTTTCCCGCCACCACGGTTTGAAATAAATCCTTCCTTCGAACGTCGGCTCGGGCGCTTCCGGAGCCGTTGGCGCGCCCAGCAACTCGGCAATCACAATTCCTGCCACAACCAAGCCCGCGCCGCTCATGGCCCGCGAAGACAAGCGTTCGTGCAGCACGATGTAGGACGTAATCACCGCAAATACCGGTTCCAGCGCAAATAAAATTGCCGCGTGCCCCGGCGAGGTGTATTGCTGGGCCCAAAGCTGCACGGTAAACGCCACCGCCGTGGCAAACACCGCGCAAATCAAAATGCCCAGCCAGAGCTGCCAGCTTCCCGTAAAACGCGCTGGCTGCCAGTGAATCGCAGACGAGAAGCCCATCAGCGGCCAGGCCATCACCGCGCAGCCCGCCACCTGGATCAAGCTCAGCGCGCGCACCGAATGTTCTTGCATATATTCACCAACTAAAATGATGTGCACGGCATAAAATCCCGCGGCCACAAATGTCAGCACGTCACCGCGGTTCAGATAACGCAACCCCTCCGCAGGCACGGTTAAGAAATACAAGCCGATCAGTGCCGCAAATGCGCCCCAATAAATCCACTTGGTCAGCCGCCTCCCCCAGAACACCGCCAGCAGCAACGGCACCAGCACCACGCTCGACCCGGTGACAAATCCCGAATTCGACGCCGTCGTATATTGCAATCCCGCCGTCTGGAAGCAGTAGCCCGCGAACATGAAAAACGCCAGGCGCATCCCCGCGAAAATCTCCGCCGGTTCGATTCGCCGGATCACCTGCATCTGCAGCAAGGCCATGATCACGGTCGCAATGCTGAAGCGCACGGCCAGAAACAAAAACGGCGACGACTCGTCCAATGCGTTCTTCACCACGACAAACGTCACGCCCCAGATGAGCGAACAAAATGTCAGCGCCAGATCGGCTTTGGGTTTCTGTTCCACGCCACGCTCCGCCCATTAAATGGCCTCGCCAGTGTATCCGCAAACAAGATAAGTTGGACGTCCGGCACAGCGCTGTGCCCGCAGCACTTGACTCGCGATAACTCTCAGGTAGAGTTTCCTCATGCTTACCCCTTCCGCCGGGAAGCCCTTTCTGCGCATTTTCGTGTGCCCACTCCTCGTTGCGCTGGCGCTTGGCCTGCCTGCTATGGCCAAGGACACCTGGATCGAAGTGAAATCTCCCAACTTCATCGTTGTCAGCAACGCCAGCGAAGGCGAAGCCCGGCGCATTGCTGACCAATTTGAACAATTCCGCGAGATGTTCCACGAATCTTTCCCGAACCTTCGCGTGGATCTGGGCAAGCCGCTGGTGATTATGGCGGTGAAAAACGAGGACGGAATGAAAACGCTGCTCCCCGGCTATTGGGAGGTCAAGGGGCGAGTGCATCCCGACGGCCTGTTCGTCTCAGGTGAAGAGCGCGACAGCGTTGCCGTGCGGACAAATGTGGAGACAGAAACCCCGTACCAGGTCGTCTATCACGAGTACACGCACGCACTGATGGATCTGAACTTCCGGGGTCTCCCCATCTGGCTCGGCGAAGGGCTGGCGGAATATTTCGGCAATTCCACGATTCAGGACAAGGACGTGAAGATTGGCAAGATCTCCGAAGCTCACCTTATGGAACTGCAGGAAAACCGGCTTATTCCGATCGATGCACTGCTCCAGGCGGATGCCCACTCCCCTTACTACAATGAACAAAATCGCGTCGGCGTATTCTACGCGGAGTCCTGGGCGATCGTTCATTACCTGATGACCGATCCCGACGCCCGTAAGCGGCAACTGCTTGGCAACTTTTTGAAAGAGTGGGACGCCCAGGGTAATCAGGTGGAGGCCGCCCAAAAGACTTTCGGTGATTTGAAGAAATTCGGCAACGCCATGGAAAGCTACGCGCGTCAGCATGTCTTCTATATCGTGACGGTCAAGGTAAACATGCATGGCGACGCCAAGAGCTATCCGCTCCGGCAACTCTCTCCGTCGGAAGTCGCCGCGTACGCCTCTATTTTTTTGACACACACTGGAAGGACCCAAGAGTCGCAGGCGCAGGTGAACGAAGCGCTGCGGGAGGACCCGAATCTGGCGCTCGCTCACGAAGCCGGCGGCCTGCTTTCCTACTTCAAGCAGGACTTTCCGGCCGCGGAAATCGAATTCAAGCGCGCCACCGAGCTCAGCGCCACAAGTTTTCCCGCCTTCTACTATCTGGCGGCTTCGCAGATGCGCCAAGGCGTAACGCAACTGGAACAGGCCGAGACGATCACCACCGCTCTCGAAAAAGCCATCGAACTGAATCCGCAGTTCGCTCCCGCCTACTCCGTGCTTTCCCAATTCTATTCGATGAAAACGGAAACACATGACAAGGCTTTTGCCATGGGTAAAAAAGCCGTGGAGCTGGAGCCCGGCAATCTGCGCTATGCCACGAATTTCGGCTATGTCCTGATCAATATCGGTAAGATCCCCGAAGCAAAGTACCTGGCGGGCCGCATTATTGCCGCGGCCAAGGACCCACAAGGCGTGCAGATGGGAGAATCACTGCGCCAGGCCGCCGAAATGCGCGAAGGGATGAGTCAGACCGTGCAGGTTCGCCCTGCCGCACCATCGAGCGGCACGCCTCCGGCGGCCACCAAGGACATTTCCGTGCCCGATTCCAGCGGCACTCCGCCAACCTCGTCTACTGACTCCTCTGCCCCTCCCGCTTCCGGCGGTCCGCAACCTTCCACTGCGCCCGTGCATATTGCCAAAGGCCCGGAATACCGCCTGGAAGGAAAAGTCATGGCCGCGAGCTGTAAACCAGCGGGCGAGGTGACCGTGACGCTCTCGATCAATACTGTGCTCATGAAGTTCCGCGCAGCAGACGCCAATTCCGTAGAGATTACGCCGGATGCAAAAGCGATCGCCTCGGCTGGGGCCTCCTGTGCAGCCTGGAAGGCACAACGCGCGGAAGTCGTGTTTCGTGGGAATCCAACGGGAGAGTTTGACGGCGAACTTGTCGCCCTTCACTTCCGCTGATAGACGGTGCGGCCGCCAACGACGGTTTGCAGAACTTGCGTATTGAGAAGGTCCTTGGGCGTGGCCTTGGTAATGTCCTGCGAAAGCACGATGAAATCCGCATACTCGCCGACTTTCAATTCGCCCTTCTTCCCTTCCTCGAATTGCGCGTAAGCCGACCCGCTGGTGTAGGCCTGGATGCAATCGTCCAGCGGCAACTTTTCCTGGGGCTGCCAGCCGCCTGCCGGGCCGCCTTCCGCTGCCTCGCGGGTAATGCACGCATACAAGCCTCGGAATGGATTGATCGGCTCGACTGGGTAATCCGTGCCGAACGCCAGCTTCGCCCCCGCCTTCTGCAACGAATTCCAGGCGTACGCGCCCTTGATGCGTTCCGGGCCAACGCGCTGCTCGGCCCAGCGCATGTCGTTGGTCTGGTGCGAAGGTTGCATCGAAGCAATCACCTTGAGTTCGCCAAAGCGGGGGATGTCCTGGGGGGAAACCACCTGTGCATGCTCGATGCGGTCGCGGCGGTCACGTGTTCCGTTGACGCGTACCACCGATTCGAAAACGTCCAGCGCCACGCGGTTGGCGCGGTCTCCAATGGCATGAAAAGCCAGCTGGAAGCCAAGTTTGTCTCGTTCCAGCGCCATCGCTTTCAATTTTTCAGGCTCGATGGTCATGATGCCCGTGGAGTTCGGGTCGTCCGAATAAGGCTCGAGCATGGCCGCAGTCCGCGATCCCAGCGCCCCATCCGTCACCATTTTCAGCGCCCCGGTTCTCAGCCAGGGATCGCTGGCGCCGCCTTCGGAGCGCATATTCTGCAGTTCTTCCACGGGCGCCATGAACGGCAGCCATTCCGTGATGCGCAGGGTTAGCTTCTTCTCTTCTTTCAAGTCGTGATAAACGAGAAAATCTTCCCAGGCGGAATTGTCCTGCGCGGAAGTAACCCCGTTCATCGCCAGCTCCTGCAGTACAAGCTCGATGCCGTGGCGGCGCTCTTCTGCCGTCGGGTCGGGAATCTTCTGGATCACAAATTCCATCGCCGACTCTTCCTTCAGCATGCCCGTGGGGTTGCCATCGGCGTCGCGTTCAATCTCTCCCCCCGGCGGGTTTTTCGTATCCGGCAGAATTTCAGTTCGTTTTAATGCCATTGAGTTGGCCACGCCAACATGTCCGGAGACGTGTTCTAGCCAAACTGGATTGTCGGGAGCGGCAGCATCCAGGTCCTGCCGCGTCGGAAATTTCTTGTCCGGCCAGCGTGTCTGGTCCCAGCCGCTGCCGACGATCCACTCACCTGGCTTGTGCTGCGCCACCGCCGCCCGCAGGCGCTGCTGCACTTCCCCCAGCGAATCCGCGCCCTTCAAGTCGAGCGAGAGTTTGTCGTGCCCCGCGGCTCCCAGATGCGTGTGCGCATCATTGAATCCCGGCATGATGAACCGGTCATGCATATGGAATATTTCGGCGTCGGAATCGGCTGCGCCGCAGTCCAGCATGATGTGCGAAATGCTCCCAACGCAGAAAATCTTTTCGTCGCGGACGGCCAGCGCGGTGGCCCAAGGCTGCTTGGAGTCATTCGTATAGATGTGGGCGTGGAGATAGTACGTGGTTTTGTGGGGGGTGGGCTCGATTCTCTGCGCGGAAACCGATGGTGCCCCTGCCAGCAACACCCCGCATACGCAGCCCGCAAGACACAGCCCAGCGGCCATCCGCATTGTCACTGTCCTTTCTCAGCTGCGAGTCCTGAAACGCCCAGAAGCGTCAGCAACACGCGCTGCAACCCCGTTTCCCGCCCGGACGGTTCATACCACTCCTGTAAAGAGTGAGCCCCGCCACCATTGCCGCCGGCCCCGATTGAAATTGCGTCCATACCCAGCGACAACGGGATATTCGCATCAGTCGAAGAGCGTTCCACACGCGACTGGTTCCCCAGGAAATCGTCCGCGGCGTGCAGCGAAGCCAGCAGAGCAGAATCGGAAGCCAATTCCCCGCCCGGCCGGCTGCCAATCACATTGACTCTCCATTCGAGCTTGCCCTTGGTGCGGTCGCGCGCGTTGTCCATCTCATCTTTCACGCCCGCGGCCATGCAATCGCGCAGGGCCGTTTCCAGCCGCCCAAGCTCCTCTTCACTTTCCGATCGCAGGTCTACCTTCAGTGTCGCATCGTGGGGGATGGAATTGACCGACGTTCCACCCTCGATTTGTCCAAGATTGAACGTGGTGCGCGGCGACGCGGGAACCCGGGTGTTGATGAAGCGCTGGGAACCGCGAACCAGCGCATTGATGGGATTCACCATGCCGAAGTCTGACCAACTGTGGCCGCCAGGCCCGCTGATCACCACTTCCAACCGTCGGGAAGCCAGCGCCTTGGTGGTCACATGGTCCGTGCCGGAGCCGTCCAGCACAATTACACCGCGAATCTTGCTCCGATAGGCATCAATCAGAGCGCGCATGCCGCGCAGATTGCCTTCGCCTTCTTCGCCGACGTTCGCGGCAAACAGAATGGTGCGCTGCGGCTTGATTTTGGCCGCGTGCAATGCGCGCGCAACCGCCACCAACGCAGCCAAACCGGTCCCATTGTCGGAAATTCCCGGCGCCAGCATGCGTCCGCCTTCGTTCCGCACTTTCACGTCTGTGCCCGCGGGAAAGACGGTGTCCAGGTGCGCCGCCAACAGAATGCATTCCTTGTCGTTCGAGCCGCGCAGTTCCCCAATGACGTTTCCAATCTTGTCCGTGTGAACCTGGAGGCCAGCGCCAGCGAGCAAAACTTTTATGGCCGCGGCGCGCTTTTCTTCTTCAAAGGAGGGTGCGGGAATCTCCGTCAGGCGGGCTTGCTCGTCATTGACCCACTGCAAATTCTTTCCAAACCAGTCCAGCGCCGATCGCACCTGCGGCTGATCCGCCAGGGAGTACGACGTGAACGGCCGCGCGGCATGTGGAAGAGCGGAGGAGCGAGTCGGCATGCCCAAAAGAATAACGCAAACGGCAAAGCGTTTCACCGTACGAAGTGACCGTCCTTCCATCGCTGAAGCGGAAGCGAGTTCCGAGTTGGCCGGCAAGACGCCCTCGCGCACGAGGATTATTCTAAAACCCACAGCGCGTTGCGCGAAGAAAATTGAGCAGTGCCGCAATCCACCCCAGAATTCAGCATAGCGATGCAGCATTGCTGCGTTCGCGGCGAGAGATTTATCTCTCCCCGCATACGGCGGAAGTTTAGCAAGACAATAGGCCGCGAGTTGCATCTCGGGGAAGCGCCCATTCTACCTAATGCTCAAAGCAGGAAATTTCTACCGGTACCATAACTCTATCCCGACCCACTCTGCATGGCCCCAGGCATTCCCCTATCGCACTGAAATGTATACGTTTTACCAAATAAATAGCGGATTTGGCTGGGTCCTTGCCCCTTTCTACGGCAGGAACCGGTGCTTCGCAAGGAACCGGTCCATGCCCGGCCAGAAAGGCACGACAAAACGATTTGCACTTAAGGAGGCATCAGTGACTTATTCAAAGTGCTCAATAATCGCTATGACGGGGCTCTTCTTATGGTCTCCGTCCTTTTCCGCCAAAGACCGCGACCCCGCTTCCACCGAGGAGCGCCGTCTGGAGAATTCCGGAAAAGTCATGCACGAGATCCTGAACATTCCGGACGACATTCCCCAGGACCTTCTCGACAAGGCGCGGTGCGTGATCGTCATGCCCTCGGTCTTGAAAGCGGCCTTCGTCTTCGGCGGCGATTACGGCCGCGGCACGATGGTCTGCCGCACGGGCGAACATTTTTCCGGTCCTTGGGGACCGCCGGCGATGTACGCGCTGGAGGGCGGCAGCTTTGGCTTTCAGATCGGTGGTGAAGCCACCGACTTTGTCTTCCTCGTCATGAACGATCGCGGCGCCAACAGCCTGATGCACACCAAGGTTCGGCTGGGAGGCGACGCTTCCGCCGCCGCGGGCCCCGTCGGACGTTCCGCTTCTGCGGACACCGACGCCTACATGCGCGCCGAGATTCTTAGCTATTCCCGCGCCAGGGGCGTCTTCGCCGGTGTGTCCCTGGAAGGATCTACTTTGCGGCCGGACGAAAACGCGAACCGCAAGCTGTACGGTAGATCCCCGGGTACCGCTGCCATCGTCCTTGGAAGCGAAGTCTCTACACCCCCGGCGGCCGAAAGCTTGCTCGCCGCTCTGTCTAAGTCTTCTCCCGAACTGAGGCGCTAGTTTCCGCCGATGCCAGAATGCCGGCATGTCTTGCCGGGCACGCCGGCGTTCTCAGGCCCCAGATCCCCCAAAAATTCCAAGGAGGCAAGCCTTATGAGGATTGCTCGAGGGTTCTGCTGGATTTCCGCCCTTGCACTGTTTTTTGGATTCACCACTGCCGCGATGCCTGCGGGCCGCACCCCCACGCAGGTTGCTGTCTCCGTCAGTTTCGGCCCGCCGGAACTACCCGTCTACGAACAGCCGCTGTGTCCGGGTGACGGGTACATCTGGACCCCGGGATATTGGGCCTGGGACCCGGATGCCGGCGACTACTTCTGGGTACCCGGCACCTGGGTTCTTCCGCCGCAGCCCGGCTACCTTTGGACACCCGGCTACTGGGCTTGGAATGGAACTGCCTTTGCCTTCTACGAAGGCTATTGGGGACCTGTGGTCGGTTTTTACGGAGGCATCAACTACGGCTTCGGCTATTTTGGCCATGGCTATGAAGGAGGCCGCTGGGAACACAACAACTTCTACTACAATCGCAGCGTCAACAACGTCAACATCACGCAGATTCACAACGTCTACAACACCACCATCGTCCACAACAACCCTACCCGCGTCAGCTACAATGGCGGCAATGGCGGTATCAGCGCCCGCGCCACGTCGGAAGAACTCGCTGCAGCTCGCGAACGTCACGTCGGCCCTGTATCGCAGCAGATGCAGCACGTCGAGGCTGCGCGCGCGGATCAGTCCTTGCGTGCTTCCCACAATCACGGGAAACCTCCCATTGCCGCAACTCCGCGGCCGGCGGCCCTTTCGGAGCATGGCGTAGTCGCCGCTCGCGAGGCCGGGAAGTACAATCCCCCGCCTGGGGGGAACGGCAATCACGGGTCACCTTCCCGCGCCTCCAATCGGCTGAACGAGGCTTCCCCCGCCCCAAAGGCCGTAATCCACCCCAACGATGCTCCGCCGCACCCGAATCTTCCGGCGCCAAACACCGGGAATCCCAAGCTCGACCAGAAGTATCAGCAGCAGCAGGAGAAACTCCGCGCCAAGCAGGAGCAGGAACACCAGAAGCTTCAGCAAAAGCAGGACCAGGAACATCAGAAATTGATGAAGCAACAAGCGGATGAAGCCCGCAAACAGCAGATGGAACAACGCCACCAGCAGCAGACGCAGCAGATGGAGCAGAAACATGCTCAGCAGCTGCAGAAGTTGCAGCGCCATCAGCAGCAACCGGCTCCGCATCCCAATCCGGGGAAACCTCCCCACTCGTGAGGCTCGCTTAGGAAACCGAAGTCTTTGATGCCGCGCAAATCGCCAGCAACTCTTCTTCGGTCAGCACTCGAGGAGATTGCTTCGCGGCATCAAAGATTCGGTTGACGAGTTCCTCGGAAGCGGGAATCTTATGCTGCGAGAGCCAGTAGAGCACATTGGATTTGCCGCTCATCGGCCCGATTTCCACCACTTGTTCCAGCCCAAAAAGATGCGCCGGCACGCCGCTATAAACCGCGTCGGCCAATTCCTGGTCGCCCTTCTTCAGAGCCTTGATGATGGCCGCGGCGTGCACTCCTGTCGCCGTCCGGAACGCATCTTTGCCGAACACAGGATAATTCGGGGGGATCACGGTGTGCGTGGCCTTGGCGACTTTGTCGCAATATTCTTTCAGGTGTTTCAGATCGTTCTCAATCAGCCCCATTAGCCGGAAATTCACCAGCAAAAGCTCCATCGGCGTATTGCCCACGCGTTCGCCAAGCGAAAGCGCCACGCCGTGCACCTGATTCGCACCCGCAGCCACGGCAGCCATCGAATTGGCGATATCGAGTCCGCGGTCGCGGTGCCCGTGCCAATCCACGCGAATCTTTTCTCCGCTTGGTTTCACCACATTTTCGATCACGAATCGCACCAGATTGAACGTGCCCGGCGGCGTGGCATGGCCCACAGTATCGCAGAGCACCACCGCGCGCGCCCCGCTGCGAATCGCCGTCGCGTAGAGCCGCTTCACCGTTTCCGGATCGGTGCGAATCGTGTCTTCGGTGACATACATCGAAGGCAGCCCCTGCGCGACGGCGAACTTCACCGCCGCTTCCGTGGTGCGCTCCAGATGCTCCACGGTCCAATCCTCAACCAGCCTGCGAATCGGGCTCGAACCAAGAAAAGTGGCGGCTTCGATGGCAATCCCCACGCGCTGCGAAATTTCCGCGATGGGCCGGATGTCCGCTTCCACGGTGCGGGCGGCGCAGTTCGGCCGGATGCGCATACGATTCGCGGCAATCTCCCGCGCCAACGCCTCCACGTGCTGTACCGCGCGCGGGCCCGCACCCGGCAATCCGATATTCACCGAATCGATTCCCAGCGACTCCATCAAATGCAGGATTTCGATTTTCTCTTCGATGGTCGGGTCTTGAATGGAGGGATTCTGCAGGCCGTCGCGCAGCGTCTCATCGTTGAGCATCACGTGCGTGCCCGGCGCGATGGCCATCGGACCGTTGGCATTCCAGTCGTGCATCCATTCGGAGCGATTCATGGCGGCGCGATCTCCCGGTGCTTGCTAAAGACTTGGTGACCTAAACAACTACAGAACTGTCATTCCGAGGGCGGCGTTTGCCCGAGGAACCTGCTTTTTCATCGTCCCGCCGGAATGAGCAGATACCTCACCGGGAATGACGGACTATTCTTTCTTCTTCCAACCTCTAGTAACGCAGCGTGTAACTGTTCGGCAGTTGCTTCGGGTCGGGGCGAAACAACACCTTGCAAAACTCGCAGCGGTAAATCTCCGCGCCTTTGCCGACGATCGCTTCCACTTCCGGCGTCAGTTCATACCAGCGCTTCAGGTGCCCTGCGCACAATTTGCCTTTTTCGTTGCGCTCATCGCAGGAACGCTGCTTGGGCTTGCGCACCTTGATCTTCGGCATGGGCTTTGCCGCAGCCGCTTCCGAACCAGCGGTCTCCGGTACTGCCTGCGTATTCTCGTCCGCCACTTTCCCTCTTTTCTCTGCGTACTCCGCGCTTCAGCGCTAGGCACTTCTTTTCTTCCTCTGTGCTCTCCGCTGCCCTCTGTGGCCTCTGTGCTAATTCTTCCTTTTAGTCTTTCAACCCATGATCCCGAAAGACGACCTTCAGTGCCGCGCGCGCATGACGCAACCGCTGCCCCCAATTGCGGCCAAATTCAAACGTCAAAAACGAATCACCGGCCTTTTCGACATCCGCTCCATAGCGGTACCACCACGGCTTTTCCAGCCAGGGCAGCCGGTCCTCATCAACGTATTTCACGTGTACCATTTCCTGAAAGCCCGCTTTGCCGTGTGTGCGGCCCCAGCCGCTCAAGCCACAACCGCCGTGCGGCGCCTCCGCGATTGCGAATCCGCTGATGAGGTCATTCACCATCACCACGCCAACGCGCAATTCGCGCGCGATCCTTCGGCCGCCTTCCAGATCATCGGTCCAGATGCTGGCCGACAGCGCAAATTCCGAATCATTCGCCAGCCGCACAGCTTCTTCCGCGTCGCGCACCACGCGAATGGCCATAATCGGCCCGAACGTTTCGTCCTGGAAGAGTTTCATCGCCGATTCGACGCCGGTGATTACCGTCGGCTCAAAAAAATTCAGCCCCAGATCGGGCCGCGGACGCCCGCCGCACAAAATCTTTGCGCCGTGCTGCACCGCGTCGGCAATCAATTCGCCCATGCGCTGCACATGCTGCGGGCGAATCATCGGACCGATCTCCGTGTTCGGGTCATTTCCGGGACCCACGCGCAGCTTTTTCGTCTTCTCCACGCACTTCTGGATGAACGCTTCGCTGATGGACTCTTCCACGAAGAGCCGCTCCACGGAAAGGCAAACCTGCCCGCAATTCGAGTAACTGCCCCACACCGCCGCGCTCGATGCAATCTCGAGGTCGGCATCCTTTAGCACCAGCATGGCGTCCTTGCCGCCCAGCTCCAGCACGCTGGGAATCAGCAGCGGCGCGCAAGCTTCCGCTACGTGCTTTCCGGTAAAGACGCTGCCCGTGAAAAACACCTTGTCCGGCCGCGCCTCGATCAGCGCCTGGCCCACTTCTCCCCCGCCTTGCACAATCGTCACGAGATTTTCGGGAAAGCCAGCGTCGTGGAACAACTGGCCAATCAACTCGCCGCACTCCGGCGTGAAGTCGCTGGTCTTGCAGAGCACGCCGTTCCCCGCCGCCACCGCCGCGGTTATCTGGCTCATGGGAATCGCCAGCGGGTAATTCCACGAACTGATAATGGCCACCACGCCCAGCGGTTCGTAAATCAGTTGGCCGGACTTCGCCTTGGCCGCCAGGCTATGGTGCGGCACGCCTTCCGACCTCATTAGCGATGGCGTGTAATCGGCAAAATACTTGGCCGAATCCAGCGAAACAAAGACGTCCGCAAACTTCGCCTCCGCCCGCGGCTTCCCGGACTCCCGCACCACGGCATCGGCTAGCAGGTCCTTTCTCTCCAGAATGATCGACTGCAAGACGCGCAGCCGCTCGCACCGCTCTTCTACCGAACGTTTGGCCCACTCGCGCTGCGCCTCGCGCGCTTTGGCCAGCAATCCGGGCACACTCAGCGGCGAAGTCTTTTCGAATGTCCTCAGAATCAGCCCGGTGGCGGGATCAACCGAAGCCACACTGTCCACTAGCGTTGGAGTAGCAACCATAGGCCTCATTCTATCCGAACTCCGCAGCGAAGTTCATCTTCTCCCCTGCTATGTCTGGCGGCCCTCGGAACTGCGATACTTTGACGGTCATCCTCTCACGACCCCTTCCATTTGGGGGCGTAACCTGTTGACCTGTGACGATTAATTCCTCCGCGTTCTACCGTTGAGTTGTCAGAAGAACTTCAGAGAAAAATCAGGTTGGCCAAAGGACTTAAGAAAGCCGTTCGAGGGTTAATAGATAGCGTCGGGAGGCCGTGGTCGGCTTCCGCGCAGCAGGCTGAGATGGCTTTTCGGCGTATCCCGAACAAGCATTGGCCAACCGACAAAGAAATAACGATACTTCAAGGGAAGAGCAAACGAACGAAAGTGAGGAAGCTACCAGAATGAGTGCAACTGCAAAAGAAGCGCGCGCGAGCCGCCGTGCCGAATCATTGGCTGCGCGTATCGAAGAAGGCGCCGGCAAACTTGCGGCGTTTGTGGAAGGACTGTCGGATGCGGAATGGCGGACGCCGGTGTCTCCACGGGACCAACGTTCTGTCGGCGTTCTTGTCCACCATGTGGCAAGTGTCTATCCGATCGAGGTTCAACTCGCCCAAGCCATCGCCAGCGGCAAGCCCGTTCTGGACGTCACGTGGGATGTGGTCGCCGAACTGAATGCCAAGCATTCCCGGGAGCAAGCTGCCATCTCCAAGTCGGCCGCGATTGAACTCTTGCGCAAGAACAGCCGCGAAGCGGCGGCTGCGGTTCGCGCCTTCACGGATGAACAACTGGACAACGCGGCCCCCTTTTCGCTGAGCTTTGGCGCTCCTGTAACCGCGCAGTTCATCATTGAAGATCATGCGCTGCGGCACAGTTGGCACCATCTTGCAGGCATCAAAAAGGCCTTGGGCAGGTAAACGTTAATGCGCGCGCTCCGATTGATGGCCGTGCTCGCCCACCCCGATGATGAGTGTCTCGGGGTAGGCGGCACGCTTGCGAAATACGCCGCTGATGGCGCGGACGTTTTTTTGCTGACGGCCACGCGCGGCGACAAGGGTCGCTACCGCGGCTTACGGCCCGAGGACAATCAGCATCCAGGTCCCCTGGCGCTGGCGAGCATCCGTGAAGCGGAATTGCGCGCGGCCGCGTCGGTGTTGGGCGTGCGGGAAGTCTCATTGTTGGATTACTACGACCAACTTCTCGATCGCGTCGACCCTCGCGAGGCCACCAGCGCCATTGCTCGACACATCAGGCGCATCAAACCCGATGTAGTCGTGACCTTCCCGCCCGACGGCGCTTATGGGCATCCCGATCACATCGCCATCTCTCAATTCACCACGGCCGCTGTTGTCGCCGCTGCTGACTCTGCGTTTTCATCGGATGGGAACCCGGCAGAACATCCGCATACAGTGTCCAAGCTCTACTACATTGCCTGGCCGGAATCGGCATGGAAAGCCTTCCAGGCCGCGTTTCGAGAATTAGTGTCAACGGTTGACGGGGTCAGACGGCAAGCAGTGCCCTGGCCGGATTGGGCCATAACCACGGTAATCGATACGCGAACCTTCTGGTCCCAGGTGTGGCAGGCAACCTCCTGCCACGAATCACAAGTCGCGGCCTACGAGAGGTTGAACCACCTCTCCCCGGACGATCACGAAGCCTTGTGGGGCCGGCAATCTTTCTATCGTGTCTTTAGCACGGTAAATGGAGGCCGCGCACGTGAGACAGACCTCTTTGAAGGGATTCGTTCATGACAATACAGTCTGTGAGAACGGAAGCAGTTGTGGACGGCGATCCAAGCCGGCGCAGTCCGCTCGCGATGGATGCGGCAACGTTCCGCAATCTTGGGCACCAACTCGTGGATCAGGTCGCAGAGTTCCTTGACTCCTTGCCCCACCGGCCCGTGGCCCGCGACCAATCCCCATCCGCGGTGCGCAACGCGCTCGATCTGTCAGGACCGCTTCCAGAATTGGGGACCGATGCGGGACCGCTCCTGCAGCAGACCGCGGAGCTTCTGTTTGCGCATTCCTTGTTCAACGGACACCCTCGGTTCTTCGGATACGTCACCGCCGCTCCAGCACCGATGGGGATTCTCGGCGATTTTTTGGCGTCAGCGGTCAATCCCAATGTGGGTGCCTGGGCGTTGTCCCCGGCCGCCACCGAAATCGAGTCGCAAACCGTGCGATGGATCGCCTCCTTCATCGGTTACCCGGCTGATTGCGGTGGGCTGCTCGTCAGCGGCGGCAACATGGCAAACTTGGTCTGCTTGCTGGCGGCACGTGCGGCCAAGGCGGACTGGAATGTCCGGGAGCAGGGCGTCCATGCAGAATCCGGGCCCAAGCTGCGCCTGTATTGCTCGACGGAAACCCATACCTGGATTCAGAAAGCCGCGGACCTGAGCGGTCTTGGCACCTCCTCGATTCGCTGGATCCCCACCGACAAAAAGTTACGAATGGACGTAAACGCGTTGCGCCGCCAGATCGAAGCAGACCGTGCGGCAGGAGAAATGCCCTGCTTCGTCGTCGGAACTGCCGGGTCCGTCAGCACAGGCGCGGTCGATCCCCTGCGAGACATCGGCGCGCTTTGCCGGGAGTACGGTGTATGGTTCCACGTCGACGGAGCCTACGGTGGCTTTGCAGCCGCCGTTGACCAGGCTTCCGATGATTTGCGCGGACTTAGCCAGGCCAATTCCATCGCGGTTGATCCCCACAAATGGCTGTACGCCCCACTCGAGGCTGGATGCGCGCTCGTGCGCGATGCCGAAACGCTCCGTGCGGCTTTTGCTTACCACCCGCCGTATTATCACTTCGAGGAGTGCGCGACCAACTATTTCGATTATGGCCCGCAGAATTCGCGGGGGTTTCGCGCCCTGAAGGTCTGGCTTGCCTTGAAGCAAGTTGGCGCGGTCGGATATCGCAAAATGATTGCGGACGATATTCGCCTGTCTCAGACAATGGCTCAGGCGATTAGCCGTCATGGCGAACTGGAACTCATCACCCAGGATTTGAGCATAACGACGTTTCGCTACGTACCGCGCGATCTTCGTGCGACACTCTGCGATCCGCAGATCGAGCAGTATCTCAACACCCTGAACCGTGAAATCCTCCAGCGGCTACAGCGCGGTGGCGAGACGTTCGTCTCCAACGCCGTTGTGGACGGCCGGTATCTGCTGCGCGCCTGCATTGTGAACTTCCATACCGCGCAAGCGGATGTGGAAGCACTTCCGGAAATCGTGGCTCGCGTCGGACGCACGGTCCATTCCCAATTATCGGCTCTTCAGCCATCTGAATAGCTACCGTTCAACTCCGCGTCCCGCTTGTCAGCATGAAAAATCAGGCATGACCAGGGACGCTGCAGGTGTTACCTGACTCGGTACGCTTCGTCGTGGTCCACTCGGACCATGAACAGGCCCTGCGACGGCACGGTCGGGCCGGATTTCGAGCGGTCTTTGATCTCGTAGAGGCGATCAATATCTTCCGGCTTCAGCTTGCCGCGGCCCACTTCCAGCAGCGTGCCCACCATTTTCCGCACCATGTAGCGCAGGAACGACCGCCCGTGCACGGTGAACCATAATTCCTCACCGTCCTCGGTGCGATTCAGTTCGGTCGCATAAATCTCGCGTTCCATGTTGCGTTCTTTGTCGTCGTCCTCGGAACCCGTGGAAGCGGCAAACGACGTGAAATCGTGCATGCCCACAAAGCGCGCCGCGGCATTCTTCATCGCCGCTTCATCCAGCGGAAACGGATAGTGCAGCACATAGCGCCATAAAAACGGCGGCACCACTTTGCCCCGGTAGACCCGGTAGCGGTAAACCTTCCCTTTCGCGGACCAGCGCGCGCTGAAATCCGGCCCGGTCTCTTCCATCTCCACAATGCGGATCGTCGGCGGTAGCAGCGCATTCAGCGCGCGTTGAAACTCCAGCGCCGAAAGCGGCGATTGCGTGCGAAAACTTCCCACCTGCCCCAGCGCATGCACGCCCGCATCCGTGCGCCCCGCGCCCAACAACTGGACATTTTCCTGCGTCAGCCGCCGCAGCACGGACACAATTTCACCCTGCACGGTCGGCTTGTTCTTCTGAATCTGCCAGCCGTGGAAATCCGTTCCATCGTAAGCAATCGTGAGTTTGAAATAGTGCATGCAGGAAAGATGCGGACGCTAGCGCGCGGACCTCGCGAAGCGGCTCCCGGGTTTCACCGCCGCAGTGCCCTGCCGGCAGAGCGGACAATCGTCGGGCTCGTAACTCTCAATTTGCAGTTCCAGCAGCGCGTTGGACTCCACAGGAAACTCCACTTTCGGGCTACTGCGGTCAATCAGCGCGCCAACGGCCACCACGCGTCCCCCGGCCTCTTCCACCACGCTGATCGTTTCCAGCGTCGAGCCGCCGGTGGTCCACACGTCTTCCACCACCAGAACGTGCATATCGGGTTGCATCGCAAAGCCACGCCGCAGGCACATCGTGCCGCTCGCGTCCCGCTCCACGAACATTGCCGGAACCCCGCCGCCCACTACGTCCGCCGCGGCCGGCAGCGCCCGCGCCACTTCCTGCCCGATGATCAGGCCGCCCATCGCGGGCGACACCACCGCGTCAATCCGCGCGTCCGAAAACAGCGCCGCCAGTCCTTGCCCCAGCTTCTCCGCGAACCGCGGATATTGCAGCACCAGCGCGCACTGCACATACGTCCCGCTATGCAGCCCGCTGGACAGCTCAAAATGCCCGTGGCGAATGGCTCCCGCCTTCTCAAACATCCGCAAAAGTTCTTCTCGTGTAAGCATAGGCGCACTAACTTCGCCCAACTCCTAAACGTCGAAACTTCAGTAGCCTAGGCCCGTGGCCAACTCGTTGTCAAGGAAAGGCGGCGCCTGATAGACTGCGAACTCGGCGTTTCGGGTGGTCGTTTTTCGGCATAGCCCGGTCTTAGGTGGCTCTCCGGCGTCTCTAATGAAACAATTTGCCCCCAGAAAGCGTTCTAGTAGGAGAAGCCACGTCGCGCAACAGATTCATTTGCAGGTATTTGAAGTCTAAAGGTGAGGATAATCATGACGAAGTCCTTCGGTAGGTCCCTACTTGCGGCACTTCTGGCGGGAATCCTGGCGGGAGCCCCTGCCTCGCCGGTCCTGGCCCAGCAGCCGGACCAGGCGCCGCAAACCAAGACGAGTTTACAGGGCGGATTGCCCCTTTCCCTGGGGCTCAACCAATATCATTACACGCACTCGCCTAGTCCCTGGCCGGACATCAGCGCGCCATTCCGTGCCCAGTACGTCAATCCCGGCACGCTCAGCAATTCCCCCCGTCTCGAACAACTGATTCACGACGGCAAGATGAACCTGAGCCTCCAAGACGCCATCGCGTTGGCGCTCGAGAACAGCATGGACATCGTGGTGCAGCGCTATAACCCGTGGATGGCCGACGCCAGTGTCCTGAAAACGAAGGCCGGCGGCTTTGGCTATGGGGTTCCCGGCAGCCTGGCGGTTGGTTCCACGGCCAACTTGCCCGCTCTGTACCTCGATCCGTACGTTACACAGACCGTCTCCTGGACGGACGTGAATTTCCCGGTGAACAACCCATTCATATCCGGTACCGGTTCGGCGACGCTTTCTTCCCTCGAAGAACACAACGCCACTTACAATACGACCTTTTCTCAGGGCTTTTCGTCGGCAACTACGCTGAATGTTTTCTGGGACAATACGCGTTCTTCCTCCTCTTCGTCATTCAACTTTTTTAATCCCGCCGTGCAGTCCAGCATCGGCATCAGCTTGTCCCAACAACTCCTTCAGGGCTTCGGCCGCGACATCACCCGCCGGAACATCCTGATCGCGGAGAACAATCGCAAAATCGCAGACCTCGCCTTCACGCAGCAAGCCATCACCACCGTCACGAATACCATCACCACGTATTGGGAACTCGTTTACGCGCGCGCCAACGTGAAGGTGCAAGAACAAGCGGTGACGGTCTCTAAGAAACTCTATGAAGACAACAAAAAGCAGTTGGAAATCGGTACCATGGCGCCCTTGGACGTGACCCAGGCGGAGTCCGAGATGGCCAGTGACCAGACCAACCTGATCGTCGCGCAAACCACGCAACTCCAGGACGAATTGGCCCTAAAAAACTATATTTCCAAAGACCCGACCGCTTCGGATCTGCTCAATGTCGAGATCGTTCCCACGGACAAACCGGAATCCCCCGAATCGATCCGTACCGAAACCCTTCAAGACGCGGTCAAGGAAGCGTTTGCCAACCGCCCGGACGTGCAGGAGCAAATGTTCAACCTCAAGAACGGCGAAATCGACGTAAAAGCCACTCGGAATGCACTTCTTCCGATCGCCACCCTCAATGCTTCTTACAGCAGCACGGGACTCTCCGGCAACTCCTTGAACACCGCATCTGTGCCCGCGCTTGGGCCGCAGGTTGTGGACGCCAATGGAAACCCTGTCAGCGTATTGACAACCCCCGGCGGTACTGCCGTGCCTGTCTACGTGCCGACTACAACCACCGAGGTCACCGGCCTAACCAAGCAGGGCTTTCCGGACGCCCTGAGCCAGGTGTTCCACAACAACTTCCCGAACTACACCGTGGGATTCAACTTCCAGATCCCCATCCGCAATCGCTCCGCACAGGCCGACAGCGTTCACGCACAACTCACCCAGCGCCAACTGGAAGCACAGATGCAGCAGATCAAGAACAGCGCCGTCCTCGACGTCCGCAATACTTCCATCGCCGTCGAGCAGGGCCGCGCCCAAGTGCAATCCGCCAGCAAGGCGCGCGAACTCCAGCAGCAGACTTTCGAGGCCGAGCAGAAGAAATATCAGCTCGGTGCCTCCACGGTTTATAACGTCATCCTCGTCCAGCGCGACCTGATTACTGCGCAGGGTACTGAGCTTCGCGCCCTGGCTAATCTCGCGGAAGCCAAGGCCAACTACGAGCGGGCGCTCGGGCGTACCTTGCAGGTCAACAGCGTCACCATCGCTGGGGCCAAAAAGGGGGAGATCGATCGTGATACCATGATTCCCGGCACCCGCAACGGCCAGGTCATCGGCACCGACGAACTCTTCAAGGCGCTCGACGACAAGTACAAATCCGGCAGCAAATAATCGCTGCTGGATCTTCAAAAACTGGCCGGCGTTCCGATTGGCTCGCGGAACCCTCCTCCACCCCCCGAATTTCGGTGATTAAGTCTCTTGATGGGCGCATCTTCCTGTGCGCCCCGGGTACGCAGCGAATTGAAGCCTTGCCAGAAACCGGTTCTGCTATTCTTGGTTCCTGAGGCTGTTCGTAATGCGACTCGCCGCCACTTCCAATTCCAAAGAATCCTTCGTGTCATCCGGCGAGGAACTCCTCCATTTCCCGGAAGCTTCTCCAACTCCGCCTCTCTGCCTGCCGCTTCTCTGCTGCATCGGCGCAGGAACGCTTTTGCTTCACCTGCTGACGGGAAGCCGCTACGGCTTCAATCGCGACGAACTGGCGATCCTGGAAGATGCGCGGCACTTGGCTTGGGGATACGTTGCGTACCCTCCCTTGACCCCGTTTCTCGGCCGCGTGGCTTTGACCTTGTTCGGTACGTCTCTTACGGGGTTCCGTTTTTTCTCAGCCCTGGTGCAGGCGATCGGTGTCGTTCTGACGGGTTGCATGGCACGCGAAATGGGTGGAGGCCGCAAAGCACAAATCGTCGCCGCTTGCGCCGCGATCCCTTTTTGTCTGGGAGCCGGTGCAATCATGCAATATATTTCGTTCGACTATTTCGTCTGGGTCCTGACCGCGTACTGCGTCATATCACTCTTGCGGAAAAATGATCCCCGCTACTTCCTCGCCGTTGGCATTTCGATTGGCCTGGGAATGTTGACGAAGTACACCATCCTTTTCTTTGCCGTGGGCGTTCTGGCCGGAATTCTGTTCACCGATGCGCGCAAGTATTTGCGAACGGTCTGGCCCTGGCTTGGCTTGTTTGTTTCTCTTTCGATCTTTCTCCCGAATTTTCTATGGCAGGTGCGGCATCACTTCGTTACTTATGCCTTTCTGAAATTTATCCATCTGCGGGACATTTCTGAAGGCCTGACGCAGAGCTTCCTGCCCGATCAACTGGAAATGACCCTGCTTTGTTTTCCGCTATGGATTGCTGGCCTCTATTTCTGCCTGATGACGAACGAAGGAAAACGATTCCGTTCCGTCGCCTGGATGTATGTTGTTCCCCTGATTCTGCTTTTCTTGGCCAAAGGGCGCGGCTACTACTTGGCCCCGGCGTACCCCATGCTGTATGCGGCGGGGAGCGTTTGGGGAGAACGCTGGGTGGCAAAGTTGGATCCGCTGCGTACGCGAGTCGTTCACGCACCGGTTGCCGGTGCGCTCGGCTTGAGCATTTTGGGAGGCATGGCCGTCGCGCTGCCGCTAGCGCCGATTCGTTCGTCATGGTTTCGCATGGCGGACAAAATAAACGTCACCTTTCGCGACGAAGTGGGCTGGGAAGAGTTCGTGGCTACGTTGGCGAAAGTGCGGGATTCGCTTCCCGCAGAAAGCAAAGCTAATCTCGGCATCCTCGTCGAAAACTACGGCGAAGTCGGCGCGATGAATCTCTACGGCCCCTCCCACGGACTGCCCCGCGCCATCAGCGGCGTGAACTCCTCCTGGGAACGTGGCTATGGCGACCCGCCTCCGCACACCTTGATCGTTGTCGGTTTTACACGCGAGTTTGTTGAGGCCAATTTCAGCGGATGCCAACTCGTCGCTCAAGTCACCAATTCCTATGGCATCGTCAACGAAGAAACCACCGAGCGAAAAGACATTTTCGTCTGTGGCCCTCCGCGCAACGGCTGGCCCGCCTTATGGAAAAATTTCCAGTACTACGCCTAGCCGGTAGGGGCGGCTTTACGCCGCCTTCTTTCAATGTAGCGGCGAAACTTTAGGTCGCCGGCAAGTAGGACAGGCTTCAGCCTGTGTTCTTTCCTCTTGGTCCTCTCGCCTGCGCATCCTTCTTGCCCCCCGCGCCCATTTCCCCTAGCATTAATCTCTTGCGGGATCCGCATATCCGATCGCTTATAAAGGATCCCGGGAGCGAGCGCTTCTTCATGAGTGATTCGACCAGTTCGAAGAAACCCGGGACTTCCACGTCTTCCCACCTCGAGGCGTGGCAGAAATACACCCTCGAACCCACCCTTGCAAAAAGCCCGGAGCGCCAAAAAGAATTCACCACCGTCTCCAGTTATCCGATCCGGCGCCTGTATACGCAGGAAGATCTCGCGAACTGGGATCCCGGGCGTAATCTCGGTTTTCCTGGCGAACCTCCTTATACGCGCGGCATCCACGCCACCATGCATCGCGGCCGCCTCTGGACCATGCGCCAGTTCGCCGGCTTCGGCACCGCCGAAGACACGAACCAGCGCTTCCGGTATTTGCTCTCGCAAGGACAAACCGGCCTCTCCACCGCGTTCGATTTGCCCACACTAATGGGCTACGACTCTGACCACGCGTTGAGCGAAGGTGAAGTCGGCAAATGCGGCGTCGCCATCAGCTCCCTCGCCGACATGGAAGTGCTCTTCGATCAGATTCCGCTCGCCGATGTCACCACTTCGATGACTATCAATTCCCCGGCCGCCGTCATCTGGGCCATGTATCTGGCCGTTGCGGAAAAACAGGGTGCCGACTGGAGAAAAATTTCCGGCACGCTGCAGAACGACATCCTGAAGGAATACATCGCGCAGAAGGAATACATCTATCCGCCGGAACCTTCCATGCGCCTGGTGATCGACACGTTCGAATTCGGCATGAAGCACACCCCGAAATTCAACGTCATCTCCATCAGCGGCTACCATATTCGCGAAGCCGGCTCCACGGCCATTCAGGAACTCGCCTTCACCCTGCGCGACGGGATGGAATACGTCGAATGGGCCATGCGTCGCGGCCTGCCCGTGGACGAATTCGCACCGCAGCTCTCCTTCTTCTTCAACGCCCACAGTGACTTCTTCGAGGAAATCGCCAAGTATCGCGCCGCGCGCCGTATCTGGCACAAGGCGATGACCGAGCGCTACAAAGCCAATAGTCCGCGCAGTTGGGCTCTGCGCTTCCACACGCAAACGGCCGGATGCTCGCTAACGGCACAGCAGCCGATGAACAACGTCGTCCGCACCGCGATTCAGGCGCTCGCTGGTGTCCTCGGTGGCACGCAGTCGCTGCACACCAATTCCCTCGACGAAGCCTGGGCCCTGCCCACCGAATTTGCCGCGACCATCGCGTTGCGCACGCAGCAGATCATCGCCCACGAAACCGGTGTCACCAATACCGTTGATCCCCTCGGCGGCTCGTATTTTGTCGAAACCCTCACCAATGAAGTGGAAAACGGAGCCTGGGATTACATTCGCCGCATTGACGCCATGGGCGGCATGGTCAAAGCCATCGAAAAGAGCTATCCACAGCGCGAAATCGCCGAGGCCTCCTACCGCTACCAGATGGCTGTGGACAAAAAAGAAAAAATCATCGTCGGCGTCAACGATTTCGTCACGCCGGAGAAACCGCTGGAAATTTTGCAGATCGACGAAACCGTCGCCCACCGCCAGGCGGATCGCTTGCGTAAACTCCGCGCCGAGCGTTCCAGTGCAGAAGTCGACCGCCGCCTCGCCGCGTTGCGCAAAGCTTCCGAAGGCTCTGAGAATCTCATGCCGTTCATCTATGACGCGGTAAAAGCCTACGCCACCCTCGGCGAAATCTGCGAGGCCATGCGCGCCGTCTTCGGCCCCTACGAAGAAGTCGCCATCACCTAGCTCTTCTCTGCGGGTCTTTGCGTCCCCTGCGCTCTCCGCGTCTTGCCTGGGATTCTCCGTTGTCTCTGCTCCCCTCTGCTAACTCTGTGGCAATCTTCCTCTTCATGAAACCAAGCCCTGACGTCGACCTAACCCGCAGCATTATCGGCGCCGCCATCGAAGTTCATCGGCTTCTGGGACCAGGCCTGCTCGAATCGGCTTATGAAGAGTGCCTCTGTAAGGAACTCACTTTGCGCGGCATCGCCCACGAACGCCAGAAACCAGTGCCCGTGAATCTACAAAGGTGTAAGGCTTGAATGCGGGTACAGGATCGACATTCTTGTTGCGCGTCGAATCGTCGTTGAATTGAAAGCGATCGACCAGATCGCTCCGGTACATGAAGCCGTTGTGCTTACTTACCTGAAGCTCTCGGGAAACCGCGTGGGCTTGTTAATCAACTTCCATGTCCCTGTATTAAAGGAAGGCGTTAGGCGATATATTTGGAAGGAACACAAAGAGCTCACCACAGAGTTAGCAGAGGCGAGCAGAGAGAACGGAGACCTCGCGGACACACATCATGCCTGAGAAAAAAATACGAGTGCTGATTGCCAAGCCGGGGTTGGATGGCCACGATCGCGGCGCCAAAGTGATTGCCCGCGCCCTCCGCGACGCCGGCATGGAAGTCATCTACACCGGCCTGCGCCAAACCCCGGAGATGATCGCCTCCGCCGCCGCCCAGGAAGACGTCGACGTCATCGGCCTCTCCATCCTTTCCGGGGCCCACAACACCCTCTGCCCCCAACTCATGAAGCTTCTGCGCGAAAAAGGCATGGACGACGTCACCGTCCTTGTCGGCGGCATCATCCCCGAAGCCGACATCCCCGCCCTTAAACAAGCCGGCATCGCCGAAATCTTCCTCCCCGGCACCTCCACCCAGGGCATCATCGACTTCATCCACAAACGGCTAGCGCCTGCGGTTTAACGCCGCTTGAGAAATCTTTGAATTGACAGTTCGGGCGGCAGTCTCATGCAGGGAAATTGGGGTACGGCAATGTATGCATTTTCAGCATCGGCTCGCACCGCCACAGTTGGTGAATCAAAAAACTGCAGATGCCACCTGTGATCATTCCCCGAAATGAAACTCAGCCGCACCATTCCGTCCGTAACGCGGTATCGAAGGGTTCGTTCGAAGGGCAGCATCCTGGGGCCAGAATCGAGGAGTACGGGCACAGAATTGGTCTCGTCGGCTTGTGGCTTCCCACACCTCTCGATGAGCTGATCCGGTGTTATTTCCCGCATGATTCGCGAATCCTCACGGGCCTCCCGGATCTCGCGCCATCGCGCGAATCCGTACGAGGCACAAATAAGGAACACCGCCGCAAATCCGTAAACGAATCGCATCAACGTGTGTCGAGTTGAACGCACCGTCAGATTTAAGTCGATTCCATCCTGCAGCATAATCGTCTTTACCCTTGGCTAAATGCCTTCTCGAACTTCACCCGCGTATACAACGTCTGAAATCCCTGCCGCACAATATTCCGCTGCGACGCGCTCCCCGGCTGCGCCAAACTCAACGCTAGCTCGCACCCA
>Ga0335085_10001370_pt1 | contig 52885 bp, 55 predicted proteins | sample Lox_Sample_45_FD_206712 | JGI IMG/M metagenome (GOLD analysis project Ga0335085, IMG submission 206712) | Soil microbial communities from Loxahatchee National Wildlife Refuge, Florida, United States - Lox_Sample_4.5 | ecosystem: Environmental > Terrestrial > Soil > Wetlands | place: USA... | reverse complement strand
CAGCACCACGCCGGGCGCAATATAGGCCGAGCGGCGCACCACGCAGCCTGGCACGGCGCGAAAGCCGGCGGCGCGGAAGTTCTGGTCGTTCCAGCCGTCGAACTTCGAAGGCACCTTGTCCCACCACACGGCGCGGCCGGGCCCGCCCGCGATCACGCTCATGTCGTTCAAGCGAAACGACAGCAGCACCGCCTTTTTCAGCCATTGATTGACCCGCCACGCGCCGTCGGCGGCCTTTTCCGCCACCCGCGCCGCGCCGCGGTCGAGGAGATCAAGCGCGTCGTCGACAGCTTCGCGGACCGCGCCCTTGGCGGTCGGGCCGATTTCCTCGCGCCGTTCGAAGGCCGCTTCGATGGTTTCGGCAAGTGATTGCGTTCGGGCGAGCTCGGCAGCCGGCATGGACAAAATCCCCCGTCGTCGCGGTTTTGCGGAGTGCCCCTGCATGATGTCAAGCACTGCTGGTCCGCAGCGGTCCGAACCTGCGGTTTCTCGTGCCCATCACCTGGCACATCGGCCGCCTCGCCGGCTACTTCTAACTGCAAGGTGGGCGTCGCGTCTCGGCGATGTCGCGCAAAAAACCAGCAAGATCGTCGGTCACGTGATCGACGTGGGGCGCGTCGCGGCCGGCGAGCTCCCAGTCCTCGCGGCAGACCTCGCCCGGGCCGCTCGGCACCACCAGCACGGTGGTCATACCGAGCGCGTGCGGCACTTCGAGGTTGCGGGCGAGGTCCTCGAAAATCGCCGCCTTGCCCGGATCGACGCCATGGCGCGCGAGAAACCGATCGTAGACCTGCGGCCGCGGCTTCGGCTCCAGTTCAGCCGCCGCGATGTCGAACACGTCTTCGAACGGCTCCATGATTTCCAGCCGGCGCATGACGGCTTCGGCGTGGCGGCGGGTACCATTGGTGAGAATGAGCTTGCGGCCCGGCAAGCCCGCGATGGCGGCGCCGAGCGCCGGGTCGGGCGCCAGCGGCGAATAATCGATCTCATGGACCATTTCCAGGAATTGATCGGGCTCGAGCCCATGCTCCTCCATCAGCCCGCGCAGGCTGGTGCCGTAACGGCGGTAATAATCCTTCTGCAGCCGGAACGCCTCGTCATGGGTAACGCGAAGAAAATCGGCGATGTAATCGCGGATGCGTTCATCGACCTGCTGCCAGAGATTGACATGGTGCGGATAAAGCGTGTTGTCGAGATCGAAGACCCAGGTCTCGACCTGACCGAAGTTGCGCCCCCGTCGCGTTCCTGTCATGCGCCGCTCATTCCCGCGCCAAGGCTAATCCCAGGGCTGATCCGTTGCCCGACGCCGCGCCGGACAGCTGGTCCGGGCTGCCAAGGCGCCCGCGCAAGATAGACCGACGGTTCGCACGCCCCGTCATCGCCGACGACTCGCTGTTGCCACACTTTCCACAGAGGGGGTTATTGACCGGCGCCGAATCAGGACTAGCAATCGAAGGACCCGGGGGCAATCAATGCGACGGACGTTACGCAGATCGGTTCCATTCGTGCAAGCGGCGCTCATCGGCACTGTGGCGGCAGCAGCACTCGTCGGCTTCGCGATCCTTATCTCCCACTCCTGACCCGACATTGCGAGTGCGTCAGCCCGCCTCGCGCCACGATGTTGCCGGCAGCAATCCCCGAAGCGCGCCGTCGTGCAGGCGCACCGGGTCGCGCTCGCCTTCCATGGCGAGCCGGAGCACCGAGCGGGCCAATTCGTCGGCCCGCACCGTCCGATTGCCGATCGACTTAAGCGTCAGCCAAGCCTCGTCGAACGCGGCCTCCAGGATCACGAGCGTCTGAGGGTCGAAGGAAGAACTGGGGAACCCGCGCATGGTCGGTCCGTCCTCACCGCGAAGTTACGGTCATGGCTTTGCGGAATGACGCAAGCATCGGCTGGAAGGTGGCCGAGTTGTGACGCCGGGCATGACATGCGCGTGACCGAACTCGCCGCTTGTCGGAAACGCGGAGGCCGAAGGCGCCGCCGGATGCGGTCACGTGGCAATCCGCCACGATGAAATCCCGGGGCGAACGGCACAGAGGCGAGGACGACCGCTCCGGCAAGGCGGGCCCGGAGGGAAAGCCGGCGCGGAGCTAAGCCGAAACGCTTTGCCGAAAGCTTCGCGCGCTCCTAAAAAACGCGCTCTTGTTCCGAGGCGGCGAGCGGCACCGCAGCTTGCCCGCGTTCCAGGCGCGCCCTGAGCAGCAAGGCCGCGCGCCCAAACGGCGCCAGCAGCTCGCCCCTGATCGTGTGCGCGTGCGCACGATCCGGCTCGACGCCGAATTCGAGCGGTTCGCGCTCGGCCGCCGGCACATACAACGTTCCAAACACCCAATCCCATACCGCCAGACAGCTGCCGAGATTCTTGTTGAAATGAGCCGGATTGCGCGAGTGGTGGATCTGATGATGCGCCGGGCTCATGAACAGGTGTCCCAGCCATCCCGTGAACGAAATCCATATTTGGGAATGCTGCAGGTGGACGTACACGTAGATGAAGAAGACCAGGACGATGTTGGTCTCGGAAACGCCGTACTGCGCCGCCGGCTGGCCGAGCAGGTAATCGCCGGCGCCGGCGGCGAGCCCGATGCAGAGCGCGAGAATGTTGAGGAAGATGCACATGTACACCGGATGGACGCGAAAATTGGTCAAGGGCGTCAGCGACGTCGCCGAGTGGTGAACTTTGTGGAATTCCCACAGAAACCGTATCCGGTGCGACAAATAATGATTGAGCCAGTAGCCGAACTCGTAGGCGAGGAACAGCATGACGGTGATGATCGACCGCGAAACCAGCACTGGCAGCGGCGCCGGCGGCAGCGCGCCGAATGCGGCCGTCAGCAAATGAACGGTGCTGCGGCTGACCGTCTCGTAGGAAACGAGCGCCCAGCCGAAGACAATGCCGAACAGGAACAGGTTGAAGTAGAAATAGCCGAGGTCGGCAAGGCTCGATCGGCTGCGCACGATCCGTCGCGGAAAGAGCGCGCGCAGCAAAGTCCTGGCGCGGACGCGCCGCCCCTTGCGGCGGCGCCGCGCGGCCAGAACGCCGGCGGCGATGACAAAGGCACTGACTAGCGACAGCAGCGAGACATGCGAGCCCGGCGCCAGGAACGCCTTGCTTAATTGACCGAAGAAATAAGCGATGCCCGGCGACAAATCCAAGCGCGCCTCCGCAGCGGCAAAGAAGGCGCCAGACTTATTCCGCCATTGTTAAGGGCGCGTTGTGCCGAGGCGCCGCCTGCGGTTAACGGCGCGTAAATTCGCCACCAGGCGTCGGGCCTTGGGCGCTCCGGCAATGGCGCCGCCGCCTCATTCGCCGAGAATCTTGTTCCGCAGGGTCAGGATATGCTGATGCAGGGCCGTGCGTGCGCTTTCCGCATCGCGGTCCTTGAGCGCTGCAACCACGGCCTCGTGTTGCTCGTCGTAGAGATGCTGCAAGTCCGGCGTCATCGTCCGTTGCTTGAGGCGGAGCCAAAGCCGCTGCTGGCGCACGGTGTTGATCGCATCGCAGTAGTCGAACAGAAGCGCGTTCTTTGCGGCGCGCATGATCGCAAGATGAAAGCGCGCATCCCACAGTTCGCGCGTCGGCAGATCGGCCGCGGCCGCAGTCTGTTCGCAGGCGCGCTGGATCGTGTCGAGTTCTTCGGCCGACGCGCGCGCGGCGGCCAGCGCCGCGCCCTGGGGCTCAAAGATCAGGCGCACCTCGAGGAGATCGGCCGGACTGGCCTGTGCCATGTGGGCGCTGATCGACAGCGCGGCAGGCGTCTCCCGCTCGGACACGAACGTGCCGCGGCCGACATGCCGCGTCAGCCGGCCCTGTTGCTCAAGGAGCTTCAAGGCTCTTCGCACGGTGTTGCGGGCAAGTCCGTGCTGCTCGGCCAACGCGCGTTCCGTCGGCATGCGCTGCCCGTTCAGCCACGCGCCCTGGTCGATCATGTGGGAAAGATTGGCCGCAAGGTCGTAAGAGGATCGCATGTCGGCGCCTGCAAGATTGCGATGGTGGAGATATCAGCCGGCGAATTGATAATGAGGCACCAATTTAGCTCCAATTTCACGAGCGGGCAACGGGGAATGGCATCCGCCATAACGTTCGGAAATGTTCGGCAGTAAAATGCCTTTGACTCGCTCGGACTAAGCTGCAACAGTTGATTGCCTCAATCGGCTTGGATCAGGATTGGCCGACCTATGGCGCACCGATGGCTTCTGCACGACTCGCGACAGGGCGATGCGAGCCGAAGCCGCTCCAGCTCACGGAAATAACCCAAGAAAGGTGGCGACGATGATTCGAAGCTATTTGCCGGCGACGACCGGAATTCTGCTCGCCGGTGCGGCGCTCGGAGCCCAGCCCGCGGTGGCCGACGAGCTCAAGGCGGCGTTCATTTATTCCGGGCCGGTCGGCAGCCCGGGCTGGACCAACCAGCAGGATCTCGGCCGCCGCTGCCTCGCAGCCGACGGCATAAAAACCGCCTTCGTCGACAAAGTCCCCGAGAATGCCGACGTGTTGCCGGTGGAGCGCGATTTTCTCAGCCAGGGCTACAACGTCATCTTCGCCGATGGCTTCGGCTATCAGCCATTCACCCAGCAACTCGCCAAGCAGCATCCCGACAAGTTCTTCATCGGCATCGCGCCCAACATCGCTCCAGCCCCGAATATCGTCGATCTCTACGGCAAGCTGTGGGACGGCCGCTATCTGACCGGCCTGGTCGCGGGCGCGATGACGAAAACGAATACCATCGGCTTTGTCGCGGCGCAGCCGATCCCGACGGTGATCGCCGGCGTCAACGCCTTCACCCTGGGCGTCCGTGCGGTGAACCCGAAGGCACAAGTGAAGCTTTTGTGGACCCTGTCCTGGTTCGATCCCCCTGCGGAAAAGCAGGCCGCAGTGTCGCTAGTCCAGGCCGGCGCCGACGTGGTGGCGCAGCATCAAGATTCGCCGGCTCCGGTCGAGGGCGCCGCGGCCAACGGCGCCTGGGCGATCGGTTCGGAATCCGACCAGACCCAGTTCGCGCCCGACAAATATCTGACCGGAACGGTATGGAACTGGTGCCCGCTTTATCGCAGCGTGGTTGCCAGTATCCGGGATCATTCCTTCAAGCCCGGCATGAAATACGGCGGACTTGACGATGGCACGGTCGCGCTGGCGCCGCTGAACAAGGCCATCCCGGAGAACATCCGCGATCTCGTCGAGAAGCGCCGCGCCGGAATTGTCGGCGGCAGCTTCGACTACTGGAAGGGGCCGGTGAAGGACAACACGGGCAAAGTTGTGATCGCCGAAGGCCAGACCATCACCGGGCCCGCCGATATCGGCAAAATGAACTGGCTGGTTGACGGCGTGGTCGGCAGCATTCCGCACAGAAAATAGCTGCACGCGGGGCGTTGCAGGTTCCGGCGCGGGACCATGACCACCGGCGAGCCTCTGGCGCGACTGGAGCGCGTCAGCAAGCGCTTCGGTCATGCTGTGGCCAATGATGAGGTGAGCCTCTCTGTGCCGGCCGGCAAGGTAGTGGCGCTGGTCGGCGAGAACGGCGCCGGCAAGACCACAGCAATGAACCTGCTGGCCGGCCTCTACCTGCCCGACAGCGGGCGCATCTACGTCCGCGGCCAAGTGCTGCGCGCCGGCTCGCCGCGCGAGTCGGTGCGCGCCGGCATCGGCATGGTGCATCAGCATTTCAAGCTGGTGGAAACCATGACCGGCCTTGAGAATATCTCGCTCGCCATGGACCGCGGCCGAATGCTGCGTCGGCGCGGAATCAACGCCGCCGTACGCGCGATCATGAACGAAGTCGGCTTCTCCCTCGACCTCGATGCCCGCGTCTGGCAGATGACTCTTGCCGCGCGGCAACAGCTGGAAATTCTGCGCACTTTGCTGGCGGCGGGAACGCATCTTCTCATTCTCGACGAGCCGACGTCGGTTCTCTCGGCGCTTGAGAGCGCCGAACTGTTCAAGCGTCTGCGGCGGCTTACCACAACCGGCCGTTCCGTGGTTCTGATCAGCCATAAGCTGAAAGAAGTGCTCGAGGTCGCCGACGACATCGTCGTGATGCGCACCGGCCGCGTCGTGCATGCGGGGCCGATCGGCGAGGTGACGTTGTCAGAGCTCGGGCGCCTTGTGGTCGGCGACCGCTCGTTCGGTGCGGGCGCGCCGCCGCCGTCGCGGGCCGGCCAACCGATCCTGCGCGTCGAGCATGCTCAGGTCGACAACGATCTCGGCCTGCCGGCGGTCGAGGACGCAAGCTTCGACGTCAAAGCCGGCGAGCTGGTTGCCATTGCCGGCGTCGGCGGCAACGGCCAGACCGAGCTGTTGGATGCGATCGGCGGACTGCGGCCGTTGCGCGCCGGCAACATCACGACACCGCGCCGGCAAAGCGGCCGCGGCTTCGCCTACATCCCCGCGCAGCACCTGGAGGTGGCGCTGGCGCCGAATTTGTCGATCGCCGAAAACGCCATTCTCGGTCCGCATCGCCGTCATCCGTTCCGTTGGTGGTTCAAACGCCGCGACGTGGATCGCTTTACCGGCGCGGTGGTCGCCCGCTTCGGCACCAAGGGACAGGCGCGCCAGCCGGTCCGGCAGCTTTCCGGCGGCAATTTGCAGCGGCTGATCCTCGGCCGCGAACTCGCCGACGACCCGGAGCTGATCGTCGCCAGCTATCCGACGCGCGGCCTCGACATTGCCTCCGCCTCCGAGATCCGCAATGCGCTCGTCGAGCGCGCGGCTGCCGGCGCCGCCGTGCTGCTTGCCAGCGAGGAGCTTGAAGAATCGCTCAGCATCGCCAACCGTATTCTCATCATGCATCGAGGCAGAATCGTTGGCGAGCACCGGCCCGGCTCGCTCGAACTTGCCGACCTCGGCCGCCTGATGACGACCGGAGTGGCGTCCTGATCACGGCGATCACGCGATGGCGGCTGGAGCCGCGCCTGACGGCACCGAGCCGCAGCGAATCGGTGCTGCGCTTTGTCCTCGGCACCGTCGCGACATTTCTCATCGGCGCGTTCCTGCTTGCCGTCACCGGCCATGATCCGGTCGCCGCCTACTCGGCCCTGTTCCGCGGCGCGCTCGGTTCGGATTCGGCGGTAGCTGCGACCATCGACAAAGCGGTGCCTATCGGACTGTGCGCCATCGGCATCAGCCTCGCCTATCGCGGCGGCCTGTGGAATATCGGCGCCGAAGGTCAGCTTTATTTTGGCGCCTTCGCGGCCGCAGGCTTCGGCCTGGCGATTCCCGAGACGACGCCGCACGCGCTCGGCATCGCCGGTGTACTGGTCTGCGGATTTGCGGCTGGCGCGGCCTGGGCATCGATCGCCGCCGCGGCCAAGGTTTGGTTGGGGGTCAACGAGATCCTTTCCACCTTGATGCTCAATTACGTGTCGATCCTGTGGGTCGACTATCTGGTCAGCGGACCGTGGGCCGATCCGGTGACCTTCTCGTTTCCGTTCTCGCCGCCGCTGCCCGATGCGGCGCGGCTGCCTGCCCCGATAGCCGGCATCGACCTCGGCGGCGTGATCACGCTAGTCGCTGCCGCTGCGCTGTTCGCGGTCGATAAGGGACTGCGATGGGGATACGAGCTGCGCGTCTCCGGCGATGCGCCGCGGGCGGCGGCCTACGGCGGCATCGCGGCTGCCAAGATCACCGCGAGCGCGCTTGCCATCGCGGGCGCGCTCGCAGGCCTCGCGGGCGCCATCGAAGTCGCGGGCACGACCGGGCGGCTGCAATCGGGGCTGTCTCCCGGATACGGCTTCATCGGCATCTTGGTCGCCTGGCTGGCGCGCGGCTCGCCTCTCGGCATCCTCGGCGGCTCGCTGGTCTATGCCGGACTGCTGAACGGCGGCTTCTCCTTGCAGGTATCCGGCGTGCCGTCGGCGATCGGCATGGTGCTGCAAGCGGTGCTGCTCATCTGCGTGCTGACGACGTTCAGCCTCGGACGTTATCGGCTTCGCTTCGTTCCGGCAGCCGGAGCAGCGCCGTGAAACTCGAATTTCTGCTGGCAGCCGCGCTGGTTTCGGCGACCCCTCTCAGTTATGCGGCGCTTGGCGAACTGATGATCGAGCGCGCCGGCATCGTCAACCTCGGGGTCGAAGGGACCATGCTGATCGGCGCCGTGGCCGGTTTCGTCGCGGCGCAAATTTCCGGCTCGGCCTGGATCGGCGTGGTCATGGCCATGGTCTGCGGCGGTTTGTTTGGCGGCGGCTTTGCGCTCCTGACCATTACCGCGCGGCTCGATCAAATCGTTGCCGGCCTCGCCTTCACCGTCCTCGGCCGCGGCTTGTCCTCCTACCTCGGTGCCGGCTATGTCGGGATAGCGCCCCGTGCCATCATCCATAAGCTCGATCCCGGCACGCTCGCGCATATTCCGGTCCTCGGACAGGTCGTCTTCAAGCAGGATCCTCTGGTGCTCGGCGCCATTGTGTTGCCGGTGCTGCTGTCGCTCTATCTGCGCTTTACGCGCATGGGGCTCATCCTCACGGCGCTCGGGGAAAAGCCGGACGTGGTCGACTCGTTGGGCCTGCCGGTGACGCTGCTGCGCTACGTCTATGTGATCGCCGGCAGCGCACTGATGGGCCTGGGCGGCGCCTATCTCTCGCTCGCCTTCATCCCGTCCTGGGTGGAAAACATCACGGCGGGACGCGGCTGGATCGCCATCGCGCTGGTGATCTTCGGAACCTGGCGTCCGCTGTGGGTGTTCGCCGGCGCCGTCCTGTTCGGCCTTGTCGACGCCATCCGGTTCCGCGTGCAGCTCGACAATTATCCGATCGACCCGCATTTTCTCAATATGCTGCCCTATCTGGCGACGCTGTTTGTCCTCGCCGCGGTGGCGCGCTCACGCGCGCGCGGCCGGCTGGGCGGACCCGCGGCCCTCGGCGCCGCCTATGACCGGGAGCGCCGCTGATGCACCGTCGGCAAAGCGCACCGCTTGAGTCGCTGCCGCCGGCATTTCGCGCGCAAGACGGCGGCGCAAATCCGCGGGTCGACGTGAGACGGACTGCGCGCCTGAGCGCGCTGGCTGCGGAAAGGAAATTTCGGGAGAACACGATGCAGTTGAAGAAATTACAGCCCGAAGGCCTCAACGTCAGAACGGTGGACGGGCACACACTGTATTCGCATGTCGTCGTCGCTACCGGCGGACGCCACATTTTCATCTCGGGACAGCTGGCGCGCGACGCCAGCGGCAATGTCGTCGGCCGCCGCGACATGCGCGCGCAGATCGAGCAGGTCGGCAAGAATCTGAAGGCCTGTCTCGAAGCGGCGGGAGCCGGGTTGGGCGACCTAGTCAAGACCACGACCTACGTTACCGATATCGACGAGTTCTTCCGGCACGCCGACATACGCATGCAGTATTTCGGTCCGGCGCTGCCGACGAGCACGACGGTCGAGGTGCGCAGGCTTTCGCATCCGGATTTCTTGATCGAGGTGGAGGCGATTGCGATCGCCGAATGAACCGGCAGCGGCCGGGCGCAGCAATCAGGAGGCGCCGAGTGCACAGTGAATTCCAATTCCGCTCCCTGCGGGAGCCGACCGACGGCGGGACGATGAATCGCGTCGCGGCTCATTCCGTTGCAATATAACCATCCAAACCGGTCCATGCGCCGCGCCGAGCGCCGTCGCAGCAAACAGTGGAGGTCATTCATGAGCAACCGTACTCTCGACATCATCGACGGCGTCCTGTTGGACTGCACGGGCGCCAAGCCGCGCGAGCACACCTCGCTTCGCGTGCAGGACGGCCGCATTTCCTGCATCTGGCAAGGCGACGGCCGCCCGCCGCAGGCGCAAAGCCCGGCCGCTCGCGTCGTCGAGGCCAAAGGCAAGACCATCATGCCGGGCCTGATCGACGCTCACGTTCACATTTCCTACGGCGAAGGCCGCAATGCCGAAGAAGTCGACGTCTACGGCGGCCCGGAATGGAACACGCTGCGGGCGGCGTGGAACGCGCAGAAGGTTCTCAAGGCCGGCGTCACCACCATCATCGATCCGGGCGGCACCTACAATGTCGGCGTGGCGGTGCGCGACGCCATCAGCAACGGCATGTTCCCGGGGCCCCGCATCTGCACCGCCGGCAGGCACATCACCGCCGACGGCGGCTTCGCCGACTATTTTCCGATCGATATGGGCATGCCCAGCTCGGCCGAGGGCGTGCTTTGCAGCACCAAGGAGGAAATGCTCAAGGAAGTCCGCGTGCAGGTCAAGAACCGGGTCGATTTCATCAAGCTCAGCGGCGACTCACAGGCGCAGGAAACGAACGCCGAGGTCGGCCCTTGCTTCAACGATGACGAGTTGACCGCGGTCATCGGCATGGCCCACCAGCTCGGCCGCAAGGTGACGGTGCATGCGCGCTACGCCGAGACCATCGTCGCCATGATCCGCCACGGCATCGATTGGGTCCTGCATGCCAGTCACCTGCGCAGCCAGGATTTCGGCTATGTACGCGATTCCGGCGTCCCGCTCTGTCCCACGGTCACCTTCGCCCAGAACATCATCGATCACGGCAACGAATGCGGGAGCGAGCCGGGTCACGTCGAATTCCGCAAGCGCGAAGTCGCCGGCCTGGTCGAAACCTACACGCGCGCCTACAAGATGGGCATCCCGATCATGGCCGGCTCCGAAACCGGCTTTTCCATGTCGCCCTATGGCGAGTGGCACGCCAGGGAGATCGAGCTGCTCGTCGATCTGTTTGGCATGACGCCGATGGATGCAATTCTGGCGATGACCAAAAACAACGCCGAGGCCATCGGCTGGCAAAACGACGTCGGCACGCTCCAGGTCGGCCGCTACGGCGACATTCTTTTGATCGACGGCAATCCGCTCGACGACGTACGCATCCTGCAGAACCGCAGCAGGATCGCCGCCATCTTCAAAGGCGGCGTGGAAGTCGATCGCAGCCCGGTGCCGGAGCGGCCGCGCATGATGCATGAGCGCGGATTTGCGGTTTCGTCCAAGCGTCTGCGGCTCAATCCGCAAACGCAGGAAGCCTATGCCGCGCAATACTGAACCGGCGACGCGACTGGAAATCGATCGCGCCTACGACAACAGTGCGGCGTTCCCGGACGTGCCGGAGTGGCGGGAGCGCTGGCGGCAGCGCAGTCGGGCGGTCGCCGTCACCGCGCCCGCCCGGCTCGATATTGCCTACGGCCCCGCTCCGCTGCAGCGGCTGGACGTGTTTCCCTGCGCGCGGTCCGACGCCGCCACCGCCGTGTTCGTTCACGGCGGATTCTGGAGCAGGAACTCCAAGGAAACCTTCCGCTATCTGGTTCGCGGCATTCACGCCGCCGGGCTGAACGCGATCTTCGTCGGCCACACGCTGGCGCCCAATGCGCGCGTGGACGACATCGTGGCGGAGGTGAGGTTGGCCGCTCAATGGAGCTTCACGCATCTTGACGAACTCCGCTTGGCGGCTCGGCCGCTGATCATGATCGGTTGGTCGTCGGGGGCACAGCTCGCCGCCATGACCATGGGCGCGGATTGCGTCGCCGCCGGCATCGGCATCAGCGGAGTCTACGATCTCGAGCCGTTACGGCAGGCAAGCATCAACGACGTTCTCAAGCTCGATCGGGCCGAGGCGCAGCGCAACAATGCGACCTTCAGCTTGCCGGCGCGGTCGGGGCCCTTCGCGGTCGCCTACGGTGCACGAGAGCTGCCGGCATTCCGCACCCAATCCGAACGATTCTACGAGGCGCGGACGGCGGCGGGGCTGCCCGGCACGCTCCTCGCCTTGCCGGGACATCACCACCATTCCGTCCTCGACGAACTCTATGAACCCGCTGGATCGCTCACACGCCTGTTGGAAGGACTGGCGGCCCCGACCTGATCGCAACGCACGGCACCGATGATCGGGACGCCGGTGACGGGATTGAGGCCGGACTTTGCGCCGACGGCGGCGCCACGCTACGCGTGAATGAGCGTTCCGGCGCCGAGCTCGGTGAACAGTTCGAGCAACACCGCATGCGGCACCTTGCCGTCGAGGATCACCACGCCCTCGACGCCGCGGTCCAGCGCCTCGATGCAGGTTTCGACCTTGGGGATCATGCCGGCGGATATGGTGCCGTCGGCGATCAGGCGGCGGGCATCGTCGGCGGAAAGCTGCTTGATCAGATTTTTCGATTTGTCGAGCACGCCGGGCACGTCGGTCAAGAGCAGGAGGCGCTTGGCCTTCAGCGCACCAGCGATGGCGCCGGCAAACGTGTCGGCGTTGACGTTGAAGGTACCGCCGTGCGGGGCAGCGGCAACCGGCGCCAGCACCGGAATGAGCTCGCGGCCGACGATCTGATTGAGCACGGTAACGTCGACCTTGTCCGGCTCGCCGACGAAGCCGAGATCGATCACTTTTTCGATATGCGAATCGGGATCGACGACGGTGCGCGTCAGCTTGCGCGCCAGCACCATGTTGCCGTCCTTGCCGCACAGTCCGACCGCCTTGCCGCCGGCCTCGTTGATGTAGCCGACCATCTGCTTGTTGATCAAGCCGGCAAGCACCATCTCGACGATTTCCAACGTCTTCTCGTCGGTGATGCGCAACCCCGCCGCGTAGTGCGACTCGACGCCGACCTTCTTGAGCATGGCCTCGATCTGCGGCCCGCCGCCATGCACCACGATCGGATTGATCGCCGTCTGTTCGAGCAGAACGACGTCGCGAGCGAACTCGCGCGCCAGATGTTCGTCGCCCATGGCATGGCCGCCGTATTTGATGACGATGGTCTCCTCGTCGTAGCGCTGCATGTACGGCAGGGCTTCGGACAGGATGCGGGCGATCTCGTGGTCGGAAACGCTCATGGTGCCAACGCTCGCAGACGAAAGGGGACGAACGACGCTGCCTTTTAGCGGGGTCCGGAACCGGGCGAAAGGGACTCGGCACTCGACCGTCGCGGCGCTTGCCGCTGCGGCGTTCTCGCCGAGCCGCCGCGCCGCCGAGCGCCCGCCGTGTCAAATCCGTCGCACCCTGGAACGCCGTACCGGCACGATACGTTGTTTTGGTGATGTGATGACCGGCAGTACGTTGAGCGGAACGATGATCGGCTTCATGCGCTCCGCCCCGCGCGAGCGCAGCATCGGCACGCAGCGGATCGGTTGAGCGCAGACTTCAGCGGGCGTTCGATTGCGCGCCGGTCCGGGCCACGGCGCTTGCTGATTGACTTCGCTGCCGCGCCGGTCCGGCCGGGAAAGGCTGCCTCTTCTACGAGCGCTCGTGCAGGAGCCGCGCGATGGCCGCCCGCAGCGCCGCAATGCCGGCGCCGGTGCGCGCCGACGTGGCGAGCAGGTCAGGAAAGGCGGCTGGCCGGGTTCGCACAGCCTGCTGCACCGACTCGCAGCGGCGCGCAAGTTCCACCGCGTTCACCTGATCGCACTTGGTCAGCACGATCTCGAAGCTGACGGCGGCCGCGCCGAGCGTGTCGAGGATGGCTTCATCGGCGGCCTTCAAGCCGTGCCGCGCGTCGACCAAAAGATAAACCCGCGCCAGCGCCGGGCGGCCGTGCAGATAATCGCGGATCAGCCTGGTCCACGCCGTGACTTTGCTTTTAGCCGCGGCCGCGTAGCCGTACCCGGGCAGATCGACCAGGACCAGGCGACCGGGGCCGCCGAAGAAAATCAGTTGTTGCGTCCGGCCCGGGGTGGCCGAGGTGCGAGCCAGCGCGCGGCGCCCGGTGAGCGCGTTGATGAGGCTCGATTTGCCGACATTGGAGCGGCCGGCGAATGCGACTTCAACCCCGGCGGCACGCGGCAGCGACTCGATCGAGCCCGCCGCGGCAAGAAAGTTCCATTCGCCGCTGAACAGCCGGCGGCCGCTTTCGATTTCGGCATCGGAAAAATCGGCAACGGTGCTCAAGGGACTGGCCGACCGGGAAACCGCGTTCATCGCAGCGTACAGGTCCGGCCGGCGCGCTTCCAGAACGGCGGCGCGGCTCTTCGGCCGACGCGCGGCAGTGGATGTGCGGAAATGAAACAAGGGGACGCCTGTTCCCCCTCTGCACCGCCGGTCCGTCGGCGCAGCGGCACCGATCAGGCGGACTCGGCCCGCCCCGCGTCCACTCTGGCCGCCGCCGGCGCATAAGCCGGATTCTTGGCCTCGCCTTGATAGCGCACCGCCGCCGCGACGGCCGAAATTCCAATGGCGCCATAGCAGAGCTGCAGCGCGGTATGTTGTTCGGCAGAATTGCGGCTGCTGCCGGTCTTTTTGGCATCAAAGGTGGTAGCATCTTGCATTTATCGAACCCCATTCCCGTTGGTGTGAGCTTGAGCGTTTGTAACCGTCGAGTAGGGCGGAAATGAGCGACAAATCGTCCCTCGGCGTGACGTTTCCCGCCATTTCTCTACTGGCTTTCACCTGACGCGAGTGCTGGTAAACCTTTGGTTAAGCTGCGCCGAACATAGTCTGGCGGCCTCAAACACGATTGAAGACCAACTGAAGAGTGCGACTTTCCTGCAACACTCCGCGTCGACGTCGGTAACACAATGGCTACACCGCTGGAATGATCGAGGCGATTTCGGTATGGGGTCTATGGGGCAAGATGTCGGTTGATTCTTGGTTGGGGAAGGCGGGAAGAGCAGGTAGCTTATGACAGTGCGTGTGCTAGCCTTCGTACTGGTTGCCATTACACTTGGCGGCTGCATCCCGGACAGCGGGACGCTCGAGCCGTCGAGCCAGGCCGGATGGAAGCCGAAAGACAAGGAACTGATGTCCAACCTGCCCTACAATCAGGCGCAGGTTCCCGAAGCGTTCCGTCGGCGCATCGTCGAATATCACCGCAAGGAAACTCCCGGCACCATCCTCATCGATAGCGACTCCAAATATCTCTACTACGTGCTGCCGCAAGGCAAAGCCATCCGCTACGGCATCGCGGTCGGCGAAGAAGCGCAGGCTTGGAGCGGCATCGCCAAGGTCGGACGCATGGAAGAATGGCCGCCTTGGATTCCGACGCCGAGCGAACAGACGCGGCTTGGTCCGCTACCGGCCTACGTCACCGGCGGGCCGCACAATCCGATGGGCGCACGGGGTATGTATCTCTACTCCGGCAACAAGGACACGCTGTACCGCATCCACGGCACCAATCAGCCGGAACTCATCGGCAGCGCCGCCTCGTCCGGGTGCATCAGGATGACGAACGAAGATGCCATCGACCTTTACAACCACGTGAAGGTAGGCACGCCGGTCATTGTTCTCGGGCCGCATCACGATAGCGGGCCGTTCAGCGCGCGCATGGCGCTGGGGCCGTCTTCGGACTGATTGCGGCTGTCGACCGATCACGACTGCCGTTCGCTTCGATCATGCCCGGCTCGGTGCCGGGCATTTTCGTTGCTGGCAGCCACTCAACCAAGCTGGATGTGGACGATTTCCGGCGGCACGCCGAGACGTGCCGGAATGAGGCTGGTTCCGAGGCCGCCGGAGACGATCATGTGGCGATCCTGTTCGGCGATGTGCCCGTAGGCGAAACGGGCGCCGTATTTGGAAGGCACGAAGAAGGGCCAGATCAACGGCACCCGGATTTGCCCGCCGTGGGTGTGTCCGGCAAGCGTCAGCGCCACCCGCGCCGGCACCCGCGGAAAAATATCCGGCTCGTGCACCAAGAGCAGAACCGGATCGTCACTATTGATCTGCGCCAGCGTGCGCGGCAGGTCGTCGACGCCGCGAAAGCGGTGGTGCCCGAGCGGATAGGCGAGCTGATCGCCGATCCCGGCCAGCCAGAAGCGCGCGCCGTCCCCATCAAGGAGAACCGCCTCGTTCTCGAGCACGGGAATGCGCACGCCGGCCAGCGCCTGGCGGACCTCGGCGAGGTCGTTCCACCAATCGTGATTGCCGAGGATCGCCCAGGTGCCGAGCGGAGGCTTGAGCCGCGCCAGTTCCGCAGCCCACAGCGGATACGGAACGGGCTCGTCGATGAAGAGGTACCCCGTCGTGTAGTCGCCGAGCAGCACGACGAGATCGGACTGCAACGCCGCCGCCGTATCGACCACGTGACGGATGTGGGTCAGCGTCATGTCCGGCCCGCCGGCATGCATGTCGGAGATCACCGTGATCGAGAGCTTGCGCTCGGCCGGCCAGCCCGGCAGGCGCGGCGCATAGCGGGTGACCACAAGTCCCTTCGGCTCGACCGCGGCGGCGTAATCGCCGATTGCCAGGGCGGCAAGGCCGAACAGCCCGGCCGCGCCGGTGACAACGCCGCGGCGTGTAAACCGCGCCTGGCCAACGGGCGCGGCGCTTCGTTCCATGTTCCCGGGCGGGACGGCTTTCATGCCGTGCGACCTAGCGCAGCACTCGTGAACAGACGGTTCATGACGGCGCGTAAAGGCGTCACGCCTGCGTGAGCCCCTCGCGCGTCACCCAATCGAGCGCCTTGTCGAGGGCGCGCGTGAGCGCGTCGAAGAGCTCCTCGATCTGGGTGGCATTGATCACCAGCGGCGGCGAGAGCGTCAGAATATCGCCCGCGACCGAGCGAACGATCAGGCCCTCCTCCTCGGCGAAGCGCACGACGCGGGCGCCGACGCCGTGGTCGGGATTGAACGAGCGCTTGCTCGCCTTGTCGGCGACCAGTTCCACGCCCCCGATCAGTCCCAGCCCGCGCGCTTCGCCGACCAGCGGATGCCGGCCGAGCGCGGCCAGCCGCGCCTGGAACAGCGGGGCGCGCCTGGCGGCTTTTTCGATGATGCGGTCGCGGGCGTAGATTTCGATCGCCTTGAGCGCCACCGCTGCCGAGACCGGATGTCCGCCGTAGGTGAAGCCGTGGCCGAACATTCCGATCTTTTTGCTTTCGGCAAGCAGCGCTTCGTACATCACCTCGGGGATCATGACGGCGGCGATCGGCAGATAGGCCGATGAAAGCGCCTTGGCGACCGAGATGGATTGCGGCCTGAAGCCAAGCTTTTCGCAGCCGAACAGGGTGCCGAGCCGGCCGAAGCCGCAAATCACCTCGTCGCTGATCACGAACAGATCGTGCCTGGCGCAAACCGCCATGATCTTGCGGAAGTAAGTCGGCGGCGGCACGATCACGCCGCCGGCCCCCATCACCGGCTCGGCAATGAACGCCGCCACCGTCTCCGGACCTTCCTTGATGATCAGCGCTTCGAGTTCGGCGGCGAGCCGGGAGGCGAATTCCTCCTCGCTCTCGCCGTCCCGAGCGAACCGGTAGTGATGCGGGCACCCGGCGTGCACAAACCCCGGCAGCGGCACGTCGAAGTCGCGATGGTTGCCGGCAAGCCCGGTCAGCGACGCGGCGGCGACCGTGACGCCGTGATAGGCTTTGACCCGGCTGATGATCTTCTTCTTCAGCGGCTGGCCGCGCGCATTGTTCAGATACCAGACGAGCTTGATCTGGGTGTCGTTCGCTTCCGATCCGGAATTGCAGAAGAAGACTTTCGAGATCGGCACCGGCGCGATTTCCTTGAGCTTCTCGGCAAGCTCAATCGCCGGATCGTGGCTTTTGCCGGTGAACAGGTGCGCAAATGACAGCTTGCGCATCTGCGCCGCCGCCGTCTCCACCAATTCCTCATTGCCGTAGCCGAGCGCCGTGCACCACAGCCCGGCCATGCCCTCGAGGTAGCGCTTGCCCTCGGTATCGTAGACGTAGACACCCTGCCCGCGCTCGAGGATGAGCGGCCCGCTGTCGCGGAAGGAAGCAAGATTGATATAGGGATGGACCAGCGTTTCGACGTCGCGGGCGCCGAGATTGCTAAGCGGGGGCATGACGGGTCTCTTGGCGGTTCCTAATTGCCGTTCATGGAACCATCGTGTCTATAGCAGGCTGCGCCTGCCGTTTGCACTTGAAGCTGCGCATGGCAGCCCGTAATCAGGCCATGCGCAAACAGGAGCGTTCGCTTGTCGGAAGCCGCAACGCTGGACCAAATTGTCGCCAGCAAGGCCGCGCAGGACGGCTTCGTGCGAACGTGCTGGTGGTGGATCCGCCATGCGCCGGTCCACGCCGACGACGGCCGCATCTATGGCCAGACCGACCTGCCATGCGATTGCAGCGATGCGCGCGTCTTTGCCGGCCTGGCGGCAGTGCTGCCGCGCGATGCGGTGTGGCTGACCAGTCATCTCGGGCGCACGCACCAGACCGCCGACGCGATCTGGAGCGCCGGGAATTTCGGCGCGCCCGCGGCCTATCGGCAGGACGAGGATCTTGCCGAACAGCATCTCGGCGATTGGCAGGGACTCGATCGCCGCGAGTTTCTGATGAATCGCAAACAGAAGCCGGATTCATTCTGGTATGCGCCGGCCGAGGAGCGGGCACCGAACGGCGAAAGCTTCGTCGACCTCGTCGAGCGGGTCGGCGCGGCGATCGCGCGCGCGACGCAGGCCCATCAAGGCCGCGACATCGTCGCGGTCGTGCACGGCGGCACGATCCGCGCCGCCTTGACCATCGCGCTCGGGCTGCCGCCGCGCGGCGGCTTCGCCTTCATGATCGACAATTGCTCGCTCACCCGCCTCGACCATTATCAGGGCCCGCAGAGTTCCGGCTGGCGGGTCAAGATGGTCAATCACCGGCCTTGAGGCGCTGCACGATGCGTGCCGCTGCGCCGCCGGCGAAACCGCGGCCGACGCCGCGCTGTCCCAGCGCTCATCGCAACGTCGTCGCGCCGCCGCCTACCTTGACCGGCGGCCGCGGCCGCGGCAATGGCACCGGCTCCCCAAGCCCCGCTGCCGGCGGTTCGCGCACCGCCCACTCGCAGATCTTGTAGTTGCCGCGCCGCTCGGCGAGATCGAGGTGGATGTGCTCCTCGTGATAGCCGTCGGCGCCCGGTCCGAGCACCGTGCTGAAGCGCCCGCAGGCGTCACCGCGGAGAATGTCGCGCCACGCCTTGATCACTTTGACATCGGTTAGCGCCAGCACCTTGCCGTTCGCGAGCCTGAAGTCGCGCACGTCGAGCGCGTTGGCGCGGCCGTGCTCGCTGACCCTGGCGCCTGCAATGTGATTTTGCGTCCGGCAGTCGTAGGAATCCAGTTCGTCGAGCCGGTACGACGCCGCACCGGCGAGCACTTGCAACGCCGGGGCTACGTCGTCGCGCACCCAGCGCGCAACCTCTTGCGCCATCGTGCAGCGCAGCGTCGCCGGCGGGACGATGGCGAGCTTGGCCTGGTCGGCCAATCTGATGCTTTGCAGCAGGACTACGTCGGCGGCGACGCAATCGCCGCTGCCGGCAATCGCGGGCAGCGGTTTGAACGATGCGAGCTTCGCCAATTGCACCTGGCACGCTGACGGAGACAACGGCGGCAGCGGCGACAGCGCATATTGTGCCGCCGCCGCATCCACCCCGCAAAGCAGCATGACGAGCGGGACGACAGCCCTCACGCGACGGGCCTCCAGCGCGACGAGCGATCCGATACGAAGGTTAACGCGTATCCGCGGAGAAAGTCGCATTTTCTTCCGCGCCGCGTCGGGCTAAATTAGGGCAACGTCGGCGGCCGCAAGCGGCACACCCGGCGGTGCAGAATAAGGCAAGCAAGTCGCAGGAGGAAACAACATGCTCGGGCTCATGCAGGACTGGCCGCTCCTGTGCCATCGCATCATCGATCATGCCGCAGTCAATCACGCCGCGCGACCGGTGATCACGCGCTCGATCGAAGGGCCGATCCACCGCACCAATTATGCCGAAATCCGCGCCCGCGCGCTTCGCGTGGCGCAGCGGCTCGATCGCGACGGCATCCGGCTCGGCGACCGCGTCGCAACGCTCGCCTGGAACACCTGGCGGCACCTGGAAAGCTGGTACGGCATCCTCGGCATCGGCGCCATCTATCACACGGTCAACCCGCGGCTGTTTCCCGAGCAGATCGTATGGATCATCAATCACGCGGCCGACCGCGTGATCATGACCGATCTCACGTTTGTGCCGCTGCTGGAAAAGATCATCGACAAGCTGCCGACGATCGAGCGCGTCATCATCTACACCGACGCCGCCCACATGCCGGCGACGACCTTGCGCAATGCGATCGCCTACGAGGAGTGGCTCGGCACCGCCGACGGCGACTTCGTCTGGAAGGAGTTCGACGAAAATACCGCTGCCGGCATGTGCTACACCTCGGGCACGACCGGCCACCCCAAGGGCGTGGTCTATTCCCATCGCTCGAACGTTCTGCATACCTTCATATCGCTGCAGGCGGAGGTGATCGGCCTGACATCGAAGGATGTCACTCTGCCGATCGTGCCGATGTTTCATGCCAATAGCTGGGGACTGGCATTTTCCGCGCCGACGGCCGGCAGCGCGCTGGTGATGCCCGGCGCCAAACTCGACGGCGCCTCGGTTCACGAACTGCTCAACGAATTTAAGATCACCTGCACGGCCGCGGTGCCGACGGTGTGGCTGTTGCTGCTGCAACATCTGGAAAAGACCGGCGGCAAACTGCCTTATCTCAAGCGCGTCATCATCGGCGGCTCGGCCTGCCCGCGCGCAATGATCAAGGCGTTCGAGGAGGATTACGGCGTTCAGGTCTTCCACGCCTGGGGCATGACCGAGATGAGCCCGCTGGGCAGCGTCGGCTCCCTCAAGCCCGAATATGCCGACCTGCCGCTCGAGGAGCGCCTCGACATCAAGCAGAAGCAGGGTCATGCGCCGTTCGGGGTCGAGTGGAAGATTACCGACGACGCCGACAAAGCCCTGCCGTGGGACGGCAAGACGTTCGGCCGCCTCAAGGTGCGAGGGCCCGCCGTCGCCAAGGCCTACTTCAAAGTCGACGAACCGATCCTCGACGCGGCGGGCTTCTTCGATACCGGCGACGTCGCCACCATCGATCGCTACGGCTATATGCAGATCACCGACCGCTCCAAGGACGTGATCAAATCGGGCGGCGAGTGGATCTCCTCGATCGATCTGGAAAATCTCGCCGTCGGCCATCCCAAGGTCGCCGAGGCCGCGGTGATCGGCGTCCGGCATCCGAAGTGGGACGAGCGGCCGCTGCTTGTCGTCGTGCTCAAGGAAGGGCAATCGGCCACCAAAGAGGAGCTGCTCGGCTTCCTCAAGGGCAAGATCGCCAGCTGGTGGATGCCCGACGACGTGGTGTTCGTCGCCGCCATCCCGCACACGGCGACCGGGAAGATTCAGAAAACGACGCTGCGCGAGCAATTCAAGGGTTACGTGCTGCCGACCGCGGTCGCGGCCGAATAATTTACGCGATCACAGTGCACAGCCGCCCAGGAACACGGCGGGGCGGCTGCGGCGAGGCGGCAGCGCCGCTGCGGCTGCCGTGCAAATCCGGCAACCGCGCCACGATTGCGCTTCGCGCCGTCACAATTTGTCGCCGCCGCGTCGCATTGTCTTCACATTAGCCGGCCACGACGCGGCCCTGCTCGCGTCGGGCGAGCACTGTCCCATCAACAGCGAAAAGGCAGATTCATGGCTGGTAATGGCCTGGCTAAACTTGTGCTTGCGTCCACGCTTGTCGCGTCGAGCTTTGCCGTGCCGATGACGGCATCGGCACAAAGCGGCATCGCTTCGATCTACTCGGGCGGCCGCACCGCCAACGGTGAACAGGCACGGGCCACGGGCTTAACCGCGGCTCACCGGTCGCTCCCATTCGGAACGCTGGTCCAGGTCACCAACAAGAGAAACGGACGCACCGTCGTGGTACGCATCAACGATCGCGGCCCGTTCGTCCGCGGACGCATCATTGACGTGACGCCGGCCGCCGCTCATGCGCTGGGCTTTTCCGGGCTTGCTCCAGTGACGCTTGCCGTGGTGGGCAAGACGTGAGATTCGCCGATACCCTTGAGCGCCAATACCCTTGAGCGCGATCCCCTTGGGCCCGGATCGCGGCAGCAGCGGGAGGCCAAGCCTCCCGCTCAAACGTCGCCACCCACTGTGGCTGGGCCGCCCCGATGGGCGGTGCCGGCCGTTCATTCCCGGTCTGTTCATATTCGAGCAACCATTGTCGGACAACATGCCGGCTGCATTACACCTCGAATTTTGCAGCCATGGCGCCGACCGACTTAGTTCCGTCCTTTGACGCCCGCCTTACACTGTATCGGATCGACGACCAGACCCGGTCCGTCATGGCCGAAACCTGGCCGACGATTGCGCCGCATCTCGATCGGGTGATCGATCAAGCCGTCGAAGCGGTCATGATCCTGCCCGCCAAGGCGGCGCAGGTCTTGCAGAACAAGCATTTGATCAGACAGCTCGAAGTTGCGCACTTTCAAGCCCTGCTGGGCGGCAAGCTCGATGAGCGCTACGCCCAAACCTGCCGCCATACGGTCCAGGAGGAGGCTGCAATCGGGCTCGATGCGCGCTTTCGCAGCACCGCCGGAAGCTTCGTGCTCAACGCCGCGCTTGACGCGCTGGCGCGAAAATATCGCTTTTCGCCGAACAAGCTCGTCGAGCGAGGCAAAGTCGTATCCCGGGTCATCAGCTTCGACGTCGCCAATGCCATGACCCTGCATCTGCAGGCGGCGCAGCAGGCCGCCCTGGTGCGGCGCGGCACGATCGATGCGGCGATCGCGGATTTCGACAACACCATCGGCGCGGTGATCGAGGCGATCAAGGAGGCTTCGGCCTCGCTGATAATGACCTGCGCGACGCTCAAGCAGGTCGGCGACGATACGCTAAACCGGATGGCTCTTGCTTCGTCGGCGTCGGCGGAAACGGCGCAGCGGATGGACGCTACCGTGATGGCCACGGAGGAGCTGTCCAGCTCGATCCAGGAGATCGGCCAGCAGGCGACCAACGGGCTCGGCATGGCCCAGTCCGCGGTCGCCGACACCGAGCGTACGCAGAACGTGATCGGCTCGCTCAACGATGCCGCCGAGCGCATCGGCTCGGTGATCGGTACCATCTCGGCCATCGCGGGGCAGACCAACCTTCTCGCCCTCAACGCCACCATCGAAGCGGCGCGCGCCGGCGAAGCCGGCAAGGGCTTTGCCGTGGTCGCCGCGGAGGTCAAGACCCTTGCCAACCAGACCTCGCGCGCCACTAACGATATCTCGCAGCAGGTCGCGGCGATCCAGGAGGCGACCAAGCGCTCGGTCGAGGAAATCTCCTCGATCGCGCGCACCATCGACAAACTGACCACGGTCGCAACCAGCATCGCGTCGGCCGTGCAGCAGCAGAGCATGACCACCCGCGGCATCGCCGAAAGCATTCACAACGCCGCGGGCCACACCGCGCGCGCATCGACCGAGATCAATTCGGTCGACGAGGCGGTTACCCGCGGCGTCGCCGCCGTCGACGACATCACCACCTGGACGACGCGGCTGTCAGCGCGCGCCAACGACCTCGAAACCCAGGTCGCCACGTTCTTCGGTCGCGTCCGCGCGGCCTAGCCTTAGACCCGCCCCTCACGCGCTGCGGCACTGCCTTGGCGCGGCACCGCTTCGCTTCGCGCCTAACGGCGCGTAGGATCGGCTGCCTGCAGCGACGGGGAGAGGACTATGACTGCGCCTGCAAGACAGATCGTGCTGGCATCGCGGCCCAAAGGGCCGCCGACGGCGGCAAACTTCCGCCTGGAGGAAGTGCCGATGCCGCAACTGCCGCCCGGCGGCCTGTTGCTGCGGGTGCTCTATCTGTCGCTCGATCCCTATATGCGCGGCCGCATGGACGATGCGAAGTCCTACGCCAATCCGGTCGAGATCGGCGAGCCGATGCGCGGCGAAGCCGTCTGCGAAGTCATGGCCTCCGATCGCCCCGGCTATGCCAAAGGCGACATCGTTCTCGCCCATACCGGCTGGCGCACGCACGCGGCCTGGGACGGCCCGGATCTGCGCAAGCTCAATCCGAAGGCGGCGCCGATCACTACCGGCCTCGGCGTGCTCGGCATGCCCGGCTTCACCGCCTATTCGGGCTTGACCATCATCGGCAAGCCGAAGGCCAGCGAGACGGTCGTCGTTGCCGCCGCCAGCGGTCCGGTCGGCTCGCTGGTCGGCCAGCTCGCCAAGATGGCGGGCGCGCGGGCCGTCGGCATCGCCGGTGGCCCGGAAAAGTGCCGGTACGTCGTCGATGATCTGCGCTTCGACGCCGCCATCGACCACCGCGCGCCCGATTTCCCCGCGCAGCTCGAAGCCGCGTGCCCCAACGGCATCGACGTCTACTTCGAGAATGTCGGCGGCGCCGTCTGGCAGGCGGCGCTGCCGCTGCTCAACACCTATGCGCGCGTGCCGGTCTGCGGTCTGATCGCGCAGTACAGCGCCTTCGGTCCCCCTCCCGGACCAAACCTCCTGCCGGCGACCATGCGCGCGGTGCTGACCAAGAGTCTGACGCTGCGCGGCTTCATCAACACCGAATTCGTGCCCGAACACTATCCGGCTTTTCTCAATACTGTCTCCGCCGGGCTCGCCGACGGCCGCATCCGCTATCGCGAGGACATCACCGACGGCCTTGAGAACGCGCCGGCGGCCTTCATGGGCCTGCTGCAAGGCAAGAATTTCGGCAAGGCGCTGGTGCGCGTGGCGCGCTGAGCGGCGCAGAGGGAAACGATGGCCGTGGCGCCGCGGCGTGCGAGCGGATTTAGTTCTGCTGTCGCCCTGGCGATGGCTTGGCCGTGTTGTCCACCGTGGATAGCGGGATAGGCCCCGGGGGGCCGCAGCGCTTTCGCCCTACTCCGCCGGCTGCTTCGGCTTCGGTTTGAAGAAGGTGCGCTTGAGATTGTCCCACAGTTCGATCTTGGCGCCGTTGCGGTGCATGATCACGCTCTGCTGGGCGACCGAGAGCGTGTTGTTCCAGGCCCAGTAGATGACGAGCCCGGCGGGGAAGCTTGCCAGCATGAAGGTGAAGATGATCGGCATCCAGTTGAAGATCATCTGCTGGGTCGGGTCGGGCGGCGGCGGATTGAGCTTCATCTGCATCCACATGGTCACGCCCATGATCGCCGGCCACAGGCCCATATGCATAAAGCCGCCGACCAGCGGCAGCACCGTCGGATCCCATGGGATCGCCCCGAACAACGTAAAGATGTTGGTCGGATCGGCCGCCGACAGGTCGCGGATCCAGCCGTAGAACGGCGCGTGCCGCATCTCGATAGTGATGAACAGCACCTTGTAGAGCGAGAAGAACACCGGAATCTGGATGGCGATCGGCAGGCAGCCGGCCACCGGATTGATCTTCTCCTTCTTGTACAGCTCCATCATCGCCTGCTGCTGCTTCATCTTGTCGTCGGCGAAGCGCTCGCGGATCATGGTGAGTTCCGGCTGCACCGCTTTCATCTTCGCCATCGAGGCGTAGGACTTGTTGGCGAGCGGGAAGAACAGGAGCTTGACCAGCACGGTGACGATGAGAATGGCGATGCCGAAATTGCCGACCAGATGGAAGAAGAAGTCCAGCGCCAGAAACATCGGCTTGGTGATGAAGTAGAACCAGCCCCAGTCGATCAGCAAATCGAAATGATTGAGCTGAAGCGCCTGATTGTAGCCGCCGTCATTGGCAAACGGGAAATTGATGCCGACCACGGAAACCACCTTGGCGCCGGCGAACAGCCGCGCATGCGCGACGCCGGTTGCGCCCGGCGCAACCGTCACCGGATCGAGCAGATAATCGGCCTGGTAGGTCGGCTGCCCGCCGGCCTCGCTGGCCGAGAAGCGGGCGTGAACCTTGGCGTCGGAATTGGGCAATAACACCGTCGCCCAGTATTTGTCGGTGAAGCCGAGCCAGGCATTGGTGACGTCCCAGGTTTGGCTCTTCTTCTCGGCGATCTTCTTGTAGGTCTCTTCCTGCAGACCGTCGTTGCCCATCACGCCGATCAGGCCTTCATGCAGAATGTAGTAGCCGAGCGTCTTCGGCGTGCCGTGGCGGGAAATCAGCGCATAGGGAAACAGCGTGACCGCGGCGCCGCTCCGGTTCTGCACTTCATCCTTGACGGTGAAAAGATAATGGTCGTCGACCGAGAAAGTGCGGCGGAAGATCAATCCGGCGCCGTTGTCGTAGGTCAGCGTGATCGGATGATCGACGCCGAGCGCGCCCGAGCCGTCCTGCCGCCACAGCGTATCGGTGCCCGGAACCTTCTCGTTCGCGCCGGAGCCCGGCACCCAGCCGAATTCCGCGTAATAGGCGTCTGGCGCGCCTGATGGTGAGAACAGCACGATCGGCGGCGAGTCCGGTTCGACGGTCTCGCGGTATTGCTCGAGCGAAAGATTGTCGATGCGCGCGCCTTTCAGATCGATGCTGCCGTTCAACCGCGGCGTCACGATGGCGGCATGCGGCGTAGCCGCAATGACTGCCTCGCGGGCATGCACCTGCCCCGGCGCGGTGGCGGCGCTGCCGGGTGCTGCGGGCGGACCCGCGAGCGGCGCCGGCGTAGCCGGGCTGACGGGCTTTGCCGTTCCCGGCTGCCCCTGCGACTGCTCCTGCTGTTTGAGCTGCGCCTCGCGGCGCTGCTTCTCCATTTGCGGATAGCCGACGAAATATTGCCAGCCGACCACGACGATAAGCGACAGCACGATGGCGAGGATGGTGTTCTTATGCTCGATCATTCAGCGCTCTTGCGACGGGGTCTCAGGCGGTCTTCCGGGCGATGGCGGTGGACCTTGGCGGCGGCGCCGCTGCCGCCGTGACGGCGAACCCGCCTCATGTAGGGGGCCGCGGCGCGGGCCGCCACGGCGGTCCAGGCGGCCGGCGGCACGAACCTGCGCATTGATCCGGCAAAGCGCTGCATGGAAATCCCGCATCATGTCCGCGAACGGCGTGCCCAGTGCCGCTCGCCGTCCGACCAGCACGTAATCGCAACCGGGGCGCAGCCCTTCGCCGCCCGCCGTCGACAGCCTGACGATTTCGCGCAGGCGGCGGCGTACCCGGTTTCGCTCCGCGGCGCCGCCCACTTGCCGCGACACGGTGAAGCCGACGCGGGCGGCGCCCTCGTCGGCGCGGACGCGCGCCTGGACTACGAACGCATCGCCAGACACGCGCGCACCGTTGGCCACGGCCCGAAAATCGCTCCGGCGTTTCAGCCGTTCAACAACGACGGTAGAGGCGTCCCGCTCACGCACTGAGCCGCTTGCGCCCGTGCGCGCGCCGCGCCGCGAGAACCCTGCGGCCGCCCTTGGTCGCCATGCGCGCGCGAAAACCGTGTCGGCGCTTGCGTACCAATTTGCTGGGCTGGTAGGTCCGTTTCACCGGGATTGTCTCCGCCGCCTGCCGAAGCTCTACGTCTGCCGGTATGTCTGCCGGTCGCTCGGCACGCAAATCCGCGCGGCAAGGCGCGATTGGCGCGGCTTATACGGGACACCCCCGGGTTCGTCAATGCGACGCCATCCCGGAATCCGGCCGCTTGCCGGCGCGCCGCTGTATGGAATATGTGTGACAAGACAGAGACCTGGATGCAATGAGGCGCAACAGGGCCCCGGCCTGAAAGCTTCCGTTTCCGCTTCCCCGGCAATACTTCCGACCAAGACAATGCCTATCATGGGCGGGCGTGAACATGCCCTGCCGGGATCAGTGTCAAGTGCGGTGAGTTCGGCGAGCCGATGGCGCAAGACAACAGCGAACTCAAGCCGGCCATTTGCGTGATCGGCGCGGGCCCGGGCGGCCTTGCGGTCGCGGCCGCCTCTGCCGGCGTGGGCGCGTCGACGGTGCTGGTCGAGAAAGGCCGCATGGGGGGCGAGAACCTCCGCCATGGCGGCGTGCCGGCGCACGCGCTTCTGGCCGCGGCCGACTGCGCCAACATGGCGCGCTCGGCCGCGCGCTTCGGCATCAGAGCGCCGCGGCTGACCGTCGATTTCGGCGCCATCAATGCGCATGTCCACAACGTCATCGCCGGGGCCGCCCCGAACGCGTCGCGCGAACGCTTCGTCGGCCTCGGCGTCCGCGTTGTCGAAGGCGCGGCACGCTTTACCGATCCGCGCACGGTCATGGTCGGCGACGTTGCGATCCGGGCGCGCCGCTTCGTCATCGCCACCGGCTCGGTGCCGCGTATTCCGACAATTCCCGGCCTCCAGGCCACGCCGCACCTCACCGAAGCGACGGTGTTCGATCTCGCCGACGTTCCACGGCATCTGCTCGTCCTCGGCGCCGGCGCGCTCGGTCTCGAACTGGCCCAGGTCTTTCGCCGGCTTGGTTCCGAAGTGACCGTGCTCGAAGCGGCGACGCCGCTTGCCAGCGCCGACGCCGAGGCCGCCGCCGTCGTGCTCGAAGCGCTGCGCCGCGAGGGCATCGTGCTGCGCAGCGGGGTGCAGATCGCCAAGATCGCCCGCGCGCTCGCCCGGGTGCAGATCGTGCTCGCTACCGAGTCCGGCGAAGAGACCGTCGAAGGCTCGCATCTTCTGGTTACGGCGGGACGCCGTCCGAACATCGACGACCTTGATCTCCATGCTGCCGGCATCCGCACCACGGCGGACGGCATCGTTCTCGACAGGGTGCTGCGCACGACCAACAAGCGCGTCTACGCGGTCGGCGATGCGGCCGGCGGGCTGCATGCCGCCCACGTCGCCAACTATCATGCCAATCTCGTTTTCCGCCACGCGCTGTTCCGCGTGCCGGGCCGCGTCGACCACGAGATCCTGCCCTGGGTCACGCGCACCGATCCCGAATTGGCGCAGGTCGGTCTACTCGAAGAGGAGGCGCGCGCCCATGCCGGCGTCATTCGGGTCCTGCGCTGGCCCTATCGCGAAAACGACCGCGCGCTGGCCGAACGCGCGACCGAAGGCCACATCAAGATCATTACCGACCGCACCGGTGAAATCCTCGGCGCGACCATTGTCGGCCGCAATGCCGGCGAAGCCATCACCGCCTGGACGCTGGCGGTCAGCCAAAAGCTGAACATACGCGCCTTTGCCAGCCTCGTTGTTCCCTATCCGAGCTACGCCGAAGTGGGAAAACGTGCCGCAATCAGCTTTTTCAGCCGGCGTTTGACGATTCCGCGGGCGCGTCGCATCATAAGGTGGCTGCGCCGGTTCCGTTAGTGCAGCAAAGGCTTACGCCAGATGAGCGATCTATCCGCCGCACGGCCGCCGTCGGTCCGTGCGCCGCGCTTTGGACTTTCCGGCAAGCTCCTCGTGCTCACGATCCTGTTCGTGATGCTCGGGGAGGTGCTGATCTATGTGCCGCTGGTCGCCAGCTTCCGGGTCAACTGGCTGCGGGATCGCCTGGCCAGCGCCTATACCGCCGCGCTCGTGCTCGACGCGGCGCCGAACGGCATGGTGTCGGACCGCCTCGCCAAGCAAATTCTCGATTCGATCGGCGCCCGCGCGGTGGCGATGAAGATGGGCAAGCAGCGCCGCATGCTCGCGGTCGGCGACAAGCCGCCACCGATCACCCACGACTTCGACATGCGCAACGTCATGACCTTCGACTCGATCGTCGACGCGTTCTCGATGATGTTCGACACCGGCAAGAACGTCATGCGGGTGGTCGGACCGGCGCCGATGGGTGGCGACTACATCGAAATCATCATGGACGAGCCGCCGCTGCGCAAGGCGCTGCTGCGCTATTCGGTCGACCTGCTGCTGATTTCGCTGTTGATCTCCGGCATCACCGCGGCCCTGGTCTATCTGACGCTGCATTACATGTTCGTGCGGCCGATGCGCCGGCTCACCGCCAACATGGTGGCATTCCGCGCCGACCCGGAGAGTGCATCCCGCATCATCGTGCCGTCGGCGCGCGCCGACGAGATCGGCGTCGCCGAGCGCGAGCTCGCCACCATGCAGAGCGAGCTGACCTCCATGCTGCACCAAAAGAACCGGCTCGCGGCGCTTGGCCTTGCCGTCGCCAAAATCAATCACGACCTGCGCAACCTGCTCGGCTCGGCGCAGCTCATCTCCGACCGCCTGTCCAGCCTGCCGGACCCGGGCGTGCAACGCTTTGCGCCCAAACTGATGCAGGCGCTGGAGCGCGCCATCGCGTTCTGCCAATCGACCCTATCCTACGGACGCCTGCAGGAGCCGCCGCCGGAGCGAAAGCCGATCCTGCTCGAACCGCTGGTCGAGGAGGTGCACGAGACGCTCGGCCTTGCCCCCGACGGACCGATCCGCTGGATCACGGCGGTCGAGCGCGACCTGGTGGTGGAGGCTGACTACGACCAGCTGTTCCGCATTCTGCTCAATCTCGGCCGCAATGCGCTGCAGGCGCTGGAGAGCCGCGCCGCGCGCGACCCCGGCCGGGACCAGATCCGCATCACCGGCCGGCGCGAAGGCGCCGTGGTGGTGATCGAGGTGTCCGACACCGGGCCGGGCTTTTCCGAGAAGGCGCGCGCGCATTTGTTCGAAGCGTTTCAGGGCTCGACCCGCACCGGCGGCGCCGGGCTCGGCCTTGCCATCGCCGCTGAGCTGGTGCGCGCCCATGGCGGCGACATCCGCCTGGTCGAAGGCACTATCGGGGCGACGCTCCGCCTTACCATTCCCGACCGCGCGGTCGAATTGAGCGCGCGCCGCGGCGCCCGCGCACAGGCTTGAGCGGACGGTGGACCATCAGGGAGTACATTCATCGTGACGGCAATCTCAACGCGCGATCTCGGGCCGCGTTCGCATCTCGACGCGCTGCTTGAAACCGTCGGGCCGGTTGGCGGCCTCGATATCGTCGATGTCGGCTGCGGCGAAGGCCAACTGACCCGCGCGCTGGCGTCGCGCGGGGCGCGCGTCACCGGCTGCGATCCGTTTATCGGCGAACTGGCGTGGACCGAAAGCGGCAGCGGCGGCTACCGGCTCCTCAAGGCAGCGGCCGACTCTTTGCCGCTGCCCGACCGGTCGGCCGATCTCGTCCTGTTCGTGTTCTCGCTGCACCATGTGCCGGAGGCGAAGCTCGCCGGCGCGCTCGCGGAGGCGCGCCGGGTGCTGCGGCCATCCGGCCGGCTCTATGTCGCCGAGCCGCTCGCCCAAGGCCCGCACCAGTACATCATGGAACTGTTCCACGATGAGACGGCGGTGCGCGAAGCCGCCGCCGGCGCAGTCGCCCGCTACGCCAAGCCGCTGTTCGCTTCCGATCTGATTTCCGGCTACACCGACGTGCGCAGCTATGCGGACTTCGACATGTTTGCCGACCGCATGATCGCCAACATGCGCTTCAACGGCTACAGCCGGGAAGCCGTGCTGGCGCCGCAGGTGCGGCGCCGTTTCGCCGAGGCGCACGCGGCTCACGGCGGGCGCTTCGATCAACCGGTCCGCATCGACTATTTCTGTCCCGCAAGCTGATAGCGCGCCGCGGCCGGGGGCGGGACATGAGCACGACGGTCTACGACGACTTCGCCGCGGCCGGCGCCTGGCCGGCGGACAAGTGGTACCGGCACATGCCGGTACCCGGTCTCTGGGACCCGGCGGCGGTCGTCACCTGCCCCGGCGACGGCAGGCTCGCCGTCGAAGCGCGGCGCTTCACGCTGACCCGCCGCGATGGTCACGACAACGTCAAGGCGCTGATCTACTCGACGGCCGAGTTCGGCCCGGGTCCGCGCGGACTGCTGACCGTCGAAACCGAGATGCGGGTCGAAACTTTTGGCACCGCGCGCAATCCTTACGGCGCCGACGCCGGCGATGTGCGGCTCGGCTGCGGCGCGCTCAACACCATCGATCCGAAGACCTTCATGGTGTTCGATTTCTTCGTCAGCAACAGCCGCATCGTGCCGCTCTACGAGCGCTTGCCGTTCGCACAGAGCGACGACGACCGTTATCCGGCGTTCACCGAACTGATCGCCAGTGCGGTGCCGACCTCGCCCGGACAGTGGCACCGCTACGCCATCGCCTATGACCGGACCGGCGATCGGGCCGAATGGCGCGTGGACGGCGCCATCGTGGCCGAGCGCAGCTTCGTCGGCGCGCCGCCCGGCGAACGCGGACCGGTCGTGAAGGTCAATAGCCTGAAGATCGGCGGCGGATTGTTCACGCTGCTGGGCGATCTGCACAACGACCGCGCCCGCAGCGGCGACTGCGAAAAGACTCCAGGCCTCGACCCGCTTTACCAACGCTGCCTGTTCGGGCAAGGAGTCAGCGCGGAGTTCGGGCCGTTCAAGGTCATTACGGAGTGAACGCATGGTGCACGCATCGCGGACCATCAAGGTCAATGCCGATCCGAAGGAGCCGAAGCTGACGCGGGATTTGGTCTGGCGCGGCCTGACGATGAAAGCGGAGAACCCGCTGCCGTTCGTGCCGGTGATCACCGCCTGCCGCATCACCGAGCGGCAGGGCGAGGACCGTTTCATCCGGGAGATCGTCGACAAGGGCGACACCATCACGGAGGTGGTGACGTTGCACCCGCAACGGATGGTCAAATTCGAGCGCACGGCGGGCCGCGTGCTCGGCACCATCCTCAACGAAATCGTCGAGGACGGCGACGGCGACCTGGCACTCAAGTTCACCTTCACGCTGACCGTCGAGGGCATCGAACCCGGCAGCGCCGCGGAGCGGGATTTCGCCGGCCAGATGGAACAAGGCTACCTGATGGCGGTGGCGGCGACGCTCAAAGCCATGCGCAGGTTGGCCAGGGAGCATACGCTCAACCCGGCGTCCTGACGCAGCCCCGGATCGGATGGGGTCCGCCGGCCTGCCGGTTTAGGCCGGGCGTTCGCGTCGCTGTCCGGCGTCCGATCGGCGCGGACAGGTGGCTCGTTCACATGGCTTTAGCCCTCCACCCGATTGGTGGCAGCCATCGGTCGCCCCCGCTGGCTCGTTTCCGCAAGTCCGCTCGCCGCTTCAGCCAACCTCGTCGCCAACGCCGGCACGGCACCGTCAATAGGTGATGGCGCCACCGTCCACATTGATGGCCTGGCCGGTGATGAAGGCGCTCGCATTCGACGCCAGGAACACCGCCGTGCCGCAGAGATCGTCGGGCGTCATGTCGCGCTTGATCATGCGGGCGTTGAGCGTGTGCGGGCGGATTTTCTCCATCATGGTCGGATGATCGAGGACGCTCCTGCTGGCGGTGAAGCCGGCAATGATGGAATTGACCCGGATGTTGTCGGCGGCAAGCTCGGTCGCCATCGAGCGGGTCATGGCGAACACCGCGCCCTTCGAGCTGACATAGTGGAGCAGCATCGGCGCGCCGCGCAGAATCGTGCCTGACGAGATGTTGATGATCGAGCCGCCGCCGGCGCGCTTCATGCTCGGGATCACCGCCTTGGTCGCCTGGAATACGCCGCGGGCATTGACGCGGAACACATTGTCCCACTCGTCCTCGGTGATCTGCATCAGCGGCTTGAGCTGCAGCGTGCCGAACACGCCGGCATTGTTGACGAGCACGCCGACCGGTCCGAAGGCGGTCTCGGCGGTGGCGACAAGCTCGATCAGCGATCTGTTGTCGGTAACGTCGGCGCCGACGGCGACGGCTTGACCGCCCCGCTTCTCGATCTGCCGGACGGTGTCGGCACAATCCTGAATATCGGAAACCACGACCTTGGCGCCCGCCGCCGCCAATGCCCCCGCCAACGCCGCGCCGATGCCCTGCGAGGAGCCGGTCACGATGGCGACTTGTCCGTCAAGGCTGGACATGTTCGATCCTCACCGCCGCGGCGTTCAGAATTTCGGGCACCAGCGCAGCACGCCTTCCTGAAAGCTCGGCCGCTCGCGGACCGCAGCCGCCCAGGCAGTGACGCGCGGATAGCGTTCCTCGAACGGGAAATCGACACCGATCAAGGTAAAGTGCAGCGGCACCCAGGAGATGTCGGCGAGCGAAAACGCGTCGCCGACCAGCCATTGGTGCTCCCGCAATTCGGCTTCGACCTCATCGAACAGGTGGAACAAGGTGGCCTCGGCTTTGTCGACCTGCTCCTTCGGCAGCCCGCTGCCGCTCGTCGCATGGCTGTGGAAGCTGAGCAGTTCGGGATCGCGCTGCAACGAGCGATATTTCGCGTCTTCGGCTTCGTTCTTGCGCAGCACCTTGCCGATCTTGCGCGTGTAGATGAGCGTCTTCACCGCGGGGACGTGGATCTCGGTTGCGGTGCGCAGCCAGTCCCGCATTGCGTCGCGCTGCTCGGCCGACTTGGGCTTAAGCGGCGGATCGGGGAACGTCTCGTCGAGATATTCGATGATTTCGTTCGATTCGATGTGCACGACGCCGTCGTGCACCAGCGTGGGCACCAGCCCTTTGGGGTGAATGCCGAAATATTCCGGGGTCACCTGCTCCTTCTTGCGCAGATCGAGGTGGTGGCTGGTCCAGGGCAGGTCCTTTTCCTTGAGCGTCATGCGCACGCGCATCGAGCAGTTCGACATGTCGGCGTGGAAAAGATGCAGGCCCTTCAGTTCGGTCACGGTCTTGTTGGTCGGCGTCACGATCATGCGTTGCCCCGTTGCGGCTTTTGTTTTGCGTTTCAGCCAGCCGGTTGATATTAGATCAGGCCGAAAATTTTGATAATCGGCAATTTTAGAAACGGATCGTTCTCAAAACGCATACAATGCCATGGACGAACTCGCCGGAATCCGCATGTTCGTTCGCGTCGTCGAGGGCGGCAGCTTCGTCGCCGCGGCCCGCCGCCTCGGCGTCTCCAAGTCCGTCATCACCAAGCGCGTCAAGGAGCTGGAAGAACGGCTCAAGGCCCAGCTTCTGGTGCGCTCGACCCGGCGGCTGATGCTAACCGATGCCGGCGCCAGCTACTTCGAGCGCTGCGTGCGCATCGTTGCCGAACTCGACGAGGCGCAATCCGCGGTGCGCTCGCTCACGGTCGGGCTCACCGGCACCTTGCGGATCAGCTGCATCGCCTCGTTCTTGGCGCATCAGCTTTGCCGCGACGTCTGCCGATTTCAGCGGCAGCATCCGGCATTGATCGTCGAACTGCATCACAACGATCGCATCTACGATCCGATCCAGGAGGGCTACGACGTCTGCATCCAGCCGAGCGACGTCGGCGGCGAGGGCATCATCCGCCAGGCGATCGTGCCGCTGCGGCGGCTGCTGGTCGCCGCGCCCGACTACTTCGCGCGCCATGGCCGGCCGCTGCATCCCGAGGAACTGATCGCGCATCGCTGCGCGCATAACAACTACATCCTGCCGATCGCCGACATCACCTTTGCCGGGCCGCGCGGGCCAGTGCGCATTCCGCCGATCCGGCCGATCGTGCTGTCGAACAGCATCTGGATGATCCGCGAAGCCGCCTTGAGCGGCGACTGCGTCGCCATCCTGCCGCTCTATTCGATCGTCGATGAGCTGCGCAGCGGCCGGCTGGTCCCGGTATTCGACGAGTACCGGGTGGACGCCGCCATGCTCAACGCCTTCTACCGGCGCTCGCCGCAAGTGCCGGCCAAGGTGCGCATGCTGCTCAAATATCTCGCCGAGCAATATGCCAGCGAGCCGCCATGGGAGCGGCGGCTATTCAGGAACCGGGCGCAGCTGCGCCGCATCGTGTACGGTCCGGACTGCCCGGCGCCGAGAGCAAGGGAAAAGCTGCAATGATCACGCTCTATCATCACGGCTCGTCGGTCTGCGCCGCCAAGGTCCGCATCGTGCTCGCGGAAAAGTCGCTGCCGTGGGACGGCGTCTATGTCGACATCCTGCGCGGCGATCAGTTCGACCCGGCATACATGAAGCTCAATGCCAAGGCGGTGGTGCCGACGCTCGTCCACGACGGCAAGGTCATCGTCGAATCGAGCGTGATCTGCGAATATCTCGACGAGGCGTTTCCCGATCCGCCGCTCAAACCCGCCGATCCGGCGCAGCGCGCGGCGATGCGGTTGTGGACCAAGGCGGTCGACGAATTTCTGCACCCGGCTTGCGCCGAACTGACCTTCGCCTCCTGTCACCGGCACATCATCGGCCGGCTGTCGCCGAAGAAATTCGCCGAATTCCTCGACAGCACGCCGCCGATTTCGGTGACCGCCGACTGGCACGCGCGAAAGAAGGAGATCGTGCTGCAGGGCATGGCGGCGCCGCGCGTCGAGCGCACCTTCCGCCTCTACGACGGCTATCTGCAGAAGATGGAGGACGCGCTTGCGGACCGGCCCTGGCTTGCCGGCGACACCTATTCGCTCGCCGATATCGCCATGACGCCCTACGTCAACCGGCTCGACATGCTCGGCATGGACGAGATGTGGGTCGGCAGCCGGCCGCGGCTCACCGCATGGTTCGAGCGGATCAAAGCGCGGCCGAGTTTCAAGCCGTCGCTGCTCGACATGTGCCCGCCCGACCTCACGCGCGACCTCAAGACCTTCGGCACGCAAAGCTGGCCGGAGGTGAAGCGCCTCCTGGCGGCGTAGTATCATCGCCCGGAGCACGCCCATGACTGAGCATCAGCCGCTCGCCGGACGGGTCGCCATCGTCACCGGCGGCGGCCGCGGCCTTGGCCGCGCCATGACGCTCGGGCTCGCGCAGGCCGGCGCCGCGGTGGTGACGACGGCCGCGCGCCAACAAAGCGAAGTCGAACGCGTCGCCACGGAGGCCGCGCCGGGCCGCGTCCTGCCCGTGCTCGCCGACGTCACCAGCGAGGACGACTGCGCCCGGGTCGTGGCCACCGCGCTCGACCGCTTCGGCCGGCTCGACATCCTGGTCAACAATGCCGGCCGCGGCATGAAATACGTCAGCGAGAGTTTCATGACCGAGCCGACACGGTTCTGGGAAACGCCGGCGCACGTGTGGCGGCTCGTCATCGACACCAACGTCGTCGGCCCGTTCCTGATGGCGCGCGCCGCCGTGCCGCCGATGCTGGCGGCGGGCTTCGGCCGCATCGTCAACATCTCGATGAACGCCGAGACCATGCGGCGGCGCGGCTTTTCGCCTTACGGCCCGTCCAAGGCCGCGCTCGAATCCGAGACCATCATCTGGGCGCAGGACCTCGCCGGCACCGGCATCACCGTCAACGCCCTGCTGCCCGGCGGCGCTACCCTCACCGGCATGATCCCGCAGAGCTTTCCCGATCGGCTGCGCGGAACGCTGCTCGATCCGGCGATCATGGTGCCGCCGCTTCTGTGGCTTGCGAGCAGGAAGTCCGACGGCATCACCGGCAAGCGCATCGTCGCCGCCGCCTGGCGCGCCGACAATCCGGAAGGCGCCGCCGCGGGCTGGTAGTATCGCGGGTCTATTCCGGCGGATTCCACACCGGCGCGGTGAGGCGCCGCTTGCCGTCGGCCGTGCGCCGTTCGCCCGGAGCCGACGGCAGCTTGTCCCAGAGCTGGCAGGTCACCTGCTTGTGCTTCTGGTCGAGGCCCTCGCAGTAATTGGTGTACTCGCAAACCCGCACCTGCTTGCCGAAGCCAAGGAGCGTCTTCCGGAACCAGTCCGGATCGGCGAGCGACTGCCGCGCGGCGCCGACGATGTCGCAGACGCCGCGCGCAAGATAATTTTCCGCCATCTCGAAATTGTGGATGCCGCCGGCCAACACTACCGGCACCGCAAAGCCGGCGTCACGCACCGCCTGGCGGATCGCCGCGGTCGGCGCCGCATTCCTGCCGAACGGGCCGCGCTCGTCGGAAATAAATTGCGGCATGCATTCGTAGCCGCTCGGTCCAGTATACGGGTAGACGGCGCCGCCGATCGCCGGCTGCTTGGCGTCGTCGAACTTGCCGCCGCGCGACAGCGAGATGAAATGCGCGCCGGCGCGGGCAAAGGCGGCGCCGAAAAAGCAGGAATCCTCCACGGTGCTGCCGCCGGGAATGCATTCTTCGGCGAGGAAACGGATGCCGACTGCAAGCTTGCCGCCGACGCGGCCTTGGATCGCGGCAAGCACTTCCAGCGGCAGCCGCACCCGATTTTCCGGCGCGCCGCCGTAGCCGTCCGGCCTGTTGTTGGTGCGCGACAGGAACGACGCCATCGTATAGGCATGCGCGTAGTGCAGTTCGACGCCGTCGAAGCCCGCCGCCTCGGCGCGTAACGCCGCTTGCGCGAACAGGTCTGGCAGCACCTGCGGCAGGTTGCTGATGTGCGGACGGTGCACGTCGGTGACGCGCTCGCGGTAGCCGAATTGCAGCGCCTCCCATTCGTCCGGCGCCAGCACGCGGGCAAGCTCGGCCTCGCTGAGGGCGGCGAGCCGGCCGCGGACTTCGCCGTCCGGCAGATTGGGCGCGCCGAGCGCCTGGCGATGCTGGTCGGTGACGGCGAGGAAGCGCTCGAGGAATTTGTGCGGCTCGGGGCGGCGGCGCACGGCAAGAAAGTCGATCAGCTGAACGAGCAGCCGGGTGCGGCCGTCGCTGGCGCGGCGCACCGTCTCCACCAGCCGGCGCAAGCCGGGCAGGAAGCGATCGTGGCCGATGCGCAACAGCGGGCCGCTCGGCACGTCGCGGATGCCGGTCGCCTCGACGACGATGGCGCCGGGCTGGCCGCGGGCGAAGCGCTCGTACCAGTCGATGACTTCCTCGGTGACGTAGCCTTCTTCGGTGGCGCGCCACGGCACCATGGCCGGGACCCAGGTGCGTTGGCGAAGCGTCACCGGGCCGATATCGATCGGCACGAACAGCCGCGACGCGGCGGCCTCTGCCGCACTCGGCACGCGGCCGGCGCCGGCTTCGTAGCGGATGCGTTGCGGTGGGCGCCACACGGCTCTATCCGGCTTGTTTCATGCTATGACCGCAGCCTTATACCATAAGGGGCGATAGGGAGGATTGCGATGGCCTTGCCAGATTCAATGACCGAGCGGGCGCAGCTCGGCGCCAAAGTGCGCCGCGAGGTGCTCGGCGCCGCCTATGTGGATGGCGGCAAACAACAGGCGAACGCATTCACCCAGAATTTCATCGAATTCACGCAGACCCAGTGCTGGGGCAATGTGTGGCTGCGCGAAGGGCTGCCGCGCAAGACCCGCAGCATGCTCAACCTGGCCATGCTCTCGGCGATGGCGCGGTGGAACGAGTTCGACGTGCATGTGCGCGGCGCGCTCAATAACGGCGTCACCGCCGACGAAATCGCCGAAATTCTGCTGCAGGCCGGGGTTTACGCCGGCGTTCCGATCGCGGCGGAGGGTTTCCGCCGGGCCAACGCCGTCATTGCCGCGGTCGCCGCCGAGAGCAAAGCTTAAGCTCCGCCGCTGCTTGCCAGAGGCCGGCGGAGCCTATAGCTATGGCCCGCGCCGGCGGCGGTTTTGTTTCCGCACCCGCGCAACGCGCCCGTAGCTCAGCTGGATAGAGCACCAGACTACGAATCTGGGGGTCAGGAGTTCGAATCTCTTCGGGCGCGCCAGTTTATTTTATGATCAAAGACTTATGCGGAGGTAATTCCGCGTCGCCGTCGCGGCCGCGAAATTGGTCGCGGATGTGCCGCGGTCTGGCTCTGGACTTCCTTGATTGACTACGGGTAATCCGCACATATGAGGCGCGATGACTTTGCATGGGAAGAGGCCAAGGCTGCCGAGAACTATGCAAAGCACGGCGTGAGTTTCGAATTCGCAATCGAAGTTTTCAAAGACCCGTTTGCCATCGAACGGTTGGACGACCGCGAAGACTATGGCGAGGACCGCTTCATCCTGATCGGCAGTACGGAAGGATCGATACTCACTATCGTCTATACCGACAGGAATGATCGCATCCGCATCATCTCGTCGCGATAAGCGACAAAGCGTGAGCAAGATGACTACTTCACCGAAAACGACTAAGCGGCGCTTACGGCCGATGACGCAGAAGCAGATCGAGGCTGCGGCGAACACCGACCGCGATAATCGGCCGCTGTCTGCCGCGGACCTTAGCCGCATGAAGCGCACGCCGCAAGCGAAGATCATTCGGCGCGCGCTCGGCATCAGCCAAGAGGATTTCGCGGCACGCTATCACATCCCGATCGGCACCTTGCGCGATTGGGAACAGGGCCGCGTCGCGCCCGACCAAGCCGCGCTGGCTTATCTGACGGTGATCGCCCGCAATCCCGAAGCCGTGCGCAAAGCGCTCAATCCGCCGCAACGCGTTTAAACTCTTGCGGCCGGTTTTCGCGGACCTGGATGCCGAACCCGATCACCTCGTCGTCCATGAAGATCGGGGATTTCCGGCCGCCGGTCGAGGCCGATTTCACGAAACGATCGGTCAACTTAACCCGCTTCAATTCCACCCGCATGGTGCTGCTATCCCTTCGGAACCACCCTCCAGTCAGGGCGGCTCGCGCGCGGACAGCAAGATGCTCTGAATTTAATTCTGCCGGGGAGGCGGAATACCGGACAGGCCGGCGCGGCGACAGCGGCAAGGCTGTTACTTCTCTCGCATGAAGATTGTCTGGTCTGAAGCAGTCACATGCGCCATCAAGATCGACAACAGGCACCGACCTCTCAAACATCGGCCGGATAAGTCACCACTCCAACCATCCCAACCTTTGCCGCGCTCGTCATGTGTGCCTGCTTGACTTGGCTCGGCCCGAGAATGTGAAAAACTGTCTCACCTGCGGCGATCAGGTAATCCGAGATGATCCGCCGGTGACATCGCCACCACAAAGTCTCCGCGCACATGATTGCGCAGCGCTCGGAATGCCCCAATTTGCGCAATCTGCTGAACTCGGAGTGAAAATCCTCGCCCATCGCATAGTCCGCGTAATTGTGAAAGCTCTGGTTCTGCCAGAACGCATTGGTGGCCGGCGGCACGTTCGGCTGCCTTCCACGCAGGCCTCCAAGGGCCGCGATGTGCTCGTATCCGATCTGGAATGCGGACAGTGACGCGGGGAGCACATCGCTGTTGTATTGCGAATTGCTGCGGGAACGCGGAATGGTCCGAACATCGACAACGAGCCGGACGTCGGCGCCTTTTAGCAGGGCCACGAATAGGTCGAGCGGCCGAGTCGAATGTCCGATCGTAAAGAACGGGTTCGCCATGTTTCATAACGCATGCGGGCGAGCGCTCACCTTGAAAGCTTCGTTGCCTCAGCAAGCTTTCGCTTCAGTGCTGCCCGCATCTCCTCAAAGCGTTTGGTCACATTGCTCATGATTGCCGCGATGACGATCAGGCGACCGGCTTCATCTCGCAACGCGCAATCGTGAACTCGACAGAGATCGTCGTGCCATCCTTGCGCAGCGCCGGCACCGAGAGCACGTCGCTCTCGCCTCAGCGACTTTGACCGGTCTGTATGACCCGGCACTAGCCATCCCAATGCCGCTGCCGCAGTCGCCCTGGAATAATGAGGTCGAGGGATTGGCCCAGGGCCTCATCGCGGGAATAGCCGGATAGGCGCTCCGCGCCGGGGTTCCAGAAGCGGATGATACCGTGGCGGTCGGCGGCGATGATTGCGTCCGAGCGTGCCGAGAGAATAGCTTCGGCAAGTACAGCAGAAAGGCTCAACGACGCAGCTCGCGGATCAAATACGACCAAGATGTAGGCTCCTAGCGTCAAAGATGTCGCAACGCACCGCCCTTGTGCAGGGCGACGTGATCTGTTTTGTCGCTCTTGATCTCGTACTGAGGGTCATCCCTGTTGGCATGATGGATATAGCCTTTGTAGTTCACGTCTTTGATGTGCACTTTCACGATCGTGCCGCGCACCCATCCGGCCTCGGAATTCCAACTCACGTGGTCGCCGACCTTAAATGACTTAGCCATAATGGTTCTCCCCAATGATATGCAAAGAGCAGCGAATGCATCGCCGATGGAACGTTCTAATCAGCCTCCGGTGCGCCTAGCCGATACAGCGGGGGTGGGCCTTTAACTCTGCTGGTTGTGCTCGTTGCACGCTCAATCGGGTCAACGTCGATTGCGACCGGATCGCTGGCCGGGAACGTCTGTTGCAGCGCTTCGTCAAGCAGCTCATTCAGGTGCGCGAAGGTGGCTGTAACAGCTTTCGGCGGACGCTTCGAGGCGACCATGACATTTGGCCTTTTTACTCACATCATATAGGGCGCTGCCCAAGCGATCGAACCGCCGAAACGTAGTGCGCACGGCTGATCGCGGCTTTGTGAATACAATGTCTCGCATTAAGCCTGCATGCATCTGCGTGCCTCGCATACGATCCGCAGTTGCCGGACCCGCTAGCGATGATCCGCTCCTCAAATCAAGTGCCTCGATTCACGCTGATGAAGCGGTTTCCGTTGCCGAGAAATTTTGGCGTCAGTTCCGAATCGCGCATCGAACGAGGAAAGACGTGGGTTGGGCCTGCCGGTGCCAAACGTGTCAAGACATTCGAGGTCTATCGCTACGACCCGGATTCGGGCCGCAATCCCCATATAGACACCTACCAAGTCGACCTCGAAGATTGCGGACCGATGGTGCTGGACGCGCTCATCTGGATCAAGAACACGGTCGATTCAACGCTGACCTTCCGACGTTCCTGCCGCGAAGGCGTGTGCGGCTCGTGCGCTATGAACATCGACGGCACCAACTGGCTGGCCTGCACCCGTTTCATCTCCGACACCGAAACGCCGGCGTCCATTTATCCGCTCGCCAACATGAGGATCATCAAGGACCTAGTCCCCGACCTACGCCATGTGTTCGCACAATACGAAATGATCGAACCTTGGCTCCAGTCCAAGACCCCAGACCCGGAGAAGGAACGGCTCCAGTCTGCGGAGGAGCGGCGCCAACTTGACGGGTATTATGAGTGCATTCTGTGCTTCTGCTGCACGTCGGGATGCCCCAGCCACTGGTGGAACGGGGATCGCTTTCTTGGGCCCGCCGCGCTTCTCCAAGCCTGGCGCTGGCTCGTCGACAGCCGCGACGAGGCAACTGGCGAGCGGCTGGACAATCTTGAAGACCCATTCCGGCTTTATCGTTGTCACACCATTCTGAACTGCACTCGAACCTGTCCGAAAGGGTTGAACCCCGGTAAGGCGATTGCCGAAATCAAGAAGAAGATGATCGAGCGCCGTAGCTGAGGGCCACCAGGAGTGGAGATCAATCAATGCCCGGATCGCCGATCGAGCGGAGCAGGCCGCAGTCTCCCAATATTCAAATCTACCGGCCGCAGCTTACCTCGGTGCTCTCAATTGCCAATCGCATGAGCGGCCTCGTCGCAGGCATCGCGGCCCTTGGCCTCGTCGTCTGGCTGATGGCCGCAGCCGCCGGACCGCAGACTTACGCTCTTGTCCAAGGCGCGCTGACATCACCGATCGGCCGGATCGCGTTGTTCGTGGCCACTTTCGCCTTTTTCCTACATCTTTGCGGCGGCATCCGCCATCTGGCGTGGGATGCAGGCTACGGCTTCAAGCTGCAGACGATCTATGCCTCGGGGTGGGCCGTAGTGGTCGCCAGCTTAGTGCTTACCGCGACAACCTGGATCGCGGCGCTCGTCGTGTCCGGGTGAAGATGATGGCCCGACAGCACATGGATTCGCCGTTCCGTCGCGCCGCCTGGCTTGGCTCAGCGAAAGAAGGCGTCGAACACTGGTGGCGGGAGCGCGTGACCGCGGTTGCCCTTGTGCCCCTGACATTGTGGTTTGTCACCTCGATCATCGCGCATGGCGGCAGCGATTACTCCGTTCTTGTTACTTGGTTGAAGACGCCATTTGCAACGCTGATGATGATTCTGCTGCTAATCGCGCTCTTTTACCACACAGCGCTTGGCCTGCAGGTCGTCATCGAAGATTACGTCCATTCCGCGGTGAAGATTCCGGCGCTAGTCGCGATGCGTCTTGGCTGTCTGGTTTGTGCGGTTGCCGGCATCCTGGCGATGTTGCAAATCGCGTTCGGCAGCTGACCGAATTGAGCAGCCGCGCAGGCTTGCTTGCGTGAAAGGATAAGGAGCCGCATTATTGCAAGCAATCTCGGCTGTGGGCCCAAGCGAATAACTTGTGTCTGCGAACGCTCGCCGAGAGATGGAGAGATAAATGTTGCTTGTCGAGAACATACTGGCAGTGGCGAGCAAGCGGCTCATTACGTTGGGAGATGATGCTCCTCTTCTCGGAACAGCCACTTTGCTCGGCGCCCCACACGTCGGTCTTGTTGTCGTGTGCAATACCGTTCGAGCAGCTGTCGGCGTCTTGAGCAAAGCGGATATCGTGAGATAGCTCAGCCCTTCGGCAAAGCGGTCTTTTCCGAAGGAGCATTGCCGGCAAAGGTGAAGCAAATCATCGCCCGTCGCAGTTGCCCATGTAACTCAGTGCCCCTACTGCATCCAAGGTCACACCAAAGCTGCCTTGCGAGCTGGCGCCATATCGGAAGAGTTGATGGAAGCGATCCGGGTTGCAGCTGAAATGCCGGCAGGCGGTGCCTATGCCCACTCGGCATTGATGATTGCGGCGGCTACGGAAACTGCGTAAAGCGCGTCGACCAAAATGGGCTCTTACCTGCCAGGATTTTGAGCCTTCTAGTCGGCCGTCTGAGCGAACATGCTCCGCTTGCCTCGTGGCCAACTCCGTTCCAAGGCCCGCTGAGCAGGTCTCTTTCTTTGGCAATGCAGCTGACAAGGCGATGCTCGCCATGGATGATATCGCGATTGCCCGAGCAATTCATGTCTTCGCTGTAATCGTCTGGATAGGCGGCGTCGCCATGGTAACAACCGTCATTCTACCGATAGTCCGGCGCGGCGAGAAGGAACGTTTGGGGCTCCTCGAAGCTGTCGAGCGGCGCTTTGTTTGGCAGGCCCGGGTCGCCACTTTGCTAGTAGCTGCAAGTGGCTTTTACATGGTCGGTCGGCTCGACCTTTGGAGCCGCTTTCGCACGATCGAGTTCTGGTGGATGCATGCAATGGTGCTGCTGTGGATGATCTTCACATTCATCCTTTTTATCGCCGAGCCGGTCATGCAACGGAGGAAGACTCGCGATACGCACGTAGCATCTAGCGCAGGGGTCGCGCAGATGCAGTGGCTCCATTGGGTGCTGCTAGTGTTGAGCGCAATCACCGTGCTTGCCGCAGTCGCGGGTAGTCAGGGCATGTCCTTAGTACCCTGATAAGCGACGCTCGCGCGAGCATGCTGAGCCCGCGGGCACGCCAACAGAAGGTTCGTCGAGAAAGACGATGCCTATCCCTCGTCTAAAGACTTACTCGGGACCCGCGCTTCTGAGCTACGGCTTCAGACCGTTCTTTCTGGCTGCCGGGACTTACGCGGGGCTGGGCATTCTCATCTGGTTGCCGCTGTATTTCGGCGACATCGCCATTCCGACGGCATTCTCGCCGCGCGATTGGCATATCCACGAGATGCTTTACGGCTACTTGCCGGCAGTCGTCACCGGGTTCCTGTTGACGGATATCCCCAATTGGGCCGGACGGCTTCCGAACTGAGGTGCGCTGAGGTTGGGCCGCGACCGTTGCCTCGGAATTATCCGTCTGGCAGAGTCCCGGGCGCACTTGACGCGGAGTAGGCGTGAAAAATCGGTTCGCGACAGCTCGATCGACCGCGGCGATCCAGCGATGGAGAGCCGCGATCGTCACCCTCGCAGCCACGGCCGCGCTGACGGGGCTGACCCTGGCTTCACCGGCAGACGCCGCGGGGAATGAGGGTCCCGGGCGCACCAACGAGGCGACGGCGCCGCGCCATGCAGGTGAACCGATCATGGCAATCGTCGCGATCAAGAGGCAGCAGGTGACCATCTACGACGCCGACGGCTGGATCCTGCGCGCGCCGGTTTCGACCGGCATACGGGGACGCGAGACCCCGGCCGGGGTCTTCAGCGTCGTGGAGAAGGACAAGGACCACCACTCGAACCTCTATGACGATGCCTCGATGCCGAACATGGAGCGCATCACCTGGTCAGGCATTGCGCTGCACGGCGGGCCGCTGCCCGGATATGCGGCCTCGCACGGCTGCGTGCGGATGCCTTACGACTTTGCGGAAATGTTGTTCGACAAGACGCAGATCGGCATGCGCGTCGTCATTGCGCCGAACGATGCAGAACCGATCGCGTTCTCCGATCCGGCCCTGTTCGTCCCAAATGCGAAGGCTCTTGCCGATGCGCCGGCGCGCGCCGAAACACTCGCCCGCGCGGCGGTGGATGCCGCCAGGATGGCGGACCGGGCAAAGGGCGCCGCCACCGAAGCGGCGCGCGCGGCGGCGGCGCTGGCGAAGTCTCTGCCCAAGCTGGAAGCGTTCAAGACCCGCGCCGCCGCCGCGCTCGCGTTCGCGGAGCGCTTGCTCGCCACCGCCAAGACGGAGCACGCCACGGCGCGGGCGGAGCAGCTAAAGCGGAAGGCGGCCGCTGAGGCCGCAAAACGCGCCACGCAGTTCGGCGCCGCCAAGGCCGACGCGAAGACCAAGCTCGATGCGGCCAAGGCGGCACAGGACGCCGCCGAGGCGGCCAAGGCCAAGATGGCTGATGCCGCCAAAGCGGCCCACGAGGCAAAGCTGGCGCTGGAGCCGGTCTCGGTCTTCATCAGCCGTGCGACGCAGCGGCTCTATGTGCGGCGCGGCTTTGGGGCATACCTCGAGGTCCCGGTCACGATCCGCAATCCCGGCAAGCCCATCGGCACGCATGTGTTCACGGCGGTGGCGCGCACCGACGACGGGAGCCTGCGCTGGACCGCGGTCACGATCGACAGCGGCGACGACGCCAGGGACGCGCTCCACCGCGTGACCATGCCGCAGGATGTGCTCGAGCGCATCGCGCCGACCGCTTTGCCGCGATCCTCGATTATTATCTCCGACGAGCCGCTGAACCGCGAAACCAACTATCGCACGGAGTTCGTCGTGGTGCTCAACAACCAGCCACAGGGCGGCCTCGCGATGCGCCAGCGCCCGGACGATGACCGCGTCGCCGACCGTAAGAGCTGGGACGGCGGCTTGTTCGGCTTTGGTCGCTGGGGTAGTTCGGACTCCTCTGCGTATCAGCGTGGCGCCCAGTACTATTATCAACGGCGATGGTGAGGACGCCGCGCGTCGCCGGGTAGGCTGCGCAGCGCCCGAAGCAAATACGGCCGGCAAGGCTCGGACCTATAAGGCAGACGTCCGCGTCGGCAGATCAGCGTGGCGACACGCGGAAATACTGCCGACCCATCGCGGCTAGCGTGCTCAGGCAGCGCGCCTTAACTTCCGGGCTTCCGTGGTCACTCATGCGTTCGCTAGCCGGTCGGTGCCGCCTGGTTGCCGGCATCCACTCTTTGTACTTGCTGGCGCTCGTTCATGACGACGGCGACCACGGTGCCGGAGACGACGGAAAGAGCGCCGACGGCGGCGATTGCCAAGACTGGACCGAAGAGATCGGCCAGGATTCCGGCCGAGAGCGCGCCGACCGCGTAGCCGAGGTCGCGCCAGAAGCGATAGACGCTGAGCGAGCGTGCCCGCCATGACGGATGCGACGCGTCGGAGACGGCCGCGATCAGCGTCGGATAGACCATCGCGGTGCCGAGCCCGAGCAGCACGCTGGCGATGAACCACCACTCGAAGCTGCGCGTGGCGGCGATCAGGAACAGCCCGCTTGCCTGCGTCCACATGCCGGTCATGATCAGACCCTTGCGGCCCCAACGGTCGCTCAACGGTCCGGTCACGGTCTGCAGCACGCCCCACACCGAAGGATAGACCGAATTGAGAATGCCGATCCGCTCGACGGCGAGGCCCAAACCCGAGAAGAACAGCGGGAAGATGCCCCAGCTCATCCCGAAGTTCAGATTGTTGACCAAGCCGGCTTGCGATGCCGCGAACAGGTTGCGGTCCCCGAACGAAGCGCGCCGAAAGACCTCCCAAAATGCGATTGCCTCGCTGGCCGAGGCATGACGGGAGATTTCGAGACCAACGTGATGGCGGGTATCACGCACGAGCAGAGTGGAAAGAATGAGACCGAGCACCGCGTAGCCGATGCCAAGGTAGAACGGTTGCGGTCGCAGGCCGTAGTGTTGGGCGATATAGCCGGCCAGCAAGGCGGTCAGTCCGACGGAGAGATAACCGGCGAATTCATTGAGCCCGACGGCGAGCCCACGCGATTTGGGGCCGACGAGATCGACCTTCATGATGACGGTCATCGACCAGGCGAAGCCCTGATTGATGCCGAGCAAGGCATTCGCGGCAATGATCCAGCCCCAGCTCGGCCCGAAGGCAATCATGAATGGCACCGGCAGGCCGACGAGCCAGCCGAGAACGAGCATATGCTTGCGGCCGTAGACATCGGCAAAATGCCCGGAGACCAGATTGGCGAATGCCTTGATGACGCCGAAGCTGACGATGAACGACAGCACGGCCGTGGTCGAAGCGATCTTGAACTCTTGCGCGCCGATGAGCGGGATCACCGTCCCTTGCAGCCCGACCATGCCGCCGACGAACGCATTGATGAGGACGAGCAGCGAGAACTGTTGCCAGTTCTCGCGCAGCCCGAGCACGACGCGCGTGCCGGATCGAACCCGGGGCTCGGCGCCGATCATGCTCATTCCGCCGCCGCCAACCTGCCGGAATTACCGGAGTTCGTGGCGCGCACTTCTGCGGCCTGCGGCGGAGGCGGCGGTATGTCGGCGAGCATCGCGCGCACGAAATCGTCCTCATCCTCGATACCGAACGCCTTGTTGAAGCGCCTCTCGAAGCCAATCGTCGATGTCGGCTTGCCGCTCAGGCTGCGCCCGCACACCGAACCCGAATAGGCGCCTGGCAGGATTTCCAGATGCTCCGGCAGAGCCTTCAGGCGTTGCACGCTGCGGAACAAGGCGCGCGCACCTTCTTCAGCGCTTGTAGCAAGCTCGGTGCGGCCGAGATCGCCAACCATGAGCGTGTGGCCGGTCAATACGAACCACGGCTCGTCGGCGCGCGTTCGATCGGTGACGAGGAGCGAGATGTGCTCGGGCGTGTGCCCTGGCGTGTGTAGGATCGTAATCAGGACGTTGCCGAGTTCGAGCACCTCGCCGTCGCGCACGCCGCGGAACGCGAAGTTTGCCGCTGCGCCGGCGAACAACACGTATTCGGCACCGGCGGCTTCAGCCAGGGCGCGGCCGGCGGAGACGTGGTCGGCGTGAAGATGCGTGTCGATGACGTAGCGAACCCGCATGCCCGTCGCTTCAGCAGCGCCGAGGTAGGGGGCAAGATCGCCGAGCGGGTCGACCACGGCTGCGGCAGCACGCCCGCCGCAACCGACCAGATATGACGCGGCAACGGGGTCGGAATGGAGGAACTGACGTAAAATCATGGACATGTCTCCGAATTGGGGCTGTGTGGCGGCTCCGACCGCGGCATTAGCCTTGACATCGGTTGAGCATCATTCAATTATTCGCTTGAATGATATAATTCACTCGTGAACTTGATGTCAAGTCAAAGTCCGAAACAGGCCCTGTTCGCTCAATTCGCGGCCGTCGCCAAAACCCTCGGGCACGCTCACCGCCTCGAACTGCTGGAGCAGCTCGCTCAAGGAGAACGGAGCGTTGACGTTCTGGCGCAGCGGACGGGTCTGTCGATCGCCAACGCCTCCCAGCATCTCCAGCACATGCGCCGCGCGGGGCTCGTGACCAACAGGCGCGACGGCAAGTTCGTCTACTACCGGCTGGTCGACGATGCCGTTCTCGACCTGCTGGCTGCGCTGCGCGAGATCGCCGAGCGCAACGTCGCGGAAGTCGGGCGGGTGATCGACAGCTACTTCAACAAACGCGACGGCTTGGAGGCGGTGTCGCGCGCAGAGCTTTTGGCGAGAGCCCGGGCCGGCACGGCTACGATCCTCGACGTGCGCCCGGAAGATGAATTTGCGTTGGGACATCTGCCCGGTGCGCTGAACATTCCGTTGCGCGAGCTTGAAGCGCGCCTTGGCGAGATAGACGCCAGCCAGGAGATCGTCGCCTACTGCCGTGGTCCCTACTGCGTGCTGTCCTACGAAGCGGTCGCCAAGCTTCGCGCGCGCGGTTTCAAGGCGCGGCGACTGGAGGATGGCCTTCCTGAATGGCGTGCAGCCGGACTGCCGATTGTCATCGGCACCGCGTAACCCGCAAGCGAAAAAGCCCAACAAGGAGAAGCAGGCCATGCACAGACTTTTCCTGTTCATCGCGGTCGTTGCAGGGTCGTTGTTCGTGCTGATGTGGGGATATGGAGCTTTCGTCGCGCCTTATTCGGCCGGCGGATGGTGGGGCACGATGGGGCCAAGCATGATGGGCAGTCCCGGGCCGTGGAGCGGATGCGGCCCCGGCATGATGCGCGGATACGGCCCCGGCGCCGGTCCTGGATGGAACACGAGTTGGCGCGATCTCAATCTCTCGACTGATAACGTGAAGACCAACGTGGAGCGCTGGCTCGCGTGGCAAGGCAATCCGCGTCTGAAAGTTGGTGACGTGAAAGAGCGGGACGCCGACACGGTCGTGATCGACATCGTCACCAAGGACAACTCGCTGGTGCAGCGCTTCGTGGTCAACCGCCACAACGGCTATTTCCAGCCTTCGGAGGACTGACAATGATGTGGAACGGACCTTACGGAATGATGGGCGGCTGGGACGGTTGGGGTTGGTTTTGGCCGTTCCATTTCATCATTCCGTTGTTGTTCTTAGCTGTCATAATTGCGGTGGTCGTGCTGGCGGTACGCTACGCGACGAGCTGGAGCGAACACCCGACCACAGGCTACGGCGTGGGGCGTCGTTCGCCCGGCCTCGATGTTCTTGAGGAACGTTACGCGCGGGGCGAAATCAATCGCGACGAATATCTGGAGAAGAAGCGAGACATCACCGGTTAACGGCGGCCTTATTCGGCGGAACACTAACCCGATGGTCGCCGAGATGTCGCACGCTTTCCCGGCCTTGTCGCGATGATTGCGGTCGAATCCGGTCGATCGTCGCCGCATGCCGCGGACATATTATGTCCGAGGTCAACGGCTTGCCGCACCCTGTTACGGGTGAATACCGATCCCCGAAGAGCGTTCGCTCACAGCGGGAGTATCACGAGGACGATTTGGCACAGTAGTGTTTGCGACCGGTGTGATACAGATGCAACATACGGCGAATACGGGACTTCTCCGCGCCTTCCGATGGCCGGCGAACGGTAACAAGGACAGCGAAATGGCAAGTAACGGTGCAATGACGAAGGCTGCCTTCGACGTTGGAATCATCGGGGGTGGCCCGGCCGGCGCGTCGCTCGGGGCCTATCTTGCCAAAGCCGGCCTTCGCTGCATCATCTTCGAAAAGGAAAAGTTCCCGCGCCCGCATGTCGGCGAATCACTGGTTCCATCCTCGACGCGCGTATTTCGCGATCTGGACTTCCTGCCGACCATGGAAAAGTACCGCTTTCCGCACAAGTATGGCGCGGTCTGGACCTCTACCCAGAGCAATCGGACATATGACACGACCGACTGGCAGGACCTCGGCGATGCCGACATCCGCTTCGACGAGCGCGACCAGCCGGGCGTAGCGCAAGCCTACACTTATCACGTCGATCGCGGGCTGTTCGATAAGCTCCTGCTGGAGCATGCCGAGAGCCTCGGCGCTACTGTCCGACAGGGAATTACCGTGAGCGCCGTCGCGTTCGATGAACCGCGACCGGTCATGCACCTCAGCGACGGCAGCGACGTGTGCGTGCGCATGGTGGCGGACGCGTCCGGCCGCGATACCATGCTGGCCAAGCAACTCCGCCTCAAGGTCATGGACAAGGTATTCGACCAGCTCGCCGTGCACACCTGGTTCGAGGGTTACAGTCGGCTGTCCGCGTTCTCGAAGAAGGAGGAACGGTATGGCGACTATATCTACATCCACTTTCTTCCCGTCACCAATACCTGGGTGTGGCAGATCCCCATCACCGAGACCATCACCAGCATCGGCGTGGTTTCGCAGAAGAAGAATTTCGTCAAATCGCTCTCAGAGCTGGAAGACTACTTTTGGAAGAATGTTGCGAGCCGGCCAGAGCTGTACGAGGGCCTGCGGCAGGCCAAGCAGTCGCGTCCGTTCAAGGCCGAGGGCGACTACAGCTATGCCGCCAAACAGATCGCAGGCGACCGCTTCGTCCTGGTTGGTGACGCCAGCCGCTTTGTCGATCCGATCTTCTCCACCGGAGTCAGCATCGCTCTGAACAGTTCGCGCTTTGCCAGCAAAGACATCATCGCAGCCTGCGCGGCCGACGATTTTTGCAAAGAGCGTTTCAGCGCTTACGAGACTACGATCCGCCGCGGCACCAACAATTGGTACAATTTCATCACCGTCTACTACCGCCTCAACGTGCTGTTCACCAAGTTCATCAACGATCCGAAGTATCGCCTCGACGTGCTCAAGCTCTTGCAGGGCGACGTCTATGATGAACAGCCGCCGGAAGTGCTCGACAAGATGCGCGCCATCGTAACCGGAGTTGAAAACAATCCGCGTCACATCTTGCACAACTTGCTCGGTGACCTGACTGCCGATGCTTTCAGGCCCCAGTTTTGACAGCTGCGAGGCGGGTCGACCGAACGGGTCGCCTGGCGTGCCACCTGCGAGTCACCGAAGGAAGCGCCATGGCACATGACGTAATCGTGGTTGGAGGAGGGCCGGCAGGTTCCACCGCTGCCGCATTGCTGGCACGCGCCGGTCATTCGGTCCTGCTTTTGGAGAGGGAATCGTTCCCGCGCGACCATGTCGGCGAATCGCTCTTGCCGTTCTGTTACCGGCTGTTTGACGATCTAGGGGTGCGGCCAGAGATGGATCGCACGTTCGCCCGCAAGCCCGGCGTCCGGTTCATAGACCCGACTGGCGAGACGGCCACGACTTGGTGCTTCAGTCACGTTATCAAGACCGACGCTTACCTCTCCTACCAAGTCAATCGCGCCGACTTCGACACGATGCTGCTGCGAAATGCTCGCGGGGTCGGCGCCGAGGTCCATGAGCAAACGAAGGTAACGGATTTCGATCTCAGCGACCCCGACTCCGTCACCGTGGAGAGCATGGACAGCGCCGGCGCCGACAGGGTGCACACGGCGCGTTTTCTTATCGACGCCAGCGGGCGAGACGCCCTCGTTGCCGCAAAGAACGGCTGGCGCAAGCCGCGCGCGGAACTCGACCGCACCGCCCTGTGGTCGCACTGGGAGGGGGTCACGATGCGCGGCGGCCTGGAGGAGGGCCTCTCGATCATTGTGTATGTCGGCGAGGAGAAAAAGGGCTGGATCTGGGTGTTCCCGCTGTCACCGACGCGCATCACGGCCGGGGTCGTTCTGCAGAATTCCTACATCCGGCAACAGCATCGGAAACTGCAGGAGCAGGGCGTTGCGGACTGGAAGAGTGATCTGGTCATGCAAGAGCTGCAATGTTCACCCTTCGTGCAATCCCTCCTGGGCAGCGGGGCCACCCGGGCGATGCCGATCATGACGAACGGTAATTATTCGTACGAGGTCGAGAACCACTTCGGCGTCAACTACGCGATGATCGGCGATGCCCGCGGCTTCATTGATCCGATCTTCTCGAGCGGCGTGTTCTTGGCGATGAAGAC
>Ga0335085_10001369_pt1 | contig 52910 bp, 38 predicted proteins | sample Lox_Sample_45_FD_206712 | JGI IMG/M metagenome (GOLD analysis project Ga0335085, IMG submission 206712) | Soil microbial communities from Loxahatchee National Wildlife Refuge, Florida, United States - Lox_Sample_4.5 | ecosystem: Environmental > Terrestrial > Soil > Wetlands | place: USA... | reverse complement strand
TCTGGAAGTCGGTCGCGGTGAAGATCGGCGTGGTGCCGCCGACGATGAGCGGATCCTGGGTCGGATCGAGTCCCGCGGGACCGGCGGCGAAGATGTTGGCCGTGTTGGCCGCCTGTACGTAGGAGCAGCGCACCTGGTTCTTGAGGGCCGCATCGGCGCTGCCGCCGCCCGGGATGAGCTGCACGCCCGGCGTGCTGCCGCTCGGGTTGCCGAGCGCGCCGGTGAACTCGCTGCCGGTCGAGCTCGCGCCCTGGTAGGGGCTGCTGCCGGTACTGATGCGAGCCTCCGATTCGAGCTCGGCGATCGCGAGCGGATCGGGCGCGCCGCCGCCCGGCGGCACCGGCGCGAGCGCCACGGCGTCCGAAGGCCGCTGGATGGTGGTGGGCTGGAGCGAGGGCTGGATGGTGTACATCAGCGCGGCCGAGTTGCCGCCCGATGTCGAGGACTGGGTGCCGACCAGATTCACCACCGTGCCCTTGGCGCCGGCCTCGGCGATGCCGTACATCGGATTGATGGTGTTCGACTGCGTGTCGTTCTGCGACATCGCCGGAATCACCGCACCATTGACGCCGGCCTGGGTCGTCGCCGAGGCCTTGGTGAGAATGCCGCGCAGGATGGCGCCGTCGGAATGCCACAGCAGGCCGAGCGCGCTCGACACGAAGGTGCTCGAGGTCGGCACCATGTTGCCGGGCACGCCGAGCTTGCCGTAGCCGGCGGTCGAGAGGAAGTTAGCCTGGCCGCCCTTCACGCCCACCAGCGCCTCGGAGCCGACCAGGTTGGCGCCTCCCGCGAGGTCGAACACGATGAAGGGGAGCGACCCCGAGCCGGAGGGGATGTTGCACTGTCCGCTGCCGAGCAGCGCCTGGATGTCGGCGTCGAGCCCGGCGGCACGCGCCGCCTGCGCCTTCAGCAGTGAGCCGAGCCAGGCCGAGCCGATCACCATGCCCTGGGCGCCCAGCATGCCGGCCGCGAGGAAGTCGCGGCGCGTCACCGGACGCGGGTGGTTCTCGTGCAGCAAAGGAGCACCGGGTGGGGTGGGCCGGGGGGGACGCTTGCGGATCAGCATCTTGAGTTACCTCTCAAATCCTTTTACTGCAGGGTCACGGCGGCGCTGGCCAGCGTCGCGGTACAGGCCGCGACGGTCGCCTGCGACACGGTCGCGGCCGAGTTGATCTGCGGCACGCGCGTCAGGAGCGCATCGACCTCGGCCTGCACGGCGCTCGCCATCTGCGGCGACACGGTGGTGCCGACCGCGCCGTTGGCGAGCGCATTGATCACGATGGCGCGCTGCGCGCTGCCGCTCGCGCCGAAGAAGCCCGCGGCGCCCGCGCTGAGGCTCGAGTCGAGCCCGGTGCCGAAGAAGGCATCGCGCAGGCTCGAGCTCGCCATCATCTCGCCGCAGTAGGCGTTGGCGAGACCGGAGATGGCCGTCTGCTCCGAGGAGACGAACGCCGAGATGTCGGGCACCGCCGGCATCGCCTGCTGCGAGCTCATGAACAGCGTCTGCACCACCTGGTCGGTGGTCGGCACGCCGGTGATGCGCGCGAAGGCGTTGTTGGCACGCTCGAAGGTCGCGATGCCGAAGTCGGGCACCGGCGTGTTGTTCGGCACCGGCGGCAGGGGTACACCCGGCGGGTCGTTGAACGTATGGGTGTTGGTGCCGAGCTGGTCGAACGACAGGAAGAACAGGTCGTTCGAGGCACCGAGCGACACCGGAATCACCGTGCCGAGCGGCGAGAGCTGCTGCCCGGTGGTGGCGTTGTAGCTGGCGCTGCTGATGCTCGTGTTGAGCGTGGCGAACGACTGCCCGGCGGGCGCCAGCACCCCGTTCACCCCGATGCGCAGGCCGGCGAGCGGCAGACTGGCCGGAATGGTCGCATTCGGGTCCAGGCTGATGAAGGTCGGCTGGTAGAACAGGTAGCTGTAGTTGTCGTACTGGCTGGCGGTGAACATGATGTACGACTGGTTCACGCCCGTGAGCGAGCTCACGCCGAACAGCAGGAAGTACTTCTGGCCGACGCCGGCGTTGAAGTTCTGCGTGATCTGCGCCTGGGTGAGCGCGGTGTTGTAGATGGTGACCATCTTGATGACGCCCTGCCACTGGCGCTGCCCGCTGGTCTCGTTGCCGAGCACCAGCGCGAAGCTGCTGTCCCAGTTGGCGAGCGAGCCGCCCTTGGAGGCATCCATATCACCGGTGAAGACGCCGTTCACGTAGATCTTCTGGCCGTTCACCGGATCGTAGGTCAGCACGATGTGCTGCAGCGCCGCCTGGGCCGCGCCGTTGGTCGTCGTGGTGATGAGCGGCGGCATGCCGTTGGTGTCGGTGACGGTCGAGCGGGTGAGGCCCTCGTACTGGTCGGCGGCCTGGCCGAGCGTGACGTTGCGCGTCGTGTTGCTGCCCGAGTAGCTCACTATCCAGGCCTGAGTCTGCGCAACGTTGGCGGGCGCCGCCCACGCCTCGATCGAGTACTCGCCCGATTCCTGGATCATGTTGATGAGCTTGGCGCTCGCGCTGGTCGAGGCCTGCGCGGAGCTGCCGGCGGCGAAGGCGAGGCCCCAGCCGCCCACCCAGGTGACGTTACCCGAGAGCGTCAGGTCCGCCTCGGGCGTGACGCCGCTCGTGTCGTAGGCGGTGCTGCCCTGGCCGGTCTCGAACATGTACTTGGCGATCATCGAGCCGTCGAAGCGGCTGCCGCCCGAAGCGATCGTGCCCTGGGTCAGGCTGACCGCGTTCGATACCACCAGCGTCGGGTCGATCGGCGTCACGGGGATGCCGTTGGCGAAGGCGGTGATCTGCGCCAGCATCGCCGCCGCGCTCCCCGGGCAGTCCGGTGCGCCGTTGGAACTGGCGGTCGGCCAGCAGTGATGCAGGTCGTCGCCGAGGCGCTGGTAGAAGCGCGACAGGTTCGGCTGGGCGAGATCGATCTTGGGCTGCGCCGCGATGTAGGCGGCGTCGATGTTGCTCGGATCGGCGAAGTACGGCTGCTGCGGGCTGGCCGAGGCCGGATTGTGGCAGCCGGAGCAGAACTTGGTGAGCAGCGGGTAGACCGTGCTCTGGTAGCTCGGATTGCCGACGGTCGGATCCGCGGGGAACTGCTTGCCGCCGCCGGCCGCCTGCACCGGCGGAACCTGCAGCACCACCGAAGTGGTGGACGAGCCGCCCGCGCCGAGCCAGTTCTGGATCCACTGCAGCATCGTGGCGGCGCAGGCCGACGGATCGGCCACCCAGCAGTTGTGGCCACCGCCGACCTTCAGCACCAGCGTCGACTGGCTGGGGTTGGTGAGATTCACCAGCGGCAGCGCCGCCTGGTACGCCTGATTCACGTCATCGGAGCGCGCGAACATCGGCGACTGCCCGCCCTGGTGGTGACAGCCACCGCAGCGGTTCGAGGGAATGATGTTCTGCCACAGGTTGACCTGGAACGCCTGGATGTCGGCGTTCTGGGCAGGCGGCCCGGCATACGCCTGCGTGGTCGACGTGGGCGCGGGCGGGTTCACCGTGGTGGGTGCACCCCCCGAGGAGCTGCAGGCGGCGAGCACCGCGAGCAGGGCGGCCGCCGCGGCGGCCTGCAGCGCGCGGCGCATGAGATTCTTGTCCATGGCGTTACTCAGATCGGCGTACATGTTGGGCGCTCCCTCAAGACCCCGGACAGGCGGCAGCGACCTGCTGGAACACCTGTTTGAGCTTGTAGCCGCCGGAGGTGAAGCTCGACGTGATCGAGGAGACCGTCGCCAGGTCGGTGCTGCTCACCGGCGCGCGGAAGCACACCGCCTGGAAGACCTTGCTGACCTGACACTGGGCGAACGTGGCGCTCCCGGCCAGCTCCGCACCGAGCGACTTGGCGCCGTTGCCGCTGCCGGGCCCCGCCCCCCAGCCGAGTACGGTGTTCGGGCCCGTGCGCCAGCGGTTCGACCAGCTGTCGTCCGGGGTCACGAAACCGAAGGGGAAGTTGAAGGCATTGATGAAGTACTTCGCCTGCACCTGGCCCGGCGTGTAGACCATCTGGCCGGCGGTGGCGTCGAAGTCGTAGTAGGCGAAGGCCTGCGCCATCGGATCCATGCCGCTGTGACAGCCGACGCAGTTGTTGAGGAACAGGCGGCTGTCGCCGCCGGGCGAGCGCGCCACGTCCTGGCGGATGCGGTCCGTGGGGCGCGTGGTGTCCATCAGCGTCGGCATGTCGTTGCAGAAGTGATAGATCATCGTGAAGCGGAACATCGCGCGGTTGGTGCCGGCGACGAAGAAGGCCGAGGCCGCGCCGCGCGTGGTGATGAGTCCGGCAGTGGCAGCGGTCGGCGTGCCGTATACGCCCGACTGGGTGCCGGCCACGAGCGTCGACATCAGATTGACGCCGTTCTGCTCCGCGGTGGCGTAGTGGTTGTTGTTGGCGGGTGACGGCGCCGGCAGTCCCGAGGCATTGCTGGTGTACAGCAGGTCGGCCGACAGCGCGGTATTGAAGGCGACGTCGTCGCGCACCATGCCGATCACGGTCGCCACGTAGTCATTGAGCGGAGAAAACACCGTGGCGCTGCGGTTGGTCCACGGCATCGCGAAGTTCTTCAGGGTCACGTTGTAGAAGCTCGGCGCGCTGGTGGCGACCGCGGCCGCCTGTACCAGGGCGGCGCTGCCGGGAGCGGCCCCTGCGGCGCCCGGGGCGCACGCACCGCCGCAGATCGCGTTGGTCATCTGCGTGAGCTCGGCCGCCGAGGGCGGGATGCCGGCGATGCGCTCGTAGATGCGCTTGGCCTGCTCGTTGGGGCCCGCGAAGGCGGGCGCGAAGGGCTGCGCGAGCAGCAACAGCGCGCACGCCGTGAGCGTGGCGCGTGGCGCGCGGCGTGGACCTGTGCCGTTAGTCATGAGGTTCATGGCGCTCGTCGTCTCCCTGCAAATATCCAGAAGCGCAAGCCGACTATACGGGCTTCGCTCCCCCACCCCGAATGTCTCAACTGCCTGACGTCGCTGGTCGCCGACAGTTGTCGGTCTGATCGCCTCGCGCCGATGATTGCGGGGCAAACTGCGAGCCAGATCACGGCGGGCACGGCCACGAATGACTACCAGTAGAGCTTGGTTGGCGGTGCTGCGCTCGAGCTCAGCAGAACATGCGGCGCGAGCCGCTACCGTGACGCAATGCCGCCATGCGAAAGTAATCGGCGGCACGGTGGATTAGGTTAATTTCGCAACGCGCGAGCGCGCAGGGAAACAGGTGGTGCAAGGTGCGACGGAGTTCACGGCTCGTTGGGTGTGATCGGACGCAGCGCGGCGCGCTGCTGTGCGCGCTGGCGCTCGCGGCTGCCCTGTCGGCGTGCGCCGGCAACGGCTCCGGCGGCAGCGGCAGCGTCAACATCGCCAACGGCCAGGCGGGCGACCCCGCCACGGTCGATTACCCCATCTTCTATGTGAAGCGTCCCGTGCCGCTGAAGAACGGCGTGCTGGTCCAGGACGATATCCGCATCCTGCGCGATCTGGTGCCGGGCACCGATCTCTATATGCGCGCCACCGCTTCGCCGTCCGCCGCCGAGACCAACATCACCGCGCGCATCACCGCCGGTGCCAAGTACGACATCAAGGACGTGGACGTGTCCCCCGATGGCACGCGGGTGGTATTCGCCATGCGCGGCCCGCTCGCCAAGAACCAGCAGGCCAAGAACCCGCCGTCGTGGCGCATCTGGCAGTATGTGATCGCCACCGACACCCTGGCGCCGGTGATCGACCCCTCGATCGATCCCGACCCGCTGACCGTCAACGACGTGTCGCCGCACTATCTGCGCGACGGGCGCATCGTGTTCTCGACGTCGCGCCAGGACACCTCCCAGGGTGTGCTGCTCGATGAGCACAAGCCCGCCTTCATCGCCCTCGACGACCAGTCCGCCGCCAACCAGGGCGGCAACGAGCCGGGCTTCGTGCTCGAGGTGATGAATCCCGACGGCACCCAGGTCCATCAGATCACCTTCAACCAGAGCCACGACCAGCAGGCGACCGTGCTGCAGAGCGGGCGGGTGCTGTACAGCCGCTGGGACGCCGCCTCCGGCCATGACGCCATGTCGCTCTACTCCGCCTGGCCCGACGGCACGGACGTCGAGCTGTACTACGGCGCCAACAGCCACATGACCGGTACCGTGACGCCGGGCACGACCACGCCCACGGTGGTCGAGTTCACGCAACCGCACGAGATGCAGAGCGGTTCCATCATGTCGCTCATCCGCCAGTACACCGACGTCGACGACGGCGGCAACCTGGCGCTCATCGACGGCGTGCACTACGTCGAGAACGGCCAGACGCTCACCGGGCCGCCGTACAACCTGAGCGCCGCAAGTTACCCCGGCCCGGCGCAGACCCAGGCCACGACGCTCAACAACATCTACACCATTCCCGGGCCCTCGCCGGGCGGACGCTTCAACTCGGCCTACCCGCTCTGGGACGGCAGCAACCGCATCCTGGTGAGCTGGTCGCAGTGCCGGCTGCTCGATAGCACGCAGACCCCGCCGGCGATCATCCCGTGCACGAGCTCCGCGCTCGCGAACCCCACCGCCCAGAGCGCCCCGCCGCTCTACAGCCTGTGGATGCTCGACCCGGTCCACGGCACACAGATGCCGATCGTGGCCGGCATCGAGGGGGTCATGATCACGGACGTGGTGGCGACGCAGCCGAAGCCCCTGCCGAGCGGGCATACCGATTTCCTGCCGAGCGGCCAGGATGCGGATTTCGCCAGTGCCGGTGTCGGCGTCATCGACATCCGCAGCGTCTACGACATCGACGGCATGGCCGCGGTGAACATTGCGACGGTCGCCGATCCGGTCAAGACGCCCCCCGCCCAGCGCCCGGCGCGCTTCATCCGCCTGGAGAAGGCGGTCTCGATCCCCGACAAGACGGTCATCACCCTCACCAACGCCGACTTCGGTGTCACCGGCTCCATGCTCGAGATCATGGGCTACGCGCCCATCGAGCCGGACGGCTCCGTGCGCATCGAGGTGCCGGCCAACGTCGCCTTCCGCCTGAGCGTTCTCGATGCCAACGCGCGCGCCATCAGCGCGCCCCAGGGCGTGTGGCTGCAGGTGCTCCCCGGGGAGACGCTCTCCTGCAACGGCTGCCATCAGCCGCAGGGCGGCGCCCAGAATCCGCTGTCGCACGGCCGCCAGGGCGCATTCGCCACCGCCTGGATCGGCGGCACCGCCGGCACGCCCTTCCCGAACACCATCGCTTCAGGCGGCGGCGCCTTCATTCCGCAGAAGCCGGGCGACACCATGGCCGAGGCGCGCGCCGAGGCCAGCTGCGCGACCGACGCGCCGCCGTGCCTGCAGATGGCGCCGAGCGTCAACGTGCTCTACACCGACGTGTGGACCGATCCCGCCAAGGCGACGCCGGGCACGCCCATCACTTACAGCTATACGGATGCGACCAATCCGATCCCGGCGATTCCGACCACCGCGCTGTGCGCGACCGCCTGGGCGCCCGCCTGCCGCATCGTCATCAACTATCCGCAGCACGTCCAGCCGATCTGGGACGCACCGCGCATGGGCACGTTGAACGGCGTCCCGGCGAGCGTCACCTGCTCGCAGGCCGGCTGCCACAATCCGATGGACGCGGCCGGTGTCGCGCAGACGCCGGCGGGAAATCTCGATCTGACCAATAGCGTCGATGCCAACGCCAACGAGTTCACCTCCTACGTACAGCTGCTTACCCCCCACACTACGGTTATCATGGGCCAGCCGGGACCCACGGTGGGTCCGTTCATGAATGCGGGTAGCGCCAATGGCGGGGCCTCGAGCGCGTTCTTCAACTGCTTCGCAACAGGTTCCGGATGCACCAACCCCTCGCACACGGGTTGGCTGAACATCGCGGAGCTGCGCCTGCTGTCGGAGTGGCTGGATATTGGCGCGCAGTACCACAACGACCCATTCGCCAAACCGGCGCCCATGTGAGCAAGGGAAGATCCTGATCCGCCGTCCGCAACGGCCGGCGCGTGCGGCCTTGATCGTCGTGGCCGCGCTGCTCGCCGGGCTGTTGCTGCCGGCGGTGAGCGCCGCGCGCGAGTACCTGCAGTTGTTCGTGACCGAGCCGTATCTCGAGCTGCACACCGGTCCCGGCCGCGGCTACCCGGTGTTCCACGCGGTGCCGCGCGACGAGAGCGTCGATGTGCTGTTCCGCCGCACCGACTGGTTCAAGGTGCGCACCGCGCACGGCGTCGAGGGCTGGGCATCCCAGGCCGACATGCTGAAGACGGTGCTCGCGGACGGCTCGCCCTTCAAGTTCGACATCGGCGACCTGGCGGGCTTCAGCTCGCACCGTTACGAGATGGGGGTGTTCGCCGGGGAATACGGCGGCGCCAACCTGATCTCGGCCTACTGGTCGGTGTCGCTCAATCCGCAGATGGCGGTGGAAGCGGCCGCCGGCCAGTTTCTCGGACGTTTCTCCAACGGCGAGACCGTCGACCTGGGTCTGGCGCACGTGCTGGTGGCGGACTCGCGCTGGTCGCCGTTCCTGATGCTGGGCGTCGGCCTCGCCCACATCGAGCCGAAGGGCACGCTGGTGACGCCCGAGAACCGCACCGAGCAGACCGCCTACGTCGGCGGCGGCATCCGTTACTACATGACGCGGCGCTTCTTCATGCGCGCCGAGTACAAGGCTCACTACATCTTCACCAAGCGCAACGAGAACGAGGAAGAGGACGAATGGAAACTGGGATTCGGGTTCTTCTACTGACGGCGGCGCTCGCCCTGCTTCCCGGCTGCGCCACGGTGCGCGGCTGGTTTCACGGCAAGCACGGCGCCAGCAGCCCCGAGGCCCAGGCCGCCGACAACGCCGCCGGCGGCGCCGGCGACGAGGGCACGCCGCCGCCGCGGGTCATCGAGCCGCAGGTCGAGCGCCGCACGATCAAGGTGCCGCACATCGCCAGCAAGAACGTCGAGCTGGGACTGTTCTACGGTGCGCTGTCAATCGAGGACTTCGGCACCAACGCCGATTACGGCGTGACCTTCGCCTACCACGTCACCGAGGACTTCTTCTTCCAGGCGGAGGCGGGCCGCTCGCACGCCGGCAAGACCAGCTTCGAGACCCTGGGCGGCAATATTCAGCTGCTTACCGAAGCTGAGAGGCGCTTCACGTATTACGACCTCTCTCTCGGCTACAACTTCCTGCCGGGCGAGGCCTTTCTCGGTCGCGGCGTCGCCATGACGAGCGCTTTCTATCTCCTCGGCGGCTTCGGTGCCACCGACTTCGCCGGGGATACGAGGTTCACGGTGAACTTCGGCGGCGGCTACCGAGTCGTACCGGCGGACTGGCTGGCACTGCACGTCACCGTGCAGGATCACGTGTTCCAGTCGAGCCTGCTCGGCGTCACCAAGCTCACCAACAACCTCGAAGCGCGCATGGGTGCGACCGTGTTCTTCTAGCTATCGAGGGACGAACCATGAGGACTCGAATCGCCGCCATGATTGCCGCCGCCGCGCTGGCGCTGCCCGCGCTCGCGGCCAATCCCACCGGCTCGCCGGCACCACAGTTCACGCTCGGGTCGCGCGCCGGGCAGAGCGTCAGCCTCGCCCAGTACAAGGGTCAGGTGGTGATGCTCAACTTCTGGGCCAGTTGGTGCGGGCCGTGCCGCCAGGAAATGCCGTTGCTGGAAAGCATCTACAAGAAGTACAACCGGCTCGGCTTCACCATGATCGGGGTGAACGTGGAGCCGGACTCGAACGCGGCCAACGAATGGCTGAAAGCGACCCCGGTCAGCTTCCCGATTCTCTATGATAAGGACAGCAAGGTCAGCAAGATGTACGACGTGGCCGGCATGCCGAGCACCGTGATCATCGACCGCGCGGGCAAGGTGCGCGTGCTGCACCGGGGCTACAAGCCGGGCGATGAGAACGAGTATCTCGACAGCATCCGGACGCTGGTGCGGGAGTAGCGCAATGCGAGCGGCTGCGGAACGACACGAATTGCGGCGCGGGTCGGCGGGCGTGACGAGCCGCTGGCCCGCGGCGCGGCTCGCCGCGCTGGCGCTGCTCGCGGCCGTGACTCTGGCCGGCTGCGCCTCGGCCGAGCCGTGGGTGAAGCCCTACGAGCGCGAGCACCTGGCCGATCCGCTCATGGCGCTGAACCGCGGCGCGATCGCGGCCAGCTACCGCGACCACACCTTCGAGACGCGCGAGGGCTCGCACGGAGCCACCGGCGCGGTCGGCGGCGGCTGCGGATGCAATTGAGGTCGGCGGCGGGGAAGTGTGGCTGAGCCAGGCGCCGGCGCCGGGGGAGCGCGCGTGAGCGTGCCGCAGGCTGCGCGCGCGCTGCTCGCGCTCGCCCTCATCACCGCTCCGGCGCTCGGCGGCGTGCTGCCCGAGGACGAGGCGGACGCGATGTACCACTCCTACTCGGGCGGCGACATCACGGTAAAGGGGCCCTCGGTCCTCATCCGCAAGAAGGTCGGCGACAGCCTTTCGCTCACCTACAACTACTACGAGGACATGATCTCGAGCGCCTCGATCGACGTGAAGCTCTCGGCGAGTCCCTACCACGAGATCCGCAAGCAGAACAGCTTCGGCGCCGACTACCTGCATGGCAAGACCACCTACAGCGTGGGCTACATCTACAGCAAGGAGCCCGACTACATCGCCAGCACGACCTACTACTCGCTCAGCCAGGACATGTTCGGCGACCTCACCACGATCACGCTCGGCTACAAGCGCGCCTGGGACCAGATCTACCGCGACATCAAAGAGAACGGCGTCATCATCAACGATCCGACCTTCCATCAGCGCGCCGATCACTGGGGCTATACCTTCGGGCTCACGCAGATCCTGACGCGCAACCTGCTCGCCAACTTCAACTACGAGATCCTCACCGACCAGGGATTTCTCGCCAATCCATACCGCGAGATACGTTACGCATCGGCCGGAGGCGTCGGCTTCACGCTCGCCCCGCAGATCTATCCCGAGACCCGCACCAGCAACGCCGCCTCGGTGCTGCTGAAGTACTACCTGCCGTGGCACGCCGCGCTCACCGGCTCCTACCGCTTCTACCACGACACCTGGGACATCACCGGGCACACGGCCGAAGCCGACTACACCTGGCCGATGTGGAAAGGATGGGTGTTCGATGCCAGCCTGCGCTACTACACGCAGACCCACGCCAGCTTCTACAGCGACCTGTTTCCGTACGCCAACTATGCGAACTTCATGGCGCGCGACCGCGAGCTCGCCAGCTTTTCCAGCTGGACGCCGGGGATCGGTGCCACCTACGAATTCGCCTCTTCGCCGGTGCGCTGGATCCACCGCAGCACCGCCAGCATCCGCTACGACCGCCTGATGATCGACTACCGCGACTTCCGCAACGCGCTGCTCGCGGCCGAGTACGGCGCCGGCAACGAGCCGCTCTATAAGCTCAACGCCAACGTGTTCGAGGCATGGCTCTCGATCTGGTATTGAGCTGAACCGGCGCTGAATGTGCCGCGGGTATTTTTCCCTCGCGCCACGCTCCGCGCGCGGCTCGTCTTAGGCTAAGCTCCACTCCTTAAGGATCAATGCTTCAGCGCCACCGGCTGTCGGCGAATGCCGACGCTCGGGCGGCGCGAGCGGAGGGGAAGTTACTCATGCGCACTACACATCTGGTCACCCTGCTGGCGGGCCTGGCACTGGTTGCAGCCGCCACCGTCACCCACGCGCAGGCGCGCGAGGAGGGCCGGCTGCTGCTCGCGAGCCAGGTTCTGGAGGAGATGCACGGCGGCGCGCGCGATCAGGCGATCCCGGATCGGCTGCTCCAGCGTGCCTACGGCATCGCCGTGATTCCGGACATGACCAAGATCGCCTGGTTCGTCGGCGGGCGACGTGGCCACGGCGCGCTGGTCGTGCGCGACAAGGACGGGCGCTTCTCGAGCCCGATCTTCGTCACCATGACCGGCGGCAGCTTCGGCTTCCAGTGGGGCGTGGAGTCGACCGACATCGTGCTCGTCTTCACGACGCCCAAGGGCATCCAGGGAATCAACGGCGGCAAGGTCACCCTGGGCGGCGACCTGTCGGCTGCGGCCGGCCCGGTCGGACGCGACGCCCTCGCCGCCACCGATGCCAGCTTCAAGGCGGAGGTGTACTCCTATTCGCGCAGCCGCGGTGCGTTCGTGGGACTCGCGCTCGACGGCACGGTCATAGCGATCGACGACGACGCCGACGCCGCCTTCTACAGGAAACCCGGCGTACTGGCCGGCGACATCATGTCGGGGAGCGTACGGAGCGACGACGACTCGGCGCGGCGCTTCCTCGCCGCGGTGACCACCAGCACCGAGGGCCAGCGGCAGGCCTCGGCCGCGCCGGCGCCGCGGCCGGCGCCGCCGCCTGCAGCACCGACGCCCCCGCCCGCCGCGCCCGCGGGCGCGCAATCCTTCCCGCTGGCGGATCCGAAGCCGGGAAGCGAACCGAAGTAGCACCTCAGCGCTGCGCAGCTGGCGGGTTGACGCCTGCGATCGCCGGCTCGGCCACCGGGCCGAGTCGGCGGCGGAACTCGCGCTGCAGAAGCACGAGACTCGTGAGCGCCTGCAGCGTCACGCTCCCCACCGACAGATACCACACCTCGTTGAGCGAGAAGTGCGGCAGCCGCGACAGGATCACCGCCGGCAGCACGAAGGTGAGGAGCCGTGACCCCGAGCTCGCGAGCGACGGCCAGGTATTGCCGAGCGCCTGGAACAGCCCCGAGCAGGTGAAGACCAGGCCGGTGGCGACGAAATTCCAGGAGATGACGCGCAGGTAGGTCGCGCCGACGTCGACAACTTCCGGCTGGCGGCTGAAGAACTCGATGAACACCTGCGGCCGCACCTGACAGATGAGTGTCAGCACCAGCATCAGCGCCGCGGAGAGCAGCGCCGCCGAGCGGAAAGTCTCGCGTACCCGGCCGAACTGGCGCGCGCCGAAATTCTGTCCGGCCACCGCCGGGGCCGCGAAGGCCAGCGCCATCACCGGCAGGAACAGGGCCTGCATCACCCGTCCGCCGATACCGAAGCCGGCCTGCGCCGCGGGGCCGAAGGCGCTGATGACCCAATAGATGACGCCGATGATCACGAACATCATGAAGAATTCGCCGCCCGCCGGCAGGCCGACGTTGAGGATGCGGCGCACGACCGGCGCGCGCGGCGCGAGCGCTGCCGGCTCGAGCCTGACGTAGTGCTCGAGGCGCGCGAAGTAGATCCACAGGAACACAACGCCCGCGGCGACCGAGATGCTGCTGGCGAGCCCCGCGCCGGCGGCGCCGAGCGGGTGATGCGTGCCCCAGCCGGCGATCAGCACCGGCGCCAGCACCGTGTTGAGCAGCACCGTGAGCACCTGTACCACCATGGTCGGCTGCACGATGCCGGTGCCGCGCAACGCCGAGCCGAGCGCCACCAGTGCGAACTGCAGCGCGAGCCCCGGCGTGTAGTAGTAGAGGAATGAGGTGCCCGCGGCGGCGGTGGCTGCATCGGCCGCCATCGAGCGCACGTAGACGCCGCCCCACAGCCAGCCGGCGAGCAGCGTCGCGACGCCGCAAATCGCGGAGAGCGTCACGGACTGGTTGAAGATGAGGTTGGCTTCCGCCTGGTCCTTGCGGCCGACGGCGTGCGAGACCAGGGCGACCGTGCCGACCCCCAGCATCTGGGTCAGCGCCATGATGACGAACATGGCGGTGCCGGCGGTACTGACGCCGGCGATCGCGGCATCGCCGAGGTGCGCCACGAAGTACATGTCGACGACCAGGTACAGGGTCTGAAACAGCATGCCGATCGCGATCGGCACCGCCATCGCAATCAGCTGCCCGGTGATCGGGCCCTGGGTCAGGTCTTTCATGCCGCTCCCCGCGCCTTCCAGGGGCGCCACATTAGATGAGGACGGGCGCGCTCGCCACGTGAGCGCCGGGGCCGCCACCGCGCGCCGCCGGCAGCTCGCCGCCCGCGGCGGCTTTCCCACCGGCGGCACCGGACCCTCCCATTCCGGGAGATTGGCCGCCGCCGGCAGCGGGTGGAGAATGATGCGCGGTAGCGCCTCGGAGCCTGAAGACCCTGTGAACGACTCTGCTCTGCGCCTCGCCGGCCTGCAGTCCGCCGGCCGCACCGCCGTCGGCATCCTGGCGGCGATCAGCTTCTGCCACCTGCTGAACGACATGATGCAGTCGCTCCTGCCGGCGCTCTACCCCATGCTGAAGAGCCGCTATCAGATGAGCTTCGGGCAGATCGGGCTCCTGACCTTCACCTTCCAGTTCACGGCATCGCTGCTGCAGCCCGTGGTCGGGGCGCTGGCCGATCGCACTCCCCGCCCCTACTCGCTCGCTGCCGGCATGGCCTTCACTCTCGCGGGCCTGCTGCTGCTCGCCTTCGCCGGCAACTACCCGTTGCTGCTCGCGGCGGCGGCGCTGATCGGTACCGGCTCGTCGGTGTTCCACCCCGAGTCCTCGCGCGTGGCGCGGATGGCCTCGGGCGGCAGGCACGGGCTCGCGCAATCGGTGTTCCAGGTCGGCGGCAATCTCGGCTCAGCCTGCGGGCCGCTGCTCGCGGCCTTCATCGTGCTGCCCTACGGGCAAGCGAGCATCGCCTGGTTCTCGCTCGTGGCGCTGCTCGGCATGTTCGTGCTGTTCAACGTCGGGCACTGGTACAAAACGCACGGACTGACGCGTCTCGGGCACGCCGCGCGCACGCGCGCCATCGAGGCCACCCCGCGCCGCGTGGCGGGCGCGATCGCGGTGCTGCTGGCACTCATCTTCTCCAAGTACTTCTATCTCGCCAGCATCACCAGCTACTACACGTTCTATCTCATCGGTCATTTTCAGCAGTCGGTGCGCAGTGCGCAGCTGCACCTGTTCGTGTTCCTGGCGGCGGCCGCGGTCGGCGGCTTCATCGGCGGCCCGCTCGGCGATCGCATCGGCAGCAAGCGGATCATCTGGATCTCGATCCTCGGCGTACTGCCATTCACGCTGCTGCTGCCGCATGCGAATCTCTTCTGGACCAGCGTGCTGACGGTCCCCATCGGCCTGATCATCGCCTCGGCATTCCCGGCGATCGTGGTCTACGCCCAGGACCTGCTGCCCGGGCGTACCGGCGCCGTCGCGGGCCTCTTCTTCGGGCTGGCGTTCGGCATGGGCAGCGTCGGCGCCGCGGTGCTCGGCAAGCTCGCCGATCACTTCGGAATCGACGCCGTGTACCAGATCTGCGCCTTCCTGCCGCTCATAGGACTGCTGGCCGGATTCCTGCCGGAGGTCCGGCACCGCGGCCCGCCGGCGCCCGAGATGGCGGCCGCCGAGGAAGCCGCGCGCTCGGCATGAAGCTGATAACCGCTGACTTGCTCGATCAGCTGGCGGCGGCGGCCGCGGCCAGTCCGCGCGGGCGAGCCCACTACAACCTGCATGGCTCGCCGGCGGACCTGGTGCAGCGCTATCTGGTCGTCGCCACCCGCGGCTCGTACTTCCGGCCGCACCGGCACACGACACGCGCGGAGCTGGCGCTCGTGGTACGCGGCCGGCTCGATCTGATCGTCTTCGACGCCACGGGCACCGTCACGGCGCGCTACCCGCTCGGCGAGCGCGCGTCCAACATCGCTTACGAGCAGAGCCCCGGAAGCTGGCACACCGTGGTCGTCGAGTGCGACGGCACTGCCTTCCTCGAGGTGAAGGAGGGTCCGTACGACCCCGCTAGCGCTTCGCAGTTCGCGTCCTGGGCGCCCGCGGAGGGCGACCCCGCCGTGGCGCGCTTCCTCGAGTGGCTGCGCGGCGCGGCCCCAGGGGACAGCGTGCCGGCTTAGCGGGTCGGCGGCGCCGCGCAGCGCCGCTCAGGCGCGCGAGCGCTCGAGGAAGCCGGCGAGATCGGCGCCGCTCATGATCGTCTCGAGGTAGCCGAAGGTCCCGGACTCCCTCACCTCGCGCGCGGCGGCGTAGAGCCCGCTCATGGCAGCGCGATACAGCGAGGTCGAGAGGCTGATGCGCCTCACCCCGGCGGCGGCGAGCTCCGCGACGCTGAAGGAGCGGCCACGGATGCCGACCATGAAGTTGACGGGCTTGCGCACCGCCTGGCAGACGCTGCGCACCGCGGCGAGGTCCGGCAACCCGGGCGCAAACAGCACGTCGGCCCCGGCGCGCTCGAAGGCCTCGAGGCGCCGCAGCGTATCGTCGAGGTCGGGGCGGCCGTGCAGATGGTTCTCGGCGCGTGCCGTGAGCGTGAACGGGAATGGAAGCTGGCGCGCCGCTTCGACCGCGGCCGCGACGCGCTCGACCGCGAGACTGAGGTCGTAGATCGGTGCGCGAGCATCGCCGCTCGCATCCTCGATCGACCCGCCCACGAGCCCGGCGGCCGCCGCCCGCCGGATGGTCTCGGCGACCGCTTCCGGAGCGGCGCCGAATCCCTGTTCGAGATCGGCCGACACCGGGAGCTCCGAGGCCGCGACGATCGCGCGCGCGTGCGCGAGCGCCTCGTCGCGCGTGATCCGCCCGTCGAGCTTGCCGAGCGTCGCCGCGCACGCCGAGCTCGAGGTGGCGAGCGCCTCGAACTTCAGGCCCGCCATCACGCACGCCGAGGCGCCATCCCACACGTTGGGAATGACGAAGGCGCCGGGGCGCTCGTGCAAGGCGCGAAAGCGCGCGGCCTTCTCGGATTGAGTTGCGCTCACGGCTGTCCTCCCTCGGGCAATGCGACGGCGCTAGTTCGGTCTGCCGCCGTATCCAAAGGGATCATAGCGGTCGGCGATGAGGATTACCCAGGCGGACGCGGCCGTGCTCGGCAGCGGGTTTGCGTACCAGCCGAATGGAATGAGATAGCGCCGGCTCGAATAGAGATACGGCTCGCTCCTGACCGGCGTCGCCGGCTCCGCGATCAGAGCGGCGTAATCGGCGGGCTTTCCCGGGAAGCCGGTCTCGAGGTAGCGGCCGTAACGCAGACTCTGGATGCCGGCGATCATGCGTGACTCGTCCTCCGCGAGGCTCGCCACGAACAGCCGTGCCTGCGCCGCTTCCGCGGCGGTCGCGGGGATCGCGCGATAGTGCTGGATCATGTTCCGGACCATGACGATGGCTCCAGCGGTCCACTCGGCCGAGAGCACCCCGGCACGAAACTCGCCGTCCTGCGTCCGGCCGTTCCCGTCGGCGTCCGAGTAGCCGACGCCCCAGAGGGTGTGGCCCTCCCCGTAGGCGCCCCAGTCCTTGAGGCGCTCCCACATCCGGTACGCCGCACCGAAGCCGAACCATGCATCGATCTGCGCCGTTCCGAGCGCCGCCACGCCCCAGGTGTTGACATCGACCGCACGTGGCTCAGGTCTGGGCCGCCACCCGGTCGCGGAGTCCGGCTCGTCGGCAAACCCGCCCGTGACGAACTCCCCATTACTCCACGCCCGAGTGCGCAGAAATTCGCGCAGACCCCGCGTGTGGCGCGCATGCGGCAGCGGCCCGCCAGAGACCATCGCCTCGATCAGCTGCGACGCCCGTGCGATCTGCATCCTGGCCTCCGGCCCGAGCCGGGCGTCGCCGCCGAGCTCAGCGGCCAGCGTCGACTTCAGAATCCGAAGACCCGCGAGCAGCGACAGGTTGTTCTCGATCGAGACGAAGTGGGTGCTCGCCGCTCCCCCGCTGTCGTTGCGCAGGGTGCCAGCCGGGGCGTAGTAGACCGCCCCGCCAGCCGATTGCATGGCGGCAAAGGCGTGCAGCACCGCGATGGCGTTCTGCACCGCGGGCTCCGCGAACGGTATGCACCGGGCACCGTCATCCACCACGTAGTGAACGTAGGCGGCTTGCAGCGGCCCGACCAGAAAGGCCCAGGCGTTGTCTCCCGTGATGGGCTTCCAGTCGCTCCAGGAGACGTGGCCGAATCTGTACAGAGGGTTGTTCTCGGGAAGCTTGCCCACGGTGATGAAGCGTGCGAACTCGGAGTCTTTCAGCGGATCGGGTGCGAGCCACTCCGGCGCGGTCATCCGAAATGCATAAGCGGAGCGCGGATCGGTGATCGCGGTACCGTTGTAGAGATAGAGAGAGCCGCTGGTCGTCGCACGGCCGCCGGTCGGCACATCGCGCAGGGGACGCGTCTGGCTCAGCACCTGATTCTGGTCGGAAGCCAGCCGGTAACTCTCCAGATCGAGGAGGCTCCTGAAGTGGTTCCTGACCGCGCCGAGCACCACGGCGATCTGCCAGGTGGCGGCGTCGTAGATGTTGGTGCCGTTGTGAACGTTGACTCGCTCGGTCTGCAGAGCCGCGCCCTCACCGCGCGCCTTGACCGCGTAGTCGCCGGGGTCGTAGTCGTCGAACACCGCGCAAGCGGAAAGCCCGCAGACGTACTCGCCCCAGTAGCGCGCGGAGTCGTAGAAGCTGTACGGCAGCGCGAGGCCCTTGAGCGCGCCGTCGGTGACTCGATACAAGGCGCCGCCATGCGTGTCGCGGTAGCTGACCAGGTATTGGTAGGTGCCGGCCAGGTCTTCGACCTCATCGCCAGCCGCCGCCGCGCCGCAAGGGAGCGTGCCGGCGAGCAGTGCCCCCGCCGTCAGCAGGCGACCTGCGTACCTGAGGAGCATGCTGCGGCCCGTGTGGAACATCCCTCGGGCAGTTTGCCCGGGCCGCCGGCTCAGTGCACCGCCAGCTCCACTTTCACGGTGTCGCCCGAGTCGGGCTTCGGCGCGGCGTTGACGATGAAGACGCGCGCCGGATCGATCTTGCCGCCGGCAAGGAGCGCATTCTGAATTCCCTGCGCACGTGCACGCCCGAGCGCCTCGAGGTCGGAATCGGGAACCTGGATATGGTCGACGAGCGCTGCCTCGAGAGCGGCGATCGCGGCATCGAGATCCGCCGGCTCCTTCTTCTTCGCGGCCTGGACGGCCGCGGCCGAGGGTGGGAGCGGTGCGTCCTTGCCGAGCTGCGCCTGGTATTCGTCGAGCAGCAGCTGCCAGTGCCTGTCGGGGTCTGCCAGGGCGAGCTCCACGGCCTCATCCGGGTGCTTTCGCCCCTGGCGGCTAGCCTGCGCCCGCGCCGCCAGCGCCGCGCGCAGCCGGTCACGCGCCAGCTGCGGCCGGTCGATCCCGGCCGAGGCGACGATCGGTACGTCGAGCTTCAGCTGCGGGCGCTCCGTCATCGCCTGGGTAAGCGAGGCGAGCTGACTGTGCGCCGGCGGGCTGAGGTCAGCGCTGCCGGCGGCGAATTCCACGATGTTGACGTGCTCGCCGCCACCGAACAGGTGCCCGAGGAGGGCAAAGGGCGCCGTCGCGATCTTGCCGATCAGGTTGACGAACATCTTCCAGATGATCGGGCCGATCCGAAACTGCGGATCATCGAGCGATCCCGTCATCGGCAGCGCCAGGTCGATGACCCCGTTATGGTCCTTGAGGAGCGCGACGGCGATCTTCAGCGGCAGGTGCACGGCCTCGGGACTGTCGACCGTATCGCCGAGCTCGAGCTGATCGATGACGAAGTGTTGGGAAGCGTTCAGCTGGCGCTGCTCGATCTTGTAGGACACGTCGACCGAGAGCTTCCCCTTGTCGATCTTGTAGCCGACGAAGTAGCCGGAGTACGGATTGACGATGGTCAGATCGAGATCCTTGAAGGAGAGCGTGATGTCCGTATAGAGCGCCGCCGAGAGCAGATTCACTTCGCCGGCGATGTGCAGCGGCGAGTAGGTCGCGAGCTTCCCATCGAGCTGCACCTTGGCGCGCGAGGCGGGATCGGACGAGAGGCCGGTGACCGCGCCGTTGAGCGCCTGCATGCCGAGCGCAAAGCTCGGCTTGATCCACAGGTCGGTGTAGTCGGCGGAGCCGTTGACCATGCGAAAGGTGCCGATCGACATCGGGAAGGGAGTGAGCGGGGCGGCCGGGACCGCCACCGGGGCGGAAGCGACGGACTTGCCCTTGCGAGAGCGCGCCTGCGGCGCGGGCGGCGGACTGGCCGGCACCGCGGCGGCGGACGCCGAAGGGGCTGCGGCCGCCGGCTTCGCGCCCGGGGGCCTGAGCACCTCTTTGATGTTCAGGCTCCGGTCGGGCGCAATGATCATGCGCACATAGGGCTCGAGCGCCGTCACGCTGCCGATCCTGAGGCTCGCCGGCTGAGAGCGGTAGCTGACGCTCTTCACGCGCAGGTCCTTCCAGCGAATGAAGTCCTTCTGCAGCTGGTTGTCGACGGTGCTCAGGTCCGCCACGCGCGCATCGCCCTGCGCGCCGAGCTTGCCGTCCGCGGTGCGCTCGAGGTCGAGGCGGGCACCGAGCTCTCCCTTGAGGAGCGTCATCGAGGTGTACTGCGCGAGCAGCGGTTGCAACGCGCTGAGCGGCAGATGCGCGGCCTCGACGTGCGCCGCTACGCTGCCGGCGCGCGGTGTGACTTTCGCCCGTGCATTGAGCCGGCCCGAGGTGTTGACCGCCGAGTCGAGCTGGATGTCGAGCACGTCGTCCGGCGCGAGGTTGAATCCGGCGACGTGCACGTTGAGCGGGTCCAGCACCAGCGTGGCCGCCGGCTTCACCTGCCGGTCTTCCGCCGTCACCTTGAGGCTCGCGACCGAGATGTCGGGCACCGCCACGGTCCACGAGGAAGCCGCGCCGCCGGATGCGGCCGGAGCAGGCGTCGGGGGGGCGACGGGCTGCGCCGAACCCGCAGCAGCGTCAGGCGGTGGAGCCTCCATCAGGTCGAGCAGATTGAGCCGCCCCTGCTCGGGAAGCCACGCCCTGATCTCCCCGCCCTCGAGACGCACCTTGCCGACCTCGAGCGCGCGCCGCCCGAGGTCCAGGCGCGTATCGTCGACCTCGATGCGCGCGAGCGAGGCGTAGTCGTCGCTCCCGCCCTTCGGCCGGATACCGAGCCCGGTCACGCTCGCGCTCGATACGTTGACCTTGAGTCCGAGGGGGCCGGCGGCGGGGACGCTCAGGTCGTAGTCGCCGCCGAGCGCGATGACGCCCGAGCTGATCTCGAACGGCAGGCTCGCCGACAGATAGCTCCAGATGTTCGGCGCCTTGGCATCCGCGATCGCAAATCTACCCTGTGAGGAGACCGGCTCGAGGCGCAGCGTGCCGCTCCAGTCGAGCCGCCCGCCCTGCGGGGAGGTCGCCTCGAGCGTGTAGAGGTCGCCGCTCGCGGCGGCGGTGCTGAAGTCGCGCAGGTCGAAGGCAATCGGCGCGAAGTCGGCGTGAAAGGGCGTCGGGCGCGTGCGGTCCTCGTAGCTCGCCGCGCCCCGGATCACCGCGAAGTGGCCGATATAGAGCCGCACGGGGCTGGACGGCTTCGGCGGCGACGCCGGGGGCGGTTGGGCTTTCGGAGCAAAGCCCTTGCCGAGGTCGGCGAGGTTCAGCGCACCGTCCTGGCGCAGCACGGCCCGCACGTAGGGATGCTCGAGCAGGATCTCGCTGAAGCTCGGTCCCAGGCGCCACAGGCTCGCGAGCTGCAGGCCGACATGCAGCCGGTCGAAGGCCAGCATCGGCTGCCCGTCGGCGTCCGGCAGGGAGAGGCCCGTGACCTCGAGGTTCAGCGTGAAGGGATTGAAGCGGATGTCGGCGATGGTGAGCGTGCGGGCGTAATGGGTGCGCACGAAGTCGCGGGCCTGCTGGCGCATGACCCGCGGCACGACGAGAAAGCCGGCCAGCGCGTACGCGCACAGCAGCACCGCGACGATGCCGATGGCGATGAGTTGACGCCGGGGCAGGCGCACGGCCCACGCCTCTCCTTATTATCTTGCGCGGCTGCGCGCTCGGGCGGCTATCGTAGATCATCGGGGCGGGCGCCACTACACTCGTGGGGTGGGTGAGGCGTCACATCCGGTAGGGACCATCGAGGTCGCGCTCGGTCACGCGCGGCAGCTGCTCTCCAGGGACGCGGGACTCGCCGCCGAGCAGGCGCTCGAGATTCTCAAGGCCGCACCCGGACAGCCGCTCGCGCGGCTGATTCTCGGCGCCGCCTATCGCATCAGCGGCAGGACTCATGCGGCGCTCGAGATCCTCGAGCCGCTCGCGCGCGAGCAGCCGCCGCTCGCCGCCGCGCTGCTCGAGCTCGGGGTCGCGCTCGGCGAGGCGGGACGGAGCGGAGAGTCGGTGGCAGCGTTGCGCCGCGCGCTGCTGCTGAAGCCCGATTCACCCGATGCCTGGCGCGCGCTCGCCGATCAGCTCGACGCCGAAGGCGATTCCGCCGGCGCGGACGAGGCGCGGGCGCGCTATCTCGAGTCCGCGACCCGCGACCCGCGTCTGCTCGGGGCCGCGAGCGCGCTCGTCAGCAACGACCTGCCCGTCGCCGAGGCGCGCCTGCGTGCACACCTCAAGGCCTACCCGACCGACATCGCGGCGCTGCGCATGCTGGCCGAGGTCGCCGGCCGCATCGACCGCCTCCAGGACGCACAGCAGCTGCTCGAACGCTGCCTCGAGCTCTCCCCCGGCTTCGATCCGGCACGCCACAACTACGCCGTGGTGCTCAACCGCCAGGGGAAGGCGGACCTCGCGTTGCCGCAGGTCGAGCGGCTACTCGCCCGGGAGCCGCGCAATCCGGGGTACCGGAACCTCCACGCCGCGGTGCTCGCCAACCTCGGCGATTATCACGGCTCGATCCGCATCTACGAGGCTGTGCTGCGGGAGTTTCCCCGCCAGTCCAAGGTGTGGACGAGCTACGGACACTCGCTGCGGACCGCCGGCCGGCTGCCCGAGGGTGTCGCTGCCTACCAGCGCGCGATCGCGCTCGAGCCGACGCTCGGTGAGGCTTACTGGAGCCTCGCCAACCTCAAGACCTTCCGTTTCTCGGACGCCGACGTGCGCGCGATGCATGCGGCACTCGCGCGCACCGATCTCGCCGACGACGACCGGCTGCACTTCGAGTTTGCGCTCGGCAAGGCACTCGAGGACGCAGGCATCTACGAGGAGTCCTTCGCGCATTACGCCAGGGGCAACGGCCTGCGTCGCGCCACTCACCCCTACAGTGCGGAGGAGAACACGACCTTCGTACGGCGCTCGATGGGGCTCTTCACGCCTGAGTTCTTCGCCGCCCGCGCCGGCGCCGGCAGCGATGCCCGCGACCCGATCTTCATCGTCGGGCTGCCACGCGCCGGGTCGACTCTCATCGAGCAGATCCTCGCGAGCCACTCACTCGTCGAAGGCACCATGGAGCTGCCGGACATTCCCGTGCTCGCGCGCGAGATCGCCGCGCGGCAGCCGCCCGAGGCGGAAGCTGCGTTCCTCACCTCGCTCGCCGCCCTCGGACCCGCCGAGCTGCGCGCCCTCGGCGAGCGCTATCTCGCGCGCACGCGAGCGCTGCGGCGGACCTCGGCGCCCTGCTTCATCGACAAGATGCCGAACAACTGGCTCTATGTCGGGCTCATTCAACTCATCCTGCCCAACGCCCGCATCATCGACGCCCGACGGCACCCGCTCGGCTGTTGCTTCTCGTGCTTCAAGCAGCACTTTGCGCGCGGGCAGAGCTTCACCTACGCCCTGGAGGACCTCGGCCGCTATTACCGCGACTACCTGTCCCTGATGCACCACTTTGATGCAGTCCTCCCCGGACGGGTGCATCGCGTGTTCTACGAGACGATGGTCGCCGATACCGAAGCGGAGATCCGGCGCCTCCTCGCCTACTGCGGCCTGCCGTTCGAGGCGCAGTGCCTGCGCTTCTACGAGAACGAGCGCGCGGTGCGCACGGCGAGCTCCGAGCAGGTGCGTCAACCGATCTTCCGTGACGCCCTTGAACACTGGCGACACTACGAGCCGTGGCTGGATCCCCTCAAGTCGGCGCTCGGTCCGGTCCTCGCGGCTTATCCGGACCTGCCCACCTCATTTTAAAATCTGTGCGCTTCGCGTACCCTTGCAGCCCAGGGAAGCTGCGTGATTACCACAACCATTAATTAGATGAGGGGCGGCCATGACACGTAGTCGACGTCGGAAAATAGCACGCGAGCGATCGCTCGAGCAGAGCCGGCTCGTGCGTCGGGGTATTCCTGTTGCGTCCGCGCTACTTGCGGCCGTGCCCATGGCCTATGCGGATGCCCCCCAGGCCCAGGGGTCGACGCAGGGCGGCGGCGGCGGCCTCGAGGAGATCGTGGTGACGGCCGAGAAGCGCACCGAGAACCTGCAGAACGTTCCGATCAGCGTGACGGCGTTCGACAGCGCGAAGCTCGACCAGCTCAGCATCACCAACATCGACGCCTACGTGAAATACACGCCCAGCGTCTCCTATGTGCGCGGCCAGGGCGAGGGCAGCAACGGCGAGCCCGGCAACTCACACATCTACATCCGCGGCGTCGTGAGCGGCGGCGACGGCAACCATTCCGGCTCCCAGCCGAGCGTCGGCGTCTACTTCGACGAGCAGCCGGTCACGACCATCGACGGCACGCCCGAGATGCATATCTACGATGTGCAGCGCATCGAGGTGCTGGAGGGACCGCAGGGGACTCTGTTCGGCGCAAGCTCGGAGGCGGGCACGGTGCGCATCATCACCAACAAGCCCGATGCGAGCCATTTTGCCGCCGGCTACGACCTGCAGGCCAACCAGGTGACCGACGGCGGCACCGGCTGGGAGGCCGAAGGTTTCGTCAACATCCCGCTGAGCGATATGGCGGCAGTACGCCTGGTCGGCTGGGCCGAGCATGACGCCGGGTACATCAGCAACGTGGCAGGAACCAACCGCAGTGCCTGCATCGTGAACGGCGTGCGCACCTTCCCGACCTGGGCTGGCCAGGTGCCCTCCCCGACCTCCTGCCCGACGGTCGCTCCGGTCGGCGCCGGCTCGATCAGCAACGCCACCTCCGTAGCGCCCAACTACAACGGCGTCGACACCCACGGCGGCCGCGGGGCGCTCAAGCTCGACGTCACTGACAACTGGACCGTGACCCCGACGCTCATGGCGCAGAGCATCAGCACCGAGGGCTTTTTCGGCTACGACCCGGGAGTCGGCGACCTTCAGGTCGTGCACTTCGGTCCCGAGACCACCTCGGACTCGTGGTACCAGGCCGCACTGACCGTCGAAGGCAAGATGAACAACTTCGACCTGGTGTATGCAGGCGGCTACTTCAAGCGCACCTCGCACACCATCGGCGAGTACAGCGACTACTCGCTGTTCTACGACCGCCTGTTCGGCTCAGGCGCCTACTGGACCGGCGCCAACGGACTGCCGGTGATGCCGCAGGAGTTCGTGATCGGCCAGGGCTACTTCGAGAAGTGGAGCCACGAGCTGCGCCTCACGACTCCGGCCGACAAGCCGGTCAAGGCGACCGTCGGCCTCTTCATCCAGCGCCAGCTGCACAACATCTATCAGCAGTACACGATGCCGGGCTTCGGCTACACGAGTGTGTTCGGCAACCAGCCCAACGGCTTCGACCCTGCGCTGTCGATCCCGGGCTTCCCGAATACCATCTGGATGACGAACGAGCAGCGCGTCGACCGCGACCAGGCGGCTTTCGCCGAGGTGACCTGGGACATCAACTCGCAGTGGTCGCTCACCGGCGGGCTGCGCTACTACAAGTACGACAATTCACTCGAAGGCTTCTTCGGCTACAACTCCAGCTACTCCCCGACCGGCGATGGCATGTCGAAGTGCTTCGCGCCGCCGATCGGCGGAGGCCTGTCCGGCGCACCCTGCCAGAACACCGCTCAGGAGGTGAAAGACAGCGGCACCGTGCCGCGCGTCAACGTCACTTACCGAATGACGCCCGACGCGATGCTCTACGCCACCTACTCGAAGGGCTTCCGGCCCGGCGGCGTGAACCGCGTGATCAACGCGCAGCCCTACAAGGCCGACTACCTCACCAACTACGAGGTGGGGTGGAAGACTCAGTTTGCGGACCACCGCATAAGGTGGAACGGCGCGCTGTTCTGGGAGGACTGGAAGGACTTCCAGTTCTCGTTCCTCGTGCCCCCGAGCATCACGGCGATTGCCAACGGCGGCAACGCCCGCATCAAGGGGTGGGAGAACACGCTCGAGTTCGTGCCGACCGACCACCTGCTGGTCAGCACCAACCTCACCTGGCTCGATCCGGTGCTGACGCAGAACTACTGCGGCACCTCCGGGGTGACCGATTGCCCAGGCCCGAACCCGAAAGGGTCCTCACCCTTCCTGCCGGGCGGCGTGTGGATCGGACCGCTCGCGCCTGCCGGCACGAACCTCCCGGTAGTGCCGAAGTTCAAGGGCAACGTCGTCGCGCGCTATACCTTCGCCTCGACCACCCAGGTCACCCCCTGGGCGCAGGCTGCCTATGTGTACCAGACGCAGACGGCCCAGCAGCTGCAGGTTCCGGCCTCCAACATCCTCGGCATGGCGCCGGCCTACGGGATTCTCGATCTGTCGGTGGGCGCCAACATCAACAACTTCGGCGTCGAGATGTACTGCAGCAACTGCGGCGACAAGCGCGCACAGCTCACGCGCTTCGCCAACATCAATCCGCTCCACGACAACCAGGTGTACATCATCCCGGCGGTGCCGCGCACTCTGGGAATCAAGTTCTCGCAGCGCTTCTGAGTACGCCGCGGCATTGACTCAGGTTGCCGGCTCGCCCCTCGAGGGCGAGCCGGCTTATTGAGCATCACCTCAGCGGTCGTGATCGTGATCTCCGTGGTCATGATCACCGCGGTCCTCGTCATGATGCCCGTGCCCGTGCTTGTCATAGCCGGGCTCGTACTCGGCCGATCTCACGAAGTAAACCGGGCGGTCGCAGGCGTGGTACTCGTGGCAGTGCTTATGCCAGTTCTTCGCATGTCCGGGCGGCACGTGCAGGTAGATCGGCTCGACCGGAGGTGCTCCCACGACCACGGGAGCCGGCTGGACGATTATCGGCTGCGGATACACCAGGGGCGGCGGCGCGCGATTGCCGAGCACCACCTGGCCGTAGACGCCCGGGACCACCTCACCGGTGATGACGGCGTTGACGCTGACGTTCTGCGCCCCGGCGCCGGTCGCGACCACCGCCAGAGCAATGGGATGGACCCCTCCTCACTCCTAACGGCATCGAGTGCCAGACTGGACGTGTGTAGTACCAGTCACGGAATGAGGAGGGGTCGTCATGAAGCTTACTCGCGTGGGTGTGGACTTGGCCAAGCAGGTCTTTCAGGTACACGGTGTGGATCGCGCCGAGCGGCCGGCGTGGTGCCAGCGCCTGAAGCGGGGCCGCTGGATCACGGAGCTCGAGCGCAACGTCGAGCCAGGCTGTGAGATCGGTATGGAGGCCTGCGGTGGTGCGCACCACTGGGCGCGGTTGCTGCAGTCGAAGGGATACCTGGTGAAGCTGATCGCGCCGCAGTTCGTGAAGCCGTACGTGAAGAGCAACAAGACCGACGCCACCGATGCGCAGGCGATCTGCGAGGCGATGAGCCGGCCAAGCATGCGCTACGTGGCGGTGAAGACAGTCGAGCAGCAGGACATCCAGGCAGTGCACCGGGTTCGGGCGAGCCTGATCGGTGAGCGGACGGCGAAGGCGAACCAGTTGCGCGGCTTGGTCTATGAGTACGGACTGGTGGCACCCAGGGAGCTCAGCTCACTGCGGCGTGCCGTGCCTGCTTGGCTGGAGGACGCGACGAACGGGCTGAGTGCTCGCTTCAGAGCGCTGCTGGCGGCGCTCTATCGCGACCTGCAATGGCTCGACGAGCGCGTGGGTGAGCTTGATCGGGAGATCGCGGCGCTCGCGCGGGAGAACGAAGCTGTGAGGCGCATCGAGCAGTTGCGTGGTATCGGCCCGCTGAGCGCATCAGCGCTGGTTGCGATGGTCGGTGACGGACGGCAGTTCAAGAATGGCCGGCAGCTGGCGGTTGCGCTCGGTCTGACACCGCGCCAGCACAGCTCCGGCGGTAAGGAGAAGCTGCTCGGGATCAGCAAGCGCGGCGACAAGTACATCCGGACGCTGCTGATCCATGGAGCGCGCTCGGCGCTGCGTACGGCGCCCGGTAAGACCGATCGACTCAGTCGTTGGGCGTTGGCCTTGGCGGAACGCTCCCACCCCAACGTCGCGGCCACCGCACTCGCCAACAAGATGGCGCGGGTCGCCTGGGCGATGCTGAGACACGGAACGAACTACGAACCGGAACGCATGGCGGCTTGAACGCCGCGCGACCCGACTGACTCGAGGAGGTCATCCACCGCGGTTGCGAGCATCCGAACGATGGCGAACAGGTCGAACCGGCGTCGGAATACCCTGGGTATGTCCATGGGCGCGAAGCCCGACAAAGCAATGAGGAGCCGACGCGCGAATAGCCCATCGTGGCCCGACCTCGGTTGATCGAGGTCACCCTGAGGCCGGATATACGTGAGCAGTCGTACCTCGTCGCCGGAGAACGGAGTGCTAGCAAGTGGGGAGGGGTCCATATACGGACATAATCAGGATTCGACTGATTCGCATGAGACACCCCTCCGTGAGCCGTGAGCCGGCCATGACGCGGACGAACAATGCTGCGGTCCGCGCCTCTCATCTCACCCTGAGACTACTGAACGGTTTCTGAACGGACCCGCGGGGGGCGGCCGATCGCTCAACCGGCGGGGAGCGGCTCGATCAGGCTCGCATCGTTCGGCAGGCGCGGATTGTTGACGCGCCGGCTGACCTGCCAGCCGACCATGAGCTCGTCCGGATAGGGCCTGAGCAACGCCCGGGCCTCGGGCTTGGCTCCGGCCAGCCAGGCCTCGTGATCCTCCTCGGCGAGAATCGCCGGCATGCGCTGCTTCTCGTTGTGGATCTCGGCCAGCAGGCGGTTGGCGGGCACCGTGATCAGCACGCACGAATGTATCCAGCTGCCGTCTGCGCGCCGCGAGCGGTCCCACAGACCCGCGACGCCAAACACCTCACGGTCGGCGAGGTGCAGGAAGAACTGGTCGCGGGAGCCGTCGGCGTTCACGTGCGGCTCGTAGAAGCCGCCCATGACGAAGATGCAGCGCTGGTCGCGCTGCCAGGGGTCGCGGTAGCTCGGCGCCGTCTCGATGCGCTCCACCCTTGCATTGATGGTCGAGGCCTTGAGCGGCACGCCGTGGGCCCAGAAAGGAACGAGCCCCCAGCGCATCATCGCCGCAGTGCGCTCGCCGTGCTGCGACACCGCCACCGGAACCTGCTCGGTGGGCAGCACCCGGTAGCTCGGCGGATATTCCCAGCGCGAGCGGCGGATGCCGAGGGCGCGCTCGGCCTTGGCCGCCTGGGCGAGGATGTATTTACCGCACATGTGCCTGGGGTCGGGTCCGCCAATGCTGCAACCAGTACCGCGCGCACTCTAGCACTGGTTGGACGCGCGCCGAGCGCGCTGCCCACACTGCGCCATGCTCCCGTGGAATGCCATCGAGCGGCTGCGCGATCATTTCGGCGAATACGTGATCGTCGTGAGCTGCCGCCACTGCCGGCATTCACGCGAGCTGACGCCGGCATTTCTCGCGCGCCACTGCCGCGGCGGCTGGGACGAGCCGCTCGCCAACATCATCGCGAGATTCCGCTGCCGCTGCGGCAAGAAGCTGGTCGACGTACAGGTGGGCTTCAACAGGAAGCCGCGCGGCTGGGTGAAGAACCCGTCGTGATCCGCAGCCCGCGGGCCCGAAGGCACCCGGCTCAGCGAGCCTGGTGCTCGCCGCCGCTCGACGGGGCATCTGCCGGGGCGGCTGCCCGCTGGCCCCAGAAGTCCCGCTCGATGACGTTCACGAGCGCCGCCGTAAAGCGCTCGCCGTCGGCGCGAGCCATGTGCGACCACTCAGGGAGGTAGTACCCCTGCAGGTCCGGGCGCAGCTCCGGGTAATCCTCGAAATGGATCCCGGGAGCACCCCACGCGACGAAGGTCCAGTTCGCTCCGTGCCACAGGCCCCCGAGCAGCATCGTGGTCATGAGCGCCGCATAGGTGCGGCGGGCGCCGTAGCGGTTGCCGCCGAGCGGGATATAGAGGTAATCGCGCAGCCATGAGGACAGCGTGATGTGCCAGCGCCGCCAGAAGTCGGAGAAGCCGACCGCCGCATAAGGGAAACGGAAGTTATCCGGCATGGCGAACCCGAGACACAGCGCCGCTCCGATCGCGGTGGTCGAGTAGCCGGCAAAGTCGCAGAAGATCTGGCCGCTGAAGGCGAGCGTTGCCGCCCAGGCATCGAGGGCCCCCGGGATCTTGTCACCGTCGTAGACGCTCTCGGCAATGTGTGAGAGGAAGCTGTCGGCGAGCACGATCTTGTTGAAGAGCCCGATGGTCATGAGCGCGAGGCCGAAGCGCAGCTGCTGCGCGCTCGCCGCGTGCGGCGTCTCGAACTGCGGCACCAGCTCCGTCGGACGCATGATGGGGCCGGCCACCAGGTGCGGGAAGAAGGTCACGAACAGCGCATAGTCGAGCAGGTTCCGCGCCGGCAGCGCGCGCCGCAGGTACACGTCGAGCGTGTACGACATGGTCGCAAAGGTATAGAAGGAGATGCCGACCGGCAGCACGATGTCATAGTGCGCCGGGTGGTACGCGACCCCGACGGCCGCCATGAGCGCGGTGAAGTTATCGAGCAGGAACTGTCCGTACTTGAAGTACCCGAGCATGCCGAGGTTCGCCACCACCGACAGCAGCATCCAGGCGTGGCGCGCGGCCTGGCGGCGTGCCTTGACGAGCCCCTGCGCTGCGTACCAGTCGACCACCGTCGAGACCCACAGGAGGATCACGAACGGCGGGTTCCACGCCGAGTAGAACAGGTAGCTCGCGATCAGCAGGTTGATCTTCTTCGTGGTCCAGCCGAGCGGCAGCGAGTGCATGAGCAGCACGCAGGTGAAGAACACGACGAAGGTGAGGGAGTTGAAGACCATACGACGGACCGCCCGCTTGAGATGCGGGTCTTGACCTTGTGCTGTCGATCTCCCGGCGGCGACGCCTGGGGGATCATGCCTGAGCAAGGCGAGGCGGCGCAACGCCCGCGCGCCGCCGGACAGCGCCTGCTAACTCGACGCGGCGGAAGCGGCCGACTTCATCGCGGCCAGGCGCCGCTCGATCTCCTCGGGCGGAACGTCCTCTACATGGGTAGCGACAGTCCACACGTGTCCGAACGGATCCTCGAGAGTTCCGCTGCGATCGCCATAGAACTGGTTGGCCACCTCGCGCCGCGTCCGGGCTCCGGCCGTGAGTGCACGGGCGAACACCGCGTCGACGTCCTCCATGTACAGCAGGATGCTGACCGCGGATCCGCCGAGCGAGTGCGGGCTGCGATAACCCATGTCGGGATGCTCGTCGGCCAGCATGATCACCGAGTCCCCGATCCTGATCTCCGCGTGACCGACCCGGCCGCTCGGGTCCGCCATCCGGAATAACTCGGCCGCGCCGAAGGCGCGTTGGTAGAACTCGATCGCCTCTTTGGCCCCCTTCACGATGAGATAAGGGGTCGCGCTGTGGTATCCGTCGGGAATCGCTTTGGTTGCCATAGGTGAGTTCTCCGACCGGTGTCACCGCGAGCTTACACCGGCGCGCATGGCAGGCTGATGACTTTCAGGGACGCGTACGTTCCTGTCCAGTGATCAGGCCGGCTCGATACTGGACGACTTCGCGCGCCGCCGCTGGCGCAGCAGATAGGCGCCGCAGAGACCGGCGAGGAAGGGCACGCCAAACACGAGCGTCATGCGAAAGGCCTCGGTGAAAGCGGTGGTCGCGAGAAGCGCCGCCATGAGGAGCGCGCCGAGCACGGTGGTCACGGGGAAGCCAATCATGCGAAAGCGCAGCGGCGCGCGGCCGGCGCGCTGGTGCGCACGCCTGAAGTAGTAGTGGGTCACGAAGATCATCATCCAGGTGAACATGGCGCCGAAGGCCGAGATGGACACCATCAGGATGAACGACGACTGCGGCGCCGCCACGCTCACGACGGTCGCCACCGCGATGCCGAGGCTCGAGAGCAGCAGCGAATGGAGCGGCACGCCGCGCTCATTCACGACTCCGAGGCGCCGCGGCGCCTGTCCGGCCCGCGCCAGGCTGAACATCATGCGCGTGGTGATGTACAGCTGGCTGTTCATGGCCGAGAGCGCCGCGATCAGGATCACGAAGTTGAGAATGCCCGCCGCCGCCGGCACGCCGAGCGCGCGCATCACCCTGACGAACGGGCTCTCGTCGGCTCCCACCGCCGTCCACGGCACGACCGCCAGCACCAGCGCGAGCGTCAGCAGGTAGAAGAGGATCAGCCGCACGACCGTCGAGCGGAACGCGCGCATCACGGCGAGCTCGGGCTGGGCGGCCTCGCCGGCGGCGACCGCGATCATCTCGATGCTGAGGTAGCTGAAGATCGCCATGATCGCCGCCACCCAGGCGCCCCACCATCCATGCGGCAGGAGCCCCCCGTAGTCGAGGTAGTGATGCGCGGCGCCGGCTGGGTCGCGCACCACCAGTATGCCCGCGAGCGCGATGAACACCACGATGGCAGCGATCTTGACGGCCGAGAACCAGTACTCGACGGTGCCGAAAGCGGCGACGCTGAGCGCATTCACGGTGATCAGCAGCGCCGAGAAGCCGACGATCCACGGCCAGCCGGGCGTCGCGGGGAACCAGAAGTGCATGTAGAGCGCGATCGCCGTGACCTCGGTTCCGACCGCGAGCACGATGCAGGTCCAGTACGCGTAGCGCACCAGGAAGCCGGCGAGCGGCCCGAGGTAGTACTCGGCGTAGGCGCCGAAGGATCCCGAGGTAGGGTGTGCGATGGTCATCTCGGCGAGACAGCCCATGAGCAGCAGCGCGACCAGCGCGCCGATCGCGTAGCTCAGCAACACCGCCGGGCCGGCCAGACTGATGGCGAAGCCGCTGCCGAGGAATAATCCCGTGCCGATCGCTCCCCCGATGGCGATCATCGCCATGCGGCCGGCGCTGAGCGAGCGTCTGAGGCCCTGCTCGCGCGCGACGATCGCGGCAAATCCCCGCTCCATCGGTTCGCGTGCCCGTTCAGCGCGCGCGGCTGAGGTGCGGCGGCACCCGGACGGCCCAGGCGTCCGCGGCCGGCACCAGTGCCGCCTTCTCTTCGCGCCGCAGACGTGCGCTCTCGAGGCCGCGCGCGATATTGGGCGCCATCTCGGCGGGCAGCCGCGCCCGCACCCACAGCTCGACCTCCTCCGCCGGAACCACCTCCCAGTAGGTCTCGGGTACCTGCTGTGCCGTCATGAGCGGCGCGTACTTCGGAAAGGGCGCAAGCAGCATGTCGGCATTGTCGCGGAAGCTGTGCCAAGCCAGCGCCGGGTGCCGGCCGGCGAGCTGCGCGATCAGCCGCAGGCGCACCGAGGCCTCCTGCGGCGGGATCTCCGCCGACAGGGCGATGCTGCCCGCCCGCGCCGCCAGCGCCGGATCGGCCACCTGCATCAGCGCCAGGTAATAGCGTCGCTGCGCGGTCTCGTCCTTCTCGGCGCGCGCAATGGCGTGCAGCTGCTCGAAAGTGGCCGCATCGGCGGCGCGCGCGACGATAGTGAGGACGGTCTCCTGGTCGTCGGGCCGGATCGCGGCGCGCTCGGCCACGAAGCGCGCGAAGCGCCGGCGTGCCTCGGCGAGGACCTGGCGGTCGCCCCAGGCGCCGAGGTCCGCCAGCAGCGTGCGCCGCAGCCGTGCCGCCTCCGGCGGCTCGCCATGCCGCATGTCCCAGCCGAGGTCGTTGGCCACGGGGCGGATGACGGCGCGCGCCGCGGCGACGAAAGCTGCGTAGCCGCCGCTGCCGCGCTCGTAGTGCTCGAGCGTCCCGAGGTTGCCCGCGATCTGCTCCCAGGCGCGCGCGTCCCGATTACTCCCCATGGAAGAGACCAGCGCCAGGTAGCTGCCGAGCGGCTGCTCGCCGGCCAGCGCCAGCGCCCAACCATCGTCGAGCAGCGCGATCCGGTCGCCATCCGGCAGGCCGCCGAATCCGCGGGTGTCGGCCGCGAGCGTCGCCGGGTCGTATTTCACCCGGTAGAAGCCGATGGCGTCTGCGTTGACGCTCAGGGTCTCCTCGCACCTGCCGCCGGCGCTCCTCTGGCCGTCCGCGGTGAGCAGCTCCGCGCGCGGCGCCGCGCTCCCGGCGCGGATGCGCAGCGGGATGCTCCAGTGCTCGCCGGCCGGATCGCGTCCGTCGAGGAGGAAACGCCGCTGCGTAAGGGTGAGCGTGCGTAAACCTTGCTCGCAGCTCGCGGCCACGCTCACCAGCGGGAAGCCCGGCTGCTCGGTCCAGTCACGCGCCACCGTCTCGACGTCCTGCTGGCTCGCCGCCGCGAGCGCTTTCCACAGATCGCCGGCCGTGGCGTTGGAGAAGGCGCGCGCGCGCAGATACCCCCGGATGCCGTCGCGGAACACCTCCGGACCGAGGTAGCTCTCGAGCATCCGCAGCACCGACTGGCCCTTCTGGTAGGTGATCTCGTCGAAGGCATTGGCAGCCTGCAGCTCATCCGCCACGGGTTGCTGGATCGGGTGGGTCGAGAGGCGCGCGTCCGAGCGCATGGCGTTGTCCCTGGCCGCATCCTGCCGCTCCCACCATTTCCACGCCGGGAAGCGCGTGTCGGTCTCCGAAGTGCCGCGCCAGGAGGCGAAGCTCTCGTTCAGCCACAGCTCGTCCCACCACGCCATGGTGACCAGGTCGCCGTTCCACTGGTGCGCGATCTCGTGCGCCTGGACGGCGAAGCCCGCTTGCCGGTCGCCGAGCGTGCTGTTGGGGTTGAGCAGCAGCAGCTGATCGTTATAGGTAATGGCGCCCCAGTTCTCCATCGCGCCGGTGAAGCCGCCGGGCACCGCGATCGAGTCGAGCTTCGGCAGCGGAAACGGGTAGCCGAAGTACTCGTTGTAATCGCCGAGGATCAATTGCGCGTCGGCGAGCGCCACCTGGCCCTCGCGCTCGCGGCCGCGCACTGCCCAGATACCGACCTCGGTGGCACCGCTACGCGCGCTGATGGCGGCCAGGTCGCCGGCGGTGAACTCGATGAGGTAGGACGGCATGCTCGGCGAGCGCTCGAAGGTGGTGGTCGCCTCGCCGCCGTGCACCTCGCGCTTCGCGACCGGCATGTTCGACACCGTGGACCAGGCGGCCGGTACGGTCGCCGTGAGCTCGAAGGTCGAGCGGAACGCGGGCTCGTCCCAGCAGGGAAACATGCGCCGCGCGTCGGTGCTCTCCATCTTGGTGGATAACAGCTGCCCGTGAGTGCCGTCGGGGCTGACGTAAGGCTGCACGAACAGCCCGTGTGGCTGCGTCTCGAGCTTCCCGACGTAGGAGAAGCTCAGCAGGTGCTCGCCCACCGGCGCAGGTGCGACGAGCGTCACGGTCGTGAGCTGCCGTGCATCGTCGGAAGCGACGGCGCTCACCGCCACGCCGTCCAGGCGGACCTCGCTCAAGGTCTCGCCGAGGGAGTTGAAGACGATGGTGCGGGTCGCGGCGCGCACCCGCAGCGCCACGGACTCCGTGCCGACGATCGTTCCGGCAGGGATGTCGGGCCGCAATGCCACGCGGTAGTTCACGGGCACGACGTCCTTGGGAAGCCGCCCGGGGGCGCGGTCGAACTCGAACGGAGCCGCGCCGGCGGCCGGCAGCGCGGCCAGCGCGGCCAGCGCGAGGATCAGCGGAAGCGGCGGCCGCCGCGTGCGCATCGGATGCGCCTTCAATAGTTGGCGGCCGCGCGCACTTCGCTCGCGGGCTTGTCGAGATCGGCGAGCAGCTCCGGACCCATGATCGCGAGCGGCGTCGTGCCGTAGGAGAGCAGCCGGTCGTGGAAGTCGTGCAGCGAGGCATCGGCGCCCTTCTTCCTCAGGTACTCGGCCAGCAGGTTCTCGATCTGGAGCCTGCCGACCGAGTAGGCGATGACATACCCGGGGCGGGTGGCGATTCCCGCGACCGCGGCTTCGGCCTGCGCTGGCGTGAAGCCGGTCTCGGCCGCGAAGAACTCCACCGCGCGCTGGTAGCTCCACTCGCCGCTCGCGAGCTTCGGATCGACGGTCGCGCGCGCGCCGCGCACCCGCTCCCAGCGCGCCACGTCGAGCCGGCCGTCGAGATCCTCGCCGTAGAGCCCGAGCCGCACGAACATCTCCTCGCCGTAGAAGGCCCAGCCTTCGGCAAACACGCCGCTGTCCTGGGTGCGGCGCACGAAGTCCGGATGGCGCCTGGCGATCGACAGCTGCATGAAATGGCCCGGCAACGCCTCGTGCGCCGCGGTGGACAGGATCCGGTCGCGGTCGAAGTCCTCGTTCATGTCGAGCCGCGCGGCGGCCTCCGCCAGCGACTTCGGCGGCGTGATGTAGTAGTAGCCGGTGGTCGAGAGCGAGAACAGCCGCGGCGGATTCATCGAGGCACCGGGGGACACCGGCTGCAGGAACGCGGGCGTCTCCACGATCTGCATGGTGCCGAGCCAGTCCGGGACCGTGACCAGGTCGTGGTCCCTCACGAACTGGCGCAGCTGCGCGATGCAGTCGCGATAGTAATCGATGAGCGCCGGCCCGCCCGGGGCCAGACCGCCGCCGCTCGGCGCGCCGAGCGCCACCCCGCGGTGCTGAGCCAGCTGCCGCAGCCAGGCCTCCTCCGCCCAGCCGTGGGCGAGCTCATCCTGCGCGATGCGCTCGACGTCGCTCGAGTCGTACGGCAGCAGCTGCTCGTCCTTCAGCATGTGGTCATAGGCCTCGCGGCCCATGGCATAGTTCTCGGGCCACGACGCCACGTGAGTCTCGATGTACTGCCGGGTGCCCGCGATCGCGGCGAGCGCGACATCGCGCGCGCGCAGCAGCGCGTCGTACTCGCGGGAACGGGCGCCGAGCTGGGCACGCGCGCCGTCGGTGAGCGCGCCCTTGAGGAAATCGGGCGCCCCCGCGAGCCGCTTGGCGCCGACGACGCCGTACAGATGGCCGGGCGTGGTCGCGAGGCGCTGCGCGGCCGCGATGTAGGCCGGCGCGCCGGCCAGACGCCGCGCGATGTCCGCCCAGGCACGCTTCAGGTCGGCGGCCGTAGCACCCTCCTGACCGACCACCGGCAGATGCTCGAACTGCACGAACACCACGCTGACGATGCTGTTGGCGCCGCTCGCGTAGTCCTTGCGGTCGGTCTGGTGGATCAGCAGCTCGTCGAGGCTGCGCGTGAGCCGCGCGCGCAGCAGCGCGGCATCGTCCCGGTCTACGAGCGGGGTGCGCGCGTCGAATCCGGCCACGATCGCATCCAGGCGCCGCTGCCACTCCCTGAGGCGCTCGACCTGGGCGGCGCGAAACGCCTCGCTCGGCGCCTGCAGCTCGCCGTCGTGGCCGGGAATGCCGAGATAGGTCGCCGTCATGGGAAAAACGGCGGCGGTGGTGAAGGTCATGTCCTGCGCCAGGCTGATCAGCTGCTGGTGCGCCGCCTGGGCGTGCGCTGCACCGGCGGCGAGCGCCGCAGTCGCGGTCAAACCGAGGATGCGTGCTGCGTTCATGGGCTCCCTGTCGGCGTGCGGCAGCGCACGGCGCGCCGCCGATTATGTTGCGAACGCGGCTCACGATCCAGTCAGGAATCCAACATCGCAATTCCTGGCGCCCGTTCCCCAACCAACCTCGCGCCGCGCGCTGGATGCTCGAGCACCGGCCCGGCGATGCGGCGGTGAGCGGCCAGGAGGACGTGGCGCGCGAGCAAGACGACCCGATGACCCGCGGCCTGCGCGAGCGCGCCATCCATCACCTGGATGAGGCGATCCGCGCCAACGAGCAGGCGATCAAGGACGTCGAGAAGGGTCGCTAGAGCGCGATCCCACCGATGCAACCAGGTGCGCCCGGAGGATGGCGCGCGCACAGCTTTTTGCGAGGCCTGCCGCGGGCGATGAGGAGCGCGCCGCCGGCGAGCAGCGTCAGCCAGTCGCAGGCCCCACCGCCCCCGCCCCCGCCGCCGCTGCCCGGCGCTGCGGTGATCGTCAGCTGCGCCGAGCCGGTGGCGCTGGCATCGGTGGCCGAGACCGCGGTGACGGTCACGGTGGCCGGCATGGGCACGGTGGTGGGCGCCGAATAGACGCCCGTCGTGGTGATCGTGCCGACCGTGGCATTACCGCCCACGATGCCGTTCACCTCCCAGGCGACCGTCGTGTTACTGGTGTTCGCGAGCGTCGCGCTCAGAGTCGCGCTGGCCCCGGCCTGAACGTTGTCGGCCGCGGGGCACACCTCGACCACGATCGCCGGAACCGTGCTCGAGCAGGCGCCCGGGCCGGCCGCTGCGGGCGCGGTCGTGGTCACGGTACCCGGCGTAATGACGACATCCGCGGTGTCGGTATGGCCGGCATCGTCGGTCACCTTGAGGGCGACGGTCGCGACCCCGCAGGCGGGCACCGTCACGGTCGCCTTGGGGGTCGCGGCGCCCGCGATGCTCAGCATCAGGCCGCCGCTCACCGGGCTCCACTCATAGCCGGCGACGCTGTGGCCGTTGGCCGCGCCGCTGCCGCTGCCGTCGAGCTGGACGCTCTTGCCCGCCGTGGCGCTTCCCGGGACGGCGACGGCTGCGATCGGGCGCAGCGCCGCGGTCAGCGCGCCCGGCGCGTTGGCCATGCCGGCGCCGCAGGTCTGATCGTCGCGCGTGCAGATGCATTCGCTGTTCTGCACGTCGGTGGCGCTGGCCGGAACGTGGCACATCTGCGGCTGGGCGCCGGTGGCATCGAGGGAGGTCTGCGGGAAAGGCAGCGAGCCTTCCTTGAGACGCGAGAGCAGCTGGCAGGAGTTGAGGCTGCTGTTGACCGAGGACATGAGTGCCGCGATCCCGGAGACCACCGGGGCGGAGAAGCTCGTCCCAACGTTGTAATCGCGGTATTGCCCGGCAGGGGCAATGGTACAGCCGGTGTAGCTGCCGGTGGTTGCATCGCAGTAGTAGAGCCCGGTGTAGTCGTTGGCATCGGGCGTCGCCGGGCTCGTCGTGCTCAGGTTGGTCGTGGTGGTCATCGAGTAGACACAGGCCGACTCGGCGGTCGTGAACGAGTCGCCGCAGTTGCCCGCCGGTGCGCCGAGCGCCACCTCGGGACCGAGGCTGCTGTAGCCGACCTTGGTCCCGGCCTGGCGCAGCCCGGCCACGCCCACGACGCCCGGGCAGTTGGCCGGGGCGTCCACCGGGCCGCCTTCGTTGCCGGCCGAGGCAACCACCACCACTCCGAGCGCGGTCAGCTGACCAATGGCCTCGATGTAGCTCGCCGGACAACTGCCCGTGCCGCCGAGACTCATGTTGATGATGCGCGCGGGGTAGGGATTGCTGGGAGCGCCGTTCACCGCGATCCCGCCCGCCCACAGCATCGCCGCGATGATGTCGGAGTCGAGGCCGCCGCAGGTGCCGAGCGCGCGCACCGGCAGGATCGGCGAGCCCCAGGTGAGCCCGGCGACTCCGGTGCCGTTGTTGGTTACGGCACCGAGAATCCCCGCGACGCGCGTGCCATGCCAGGAGCTCGGCATGGCGGTCGCCTGGCCACACTCGTTCGCGTGCGCGGTGATGTCGGCGCTCGTGACCCAGTCGCCGGGATCGTCCGCCCCGGCGCCCGGGCAGACGCCGCCGTTCGCCACGAACGGATCGGAGATGAAGCAGTAGCCGGGCAGCAGGCGGTTCACGATGTCCGGATGATCGGACCGCACGCCGGTGTCGATGTCGGCGATCACGAGGCCGGTGCTGCCGGTGGTGGTGCTCCAGGCAGCGAGCGCATCGACGGCGCTCGGCGTGGCGGCGGCGGTCTGCAGGTACCACTGCCCGGCGTACAGGGGATCGTCCGGCGCGCCGTGAATGTAGCGGCGCTCATCGGGCACGGCATACTCGACTTCCGGGTCGGCACGCAGCCGCGCCAGCGTGGCAGCGCTCGACACGTCCGCGGCCGTCTCGATGTGCACGACGTGGATGAGCGCCGTGAGCGGGCGATGGGTGAGGAGCTTGAGACCGCTGCGCGAGGTGAGCGCGGCGACCCGCCGCGCCGCATCACCCGGCGCCGTGGCGCCGTCCGGACGCAGCTTGATGATGAGCTGCTGCGCCGCCGCGGCCGGGGCGCCGTGCGGGTGGGTGCGCACCGGATTCACTTCGGCGCCGAGGGCGAGCGCGCTCGCAGCAGCCAGCAGGCCGAAATAAGCGAGCCGGCGCATCAGCGGAGCTCGGGAGGCGAGATTCATCCGATCCTTTCTAGCGAAAGTCCCGGGAGCAGGGAAGCTGTCGGTTCACTACGACAACACGGGGCGCGCACGATCCGCGCCGGCTGCCGATTTGCGATGTGCGTCACACCGCCGCAGGCCATCAGCGGGCAGCGATTGCTTGCGCCGGCCGCGCCGAGGCGGCCCGGGGCCCGTGATATTCTCGCCGCCGTCTCCGCGCGGGGCTTGGCCGTGATCGAATACTTCAGGATGCTCACCCGGCCGCAGCTGCATGCCTACCTGGCCGCACTCGGCGGCTGGTCGCTCGATGCGCTCGACTTCTTCGTCTTCGTGATCTCGCTGACGGCCATCAGCAGCGAGTTCCATACGAGCGTCAAGGCGGCGGCCGAGGGCGTCTTCCTGACGCTGGCGTGCCGGCCGATCGGCGCGCTGGTGTTCGGCTGGCTGGCGGAGAAGTACGGGCGCCGCCCGGTCCTCATGTTGAACGTCGTGAGCTATTCCGTGGTACAGCTCGCCACCGCGTTCGCGCCCAACCTGGCGACGCTGCTCGCGCTGCGTGCGCTGTTCGGCTTCGCCATGGGCGGCGAGTGGGGCGTGGGTGCCGCGCTGGCGCTCGAGACGCTGCCGGCGCGCGGGCGAGGCTTCTTCTCGGGCCTCCTGCAGGAGGGATACGTAATCGGCTACCTGCTGGCGTCGGTATTGTCCTGGCTGCTGTTTGCGCGCATCGGCTGGCGCGGCATGTTCGTCGTCAGTTCGGCCTCGGCGTTGCTCGTCTTCTACATCCGCTTCGGAGTGCACGAGTCGCCCGCCTGGACCGCCGGCCGGGCGCCGCACCGCGCCTCCGTCGCCGAGCTCTGGCAGGCCGTGACCCGGTACTGGCAGACGCTCCTGTACCTCATCGCCCTGATGGCCTGCTTCAACGCCTTCTCCCACGGCTCCCAGGACCTCTATCGGGCGTTCCTCGAGAAGCAGCAGGGATTTCCGGGGCGCGTGAGCGACACGATCCTGATCATCATGAACTGCGGCGCGCTGCTCGGCGGCATCTGCTTCGGCGCGCTCTCCGAGCGGATCGGCCGCAAACGCGCCATCATGCTGGCCGCCGCCCTGTCGCTTCCCATGATCCCGCTGTGGGCCTATTCGCACACGCTGGCGATGCTGGCGGTGGGCAGCTTCCTCATGCAGTTCATGGTGCAGGGGGCGTGGGGCGTCGTGCCGGCGCATCTCAACGAGCTCTCGCCCGCCACGGTGCGCGCCATCCTGCCAGGCCTCGCTTACCAGCTCGGCAACCTCGCGGCCTCGCGCATGGCGCCGATTCAGGCCGGCTACGCGGAAGCGCACGGCGACGACTATGCGTTCATGCTCGCGGCAACGATGGCGGTCGTGGCGCTGGCGCTGGTCCTGGTCACGTGGCTCGGCCGCGAGGCGCGCGCGGTGGAGCTGAGGGTCGGCTAGCGTCCCCGGCGCGGCGCAAGAATTCCCTACGGGCCCGCCGGGCCTTCTGGCAATTCGAGGGATCCGAGACCACCGTCACTGCGTGCCGCCCGCAGTTACGTAAAGTGCCGATGGTTGCGCCGCTGGCACCGCGGCGACCTTTCCCGAGCCCGCCTCGGTATTCAGGTCATGGAGGACTCTTGACGCCAGGATTGGCAACGCACCGCGACTTGGCGCTCGAGTCGGCGCAGGCGCGCGTGGCGCGCCTGTCGGCTCTGCCCCTGCTCGACCCGCGGCTGCTGCAGGTGCTCACGCAGACCGACGTCGATATCCAGTATCAACAGCTGCGTGAGCTGCTGCAGGTCGACCCCGCCCTCGCGGTGCGTGTTCTCAAGGTCGCCAACTCGGCTTTCTACGGCTCGCGCTCGATCACCTCGATCGACCGCGCTCTCACCGTGCTCGGTGCCGTGGCGGTCGCAGGCATCGCGCTGGCGGCACGCTTCGACGGCAGCATCGTTCCCGCCTGCGCGGAATCGGGCAGGTTCAGGAACCTGCGGCGGCACAGTCTGCTGACAGGTGTGGCCGCGAAGCTGCTCGCGGCGCGCGCCGCGCGGCCGGAGTGGGATGCCGAAGGGGCGTTCGTGCTCGGCCTGCTGCACGACCTCGGCTGGCTGGTTCACCTGCAGATCGAGCGCGAGAGGACGCTGCGCCGCGTCGCGACGCCGCCGATCGAGGACGGCGATCGGACGGAGCACGCCCTGCTGAGTGCCGCATTGATGGCGCACTGGCAGCTGCCGGCCCAGTTCATCGACGCGGTGCGCGATCATCATCACCAGACGCCGGCAGGCATGGCGTCGCTCGGCAGCGCACTGCTCGCCGTCGCCGAGCAGTGCGCCCGGCATGGCGGCGACCAGTTCGGCGTCGACTCGCGGCCGCAGGATGCGCCGCTGCCGCTGGCGCTGTTTCGCGTCACCGAGGCCGATCTGCCCGAGCTCGGCGCGCAGTGCGCGGCGCACGCCACGCTCCTCGACGGCCTGGTGAGCTGAATGGCACACAGCGAGTCCGAGATTCTCAGCCTGCTCGATGGCGAGCTCTCGGACGGGGTGAGCGCCGAGGAAGCGCCGGCGCGCGACCGGCTCACCGGCATGCTGAGCCGCGAGGCGCTGCTGGCGCGCCTCGAGCAGACCATCGCGCGCGCTGCCGCGCAGCCGCGCAGCGGCTTCGCGCTGCTGTTCCTCGATCTCGATCGCTTCAAGATGGTGAACCATGTCTACGGCCACGAGGCCGGCGACCAGCTGCTGCGGCAGGTGAGCGAGCGGGTGCGCGCCACCAGCCGCGCCACCGATGCGGTGCTGCCGAGCACACGCGGCAATGCCGCAGCGCGGCTGGGGGGCGATGAGTTCGCGGTGGTGCTCGAGCAGCTGACGCGCCCGGAGGAGGCGCTGGCGGTGGCCGAGCGGCTGCTCACGGCGCTCGCCGCCGACTATTGGATCCAGGGCACGCGCGTCACGCTCTCGGTGAGCATCGGTATCGTGGCGAGCGACGGTGGCTACCGCAATGCCAGCGACCTGCTGCGCGATGCCGACGCCGCAATGTACGCCGCCAAGGCTGCCGGCCGCGGCCGTTATGCGGTCTTCGACGCCTCGATGGGCCAGCAGGTCCGGCTGCGCGTCGCCACCGAGCGCGAGCTGCGCGCCGCTCTCGACGCCGGGCAGCTCGCGCTGGTCTATCAGCCCATCGTGAACCTGCAGAGCGGTGCGATCGTCGGCATCGAGGCACTGGTGCGCTGGCAACATCCGGTGAAGGGCCTGATCGTGCCGGCTCAGTTCCTGCCGGTCGCGGTCGAGAGCGGGCTCATCAACCCGCTCGGCGAGTGGGTGACGCGCAAGGCCTGCCGCGACTTCGCCCGGCTGCTCGGGCAGATGGGCGCGGCGGCTCCCGAGTTCGTGAGCGTCAATCTGTCGCGCCGGCAGCTGGGCGACGCGACGCTCCCGGCCATGCTCGCCGCGAGCCTCGCGCAGGCCGCGCTCGATCCGCGTCATCTGCACCTCGAGATCACCGAGAGCGAGCTGATGACGGATCTGCCGGTGGCGAAGCAAACCCTCGATGCCATCAAGGCGCTCGGGATCGCGCTGTCGGTCGACGACTTCGGGACCGGTTACTCCTCGCTCGCGAGCCTGCACGAGTTCCCGATAGACATCTTCAAGCTCGACCGGTCGTTCATGGCCTCGAGCATGCGCAGCGCCCAGGGACCCGCCCTGGTCGCGGTCGCCCACGCGATGATCCTGCTCGCGCGCAACATCAACGTACGGGTCATCGCCGAGGGCGTCGAGACGGCCGAGCAGCTCGCGCTGCTGCAATCCCTGCAGTGCGACATGGCGCAGGGCTACTTCCTCGGCCGACCGATGCCGATCGAGGCCGTGGCGACTCATCGGGTCCCGCTGCAGGCGCGCAGCGAGCCCTGATCGGACTCGCTTTGAGCCCCGCCCGGCGGAGCCGGACGCTCGAGGCTCCGGGTCTCAGCCGCCGCCGGCCCGCAATTGCTGCATGGCCTGCTCGAAGATACGCAGGTTCTCCGGCGTATCCTCGGCCGCCTCGGCCTTCTCCGAGGAGATCTTGGTCAGCATGGCCAGCTTGATGCGGCCGGCGAGCCCGAATTCCTGGGCCGCTTGCTTGTAGAACTCATTCAGTTTGGCTGCCATGGTCGTGCTTCCTCGACTTTCTTAAGCCTGACCAGCGGCAGATGCCAGCCTGGTCAGCTCCTCGATGGCCGCATGAACACCCTTCATGCTGTCGCCGAACTGCCCGATCTCATCGGGCCCGGAGATATCGACCGACAGGCCTTCGATGTCGGCCTTGGCGAGCCGGTCCGACACCGCCTTCAGACGCCCGAGGCGCTGGAGGATGGTTCTCACCGTCACGAAACCCGCCAGTCCGAGACCCGCGAGCAGGCTGCCGCTCAACGCCAGCGCGAGGTTGCGGGCGCGCGCGACGGCGCTGGCCTGCGCGGCGACCGAAGCCGCGACATCGTCATTGAGACGCCTGACCACCCGGTCGAAGAGGTCGGTCGGCGGGCGATCCTTGCCGCGCACCATCCTGTCGGCGGCCTTGAAGTCGAAGTTGCCGCCGACGTAGACGTCGTAGGCGGCCTGGTACTTCTCGCTCAGAGTCCTGTGGGCGGCCACGAACTGGTTGAGGAGATCGCGGCACTCGGCGTCGCGCATGTCGGCGGCGAGGGCTTCGGCCCCGCTCAGCACCGAGGACTCCTGCTCGTGGAACTGCCTGGTGTACTTCGTCAGGTCGTCCGGCGTATGGCCGCGCAGCAGAATGTCCTTCCACTCCTGCACCTGCTTCTTGAAGCTGACCTGGATGACCCGCGCTGCTTCGGCCTGGCGCACCTGCTGCCCGAGCAGCGCATCGTAGCCGGCGGACACGGTGCGCGTCTGCGCCAGAAGAGCCACTGCGAGCAGCACGAACAAGGTGACGACCCCGCAGAAGAACAGGATGAGTTTGGTTGAGATCTTCATGATAAGCACGCCTCCATGCGCACCGTCTCGCGACGAGACCAATCGACTCCGTTTATGGGTTCCTGAACATCGTCATCACAGAACGAGAGAAATCAGAATTCGGTCCAGTCGTCGCCCGCGGCCGCCACCTTGGCCGCCGGCTTCCTGACCGCCTTGACCGGCGCGGCGCTGCGGCTGCCCTGCGGAGCGGCGGCAGGCGCGGCTTTCTTCGCAGCGCCCGTGCCCCGGCGGGTCGCGGCCTGCGCCGCGGCAGCGGCAGCGGCCTGCGCCGACACCTGGTAACGCTCCATCATCTGGCTCAGGCCCTTGGCCTGGTCGGCCATCGACTGACTCGCCGCGGATGCCTGCTCCACCAGCGCGGCGTTCTGCTGCGTCATCTCGTCGAGCTGCACGACCGCCTTGTTGACCTGCTCGATGCCGGCCGACTGCTCGCGGCTCGCGCCGGCGATCTCGCCGACGATGTCGCTCACCTTCTTGACGGCGGTCACGATGTGATCGAGCGTCTGGCCGGACTGGGTGACGAGCTGCGAGCCCTCCTCCACCTTGCGGACGCTGTCCTGGATCAGGCCCTTGATCTCCTTGGCGGCGCTGGCGCTGCGCCCCGCGAGATTGCGTACCTCGCTCGCCACCACGGCGAAGCCGCGGCCCTGCTCGCCCGCGCGCGCGGCCTCGACCGCCGCATTGAGCGCCAGCAGATTGGTCTGAAAGGCGATCTCGTCGATGACGCCGATGATGTCGACGATCTTCTTCGATGCCTCGTTGATCTCGGTCATGGCGCGAATGGCCTGGCCCACGACGCTGCCGCCCTTGTCCGCCTGATCGCGCGCCGCCGCGGCGAGCTGGCTCGCCTGGCTGGCGTTGTCGGCGTTCTGCTTGACGGTCGAGGTCATCTGCTCCATGGAGGAAGCGGTCTCTTCGAGGCTGGCCGCCTGCTCCTCGGTGCGCTGGCTCAGGTCGGCATTGCCCTGGGAAATCTCCACGGCGCCGCGCGACACCTCGGTCGCGGATGCCTGCACCAGGCTGACGACCTCGCTCATGTTCTCGGTGAGCTGATTGATGCCCTTGCCGATCTCTGCGAACACGCCCGACTTGCCGCCGAGATCCATGCGCTGCGTGAGATCGCCCGAAGTGGCGCTCTGCACCAGGGCGTTGATCTCGGCCTCGATGCCGAGCTCGACGGTGCGGTCGGCCCACTCGAGCACCGTCCCGAGACGCTTGCCGCCGGCATCCACCATGGGATTGGCGCTGATGCGCAGCGTGCGCCCGCCGATCGAGATCTGGGAGGTGAAGGTCTTGTCGAGGCCGGCCAGGAGATTGCGCTGATGCGCGGGATTCCTGTGAAAGCTGTCGATGTTCGCGCCGAGCAGGCGGCCGGCATCGAAGCTCGGCACGTCCCTGCGGAAGTCGTCCTGCACGGCATGCGCCATCTCGCGCATGGCCTTGTTCACGTAGATGATGTTGAGGTCGTTATCCGCCACCATCACGTTCGATGACAGGTTTTCGAGCGCGCCCTTGAAGGCGGCGTTCAGCTCGCTCTCGCGTACCTGCCCGGTGATGTCGGTCGAGTACTCGACCACCTTGAAGGGCTCGTCGTCCATGTCGCGGATCGGGTTGTAGGTGGACTGCAGCCACAGCTCGCGCCCGCCCTTGCCGAGGCGCCGGTACTGCCCGGCATCCCCCTCACCGCGGCCGAGCTTGTCCCAGAAGGCGCGAAATTCCGCCGAGTCGCGCTCACGGGGATCGACCAGCAGCCCATGATGCTTGCCGCGAATCTCCTCGAGCTGATAGCCGACCGCCCTGAGATAGTTCTCGTTGGCGGTGAGGATCGTGCCGTCGGTGGCGAACTCGATGACCGCCTGGGCATTGCTCACCGCCTTGAGCTCGCCCTCGTACTCGGTCGACTTCCTGATGGTCTCGGTAATGTCCTGTGCGAGCGCGACCACCTTCACGAACCTGCCGCGCTCGTCGGCGATCGGGTTGTAGCTGGCGCGGATCCACACCACGCGCCCTTCCTTGTGGAAGCGCCGCTGGCGGCCGGCCTGGGGCTCCCCATGCGCGAGCTTGTCCCAGAACGCACGGTAGTCGGCGCCGTCGCGTGCCGTGGGCGGCACGAAGATCCGATGGTGCTGGCCACGCACTTCCTCGAGTGAGTAGCCGAACACCTTGAGATAACTGTCGTTGGCCCAGAGGATCGTGCCGTCCATGGCGAGCTCGACGACGGCTTGCGAGCGGCGTATGGCGGCAATCTGACCGGCGAGGTCCGCGTACGACGGTCGGTCGGCCGCCGCGCGGTGTGGCTTGGCGCGCCGCGCACCGCTCGCGCGGGCTTTGCGCACGGAAGTCCTTCTCATCTGGCGCTCACTACTGGTTCACACATTCCGAACTCTGGTCGCGTCTCTCGTTGCAGGCTCTTCCGAGCGCCGCACCCGCTGATCCGGGCGGCGCGCCGCAAGTCCCGGGAGAACGTGGCTATAGCGGCCGGCGCACGCCGGACTTGAGTCATGCGGCGCTGCCAGCCGTGGCTCAGACGGCCGTGTTGAGCAGCTGCCCGGGCGTAGTGGCGGCGCGAGCCTGCAGGCTCTGCAGCGCGAGCTGGGTCATGCCGCCGCCGCGGTGCCCATGATGGTGACCGTGGGCGTACAACGCCCCCGTCGGGGCCGTGGCGCCCGCGCCGGCTGCGCTGCCGCTGGCGGCGCCGCCCGACGGCGCGACAGTTCCCGCCTGCCGCAGCGTCTGCAGCAGTGTGCCGATGAAGCTGCCGGCACTCGAAGCCGCCGCGCCCATGGGGCTGCTGCCGAGAACCTGGCTCGCCAGAACGGTAGGACTCAACACGCTCGAGATGGACACTTTGTGAGACTCCTTTGAATGCTCAATGCGACCGCAGGCGGAACGTCACCGGCTCGCGCAGCTGCATCCTCGGCCGGACCCTGCCGGCGAGACGCCGCAGACCGGCAAGCGCTTGCCGGGTCAAGCGCGCCAGCGACGGCCGTGGCGCACGGTGTACCGGAATCGGGTGACGCAACATCCTGAGCTACTCCGCTGATTCAGTTCGCGATCCTCGCTTCCCTGCGGGCCGTCCCGCCTCGCGTCGGCTTCGGGAAGCACGTGGGGAAGGTGCAATCGCAGTGCCATGCCGTGCCATGTGGTTCACAAAAACGGCAGCCGCGGCGCAATACGGGCGTCGCGGGACCGTAACGACGCGACTTCGGGAGGGCACGGCGGCGCGGGACGCAGGCCACTCCGCGATAGACGGCGCCGCAGGTCGCCGAACCGGTTAACGCGTCACGGTCCCCGGAACACCCTTTTACTTGCGCCGCCGTCAGCCGATCTACGACGGATAGCTCGGAGTGTCCCTCGATACTATGTCAAGTCGCGATTCACCGGCGCAGGCGCGCCCGCGCGCCGGCCGCCGTGCGGTCGGCAGCCTCGCCGCCGCCCTCTGCCTCGCCTGCGCACTGCCGGCAGTCGGGGACGCGGCGCGCTGGGAGGCCATGGCCTCATCGCAGTTCAGGAATTACTCGGTGGACAACGGCCTTGCCGGCAATGCGCTGACGGCTCTGGCCCAGGACCGGGACGGGTTCCTCTGGATCGGCAGTCAAAGCGGACTCATGCGCTTCGATGGCTACCGCTTCCGCATCTTTCAGCACGACCCTCAGGACGCCGGCTCGATTCCTTCGAATTTCGTGCAGTCCCTGTTCGCAGATGCCGCCGGCAATCTCTGGGTGGGAACGGCCAACGCAGGGCTCGCGCGCTTCGACCCGCGCACGGGCCGCTACGTGAGCTACCCGGTCGGTGGAGCGCGCGGCTTCCGCGCGGCGAACACCGAGGCCGTCATCGACGACGGCCAGAGCGGCCTCTGGGTAGGCACGGACGGCGGCCTCGATCACCTGGCTGTCCCAACGGGCGAGATCATCCACTACGAGTCCCCACGCAGCGACGGGCTGTCGCATGACCACGTCCAGGCACTCTACCGCGAGTCCAGCGGCAGCCTGCTGGTAGGTGAAAGAAACGGCCTCATGCGTTTCTACCCGGATGCCGGGCGCTTCGAGCGCCTGTCGATCGCCGATGCATCCGGCCAGCCGGTTGAGACGGGCGTCGGCACGTTTGCCGAGGACGGCGAACATCGCCTCTGGTTCGGTACCACACGCAGCGGGGTTGGGCTGTTCGACTCACGGGGAAGCGCGCACCTGGCACGGCTGGCCGGCCCCGCAAGCGCAGCGCTTGCCAACCAGAGCGTACGTGGCCTCGCTCCGGGACCTGACGGGAAGCTGTTCGTCGCGACCTATGGCGCCGGCCTCTTCCTCCTCGATCCGGCCACACTCAGCCTCCGTCAGATCCGCCACAGCGATACCGACCCCTCCAGCCTGCCTGACGACCAGGCCTACGGGCTGTTGCGCGACCGGTCGGGCATGCTGTGGGTGGCTACGGAAAATGGTCTGAGCGTCACCAACCCGGGCCAGACGGCCTTCGAGACGGTGGTCGTCGACCGCGAGCGGCCCGACCGGCTCACCGAAGCCAGCGGGCTCGCGACCTTCGTCGATTCGCACGACCGGCTGTGGGTCGGTCATCACACGAGCGGCGTCGACGTCTTCGACACGAACGGCACCCGCCTGGTGACCCTCCATCCGGACCGTGGAACCCACGGCGCCGGCGATAGAAGCGTGTATGCATTCGCCGAGAGCGCGGACGGGACCGTCTGGATCGGAACGACCGACGGCCTGTACGGCGTCCGCGCGCGCGGGTGGCGGATCCAAGCCGTGCCGTTTCTGGACAACCACGTCGGACCCAACATCCAACGGCTGCTCGCGGACGGCACTTCGCTGTGGGTGGGCTCCCGCAGGGGCCTGTACCGCTACGACCTCCGCTCCGGACGCTGGAGCAGTTACAACAGTCAATCGCCGCGGGGACTCGCCGAGAACTTCGTGCTCGCCATCGTGAAGCGGCCGGACGGCAAGCTATGGGTGGGAACACGCAACGGACTCGAGCTGTTCGATCCGGCCGCCGGAGAGACCGTGTCCTTTGGCGCGCCAGCGCCCGCCGGCGCGGCCATCCCCAAAGCGTTCGTCGTCGACCTGTGGGGCGGCCCCGACGGGAGCCTCTGGATCGCGACGGTCGACGACGGCGTCTACCTACTCACGCCCGAGCGCAGCGGCGCATTCCGCGCCCACCACTTCACCACGCACGAGGGCCTGCCCTCGGGGAACATCGATGCGCTGCAGCCCGACCTCGCGGGCGGGGTATGGCTCAGCACCGGAAACGGCCTCGCGCGCATCGATGTCGGGTCGCTGCAGGTGCGCAAGTACCAGCGCGCCGATGGCGTCCGCTTCAGCGACTTCTGGGCGCACTCCGCGGCGCTCACGCGCGACGGAGATCTGGTGTTCGGGGCAGTAGGCGGACTCACGGTGGTGCACCCGGCGCGGCTGGCGGAGCGTCACTTCGAGCCCCAGTTGCTCATCAGCGGCATCACGGTCGGTGGTCATCCTCTGCAGCCAGCGCCCTCGGGCAGGACCGCCGAACCCATCGTGGTGAGCCCGGTAGCCAACTCCTTTCAGGTGGACTTCGCAGCCACCGACTACAGCGCGCCGCGGCTGCTGCGCTACGCCTACACGCTCCAGGGCTATGACAGCGACTGGACGGTCGTGGATGCGACCAAGCGAACGGCTGCGTACACCAATCTAAATCCCGGCAGCTATGTGCTGCTGGTGCGCGGCACCAACCGCGAGGGTATCTACTCATCCGAGACACTGCGCGTCCCGGTGCACGTACAGCCGGCGTGGTACCAGACGTGGTGGTTGCGCCTGCTGGCCGCGGCGGCGGCGGCCGGCCTCATCGCGCTGCTGGTGCAGGCGCGCACCGCGTATCTGCGGCGGGTGAAGCAGCGCCTCGAAGCGCTGGTCGCCAAGCGCACCGAGGAGCTGCGCCGCAGCAAGCAGCAGATCGAGATGATCGCCTATCTCGATGCGATGACGGGGCTGCCCAACCGCCGTCTGTTCGCGGACCGGTTCGCGAATTTCCGGGCCTCGGCCGATCGCAACCGCACGGGATTCGCTCTGGTGCTCGTCGACCTCGACAACTTCAAGGGAATCAACGACAGCTTCGGGCATGCAGCGGGCGACACGCTGCTCATCGCCGCGGCGCAGCGCCTCGGAAGCGTGATACGCGAAGTCGACGTCGCAGCGCGCCTCGGCGGGGACGAGTTCGCCATCCTGCTCGAGGGCACGGTCGAGCCGGAGGCGATCGGCGCCGTGTGCCAGCGGATTCTGCAGAGCTTTGGCGAGCCGGTGTCGATGGAAGGTCGTATCGTTCAGGTCGGCATCAGCATGGGATGCGCGGCCTACCCACGCGACGGCCTCACGCAATCGGAGCTCTATAGAGTGGCCGACCGGGCGCTCTATGAAGCCAAGGCCGCCGGTCGCAACACCTGGCGCATGTACCAGCGCATCCACGAGCGCGCTGCCGGGTCGGCGCCGCAACCGGCCCTCACCGGGTCAGGATGATCTGCAGCGCGCGCCGCTGCGGTCACAGACCGCACTCGCTCAGCCCCGGGTGACCGTCGGGCCGCCGCCCGAGCGGCCAGCGAAACTTGCGCTCCGTCTCCTTGATGGGCAGATCGTTGATGCTCGCGAAGCGGCGCCGCATCAGCCCCTCCTCGTTGAACTCCCAGTTCTCGTTGCCGTAGCTGCGGAACCAGCTGCCTGAATCGTCGTGCCACTCGTAAGCGAAGCGCACCGCGATGCGGTCGCCGGCGCACGCCCATATCTCCTTGATGAGCCGATAGTCGAGCTCCTTCGCCCACTTGCGCTGCAGGAACGCGCGCACCTGCTCCCGCCCGACCGGGAACTCGGCGCGGTTCCGCCACTGCGTGTCCTCGGTATAGACCTGTACGACCCGGTCGGGGTCGCGGCTGTTCCAGGCGTCTTCCGCCATGCGCACCTTCTGCGTGGCGGTCTCGATCGTGAAGGGAGGAACGGGCGGGCGCGCTGGCATGGCTGATCTCCTCGAGTCCTGCGGAGAAATCTAGCAAAGGCCGCGCGGGCAACCAATGCAGCCCTGCGAGGCTAGCGGCGATCGGCCGCCGTGCTCGCCGCGAGCTTCGCCTCGAATGCCTGGTCACCGATCAGCTTCGAGGTGCTCGCCAGTACCCTGCCCTCACCATCGACCAGGGTGATCGTCTGCGTATGGTCGAAGCTGCCGTCCGGGAGCTTGCGGTAATGGAAACCGAGCAGCTCGGCGATGCGGCGAGCGTCGGGCTCGCGGGCGCTGGCGAAGGTCCAGCGCGCCACATCGGCACGGTGCAGCCGGGCGAGCTCGGCGAGGCGTGACGGCGTATCGCGCGCCGCATCGAAGCTCACCAGCAGCACCCGCAGACGCGCGCGCGCGGCCTCATCGAGCTGGCCTTCGTATACCTGCACGGCGGTGATCAGCATCGGACAGTAGGAGGGACAGTCGCCGTAGAACATGCTCAGCACGGTCGGATGCCCCCGGTACAGGTCGAGACCGGCCGCCGCCCCTTTCTGGGTAGTCAGCGCCGCGCGCAGCTGATAGATCGAGTCCGTCGGCAGAGTGGCCGCGGCGCATACCGCGAGCACGGCCAGGGAGGCGAGCGCTATGGCGCGCGCCATGCGGCGGGCCTTCATGGCTTCGCCGCCGCGTCGCGGGCGCAGCGGAAGCCGACGCCGTGACCGGTATCGGCGGCACGCAGGCTGCCGAGCAGCGCGATGCGCATGAGCACGGGGTAGTTCTCCTTCTGCTGGAGGTTCTGCGCGCCGCTGCCGCAGAAGCGCTCCGGATCGGCATCGGCCGGCAGCAGGGAATCGAAGTCGTGGACCCATTCCCACACGAGGCCGTGGATGTCGTACAGGCCGTAGACGTCCGCAGTCCCCTGCTCGACGGCGGGCAGGCGGTCGCCGGCCGGATGCGCGTACCAGTCGAGCATCTGCTGCCGCCAGCCGGGGTCGGCTCTGGCGTCCCGCCGGGTGGCACTCGCCGCCGCCGCCAGCTCCCACTCGTACCAGGTCGGCAGGCGCGCGCTTTCGGCCTCGCAATACGCCTCGGCGGCAAACCAGCTGACCCGGGTCACGGGCTGGGCCGGTGCGGCGC
>Ga0335085_10001368_pt1 | contig 52977 bp, 47 predicted proteins | sample Lox_Sample_45_FD_206712 | JGI IMG/M metagenome (GOLD analysis project Ga0335085, IMG submission 206712) | Soil microbial communities from Loxahatchee National Wildlife Refuge, Florida, United States - Lox_Sample_4.5 | ecosystem: Environmental > Terrestrial > Soil > Wetlands | place: USA... | reverse complement strand
CTGCGTGCAGCCGGTCTATCCAGAGCTTGAGGGTGCCGCGGGTCGCGGTGAACAGCCTTTGCCATTCCTCCAGTTCCAACTTGTGGGTCAGCGTGATCGGCGATAGTTGGGCGGCGTGCAGGATCTCATCCGAATATGCATTGCCGATGCCGCTGACGATGCGCGGGTCGGTAAGAGCTCTTTTGAGGGTGCGATTTTCGACCGTGAAGGCATCGCGAAACGAGTTGAGATCGCTGGCGAATACATCAATTCCTCCCGGATCCACGGATTGCAAAGCCTCCTCGCCCGCGAAGACTGACAACGACGCGCGGTGCTTGGTGCCGGCTTCAGTAAGCAGCAGAGAGCCAGTGGGAAAATCGAAGGCGGCCAAACTCTTGCGGCCAGCCAGCCTGGCCTGCGGGGACTTCCAGTGCAGCCTTCCGGCAATCATCAGGTGCAGTACCAGCCAGAGATCGCCTTCCAGTCCAATCGCGATGCGCTTGCCGATGCGCCGCAGTTCTCGCACCACCCGCCCCTCCGCGCTGGTAATTGAGGGTTGCACCGTGCGAAGAAGAAACGGACTGGCCAGCCGTACCTGCTCGAGCGGCTGTCCGACGATGCGTGGTTCGAGCGCTGTAATGTAGGCGGCGATATCGGGCAATTCCGGCATATTGATTGAAGACCCTATTCCGCAACGCAAAGCCTACCGGCGTTCAGGTATTTAAATTCAGGATGCCTTCCCGCCGGCGTGAGTTTGACATTCCGGGCGCATACTTTCTAAGATATTTCTTTGCCCCGCACCATTCGGTGCGGCTCCGCTCGGCAATGTACACCTTTTTAGTGACATTCATATGATCAAGGTGCAAGACCTTACCAAGAGGTACGCGCGCACGATTGCCGTCGATCAGATCTCATTTGAAGTAGCAAAAGGACAGATTGTAGGCTTCCTAGGCCCCAACGGCGCCGGTAAGACTACAACTATGCGCATGCTGACATGCTTTCTTCCGCCTTCGGCGGGCACGGCCACCGTGGCCGGCTTCGATGTCCTCGAGCAGCCCCTCGAGGTCAAGAAACGGATTGGCTACCTGCCGGAGACTCCTCCCATTTATCCAGAGATGGAGACGGTGGAGTACCTGAAATTTGTCGGCAAGCTGAAGGGGCTTTCCGGATCTGAGCTGCAAAAGCGAGTCGATTATGTGTGCGAGCGCTGCGCGGTGGCCGATGTCAAAAGCAAACTTCTGGGAAAACTGTCGAAGGGCTACCGACAACGGGTGGGACTGGCGCAGGCCATCGTTCACAACCCCGATGTATTGATACTCGACGAACCCACCGCCGGGCTCGATCCCAAGCAGATCAACGAAACCCGGGACCTGATCAAGAGTCTGGCGGGCGATCACACCATCATCCTCAGTACCCACATCCTTCCTGAAGTAGAGCAGACGTGCGAACAGGTGATCATTATCAACAAGGGAAAGCTGGTGGCCACTGACTCGGTTCGGAATCTGCAAGCGCGCGCCCGCGGCGCGGAGTCGGTTCTGGTCGAAGTGGCCGGTCGTAACGGCCATCTGGAACCCGCGAAAGTGCAGCAACGGTTGGAGCAGGTTGCCGGCGTCGGGCACGTGCAGTGCCGGCAGCAGGTAGACAGTCGAGTGGTATTCGAAATCGAGAGCCAGAAAGGACGTTTGGCGCGAGGCGATCTGGCGCGGGCCGTAGTTGAATCCGGATGGGACCTCAACGAACTTCGGCCGGCCGCGATGAGCCTGGAGGAAGTCTTCCTGCAGCTTACCGGAGGTGAAACTTCCTCAGCAGATCAGCCAGTGGAGAAAGGGGCCCAACGATGAGAAATGCCTGGATCATCTGCCGAAAGGAATTGGGCAGCTACTTCGTTTCGCCGGTGGCCTACATTCTGCTGACCATGTTCGGCGTCATCTTCGGCTTTTTCTTCTGGAATGCGCTCGGATATTTCGTGATCGAAGGCATGGAAATGCAAATGCGCGGCCAGAACTTTCCCTTGAACCTGAACGAGCAGATCATCCGGCCGCTGCTCTCGAATGTCGCGGTGGTCGGACTGTTCTTCATTCCCATGATCACCATGCGCCTGTTTGCCGAAGAGAAGCGCACGGGGACCATAGAATTGCTGGTGACCTCGCCGGTTCGCGATCTCGAAATCATCGTGGGGAAATGGCTGGCCGCCATGATCCTCTACTCCTGCCTGCTGCTTTTCACTGCTCTAAATTTCGCCTTTCTCTTTAAGTACGGCAATCCGGACTGGAAGCCCCTGCTCATTGGATATCTCGGATTGCTGCTCCAGGCCGGGGCCCTGCTGGCCATCGGAACCTTCATTTCTACGCTGACCAGGAACCAGATCATCGCCGGGGCGGTGACCTTCGGAGTCTGCCTGTTGCTTTGGGTGCTGGGATGGGTAAGCGGGTACGAAACCGCAACCTGGGCGCGCACCCTTTCGTATATGTCGGTGATCACGCATTTCGAGTCCTTTGGCCGAGGCGTACTCGATTCCAAAGACGCAATCTTCTACTTGACAGTGATCTTCCTGGGACTGTTTTTTACCGCGCGTTCCATGGAATCGCTGCGGTGGAGGTCCTAAATGGCAAGCCAGTGGCTGAAAGCCAGACAAACCAGGTACGCCGCCTACGCCACCATCTACGTCCTGGTTGTGATTTGCGTTGTGGTGGTTGCGAACGTACTGGCCGACCGCTACAACAAGTCCTTCGATGCGACCTCCAACAAGCGCTACAGCCTCTCCGACCAGACCGCCAAGATCGTGAAAGGCCTGAAGCAGGACGCAACCATCACTTATTTCAACCAGAGCACCCGCTTTCCGGAGGGTAAAGACCTCCTTGACCAATACGCCAACCTTACTCCCAAGATTCGGGTGGAGTATGTGGACCCGGACAAGAACCCGCAGTTGGCGCGGGAGGCGGGAATCAGGGAGCTGGGTACAGCGGTAGTCCGGATCGGAAACAAAAGAGAAGAAGCCAAGAGCATGACGGAAGAAGGCATAACCGGCGCTTTTATCCGCGACCTGAAGTCAACCACCAGAACGGTATGTTTTGTCAGCGGAAGCGGCGAACATCAGCTCGATAACAGCGATCGCGAAGGTCTGTCCCGCTTCAAGGATCTGCTGGCCAAAGACGATTACGAAGACCGCACGATCGATCTGCTGCAAAAGGCTGAAGTGCCAGCCGACTGTACGACCCTGGTAGTCGCCGGCCCGACCCAAAATTATTTGCAGCCGGAGGTGGACGCGATCAGGAAGTATGTTGAGGGGGGCGGACGTGCGCTGCTAATGCTGGACCCACCTCTCAAGCTGGGCCGGCAGGAGATCGCCGATAACGATGCCCTCACCAGCCTGCTGCAGAGTTGGGGCGTGACCATGAACAAGGACCTGATCCTCGATCTGAACCCAATTGGACAGATTGCAGGGCTCGGCCCCCAGGTTGCGCTGGTTACTAGTTACAGCACTCAACCCATTGTGAGCGACATGAAGGGGACGGCTACCGGTTTCCCGCTTTCCCGCTCGATGGAGATCAAGAACACCGACAAGACCTCGGTCGAGAAGTTGTTTGATTCTTCGGGCAGCAGCCTGGCCACCAATAACCTGAGTTCGCCCGCGGTCGACATCCGCGATCCCAAGAACAAGAAAGGGCCGCTGACCATCGCTGCAGCGGGAACCTATAACACGGGCAAGGAAAACTCGCAGGGACGATTCGTAGTGGTGGGCACCTCGTCCTGGGTGGCCAACCGTTTCATTGATTTCAACGGCAACGATGACCTGGCGTTGAACACCATCAACTGGCTTTCGTCCGACGAGGACTTGATCTCGATTCGCCCCAAGCAGAAGGAAGATCGCCGCATCACCATGACGCGGGCGCAATTGAATTGGGTGCGGGCAACCAGCCAGTTCATTCTGCCCCTGGCGGTGGTGGTGGCTGGCGTGTTTGTCTGGTGGAAGCGGCGGTAAAACCTCCGGGCGCAGTCGCCCGGGTTTAGAAAGTGACATGAAATTTCGCGGCCTGATCGTTGCAGCTGTTGCCTTCCTTGTTCTTTCCGGCATTCTCTACTGGTCGGAACGTCACAAACCGGCTGACGCCGTCAAAGCATCCGCCGATGTTCCGCCCCCCATCCTCAAGCTCGATGCATCGGCAGTCACAAGGCTCGATCTCAAAAGAAAAGATGTCGAGCCCGTCGTTCTGGCCAAAAATGATTCGGGCAAGTGGCAAATCACCGACCCCAGTCCCCTCGGGGCCGATCAGAACACAGTTGGGGGGATCGTCTCGACCCTGTCATCGCTGAATTCCGAACGTCTGGTCGACGAAAAGGCCTCCGACCTGAAGCCTTACGGGCTCGACCCGCCCAACCTCGAGGTGGATGTTACTGAAAAGGACAACAAGACGCAGAAACTGCTGATCGGCGACGACACGCCGACCAGCGGGGCCGTCTATGCCATGCTAGCGGGGAGTCCTCATGTTTTTACCATGTCCAGTTACGCGAAGAGCAGTGTCGACAAAAGCCTGAACGATGTTCGCGACAAGCGGCTACTCACGATGGAAGCCGACAAGATCAGCCGCATCGATTTAATCAGAAAGAATCAGGATGTCGAGTTCAGCCGCAACCCCGGCCAGACTTCTGATGCCTGGCGGATCGTGAAGCCCAGACCGCTGCGGGCTGATAGCGTTCAGGTGGGGGAACTCGCCCGCAAGTTGGCTGATGCCAGGATGAACCTGGGCGGCGCTGGCCACGACGATGTCGCAAAACGATTTGCCGGCGCTACGCTCATCGCGACCGTGAAAGTGTCGGATGGTTCAGGCACCCAGGAACTTCAGGTCCGAAAGCGCCAGACTGAAAAGAACAATAGCACTTATTACGCGAAATCGAGCGTGGTAAGCGGCGCTTACCAGATCGATTCAGACCTCGGCCAGGCTGTGAACAAGGGCCTGGAGGATTTTCGCAACAGGAAGCTTTTCGATTTCGGCTATGCCGATCCCGGCAAGATCGAACTGCATGACGGCTCGAAGTCCTACCTTTTGGTGCGGAGTGGAGAAGACTGGTGGTGGAACGGCAAGAAGATGGGTGCCGGAAATGTGCAAACGCTGCTTTCAGACCTCCGGGAGTTGAGTGCGGACAAGTTTCCTGGCTCCGGCTTTGCCAATCCCACGATCCTGGCGGTGGTCACCTCAGAGGATGGCAAGCGCGTGGAGAAGGTACAAATTGCGAAGTCCGGGAATGGCTACGTTGCGAAGCGAGAGGATGAACCAACGCTCTATGAGCTGAGATCGAGCTCTATCGACGATCTTCAAAAAGCGGCCAGCGGGATCAAGCCTGCAGCCGCACCCGCGAAGTAGGCTTCCAGAGCGGAGCAGGGATTTACCTTTTAGCACCCTCGTCGTTCAAGGCAACAAGGTCGATGTCGGTCCTTGAGAACTCAGCACCCTTAGCCAGAAGCGGCTCGCCAGAGGACTTGGCCAAAGCATAAGCGAGACAATCTCCGAAGTTGAGGCCCGCCGGATGGCGGCCTTTGCCATACTGGCGCCATGCGGAGCGCGCGATCTCGACTTGTTCGCCGTCCACCGGGATGATTTGAAGATTGGCCCGGACCAGGAAGAGATCGAACTCACGGCCTGCGGCTTCGCCGCGTCTGGCCTCTAGCACAATCCCCGTTTCGAGTGCATTGGCGGCGGAAATGAGCCGGCTTGCGGCCTGGACAATCTGATCGAGAAACTGCCGGCGTTCGGTTTCCGCCAGGAAAATAGCCATCAGGGCGGAGGTGTCGATCACCATCAGCGTGGCACTCCGTGCTCGTCGTAGCCGAGGATCTCGTCTTCGGGCCGCGCGTCGAGGGTGGGAAGGGTGTCCACTCGGCGCAGCAATTCGTCAAGCTGGCCGGTCAGGACGCGACCTCTTCGTCCCGCCTTCAGCCGCTCCCACCGTTCCCGCAGCGCCTCGTGAATCGCCTGGGTCAGGGACTCGCCAGTCTCTCCTGCCACCTGGCGAGCCAGCCGCTCGGTATCGTCGTTTTTGATACTCAGAGCCATTCCACGGTTATAGCATGCTATATATTTATATATAATAGTAGTTTATAATAGCAAGTTATTTATTATCATTAGCTTGATATGAATCAACTATGGACTGTCGCCCTAGTATTAGCGAAAATACTCCACAACCGGTCCCTGGAAGAGATACCAGACGATGATCGTCCGCAGCATCACTCCCAGGCCACTCCAAGCGAGCTTTGCGAGTCGACAATCAATCAGGGCGCTGGCAACGCTGGGCAGCAGCAGGACGACCCCGATCATCGCGACAAGAATGGCCGGCCAGCGAGACCAGCGTTGCAAGAACCAAAGCGCCGCCGCGACACCCGCACCGAGCGTCCCCATGAGGAGAAACATGTAAGGGCCGGCGAGTTGGAGGCCTCCCAGCAACTGTGCTCCAGCGGCCATGGAGATCAGTCCGGGGCGAGCCAGCATGGTGAGACCCGCCGCCACCAGGTAAGCGCCGGCCAGAAAAAAGACGGCCGCCAACGCTGTTACCCCAGCGGGGCGCTGCTTCGTCATTTCTTCTTTTCTTCCGGCTTCTTCTGTGCTGTGGGGGGCAGTAGTCCATTGAGCCGGAGATACATGGCAGCAGCGCCATAGTGATCAGCCCAGCTGCCGGCGAGAGCCAGCGCCGCCCAGGCCCGCGGCTGCGTCTTCTTGGCGAAATCCTCGATCGGGTCGCCAAGCTTTGCGTCTTCGGCCTTGGCCAGCGCTGTGCCGCAAAAATCGAATGACTCCTTCACTGCGGCGACCAGTTTATCCTTGGGGGTGGTCTCCGGCAGTTCTTCGAACTTCGGCTGGGGAACATCACCGACTTTGGCGCAAAAGAAATAGTTGCCTTCGACGATGTGTGTGGCCAGATGGCCGAATGACATCTGCTCTGGCGTGGGCTTGAAGCCAAACTTGTCAGCCGGCATTTCTTCGATGGCCGCCACGGTGTTCTTCTGACGACCGGCCAGAGAACCGCGCAAGACATCGCTCACAGGATTTTTGGATGGTTGAGCGAAAGCGGCAGCGGACAACGCGATCACAGCAAACCACAATTTCATAGTTTCCTCCCAACAACGCAGGTACAAAAGAATAGACCATTTAACGGAAAACACGTAGGGCGGGTGCCCTCACCCGCCCAGCCGGGCAACGCCCGGCCTGGTTCTCCGCGGGTAGGCTGTCAACCCCGGCCAGCTTCCGCTGGCATAACCTCCAAACCCAGCGAGCTTAGCGCGCTCGGATGAGGGCGTCCGGGCCTACGTAATTCGTGACTGCTACACTGCGATTTCCGGAGTGGCTTCAACCAGGCTGCGGGTATAGGGATGCTGCGGCTGTTCGGTGATCTGCCGCGTATCGCCGACCTCAACCAGCCTTCCCCGATACATCACGGCAATACGAGTGGCGAGATATCGCACTACCGGCATGGAATGGGAAATAAACAGGTAAGTCAGGCCAAACTCGCGCTGCAATTGCGCTAGCAGATTGACAATCTGCGCTCCCACACTGACATCAAGCGCGGACACCGGCTCATCCGCGACGATAAACTTTGGGCGCAGCGCCAGCGCCCGTGCGATTCCGATACGCTGCCGTTGTCCCCCGCTGAATTCGTGTGGGAAACGGGGCAGGACGGACGGATCGAGGCCGACCGCGCCGAGCAACTCGAGAACGCGGGAGCGGCGCGCCGTTAAACCTATAGCCTCATGGATCACCAGCGGCTCGCTGATGATGTCTTCCACATTCATTCTGGGATCGAGTGACCCGAACGGGTCCTGAAAGATGATCTGCATGTCGCGCCGCAAGCGGCGCATCTCGCGATGACCGGCCGCCAGCAGGTTCCGGCCTTCAAAGCGCACGCTGCCGGAAGTGGGCTCGATCAGGCGCAGCACCAGCCTGCCCATCGTGCTTTTACCTGATCCCGATTCGCCGACCAGTCCCAGAGTTTCGCCGGCGTGAATGTCGAGCGAAACGTCGTCCACGGCCCGAACTTCCCCCTGGGAGCGAGCCCCAAACATCGACTCGCCCAGCGGAAACACTTTCGTCAGATTGCGAATTTCGACGAGAGGCAATGGATCACGCGTGTACCGGTGCCGGCTTGCTCGCAATCAACTGGCGCAACACGAACTGCAGGATGCCGCCATTGGCGTAGTATTGCGCCTCCTGCGGCGTGTCGATGCGCACCAGGGCGGTGAATTCCCGGGTCTGACCGTTACGCGTGGCGCGGACCTTCACTTGCCTCCCGGCAGCAAACTTCCGCACTAGATCGCTGACCCCGGAAAGCTCAAAAATCTCTTCGCCCGTGAGGTGCAGCGTCTGTGCGTTCTCTCCGGCGAGGAACTGGAGCGGCAGAATTCCCATACCCACCAGGTTGGAGCGATGAATGCGCTCGTAACTCTCCGCAATCACTGCGCGCACGCCCAGCAGGCGTGGCCCCTTGGCCGCCCAGTCACGAGAAGATCCGGAACCGTATTCTTTCCCGGCCAGGATCACCAGCGGCACGGCCTCGGCGATGTATTTTTCAGAAGCCTCGAAGATCGACATCTCCGCGCCATCGGGCAAGTGGCGCGTAAATCCGCCCTCGAGGTTGGGCACCATCTTGTTCCGCAAGCGCACGTTGGCGAAAGTGCCCCGCACCATCACTTCATGATTGCCGCGCCGCGATCCGTAAGAGTTAAAGTCCGCGGGTTTTACGCCATGCTCGATCAGGTACTTGCCTGCGGGACTGTCTTTCTTGATCGAACCGGCGGGGGAGATATGGTCAGTGGTCACGCTGTCGCCGAGCACGGCCAGGACACGCGCACTCCGGATGTCCTCAACCGGCTCGGGTTGCAGCGTCATATCGTCGAAGTAAGGGGCGCGGCGAATGTAGGTGGAATCCTTTTCCCAGGCGTAGGTTTCGCCTTTGGGTACGGGCAGTCCGCGCCACTGGGCGTCGCCTTCATAGACTTCGCCGTAGCTCTTGGAAAACATGTCGGACGAAATAGATTTCCGGATAGTCTCTTCCACTTCGAGTTGCGGCGGCCACAGGTCCGCCAGGTACACTTCCTGGCCGTCTCTGCCTTTGCCGATGGGATCGGTGCGCAGGTCGAGATCGATGCACCCGGCCAGTGCGAAGGCCACCACTAACGGTGGCGACATCAGGTAGTTCGCGCGCACTTCGGAGTTGATGCGGCCCTCGAAATTCCGATTGCCCGAGAGCACCGAGGCCACGACCAGATCTTTCTCGTCGATCGCCTCGGAAACTTCCTTGGGCAACGGCCCGGAGTTCCCGATGCAGGTGGTGCATCCGTAACCCACAATGTGAAATTTGATTTTTTCAAGATAGGGCAGCAGTCCGGCTTTCTCCAGATAATCACGGACCACCTTCGATCCGGGCGCCAGCGAAGTCTTGACCCAGGGCGGAACCGTCAGCCCTTTCTCCACCGCCTTCTTGGCCACCAGGCCGGCAGCCACCATCACCGATGGATTCGAAGTGTTGGTGCAGGACGTAATCGCGGCGATCACTACGCTGCCATGGCGCAGCGACTTCTTCACACCAGGCGGAACGTGTTCTTCAATCTTGTGGTTGTCGATGCCGATTGCAGTGGGGCTGCCGCCTTCCTGCTCCCAGCGATCCACCTGCTTGGGAACGCTGCCGGAAGGGGCATTGCCAGCGGAGACGGCTGCCGGCGCCTTTGCCTGAGCAGCAGCCTTTGGCTTGAGCAGCGAGGGCAGCGCGAGCCGGAAGGATTCTCCCGCCTGCGAGAGCCTCACCCGGTCCTGTGGGCGCTTAGGCCCGGCGAGACTAGACTCGACGGTACGCAGATCAAGCGTCAGTAGCTCCGAATATTCCGCTTGCGGGGTTTTCTCGTCGTGGAACATGCCCTGCTCGCGGCAGTAGGCCTCGACCAGCGCGACCTGCTCCTCGGAGCGCCCGGTAAGCCGCAGGTAGGTGAGACTTTCTTTATCCACCGGGAAGATGCCGCAAGTGGCGCCATACTCGGGAGACATGTTGCCGATGGTGGCGCGATCGGCCAGTGAAAGCTCGGGCAGGCCCGGGCCAAAATACTCGACGAACTTGCCCACCACTCCGTGCTTGCGCAGCATTTCGGTGATGGTGAGAACGAGGTCGGTGGCGGTGGCGCCTTCGTGGAGTTCGCCGGTGAGCTTTACCCCAACCACTTGCGGGATCAGCATGGAGACCGGTTGTCCCAGCATGGCGGCCTCGGCCTCGATTCCGCCCACTCCCCAGCCCAGCACGCCCAGCCCGTTGATCATGGTGGTGTGCGAATCGGTGCCGACCAGAGTATCGGGATACGCCGTACGCTTTCCGTTTGCCTCCTGCACGAACACAACGCGAGCCAGATATTCCAGGTTCACCTGGTGCACGATGCCGGTGTCGGGCGGCACAATAGCCAGATTGCGAAACGCTGTTTGCCCCCAGCGCAGGAAGGCATAGCGCTCCTTGTTACGGATGAACTCAAGCTCGGCATTGAGTTGGAAAGATTGCGGCGTGCCGAATTCATCCACTTGCACCGAGTGGTCGATGACCAACTCGGCCGGCTGCAGCGGATTGATCAGCGAGGGGTCTCCCCATAGCCGCTTCATGGCATCGCGCATGGCAGCAAGGTCCACCACGGCTGGCACTCCGGTAAAGTCCTGCAGCAAGACCCGGCTGGGGGTGAATGCAATCTCCTTGTCGGGCTTGGATTTGCTGTTCCAGGCGGCTAGCGCCTTGATGTCATCCGCGGTTACGTTGCGCCCGTCTTCGGTGCGCAACAGATTCTCCAGCAGAATGCGCAATGAGTAAGGGAGGTGTTTGGTAGAAATGCCCTTTTCGTCAAGCGCCTTGAGACGATAAATCTCGTATTCCTTGCTGCCTACGCGCAGCACGGAGCGACTGCCAAAGGTGTTCATAGATGATTGCCTTCTTCCCCTAGTTTAATCCTTGCGCCGAGAAATTGCCGCCGCCAGGATTCACCACGACCCACGTAGGGGCGGGTGCCCTCACCCGCCCGGCCGGGGCGAAGCCCGGCGGGTTCTCTCTTGGCATGACCGTTAAACCCAAGGCGAGCTTCGCTCGCCCGCCCGGACGAGGGCGTCCGGGCCTACGTGGTCTTTAGCTCCCCCGCGCTACCTCTACTGCCCGCAACACCGCCTGTGCCTTGTTCATGCACTCCTCAAACTCTCGCGCCGGGTCGGAATCCGCGACGATCCCCGCTCCCGCCTGCAGAAACGCTTTCTTCCCTTGCATCAGCATGGTGCGGATGGCGATGCAGGAATCCAGGTTGCCATCAAAGTCGGCATAGAGCACCGCACCGCCGTACACTCCGCGCCGGGTCGGTTCCAGTTCCTCGATGATCTGCATGGCGCGAACTTTGGGCGCGCCGCTCAACGTGCCGGCGGGAAAGCACGCCGCAAAGGCATCGAGCGCATCCAGGTCGCGCCGCAGCTTGCCTTCGAGCGCCGAGACGATGTGCATCACGTGCGAGTAGCGCTCGACGTACATCAGATCCTTCACTTTGACGGAACCGTATTCGCTCACCCGCCCCAGATCGTTGCGCCCCAGATCGACCAGCATCACGTGCTCGGCGCGTTCTTTCTCGTCCTGCAGCATCTGCTCCGCCAGGCGCTGGTCTTCAGCTTCATCATGTCCTCGCGGATGCGTCCCTGCAATGGGGCGATATTCCAGCTTGCGCCCGCTCACCCGCACCAGCATCTCCGGCGACGAGCCCAGCACATGCGTGTCTCCCATGCGCAAAAAATACAGGTAGGGAGAAGGATTCACGGTGCGCAAGGCACGGTAAATGTCGAAGGGCGCGACCGAGGGCGTAAAGTCCAGCCGCTGCGAAAGCACAACCTGAAAGATGTCCCCGGCAGCGATGTATTCCTTGGCGCGTGTGACCGAAGCGACGAAGCGTTCCCGGCTGGTCCCGGCGTGGACCTTCAATTTGTCCTTGGCCGGCCGCAAGGTTTTTTGCCAGTGTGCCGGCCGCAGTCCCGCAGCCAGCTTCTTTGCCAGGACGCCAATGTCCGCCGCGGCCCGGTCGTAGGCGCGCCGTGGACTCTCACGCGACACGTCAGCGGTGGCGATGATGTGGATCTGGTGGCGCAGGTGATCGAACGCCAGCAGGCGGTCGAAAAACATCAGTATGCAATCGGGCAGAGAGAAGTCATCTTTGGCATGTTCGCCGATGTTCTCCAGTTGCCGGACTGCATCATAAGCAAAGTAACCTACCGCGCCTGCCGTAAACGGCGGCAACCCAGGCACATTCGCGGGACGATGCTGCCGCAGCAATTCCTTGATGACCTGGATCGCGTTCCCCTGGCGCTTCTCCGTTTTCTTGCCGCGCTCTACTTCGATGTCGCTGCCACGGGCCCGCACCTGCATGTAGGGACGCGCCCCCAGAAAGGTGTAGCGTCCGATCTGCTCGCCGCGCTCGACCGACTCCAGCAGGAAGGCGTCCGGCTCATCGGCTGCGATCGCGAGGAAGGCGGAGACCGGAGTCAACAAGTCGGCCGCGACCGATTTCACCACCGGCACCAGGGTGGCCTCTTTGGCGAGGCGCGAAAATTCTTGGTAATCGGGACGAAGCATGGGCGTCATTCTGGGTTCAGTCATTATAGACAAGGCCTCTCCAACCCCTCACCGGGAGACCTGTAAAATCAAAACGGGGTGTGATGCAGGACGGGCGTCCTCCGCCCGTCCTCCATCACAAGATCCTAAGCTCACCCGGACTTTTTATGCCCGCAGTCCTCCGCCGTCCGCCCGGCCCTTCGCCCCGGTTTCTTATCGGCAACCTGCCTCTATTCGATCCCGACCCTCTGGCCATCTACACTCGCTGGGCCCGCGAATTCGGCGACATTTTTTACTACCGCGCCGCCTGGATGGATGTGTATTTCCTGAATCATCCCCAGCTGATCGAGCAGGTGCTGGTATCGCAGTCGCAGAACTTTGCCAAGGACAAAGTCATCCAGAACAGCCGCTGGTTTCTGGGCGAAGGCCTGCTGACCAGCGAAGGCTCGGGATGGCTGCGGCAGAGGCGCTTGTCCCAACCGGCCTTCCATCGCGAGCGGATGACGGCGTATGGGCACACCATGGCCGCCTACACCGAAGACATGCTTGCCACATGGCAGGACGGCGACGTGCGCGACATCCATCAGGAGATGATGCAGCTCACCATGCGCATCGTGGCCAACGTGCTCTTCAGCGTGGAAGTGAAAGCAGACACGGAAAGAGTTGCCGGCGCGCTCAACATCCTGATGCGTCACACCTCAGGTGGCCGCATGATTCTGCCTCCCGTGCTGCGCCATGTTCCAGTGCCGGCCATGTTGCGAGTCAAGCGCGCGGTGCGCGAGCTCGACGAGATTGTGAACCGCATCATTCGCCAGCGCCGAGTCAGTGGGGAGGACACCGGCGATCTGCTCTCTATGCTCATGGCAGCCCGCGACGAAGATGGCAGCGGCATGACCGACCGCCAGTTGCGCGACGAAATCCTGACCTTTCTGCTGGCCGGGCACGAAACCACCGCAGTTTCGTTGTCCTGGACCTGGTACCTGCTCAGCCAGCATCCGGAGGTGGAACAGAGACTTCATCAGGAGTTGAGCCAGGTCCTGGACGGTCGCACTCCGCAATTGGAGGACCTGCCTCGCCTCCCCTACACCGACAAAGTGGTGAAGGAGTCCATGCGCCTCTATCCGCCGGCTTGGAGCCTGGCCCGCACCGTGGCGAAAGAAGTGGAACTCGGCGGCTACCGCCTCCCCGTGGGAGCGAACGTGGTCATGAGCCCGTGGATACTACACCGCGATCCCCGCTTCTTTGAGCAGCCCGAGCAATTCAACCCGGAGCGCTGGACGGCGGAGGCAGCTCAACGTCTCCCGCGCTTCGCCTACTTCCCCTTTGGCGGCGGACCGCGCCTGTGCATCGGTGCCTCGTTCGCCATGATGGAAGCCAACCTGCTTCTGGCGGCGATCGCACAGTGCTTTCAGCTACGGTTGGTCGCTGGGCATCCCGTAGCCGCGCTGCCCAGCATTACGCTCCGCCCCAGGCACGGCATGCGCATGTCATTATCCAAAAGCGTTACGGAAAACTAAGCCGAGAGTAACCAGCGAATGAATTGACGTAGGGGCGCAACCGTTGGAAGATGGCGAGTCAGCTCAAATCTGCCACGGGGGCGTATGCGGATCAAGTTCTGGGGCGTGCGCGGATCCACGCCGACTCCCCAGCCCGATAACCTGCGCTACGGAGGCAACACCTCCTGTGTCGAGGTGCGTCTGGGTGACAACCTCTACGTCTTCGACTGTGGCACCGGACTCCGTCCGCTCGGGCAGCAATTGCAGCGTGACTCCGAAGGCAAAGCGATTCGCGCTCACATCTTCGTCTCGCATTTTCACTGGGACCACATTCAGGGCATCCCCTTTTTCGGCCCGCTTTATGAAAATCCGGAAAGTTGTTTCTCTTTCCACTCCTCCAGTCGCACCCGCACCCTGAAACGGGTGATGGAAGAGCAGATGGCCGCTCCCTATTTTCCGGTGGATATGAGCGAGATGAAGGCCCAGCGCGGCTTCTACAATCTGGAACAGGGCCGGGTGCCGCTGGATGATGTGATGGTCGAGGCCATGTGGCTCAATCATCCTCAGGGATGCATGGGTTATCGCCTCGAGACCAAAGAAGGCGTGCTGGTCTATGCCACCGACAACGAACCCGGCGACCCCCTCTTCGATAAAAATGTGCGCAAGCTTGCCGCCGGAGCCGACGTCCTGATCTACGACGCACAGTATCTGCCGGAAGAGTACGAAGCCCGCAAGCGTGGCTGGGGCCACAGCCACTGGCGCGAGGCCATCAACGTCGTGATGGAAAGCGGCGCCAAGGAGTTGGTACTGTTTCACCACGATCCCGACCACGACGACGCCTGCATCGATAAAGTGGTGAATCAAGCCCGCGAGCACTATCCGAAAGTGCAGGCCGCCGCGGAGGGGTTGGAAATCAAGATTTAGCGATCTGTCACCCTGAGCGGAGTAGCTGCTTCGCTTCGCGAAGGAGCTACATAGTCGAAGGGCCCCTTTAAGCTGAACGGCGATTGCGGCTCGAAGGTCTTTTGAAGCTGTACTCAGCAAAAAACCAATCCTGCAACGGGGATATCAGCAGTAGCGGTGCTTCGACTAGTCGGATCGTCCGCAAGCGGACGACCCTCCTCCCTCTGGATGACAGGGCCTGTGGGGCGAACCACTGTGCAGATTCTCCGTAACTTGCCTCCCCGCTCAGCCCTGCATATACTTTGAACGTTTGCCCGCCTACTCCGGGCTGTTTTACCCGGCGCCGGCCAGCATCTTACTGTCTGACCGCACCAACGGAGACCGCCATGGCTTTGAAGACCATTTCCCTGGAACAGGAAATCAATCCCTGGGAGGCGCAAGCCGCCCGTTTCGACTTTGCCGCCCATAAGTTGAACCTGGACGAGGGTTTAATGAAGGTCCTCCGCTACCCTACCCGGGAGATCATCCTGCACATTCCGGTCATGATGGACAACGGCCACCTTGAGGTCTTCACCGGCTTCCGGGTGCAGCACTCCATCGCCCGCGGTCCGGCCAAGGGTGGCCTGCGCTACTCTCCCGACGTCACCCTGGACGAAGTTCGGGCTCTGGCCAGCTGGATGACCTGGAAGTGCGCCGTAGTCAACATTCCTTTCGGGGGAGCGAAGGGTGGAATCATCTGCGATCCGCACAAGATGTCCCAGGGCGAACTGGAGCGCATGACCAGGCGCTACACCGCGGAACTGGTCGAGTTCATCGGGCCAGAGAAGGATGTCCCCGCGCCCGACATGAACACGAATGAACAGACCATGGCGTGGATGATGGACACCTACTCCATGCACATGCGCCAGACCGTGACCGCGGTCGTCACAGGCAAGCCGATCAATATTGGCGGCTCCCGCGGCCGCCGCGAGGCCACCGGCCGCGGCATCATGATCGTGTGCGATGAAGCGGTCAAGAAGTTCCGGCTCAATCCCGAAACCACTCGCGTGATCGTGCAAGGTTTCGGCAACGTGGGATCAAACGCCGCCCGTCTGATGACAGAGGCCGGCTACAAGGTGATTGGAATTGTGGAAGTGGACGGCGGCCTGGTCAACCGCAACGGTATCGATGTCGAGGCGCTGTGGGAGTTCCGGCAACGCAACGGCACCATCCACGGCTTTCCTGGCGCCGGGGCCGAGGACCCAGCCGAGTTGCTGGTTTCGGAGTGTGAAATACTTATTCCGGCCGCCACGGAAAACCAGATTACCAGCCGCAATGCCGATCGCATCAAGTGCAAGATCTTGGCCGAAGGCGCTAACGGTCCGACCACTGCGACCGCCGACGACATTCTGGCCGACAAACACGTCTTCGTGATTCCCGACATTCTCTGCAACGCGGGTGGCGTCACTACCTCTTACTTCGAGTGGGTGCAGGATCGCCAGGGCTACTTCTGGAAGGAGTCCGTGGTCAACGAGCAGCTCGAGCACATCATGAAGGGCGCCTTCGACGACGTGGTTCGCTTCTCCGAGACCCACGGGGTCAACAATCGCATCGCGGCCTATATGCTGGCCATCGATCGCGTGGCCTACACCATCCGTCAACGCGGAATCTACGCCTAAAACGACGTTCGGTGTGGGGCGGGCGCCCTCGCCCGCCGCTTTTTGAAGTTGACCTTGGAATTGGAAATTGTAGTACTTGAAATCATGGTGCGACAGGAGAACAGGCAAAATAACCATCAAGAATTGAGAGATGAGATTGCTGCTTGCATCCTCCTTGGCCATCGCCATTGCCTCTCTTGTCTATCCTTCTTTTCTCGGGTCCTCGTTCTTTGACGCAGGCATGGACCCCGCCGTCTACGTGAGCCTATTTCTGGCAAGTTGCTGGCTGGTGCTCTTCGCGCTGGGACTGTTCAAGTTCAGGAGTCGAGGACTTTGGTTGCTGATTGGCCTTCCCTTCGCTGCGTACTGGCCGCTCGCGCTGTTTGTGCTGGCCTCGCACCTGCACACCAGTTGAAAGTCTGTCTTAGCGAGGCCATCCATGAGCCTGTCAAAGGCTGGTAACTCTCCTCTAATGAAGCTTTGTGATCAAGATCCAACTTCAAAAGCGGCGGGCGAGAGCGCCCGCCCCACATGTTCCAGAGAGAATCCCTGATTGACCCCGAATCGTCGAAATGTCATTATGGTCGCCCCCTGCGGCCAGTCGGGAAGCACTCAGCGCCCCTGAGGCAAGCTTCCGCAGTTCCTTGCGACCGGGTCAGGAATGAGAGAGGAAATCATGAACAGACTGCACGCCAGGCTCAGTATGTGGACCCTCGCGCTCTGCATGTTTTTCGTGCTAAGCGGGATATCCGCCATGGCTGGGCCCCAGACAAGTGCTAACGACGACCAGGCTTCCACAACAGCCTCCAAGAAGAAAAAGAAAAAGACGAAGCCGGACGCAAGCGCATCCGCCGACCAGTCCGCGGCCGCCGCGGACACTGCGTCCACCACAACGGCCACGAAAAAATCGAAGAAGAGCAAGAAAGCAGATTCCAGCGCTGCAGCCGCAGCCAGCAACGAGAGTTCAGCGGGCAGCGAAACCGCGGCGAAAAAGACCAGCAAGAAGAAGAGCAAAAAGCCTGAAGCCACGCCGGAATCGGCCAGCACGACCGCGAGCGAACCGGCTGCGGCCAAAAAGACCCGCAAGAGCAAGAACGCAGCAACCGAGAGCGGCTCGGCGGCCCCGGCGGCGGAGTCGGCCAGTACAACACCCAGCGAGACAACCGCGACCAAGGCCAAGCGCACCCGCAAAAGCAAGAAGTCTGAGATGGACTCCGGTGCAGCGGCAACAGCCCCTGCGGCCAGCCCGGCTCCGGCCAGTCACACCGCCTCAACCCCGGCACCCTCGGCGGCTCCGTCCAACTCCATGGCGCCAGCACCAACCAAAGCCAGTCACAAGACGACCGCAACCGCCAGCGCTTCCGATTCGCAGATTTCGGCGGCCAAAGCGGGGGGCATGGTCTGGGTCAACACCGATAGCGGCGTTTACCACAAAGGTGGTCGCTGGTACGGCAAGACCAAGACGGGAAAATTCATGAGCGAGGCGGATGCCAAAGCCGCCGGCTACAAAGCTTCAGAGAAAGACTAAGGAGAAACTATGAAGAGCAAGAGCCTGATTACGCGAATTCTGTTTTCACTTTGTGCGCTGGCACTTCTGGCCACTATGGCCGCGGCGCAGACCAAACCAACCAAGAGTGCCAAGCCGGCCAAGACCGATTCCGCCATGGCGGCCCCGACCGCCGATCTGCTGGATATCAACTCCGCCACCAAGGAGCAACTGGACGCCCTGCCCGGCATCGGCGAGGCCTATTCGCAAAAGATCATTGACGGCCGTCCCTATGCCAAGAAGACGGATTTGACCCGCAAGAAGGTCATTCCAGCCGCCACCTACGCCAAAATCAAGGACAAGATTATCGCCAAGCAAAAGTAGTCTTTCAGCGGGGGGGCACGGATTTAAAATCTGCGGAAATATGTACATTGAGACGCGGACGGCAAGCTTCAGGCGCTAAGCGCGTTTGTCTCCGGGTAACAGTGGCGCGAATGAACTCGTGTCCTTCCCGTTGCCTTTCAACAATCCGCATTCAAGGAGGCATCATGAGTTTTCTCGAAGACATGGTGGGCAAGGAAGTGAGCAGCATGCTTGCCAACAGCTCGAATCCGCTCGCATTTTCAGTTATGCAGATGATCAACAATCAGCCCGGCGGACTCTCCGGACTGGTGCAGCAGTTTCATGACAAAGGTCTGGGCACCCTGGTGAGTTCATGGGTCGGCACGGGCCAGAACCTCCCCATTTCTGCCGATCAGATTCAGCACGTGCTGGGCAGTGATCAGGTCAAGGAACTCGCCGCCAAAGCAGGGATTGCGCCCGATGCCGCCGGTTCCCACCTGGCCGAGTTGCTGCCCATGTTGATCGACAAACTCACCCCCAACGGAGCGGTTCCCCAGAGTTCGTCTCTGCTGGAAGAAGGAATGGGAATGCTGAAGAACCTGGGCCTGGGCAAGACGGGCACGGATTCGTAAGCCGAAAACCGCGCGGGGACAGCCGGGGGCGGCCGTCCCCATGTGATTTTCTCCCCTCTTTTGCTTCATTGATTCCCTCTTCCGGGTAGAGGATAATGAGGCGTTGCCAGCCTTTCACTGTGCCGCTGGCGGCCCGTGCCCGCAGTGAACCTGCCCAACTCCATCACGCTGACCCGCATTCTCAGCATCCCGCTGATGATCTGGCTACTTTCCACCAACCATTTTCGCGCGTTTGATGGGGAGCAAGAGTTGCTGGCTTCGGCCCTGTTCATCGCCGCATCAATTACTGATGGCATCGACGGATACCTGGCCCGCCGCCGCGGCCAGATCACGACGATGGGCATACTGCTCGACCCCCTGGCCGACAAGCTCCTCATCGCGGCTGCGTTTATCGCCCTGGTCCAGTTCAATCCGAGCCTGGTTCCGGCTTGGATCGCGGTGCTCATCATTGCGCGCGAATTTCTGGTGAGCGGCCTGCGCTCGATTGCCGCTTCGGAAGGCTTCACCATCGAGGCCAGCGATCTGGGCAAATTTAAAATGCTGGTGCAGATTGTTTCCGTGGTCGCGGTCATCCTCGACCACCGCTGGAAAGAGTGGCCGGTGGGTCCGTACATTTTCCCCGTGCACTGGATTGCCTTGGTCGCCATCTGGTTCATGGTCTTTCTGTCGCTGACGTCGGCCCTCGATTACTTTGTCGCGTTCTGGGCAAAGATTGATCGCCGCGTGGTCAAGCGCCGCCGCCGCGCCTTCGTCCTCAGCCGGCGGAGGAAACGCGATGTGCCCGCCACCTGATTCCTCCCGCCTGACCTGCGTCACCGGCGCCACCCTGCCCGACGAATTTTCTTCCGATGAACGCGACCTGCTGCTTCGACTGGCTCACGAGGCCATTTCTTCAACCCTCGAGCAGCGTGAAATATCTCTGGTTCCGCCTTCGCGACATCTTGCTGAGGCTCGCGGCGCCTTCACTACTCTCTACTACCGCGGAGACCTGAGGGGCTGCGTCGGTTACGTGTTTCCGGTCACATCGCTATATCGCACCGTGGTTGAAAGTGCTCGCGGTGCGGCCTTCGACGACTCGCGTTTCTCGCCCGTAACCAGAGACCAGGCCCCGGAACTGCGCGTCGCCCTCAGCGTGCTCTCGCCGCTTCAGCCGGTTCAGGCCGAACAGGTGGAAATTGGACGACACGGCCTGCTGATCAGCCTGGGCTACTGTCGTGGCCTGTTGCTGCCGCAGGTGCCGGCCGAGCAAGGATGGGACCGCATCACCTTCCTCGAGCAAACTTGCAGGAAAGCCGGCTTACCGCTGGATGCGTGGAAAACCGGGGCGAAGTTGGAAGCCTTCACCGCTGAAGTCTTCGCTGACCCGCAGTGAACCCACAAGGACCCCTATATGCACTGAGAAGCCTTGGTATTGGGATTTTTTGCTGCTTACAGCTTTGGGAACGCCACTTTCGCTCATAGGGGGTTCTTCGACTGTGTAACTGCTTCGCGAAGCGAAGCAGTTACTTTGCTCAGGATGACCCGCAAAAAAATCAGGGAGGCCGAAGCCTCCCTGAAACTTTCTTGCTGCTGAAAAGAATTATTCCTGATCGAGTTCCACGTTGTCGCCGACGTGCACATCCTCCAGCGCAAACACAATCATGCCGGTGGCGGTTGTCGGAGTGGTGTTGATGACCACGATCTCGCCCACCGCGCGGCGCGGCATATCGGCTACGTGGATCGAGGGTCCCTTGGTCTTGGTGAACATGTGTCCTTCGATCGAGGGCGGATACTTCTGAGTGTCCTCGGCGGTGGATGCCTTGAAGGAAAGCGAATCCACCGGATCGCGCAAGTCAGCTTCGTAACTGCGCACGGCCCGGAAGTAGTCGCCGACCTTGACTCCCTGGTTGGCGCCCACGTTCATGTAAATCTTCGAACCTGTCCCCAGCAGCAGATCAAAATCCTTGGCCAGCACAATGCGTCCGCTGGCCTTGCCGTTGTTGGGCAGAAAGCGGTCAAACCGCTCCGGCAGATGGAATGCCACCGTGGGCCTTTCCACATACGGCATCGCGATATCGCCCGGAACCATCGGTTCGCAGCTGAATTCGACGCGCGCCACCGCCATCTTGCCGCGCGTGTCCACGACCCGCACCCGGCCCAGTTCAGAATAGGGCTGGCCCATAGCTTTCAGCATCGACCGCTGACCGGCAAACAATTCGTACTGATTTGGATCCACCAGTTCGCGCACGATCTCGTACTGCTGTCCCGTCTGGTAGCCCTGGCCTGCCAGAAAGACGGTGTCATTGGTGGCATACTTGGTGGTGTTGGGACTCTCCAGGCCACCGGCCACAAACTTTGAGTTCGGCACCAGCTCTTTGTTGACGAAGCCGCCGCAATTGATGTCGGCATTGGTCGGAGTCTGGACCCGCTCAATGGGAAAGGTTCCCGTTGTAATCTCGGTGTTTTGCGGAGCAGCCTGTTCCGCCGGAGCGGAATCGGCTTGCTGCGCCGCTGCCGCCACCGTCAGGCACAGTAACAGCAACAGTCCTGTTTTCTTCATGTTACCTCCAAAATCGAGGCCGGGGCCCCCGCCGGCTTTCTCCCGCTAACTCACGCAAATAAAAGGGCTTTCAAGTCGCACAGTAACAAGGGGATAGGGGTCGGTCAAGGTTACGCTGGTGTTATCGTGGGTACGTTAAAAAGTTTGCCCGCCACCATTTGCGATAATCCGTTGTTGCATCTGCAATTACGCGCCTGTAATATCCCCAGTCGTTCTCCGATGATGACTGCTGCCCTCAACAGCTACGTGGCCCGCTTCCTGCCCCTGCGCCTGCCCAGGGTGTGCGTGGCCGTCACCGACTTAGATCCCAGCCGTCTGGTGGATAAAGCCGAAGCGCTAGTCCGGGATAACACCTTTCTGGAGTTCAGGTTAGATTACTTGCCCCGGCCCTCGCTTGCTCTTCCCCGGATCAAGCGGTTCATGGAATATCATCCCCACGTCACCGCTATCGCGACCTGCCGGCGCACTGCCAACGGGGGGAAGTTTAGGGGCTCCCTGCCCGCCCAGTTGGATATTCTTGGGAAAGCCGGCGCGTCGGGCTGCCAGTTGCTCGATATCGAGCTCCAGAGCGCTGCCAAGTGCAAGCCGGAACAGGTGAAGCGCCTGCGCAGCCGGTCAGCCTTGATCCTGTCCTTCCACGATTTCCGGTCCACCAAGAATCTGGAACTGACTCTGGAAAAGATGGTTAAGATCCCTGCCGATTTCTACAAGATCGTGGGCACGGCCACGACCCTCTATGACAACGTGACCATGATGAAATTCCTGGAGAAATTCGGCGACCGCCATTCCCTGGTCGGGTTGTGTATGGGGGAGCAGGGCATCATCAGCCGGTTGCTTGGGGTCAGGGCGGGGAGCGTGTTCACCTTCGCGGCAGTTAGTCCGGATGAAAAAACGGCCCCCGGCCAGACCACCGCCCAGGAGTTGCGCAGCACATATCGCATCGAGCAGATGGACGCCGCCACCAGAATCTATGGCGTGGCCGGCGATCCGGTCGCGCATTCGCTCTCGCCGGCCATCATGAATGCCGCGCTGCGCCGAGAGAACGTGAACGGTGTTTATCTCGCGCTTCATGCCAAGACGCTGAAAGACCTGCTGGGCTGCGTGCGCGATATTCCGATTCATGGCCTGTCGATTACCATGCCGTACAAAGAGGCCATCCTCAAGCACCTCGACAATACCGATTCCCACACCACAAAAATCGGGGCCTGCAACACCGTGGTGCGGGCGCAGGATGGAAAACTCTACGGCTTCAACACCGATGCTGCCGGCGTGGTGCGTCCGCTGGAACAGCGGATCACGCTGGAAAAAGCGAAAATCCTGGTGCTGGGCGCGGGCGGCGCGGCGCGGGCCGCGGTGTTCGGGCTCAAGGAGCGCGGCGCCGAGGTTTACATTCTGAATCGCACGGCCGCCCCGGCGCAGAAGTTGGCCCATCAGGCCAGGGCGAGGATCGCCAAGCGCGCCGACCTGAAGAAGCTCAACTTCGATGTGATCATCAACGCAACTCCCGTCGGCATGGGCAACACGCGCGAGTCTCCGCTGAACGAAAACGAGATCAACGCACGCTACGTCTTCGACATGATTTACGATCCCGAAGAGACCCGGCTGATGAAGCTGGCCAAAGGGCGTGGCGCGGAGGTGATTCCAGGAATTGAGATGTTCGTCCACCAGGCTGCCCGCCAATTCGAGATCTGGACGGGCAAACCCGCGCCCTGGGACGACATGCTGCGCGTAGTCACGTTGGCCCTGCAGGAACGTACGGCCGCCAGGCAAACAGCCAAATCGTAGCCCGAACCGCAACCCACGTAGGGCCGGGCGAAGCCCGGCAGGGGTTTTGGATGGCGCAACACAGAAGCCCCAAGGCGAGCTGCGCTCAACGAGCGGACCGCCGCCGGGCAAACCGCCAAAGAGAGAAGCGCGCAAAACACACCACCACGCCGCCCACGTAGGGGCGGCCTCGCCCGCCTGGCCGGGCGAAGCCCGGCAGGGTCTTGGATGGCGCAACGCAGAAACCCAAGGCGAGCTGCGCTCGCCCGCCCGGACGAGGCGTCCGGGCCTACGCAGTTTTGGTGGCGCATAGGGATTTTGCATACCCTGATACCAAATCCATCGGTATTCGCGCCAATCTGTAACCATCCCGCCGCGCACGGGATTGGCCAAGATGTAAGCAATCTTCTCGTCTAGCTTATCCGAATGCCGCAAGACTCGATCGAACGATTCTTCCTGCCAGATCGTTTCTCGGAAGCCGCTCTGCCGGTTGATGAAATGCGCCGAAGAAGATTTGATCGCTTTCATGATTTCGGGTAGTGGGACCACTCGATTCTTGGCAACTTCGATTAGAGGCGTGAGAATTAAATGCACGTGATCCGGCATTACCACAGTGACGTGCAGCTGGTATCGTTTGTCGTGATCGTGAATGCAGCAACCAAGAACAATGTCACGTGCCCAGTCGGGAAGCTTCGTGCGCTTTTTCGTAACGAATGTAATGAAGTGAGGTTTGTAGTCGCGTTGCAGATGCGGAAGATTGCGGCGATAGAAAGTCATCGAGCAATTCTGAGGTCCGATTTTGTGGCTTCAACAAGAATAAGAAACGGCAATCCCATTTCGGAACCAAAAAACCAGCACGATCCACGTAGGGGCGGGTGCCCACACCCGCCCGGCCGGGCAAGGCCCGGCAAAGTTCTTGGATGGCGCACCCCAGAAATCCCAAGGCGAGCTGCGCTCGCCCTCCCGGACGAGGACGTCCGGGCCCACGCAGGTCGTGGTGAGTGATCGGAAGCACGGAGAGAGCAAAAAAATGCGCCGGCCTCTTCAGGCCGGCGCAGTTCATTTCTGCTTAGTACGGTTTGAAATCCTGCCAGTAGGTCAGGTTCACTACGTCCTGCAACATCGGGGTGCCTGGAGGCAGCTTTGCCGGATCCAGGAAGGCCGTGTCGAAGTAGTAGTTCCGCGGCGGCGGACCGTAGACCAGATTGCAGCACTTGAAAGTGCCAGTCGCGTACTGCGAGTAATAGAGGCTGACCAGCGATCCCCGATAGAACAGTCCGCCGGATCCGCCCCAGGTCTCGATGTAGCGCAGGAAGTTGTGTACTCCGCCGTCGGTACCGAAGTCCTGCCCTGTGCCCGCGGGCTGTGGGAAGTTGATGTTCTTTCCGCCTGCAATCGCCAGGCGATAGTACGTAGGAGTGTTGGGCGCCCGTCCCGCCAGGTTCAGAGGGTTGAGCATGCTGTTGGTGTCGGACCAGTTATTCGACAGCAAAGTCACGGCGTCAGAGATGACGGCGGCAGCCGAGTGGTTGATGTCCGCCACTACGGCTGGCGGAGGATTGTTCCAGAAAGGATCGGTGTTGTCGGAATTGTAATTTCCCTGAACGTAAACCGGGTTCTCCGACGCGACCGTAAAGCCACCCAGACCGGTATCGGGACGGACCGGCACGTTTCCCAGCCCCCCATCCACCAGTTTCAGCACGTGGCGGGCGCCGGTCACGATGTTCTGCCGGCCGCGGGTGGAGCAATTTACGTTGACGTAGGGATTGTTGTTCGTTCCTACTCGTTGGCCATTTCCGACATCGGCTGCGCCCCAGCGCTCAACCGTGCCGTTCTGATCGACGTCCTCGCTCGCCTCCATTACTCCGTCCGGAGTTCCGGTGGGCGAGGCTGAGTTAATCACGTCTTCGAACCCATATTCTCCCGAAGTAATGTTTCCATTGTTCGGGTCGGGGAGCATGCCACGGCGGTCCGAGAAGTACACCAGATAGCCGTTCTGGCTGCTGTACGAGACCAATGGGCCATTCCCCCCCGGAATCGTACCCAGCAACCATTTGCGGAAGTTGCCTACGTCGAACTCCACCGCATTCATGATGCCGTTAACGTAGCAAGCCGGATTGGCCATGCCTGCCGGAGCTGCGTCGCGAGGGAAGCCCTCGCGTGGATCGTAGAAGTTGATGGGATACCAACTGTATTGGGTGGCGCCCGCGGCCTCGAAAATGTTCCGCGGATTGTCTACGGCGGTTAAGGTGCCACTCGCATCCCGGTCAGCCTGTTGCTGGAATATCAGGATGGCGTTCGGATGCACCGGATTCGACCCCGCTCCACCTCCTACAGGCTTGGTCGGAGAAACCAGTCCGCGGGCGAAACCAAGCGCTAACCACTCGTTCGTAATCGGTACCCAGACGCCGGCGGCGTTTTGATACTCCACTCGCAACCAGCCGTCCACCAGGTTCCACGGTCCGGCAGCAGCACACGGGGACCCGGTCGGAGGTCCGACCCAGCCCGCATCGGATGCCGTATTGGCCATGGCGAGCCGGGTGGTTCCGGCCGCCACGCCGCCCACTCCCTGAACCGCGACTGCCAGGCCCTGTGGAGATGCCACACAGCCGCCGGCGGTCAGATCGACGTCTCCCGCCAGGAGGCCAGGCCGCTCGGGATGCAAATCGGCTTGCGTGCTGGCCAGCAGGATGCGGATATTAGCTTTGTTGTACTCGCGCGACGACCCCGTCGCCGATGTCACCGCTTCGCCAAGCGGGGCCTTACGAATAATCGCAATCTGCTGCGCCGCGCCATTGGCACCCTGCACGAACGGAAGGGTCAGCGGCTGCACTGCCAGCGAAGTGTTATTGCCGATGAAGCCACCAAAGGTAGTCGGCGAAACTGTAGTGGAAGTGTTCTTCCAGACTGCAACATTGGTCTGCGTGCCGGCAGCAGGAATACCACCGCTCCAACTGGCCAGGGGCACGGTGAATTTCAAGCAGTTAGGACTCAACGCAGGATTGGTTGCGGTGGCCACGGTGCCGTTGCAGCCGCCGGTCTGGTTGAGCACATAGACGTCCCCGGTGTAGTTGGCATTGGTGAGGAAATTGTTGGCCAGGCGGTCGCGGATGATCTCGCCCACCGCGGTGACCTTGTCGTCCAGCACCAGGCTGCTGCCGTTGCCCTCAGCCAGGAATAAATTGCCGTTGGTGTGCACCCGCCCTTGAAAGTCGAAATTGGGGCCAGCGAAGTAGCTCAGATCGCTGTCGGAGAAAACACCGAATTGGAAGACCGGGATGAGCGCCACTTCGACTCCCCGCGTCATATTCACCGATGCACCGCTAGGACGCGTTGCGCTGACTTTCAGGGTCAAGGGAATGATCTCTGCCGTGAGTCCCGCGTTCGTTCCTGAGCTGATCACGCTGGTGCTGGATTTCGGGTTGCCGTTGGCATCCGGAGTCCAGGTCACACTCTCCAGGTAGTTCATGGAGCCGATCATGGCGCTGGTCGGCGTATTGGCGGCCAGGGCCGTGAGCTGCGCAGGAGTCGGAGCCTGCGATTGCTGGTAGAGCGCGGCCAGGTTCGCCGTCAGCAGCTCCATGCCTGATTCAGCGCCGTAGTATGCCCGGTTGGTCTCCAGATCGTTGTTTCCGACCTGTCCAGCGCCCTGGACCATAAACAGAAGACTCACCGCGATGGCGGACAGCAGCGCCAGCACCAACAAACTCGCGACTAAGGTAAATCCCCGTGATCGGCCCTTAATGCTACGCATAATAATGATCTCCTGAAACCCCGTCTCTCTCCTCACTAACGATTTTCTAGTTATACCGGTCTTTGAACGACAGGCTGCGAGTGCTTACCGACGTGGTCAAGATCGTACTTATGGACTTGTTGCCGTACGAGTTGATCGTCTGTCCCATCACCTGAATGTTCACTTTGTTAATCTGGCTGGGGGAGAAGGGGGCTACCAGTGGGTTGGCGACACCAGAGCAGCCGGGACCATTGGTGCCATTGCACAAGTCATACGTAACTTTCAGATTGATAATGTTATCGGCTACCGGCGCAGGCGCCTGGCCGTTGACCTGGCGCATCAGCCGCGGAGGCTGACTGGTCGCGGCGGCAGGAACCTCGATGAAATAGGTGACCGCCCAGATGCGGGTACCGATGGTGGCTCCGCCACCAATGATGGACTTGATGTTCCCCTTTGCCGCTCCCGTCTGGTTTATCTGCAGCGGGTCCCCATTGGCGAAACTGATATCGGTGCTGGTACCGGCTCCGGGCGTGATGCCGGTGACCTCGCCAACCGCGCTGCCCAAATTGTTGGTGAACAGGATCAGGTCCCCCACTTGAATTCCGGTGGGAGACTGGATAGCCGGAAAGCCCGCTGGCGGAGCCGCCGGGGGGGTGAACGTGACTTTATCCCCCAGCGGGTTCGCAGCTGGGATGGCCGTCGTGTACTGATTCAGCGGAAAGGCGTAGTCAGCATAGACCACCGTGATCGCGTCCGACGCAGTTCCCGTCGCCGCGATGGTTGCCGGCCCGCCCAGTTCAATGCCATTGCCCGCTCCCGGGACAATCCCGTACATGAACTTGTTCGGATAGCCATTGTTGGCCAGCCATGCCTGGGCAGGACTCACGGCAAAGAAGGAGGCCACCGATCCGGCGCCGGCAGGCAACGACAAACCGCCGGAGGGCAGGCCGGAACCCGCCATGCTCACGTCCTTGGCGACAAGGTTCAGGGTGGCGCGAACGTTCTGCTGCATTTCCGAGGACTGGCTCACCAGCCGCGTGGCATCCATTCCGTTCTTGAACAGCTGCGTCGTGGCGGCGAGAACAATCAGGCCCAGGGCCATGGCGATCAGCAACTCCACCAGACTGAAGCCGCGGATTTTTTGTTCGGTGGATCTCATCTGTCTCCTCAGCGGTACGAAGCAATCAACGCCTGCACCTGATAAGTCTTGAACCAGCCCTGCGGCACCGGGTAACGGACGCTGACGGTAATCTGGCGCACGTTAGGGTTCCCCGGCACGTTCGCAATCTGCACCTGTCGGGTGAAATTGCCCAGGTCAATCAATACGTCAGCCGAGGTGTTAGTGATCACTCCGCTGGCTCCCGGCAATCGGATCGGGGCGGCGGCAACGTCGTCGGCAGTGTTATCCAGACCGTCCGGGCCCGGGTCCATCATGGGTGTGAATCCCACCTTGAATATTCCGGCGCCCGCGCCCACATTCTGGATCTGGTTAAAGGTGAGTTGACCGGTCTGGCGCGCCGTGTAAATGCTCTCCACCGCTTCCGCCGCCTTCTGGCGGGCGATACTGTCGTTCTGTACCGAGTTGGTGTTGCTGATGGCCATGGCAAAGGTCGCCAGTACCGCCAGCAGCCCAATCATCAGCACCACGATGGCGATGAGAGTTTCGAGCAGGGCAAATCCCTGCTCCGGGTGTTTCTTTGGAACTGGTGTGTAGTTGCTATTGCTCATTGTTGAAACCATTTGGGGCCTCCTGCACTGCTCAGAAGACGCCATCCTCGAATTCTTCCCGTAGCTCCGTAGAGAGTGACCGCGCGCGAACTGTACAGGTCTCCGGGCCGCGTCACGTAAACGATCCCACTGTTCCAGTTTCCGTTGACGTCATGTGCTGAACCATCGGGCATGAACATGACCTGGTTTTTGATCCCGCCACCGGCCACACCTTGGTCGAAATCGATGGCCACTCCTCCATTGCCAAAACCGTCAGGCACGGTTGCCGCGGTATTCGGCAATCCCACCTGGACTGCCATTTGCATGTCGGTGGGCAGGTTGCTGCGGGAGATCTGCACGGCTGCGGAGAGCGCTGTTCCGGAATCCCAGCGAAAAATCTGGATGCTTTGTGCGGTCGGTGCACCCAGCGGGGTGAGAGCGCCCGCAGGTGCCGCCACGCCAAAGCACACGATGTATTGCTTGCGTTCCGCGATGGCGCGCTGACGAGCCACCCGAAGCGGCATCATGACGTCTTGATAGGCCTGATTGGCGCGGGCATCCCTCAGGGCCGGCTGGATCGCCATGAAACCTATTCCGGCCACAATCAGGATCAGACAGCACACCATCATCATTTCGAGCAGGCTGAAGCCGCGGAGGCCGCGTCTCCTCGCCGGAGCGCGGTGCGAAAATTTCATTGGGTGATTGACTTTCATTCCCGATCCAATCTCCATCGCCGCCGGATTCAGCGGACATGCCTGGCCACAAATCTTTGGGAGAGATGGCGGGAAGCGGGGGCTCCCGTGCAACCATCATCGTAGGGTCACTTCACGCCAGCGTCAAAGCACCAGAGTCATACATCGCAAGGGATACATTCGTACTTTGGTAAGTAACCAATCTCGGGTTACTGGCGACACTGAGGCAGCTCAGGATGAGCCATTTCCCGGCATGGGACGAGGAGTGAAGGCCTGCGATGAATCGTGCTGCCGGGCTGAAGGGCTAAAGAACGCCGGCAGATCGAGAATAGCTGCTCAGCCTCTCGTCCGTTCCGTGGTGGGCGGCGTGCTCCAGCAACGGGGGACTGCTCTGAGGACGGCGATCGGGTATGGGCAGCGACAATTTCGCAGAATCGTCGATGGCAACGCTCGCCGCCTCCATCAGGTGCCGGATATCCATGCAGTAGGTAATGCAGAGGCTTAGTATCTTGGCGATGTGCCGCGGCAATTTGTCCATGGCCTCGTAATCCGAGAGCAGACCTAAGGCGATCGTGTACTCCTGGTTGTCGAGAATCTGCGCGATGGCGCGAGTGAGGTTATGCGCCGCCCGGAAGGTCAGACCGGTGCGTGCGCGAGAGATTCGAAGCAGGTCAGAAAACCGCATTTTTTCTTCACCGCTCGGCAGCAGAGGCGGTCCGGACTCCCACGCGACCGCACTGGGCGGCAGATTCGTGGGATGAAGATCGGTATCCACCAGGCCCAGAATCCGCGCCTCCCTCGGCAGACGGAGCGGCCAGCTTCCCCAGGGCGAGCGGCAGGGCAGTAGCACGATTTGCCGATCGTCAATCCATCGCACCTGGCAACAGGTCAGCCCGCCGGGATGCTCAACCAGCCAAAACAAATCCTCTCGGGAGATTTGGCGAGCATCGTTCATCCGGCGGGTATACCAGCGATCGACGCGCACGACGCTGCCGGGAATCAGTTCCGGGTAAACCAGCGCGTCCTCGTTGCCGATCTTGGCGAACAGGTAGCGACCCCTGCCGTTCCATTGCTCCGCCCGAGTGCAGGCGGATGCGCTCCTCATTCCGTAGCAGGCTGGGGATGGCGGCAAGGCCGGCTGGAACTCCTCGTTAGGCGTGACCAGCACTGTGCGCTCGGCATGCAGCCGCATTTGCAGCCGGGGGATCTGCTGCAGATCAAAACCGAACATCCGTAACCAGTCAGCGAAGCGATATCCGGTGCTCTCGCTCAAGGCCACGATCTGGCAAACATGCGGCGTGATCCCGTTTTTGACTTTGTAAAGGAGAGTTTCTGGAATGAAGAACGGCGACTTGCTTCCATAACGCCGGCGAGTGGCGGCTGAAAGCTGGGTCACGGTGTATCCGCATCGGGCCAGAACGTTTCTGACGTTCTCGACCTGGGCGTCCGAGTCACAACGGTGTGCGCGATCTTCGCTGGCTTCAATCCAGCCAAGAGGAGGTCCTGCGCGAGGGATCCTGAAGAGACCGCGAACCGCTGCTGACGCCTTCATCCATCGATACTAGCCCGACTCCTTCTTAGTGAGCGGCAAGCACTTGCTGCCTCTTTTGGTGCATCGCTGCTGCTTCCGCTCCAAGGATTTGTGGGCTGCGGCGTCAGGCCACTGGCCTGCGTAATCCGCTTTTCGCAACCCGGCAAACCTGGCATGATCCCCCCCAGCGATATCGGCCAACCGCAATTTCACGACGAACTCATTCCTCCCGGAAACCCACGTCCAGGGCGAACTGCTTTTTCAATGGGCGCATGCAGCACTGATGCCGGACAACCGTGCTGCGATACTCGACTTCCCAGAGTCAGCTTCACCCAGCCAAGAGGGTCTGCTCGCGCTCCGCACGGCTAGTGCACACCAAGGACCGCTCCCGGCGACGAACCTGTCACCAGAGGCTTGAAATCCGCAATCAGGATACTTTTCACCGCGCCAGGGCGTGAAAATCGGCACTTTCGTCGGTTGACCGACGAAGGCCATGGGGGAACACGAAGGTCGATTTCGCGCGAAGGCCTCGTCTGGGGGCGGCAAGAGCCAGAAGCGGAAGGAAATACGCATCTCCACCCAGACTCAAACCGAAGGTGCCTTCCATCTATTCGGTCGGTACACCGACGAAGGGCCATTTTTCATCGCGCGGTTTTCGAACACTTCGAATTTCCTCCTGCAGAAAAAATATGGTGGTCGAGCGCAGGTCGCCATCCCACGGAGGAGTCTTCACATGAAAAAGATCGTTCGCTTAATGCTTGCAACTCTGGTTCTCCTAGGTGCTATATCAACTTCGTCTTTTGCTGACGGAGGGGCTCCGACGCCGATGTGCTCACCTGGACATTGCAAGGGAAATTGAGGCGCAAGATTTCGTAAGCCGAAAATAGCTTGTGGGCTGTCTGGATTGCGAGTAGCCTTCCAGTGCGGCCCATGAATTTTTCTCGCCTGGCAACGTCTATCCTCTGGTTCGTGCCCCTGGCGATGCAGTGCGCAATCGCCGTGGTGATGCTGTGCCGTAAACTGGTCGGACAATTCCCCTTCTTTTTCAGTTATACCGTTCTGCTGCCCTCCCGGGATGTCGCCCTCTACTTTCTGCCACAATCAGGAAATCGTTACTCCACCGTCTTTTGGTGGGGCGAGGCCGCCGCGATCGTGCTGGCCCTGAGCGTCATTTTTGAAATCAGCTGGCATTTCATCCATCCTTATCCGTTCCTGCGACTTTTTCTGAGAGTGCTGTGGATCTCGGCGGTCATCGCGGCCGCGGTGGCCTTGGCCATGTTGCTTTGGACCAAGGGTCCGGCTGGGACCGATGTGGCCCTCGAGTGGATCATCCTGACCGAGCGCTCCGCTCGGTTCCTGCAAGTGTGCCTGCTGATCGTGGCTATTGGGCTCATGTCTCGCCTGGGCCTGAACTGGCAGAATTATTCGGTTGGAATCGCCGCCGGTTTCGGTGTCTATGCTGGCCTGGATCTGGCCTTGCTGGAGCTTCGCGCCCATCTTCATGCGGTAACAGACACCACCTTTGTGTTAATGAGGTCGGCGGCATATAATTTCGGCGTTGCAATTTGGGCCTTCTATTTTCTTCGGCCCCGGGGCGGAAAGCCAGTGGGTGGCTTACCCGCTACCGATCTGGCGAACTGGAACGATGCACTAAGTGAACACCTGGACAAATGGTATCGACACTAACAATCCTGTTCGCCAGCGGTTTGTCCCTATTTCTGGTTTGGGCGGTGCTCCGTCCCGGGGTGCCTGCCATCAAGAGCCTGGAAGATTGGGAAGCGAAAAGGCACAGGGTCGATCCGGAGGTATTTCGGGCGCTGCTTGATCCCGCGGAAGAAAAATATCTGCAGCACTCGCTGGCGCCGCATGAATTCCGTTTTTTCCAGAGAAAGCGTCTGGCATTGGCGTTACTCAATCTGGATTTGATGGGGAAAAATGCCGCCATGTTGATGAAGTTGGGGCAACAGGTAAGAACGGAAGGAAATCCAAATCTGGCCAAGGAAGTGGAGGAGTTGATCCATGGGGCGCTACGGCTTCGTCTAAACTTGTTGCTGGTTCAGCCCTGCTTGCGGTTGAAGTGGCTCTTCCCGGGCTGGACGTTGTCGCTTCCGGCGGTCGAAATGCCATATGAGGAATTGCTCACCTACCTCAGCCGGATTCGGCAACAACGGCAGTGGGGCCTCAAGCAAGCTTTGATGGCGGGCTGAAACTTCCAGGGTAGAGAGGTGCCGCCCACTGCCGATTCGTTGAATTTCTGCTTTCTCCATTGAAAAGATTTGTCGGTTGCAAGGGGTGGGCTGTCTCTTTTATCGTCGTGCGAGTATTTCCATGGGGACGACCTCATGGATCCGCAGAGTATCGGTCGAGACTGGGAAATCAGGGCCAACCAACATGGATTCGGGAAAATGGATTCGGGAATTGCGCGAAGAGCGATTTGTCAAATCCAGCGACATCGAGCGCATCAGCCGGTCGATCGCCGACAACAAACGTAACGCTGATTTCTACGTTTCACACTCCACCCTGGCCGACATCGAGACCGGATCGGTCCCCAGCATTCACAAGCTCTTCAGCCTGGCGGCTTGTCTCAAAGTTTCCCTGGAAGAGCTCCTGCTGGTTTTTGGTATTGACCTGAATGAGGTGCGGCAATACGCCGGCCAGATTGAACCCGGACTGCCCCGGCTGGACACGGCCGAGACCCGGGAAGCGGGTTTCCGCTTTCAACTCAACTTCGACAACGGCTTCAACAGCCATGAAACCAGCCTGCTCAAATTGAATCCGCAAGAGCTGGCTACGCTCCCTCCGGCATTACGCAAGCGCCTTGATCCCAGACGATACCGTTACGCCGTGGTCGGCCAGAAAGACGACACTATGGGCGAGCTGATTCCGCCCGGTTCGCTGGTTGAAGTCGATGTCATGCAGAACGCAATCCAGGTGTTTGAGTGGAAGACTATTCGCGAACGCCCGGTTTACCTGGTCTGGCACACCGACGGGCACAGCTGCTGCTGGTGCCAGCTGGAAGGAAAAGAACTGACCCTGCTGCCTTATCCGCTCTCCCGCCAGCCGGTCCGTCGATTCAAGGTACCGCGGGAGGCCTCGGTCATCGGCCGGGTCATCAATGCCTGGCTGCCCTTCGAACAGTTATCCAACGGCGGATCGACCCACTAGGGCTGCGGCTCGTCCGGCGCTTCTTTGCCCACGACCTCCAATGCGATGGTCACATTCAGGAAATACAATTCCGTCGAAGTGGCGGGCGCGTCCACCGGAACCGTTGCCCGATAAGCTTGTAACGACTTCCAGGTCTTCAGCACCGTGGGGGTCTGCCCCCGGGTATAGCGGACATATTCCTGAAGCTGGATTACGTACTCTGGCAATCGTGTGGTCAGCAGGCGGCGAAAAACCTCTTCATGGCAAACCCGCAGCGCCGAATCCGCCGCTTGCACTCCGCGTTGATGTGACAGTTCCGGGTGCAGATACATTCCGCTGTTGCAGTCCCGCAACGAAGCCAGGTAAATCATTCTGGTCAGGTCATTGGGCAACACCTGCAAGACGGTTTGGCTGACATAATCGGCCAGGCTATCGCAACCGGAGATACCGTCGAACTCAGGTGCCGGCAGGGCTGCGGGCGGCAAAAATTCCGGGGCCAAAAAGTCGGTGGAGGCTTGTGAATTCAGTCCGTTTTGTCCAGGCACAGTAACCATTCGATCGTCGGACGTACAGTCCTGCTGTCGGCAATTGTACTCTGGTGGCTCGCGGTTTCAAGCGGAGATTGGAGCGCGGGAAAGTAATCCTCCATGCACGAAACCCTGAACCCCAACGTTCGCAAAGAAGTGCAACAGAAGGGTGCTACAAGTGCACGTGAGGGCTTTGCCCTGGATTCCGGCGATGCGCCGGCGGGCCTTTGATCACCTTGACTTCAAACTGCACCGGAAGTTTTCTGGGAGGATAACAGGCCGCCTTATCGCAGGCCTGATACTTCAGTTCTCCCCGGATCATGTAGCGGGCGGGAATCACGCCGGCCAGCGGACGCACATCCACCGCCACGGGGAACTCTCCGCTATAGACGCTCAGTTTGTCCTCTGGAGCAAAGGCGAAACTCATGTCGGTGCCCTCGGGATACGTGACTCTTCCAATGACTATGTCCGTCGGAGCGTTCAACTTGAGCACGGTGGGGATGAGAAATTCCGAGTTGGGCTTGTTCGAATTCACATGAAAGCCCGCGCCCACACGAAACCTCAGATTCACCGTGTTGGGCCGCCCCCGTGTGACTGTAACGACCGGAGAGGGCGCCATGGAGACATTAGGGATTTTTCTTCCCGGAAGATCCTGGTTGGCGGAAGGACCAGCGAGACTGTCCTGTCCAGCCGCCAGTGTTGCCAGCAAGGCCAGGCCAAGACCGAGCTTTCGTAGAATCGACATCAGACAAATGGTAGAACGTCCGGAAGTCGGTGGCTACGTTACTTTTGCGCCTGTACCGGCTGCCCCTCGGCCAGCGCCTTTTTAATGCTCTCCTCGATTTCGCCGCGCCCCTTCAGGCCAAAAACCTTGTCCACCACCTTGCCGTCGCGTCCGATGTAAAAGGAAGCGGGGAGAAACTGTACTCCGCCGTAGGCGTTTCCAACTTCTTCTTTGCCTACCAGGATGGGGTAATTCACGCCCAGGTCGTGGGCGAACTCGCCAATCTCTTTGGGGCTGGCGTCGTCCATGGCAATGCCCACAATCTGCAGCCCCTGCGGCCCGTACTGCTTCTGCAACTCGGCAAACCAGGGCATCTCGATCTTGCAGGGCTGGCACCAGGTGGCCCAGAAATTCAGCAATACGCCTTTGCCCCGGAAGTCAGAGAGATGCACGGTCTTGCCCTCCAACGATTCCAGGGTGAAGTCCGGAGCCGTCTGGCCATTCATGTTGGACCCCGCCCTGGCCGTCTGACCAGAGTTTCGTCGCGCCACCTGGAACCCGATGACAATCATGACGGTCACCACCAGGGCGACCACGATAATGACTACTGGATCGCGTTTCACAAAAAACTCCCTTTTAAAGCGCGAATCGATTCAGAAACGACAGATAGTTCGAAATGATAGTAAAGCGCCCGAATACCAGCAGCGCGCCCAATACGATCAACAACCCGCCACTGGCCACTTCCAGGGCATGCATGTGCATGCGAAAGCGCTTGTAGAACTTGAGAAATCTTTCGATCCCCAGCGAAGTCAGCAAGAACGGCACAGCCAGTCCCATTGAGTACACGGCGAGCAGCAGAATCCCCTTGGCGACAGAATCCTGGGCTGCGGCAAAACCTAGAATGACGGCCAGGATCGGACCCACGCAAGGCGTCCAGCCGAAAGCGAAGGCGAAGCCGATCAGGAAGGCACCCCAGGGTGTGCTTCCCCCTTTTACGTTATGCAGGCGCGCATCGGTGTAGAGCGCCTTGATCTTGAACAGTCCGGTCAGATGCAATCCAAAGACGATGATGACCACCCCCGCCACTTGAGCCAGCGTCGATTTGTAACGCGCCAGCACCTGCCCGACCTCGGTCGAAATCGCGCCCAGCGAAATGAAAACCACGCTGAAACCCAGAATGAAGCCGATGGAATTCAGCATCACCCTGCCCAGAAGGCGGGATTCCTGGGTCTTCAATTCCTCCACACCGGCCCCAGAGATCAATGAAACGTAGCCTGGAACCAGCGGCAGCACGCAAGGCGAGAGGAACGAAACCAGCCCGGCCAGGAAGGCGGCGATAGGAAGAGGAAGGTTAGACATCCGTATTTATTGTACCCGTTGCGAGCCAAGACGCCCTAGCCAATACATCCACTTCATGTAGCACGAGCGTCTCGCAGTCTGTCGCGCGGGCATCTATCGCCAGCCCCCGGGGCCCGATGACCCCGGGCCAGCCGGTAAGATACCGGCGCTACAAAAAGCGCTGCCGCTCGCTACTTCCACCAGATGCGTGGCACTTTCCAAGGTTACGCTATTTGTTTTTGCCGGCAGGAGGAGCAGGCGCCGGCTGAAGCTCTGCCGGGGGCGAGGCTACTGCTTTACGAATGAATCCGGGCGGAACGGCCGCTGTCAGCACGGTGCGGTCGTCATGTTGCTGCACCTTCAGTCCATCGAAAAATGCCTTCACGTCGGGATCGTTACCCGGCGTCGCGACCGTCCCCTCGGCCGTGTGGAAGAGTTGCAGAAATGTTCCCAGCTGTTCGGTCAATCTCTGGGCCTCGTCCTTGCTGCCGGTAAAGGCTTCGGCCCGGAAATGCACCTTGCCCAGGTAACGGGCGGAGGCTACCACCGTGGCCGGGCTGGTAAACAAAAACGACAAGGCATTCTGACTGGGTGAACTGTCCACCGGAGCGACCTTGAAGACCGCCCAAGCCAGGCTGGCCAGGGGAACGTACTTGTAGTACCGGCGCAGGAGCGCTGGCCCGCCAAACGGAGAAGCCACCTTGCGCGAGCGGTCCACGATGCCGCGAATCACCAGTGGATCATCGTGATTCGACGCCGCCACGGTATCGAAGCCCAGCACCGCAACTCGCAGCGTGCGCCCCTCGAGCGGAATGTTGTAGATATCCACCGAGCGGTAACTCTCCACCGAGCTTGAGATCTTGCCCAGATAAGCCCGCAGGCGCTCGCCATCAATTCTGCCCACAAACACTTCCGAAAACCGTGCCGGTTCCGGGGCCGCCGGCTGGGCCCTCCGCTTGACCGGATAATGAATGGCAAAGGCTGCCTGATCCAGGTCGCGTTCGAACTGAAATCCGGTGGCCTGAATAAACTCCTGGTATTCCGGCTCATGAGGGACGTCAGGCAGCTGGCCGGCGACGTTAGCGCGGCGTACCCACTTGAGATTGACGTAAAGATAGCCGTCCGCGCCGGGCAGCAAGCGGGCAGGTTCCGGCGGGGCATGTTGGCGCAGTACCACGGCCAGGGCGATGGCCAGGGCGACCAGCACAACGCCAAACCAGATGGGGAGTCTGCGTCGTATGCGCATGAATAATGACCGCTCACAACAGCAGCGCCGCGGCGGTCAAGGAGAAGTAATCATATCATCCGGTTTCAGGTGTGGGTCGGACACTCCTGTCCGACGCTTTTGAAGTTGGTTTTGAACTTGATTTTGAAGTTGGGTTTGAACTTGATTTTGAACCTGATTTAAACTTGATTTTGATCTTGGTCTAAACATCAAAGGCAACTGCAACTGCAAAGGCGTCGGACAGGAGTGTCCGACCCACACGCTACTCGAGTTTGGCGTACTCGGCTTTAGCTTGCTTCAGGACGGGGACATCCGGGTCGGCATCTTTCCAGGTGGCTAAGAAATCCTGGTAGGCCTGCTTGGCCTTCGCTTTGTCTCCCTGCAAGGCATACGCGCGTCCTAGTCCCAGCCGGGCCAGGGAATAGAGCGAACTGTTCGGGGCGATGCCGCGGTGATCCAGAATCTTCTGATACTCGGTGGCGGCTTTTTCCCCATTCCGCAATTGCAGATACGCTTCTCCGCGAACATACATAGGCCAATAGACGGCGCCATTCGGCGGCGATCCAAATTCGTATGGAGCGGCAGCTTCCAGAGTGTCAACCGCTTGTCCGGGCTGGTCGGCCTTTATCTGGATGGTGGCCCGCGCTACCGGGAGCCAGACCGAGTTCAACAGGGTGTCGGTAGGAAACTCCCGGGCCAGGTCTGCAATCAGTTTTTGCGACCGGATGGTGTCGCCGGCCCGGGCAAGTGCGTCGGCAGCTCCCGCGCGAGTATCGCGATCATCTGAGGAGGCAAGTGCCTGCAGTGCTACCTGCCGGGCGAGCGCCGGGTTGCCCGTCTCAGCCAGGCAAGTCGAGTCGAGCAGGCGGATCCCCGCGGAGAGTTCCTTGAGGCCGGCATTCTGAGCTGAACTGACGCCTTGAGCAAAGCTTTGCCGCGCACTCTGTATCTTACCCAACGTGCATCGCCCCATGCCCTCAATCAGGAGCATAATGGGCTCGACAGAAGGTCCTTTTGCCAGGTCCACGGCGTGTCGCATTCCCGCCTCATCGCCGCGGCTGAACGCCATGGTATAGAGTGAAAAGGCATCCGAAGGAGACCCCAGCCCCTGGGCAGTGGCCTGCTCGATGACAGTGTGGGCTTCGTCAAAGCGTCCGAGGGCCTGATAAGCGTCGGCGAGATTCGCATTCGCGAACCTATCCTTCGGGTTGAGCCGCATCGCTTCGCTGGCATTGGCCAGGGACTTTTCCGGCTGTCCCGTTGCCTCGTAACCGAGCGCCAGGTTGTCCCATGGCACCGAGTCGCGGGGATAGGTCTGCTTCCACTGCTCGTAGATCGCCAGGGATTTATCGACTTCTCGGGTGACTTCGCTGTAGTAGTGAGCTGAGATATAAAGTTTTTCGCGTTCACTCGCCCGGTCTTTCAAATCGAATGCCTTGCTCAGGTTCTGCAGCTGCTGGCTGGTTTGTGACAGGTTGCCATTAACCACTCCCAGGGTGGCATAGGCCATGGCGAAGTTCGGGTCCAATTCGATGGCACGCTTCAGATGAGGAACCGCTTTCTCATCGTTCAGCCTCGAGTGCTCCGCCTGGCCCAGGGTGAAGGCCTGCAAGGCTTCCAATGAAGACGTGGTGGCCTGTTCCAGCGGAGTGGCAAATTTCTGTACCGAACCGATGGACTCGCCCAGCTTCTGCCGCAGATCGGACGCCGCCTTATCCAGCGACTTCAGGACCTGCTCTTTGCTGTCAGACTCCACCTGGGCCCGGGCCAGCGAATCTCCAGTTTGCGCATTGACCGCGTTCAGATCGATCACGTAATGGCTGCCCAGGGCGGAGATAGAGCCCGCCAGCATGGCTTTCACGCCGTCCCGCACGCAGATTTCCCGCGCTACATCGCTGGTCAGACGCTCGTCGGGAGACCGGCCCATCAGGCGCAATGCTGCCTGGATGCGCGATTGCGGAAGAACGTTGAGATACGGCGACTGCTCCAGTTGCACCGCCAGCGCCTGCTTCAGGGTCCCATCGAACACGGCGTCGCCGGTGGTATTGACGAAGTCAGCCAGCAGGATGGAATCTTTTTCGGTGAGGGCTTGGGAGCGGCGCGTGTAGAAGAAGAACCCGGCAGCGACGGCAAGCAGCAGCGCCACTACCGGCACGGCAATCGTCCACACTTTACGCGGCGGCCGGGCCACAACCTCAGCCACCGGCACTGCGGCGGACGATACCGGCCGGGCAGCCGCTACCGAGGATCCGGAGCCCGGCAGGGGCGCAACCGGTGGAAGGTCTTGTACGGCTGCCACAGTTCCAGAACTGGCCGCTACGGCCCGCCCGGTGTCGGTATCGCGCTTCAGGCGTTGCAGATCGGCACGCATGTCGGCGGCGTGCTGGTAGCGCAGATTGCGGTCCTTCTCCAGCGACTTGCTGACGATGCGTTCCATCTCTGCGGGCAGATCGGGATTGAGCCGGATGGGAGGCGTGGGCAGTTTTTCCAGGATCGCATTGAAGATCAGCGCCGAAGTGTCCCCGCGAAAAGGGAGCGTGCCGGTGGCCATTTCATACAGCACCGCGCCGAAGGAAAACAGGTCGCTACGTGCATCCAGTTCCTTTCCCTTGGCCTGCTCGGGAGACATGTAAGCCACCGTCCCCATGGTCGAGCCCGGACTGGTCAGGTGGTCCTGGCTCATGGCGGTGGCCTGCGAAAACGCGCCGGCCGCATCCATGCTGCCGCTCGCCGGCGTGACCTTGGCCAGGCCAAAGTCCAGCACCTTTGCATGGCCCCGCTGGGTGACAAAAATGTTGGCCGGTTTGATGTCGCGGTGAATGATGCCTTTGGCATGAGCGGCATCGAGCGCATCGGCGATCTCGATCGCCAGCCCCAGCAGCGTGTCCAGTTCTACCGGGCGCCCCGCGATCAGATACTTCAGGGTTACGCCCTCCAGGTACTCCATGGCGATGAAGGCCTGGCCGTTCTCCTCGCCAATGTCATAGATGGTGCAGATGTTGGGATGGTTCAGCGCGGATGCGGCCTGGGCCTCGCGCTGAAAGCGGCTGAGCGCCTGGGCATTTTTTGCCACTTCATCGGGCAAAAACTTGAGCGCGACAAAGCGATGCAACCGCGTGTCTTCCGCTTTGTAAACCACGCCCATACCGCCGCCGCCGAGCTTCTCGACAATGCGGTAGTGCGAAATGGTCTGCCCGATCATGGCGTCTGCCGAATCACGGTCGGCTAAATAATTAATGACAGGGTTGCCATGTTAGGTGGGCTGGAGAAGCAAGTCAACGCGAGGGCAGGGGTGCGATATCCGAGGCCCCTGAAAATGAAGTCCTTGCCGATGTCCGTCCTGACTGGAATCAAATCTCGGCCCCGAGACATCCCGGAGAGACCGGATTTGCGCCTTGGAAGTCCCAGAACTCTGGCAGCATCCGCTGATAGCGACTTGAAGGCCCCTGCCCTATCCGACGATTGTTTTGATGCGAACAATGCAAATTATGCATTGGACTCTCGCCCGGGGGAGCCATTAATTTGAAACCTTGGACGCGTTGCCCGAATTCCCAGCCTCGGCGATAGGAGCTATGTATGAAATCCGAACGACGTTCCTTCCCTCGTTCGGCCCCGTCCGGCGTTGCCCGAAAACAACCGCCTGATGCCCAGGATGTGGAGAAGTTGTTGCACTTTTCCCGGCAGTTGTATGCTCACGCTCTCACCTTGCAGGAAGTGATTCGGAACGACGGGGAAGTCGCGTACGAGGTTCTGAAACCCAGATACGACCGGCAGGCCGCACAACAATTCGAGATTTTCTATCACACCTTCAAGCTGCCCTCCGGGGTTCGCAGACGTGGCGCGGGGTCTGGCGAATAGTGATCTGAGCGTTGTTTGCCAATGAGCGGGTGAGTGCGCTCTCTCCCTGGCCCAACTCTCGACCCGACGGCTTTGATCTGCAGCGGCCACTCCTGAAGGTTGACTCGCCCGTTCTCCGCAACAGGGTTCGAACCTCACTGGATCTCCAAACACTCCCACTGTGACGAGGCCCACTCATTGGCGAACAACGCGAATGGGTGGGGCACTCGGCACCCCATCGAATTGAAGTTCCGGAATCAGGAGAGGACCGGCGGCCCACGGGAAACCATCTTTTAATATTATATCGTGACACGATATAATGGAATTGCCTAGTAATCGGCTGCGAGAAAACAACCTCCCGCAGTTCCGCATTACTTAGACAGATGGAGGACCGTCATGGTGGCCCTAAAGCTGGTGCGCCTGATTGAAAAGCATTCGGAGGAATTGGTTCAGGGACTGGCTGAACAGATCCAGGCGTCGGAACGCATGTGTGACTTCCGCAAGATCCCACCAGCAGACCTCCAACTGGCGGCTGCGGAAGTTTATCGCAACCTGGGTGAATGGTTACTGCAAAAGACAGAAGAAGACATCGAGAGGCGCTTTGCGGCAATCGCCGCACGCCGAGCAGCCGAGCGAATCAGCCTGCATCAGTTTGTCTGGGCCTTGATCGTCAGCCGGGACCATTTATGGCGGTTTCTTCAGCGGGAGGCTTTTGCCTGCAATGTAGTGGAGCTGTATGGAGAGATCGAGTTGCACCAGATGCTCACTCAATTTTTCGACCGTGCGGTGTACTACGGGGTTCTTGCATACGATAAGGCAGAACGGCAAGGCAGAGGAAAGACCATCCTGTCCAGCGAGGCGAGGCCGCCAATGTTGGTCGGAACTCGTTCTTCTGCGGAGGATTTAAGGAACATTCGATGAGCAATACCAATAATGTTGAACCACTTCGTATCCGGCAACTTCGAGCCATTGCAGAAAACCTGCGTTCGTTAGCGAACTTGCATCGTGAAAATCACAATTACGTCATTGCCGATGCGCTTTATGTGCGGTCGTTGTCCGTGGCAGAACAGATCCACAGTTCTGAGAATGACGTGGTCGGTTCCCGAATCCGTACCGAGCAGCAAGTTGCTCACAACATCCATTCCGGCAATAATGGTGGCCGATAGGACTGATCGGCGGACTGGCCCACCTTTTCCAATTCTCATACACTAGGCTGCCCCACCCTTGCGCTTTTGCAAGGGTGGGAATCACGGGCGTTGGTACCGTGGAAGTGGAGCGGCTTTCGGGCATACTCTTATGGCGAACCGGGTCCGGTGCGGGTAAACTTTCAGCCGTGGCCACTGGAGATCACAAATCGTCCGCACGAAAAGTTCGGAGATGGGAAAGGTCTCAACCACCCACTGATTCGCAAAGAACGCGAATGGGTGGAGCACCCGGCACCGCGCCCATTGCGGGATGGCAGCAGGTGCGGCTGTTTCTATTCCTGGCTGCCATAACGATTTCCATCGGATTGGCAGAAACGGCCACCAACCGCGTGCTACTGCCGATCGAGGTCCTCGGCGCAGACGGCACGACGGTGAGCAGGACGGTCACGCTTCCGGCGGGGCAGGCTGAGTCTGTGCGATCGCTCTGGCTGCAGATCCATGGTCTGCGCTATGCGGACCAGGCCAGCGTCCAGGTCAATACCAGCGCCTGGATGCCGCTTAACAACAGTACCGTCACCATCGCCGAGCCTGCCAGGACTTATGGTGGAATCGGTGGAGGCTTCGCCACGCTGGTGATGACGCTGGCAATCCCGGGCGGCACGGTCGTGGCTGGCGACAACACCATCCGCTTCCGCTTCAACCACACCGACGGCTTCCTCAGCAGCTATCGCGTTCTGGCATTGAATTTCTTGAACGCCGGAGGCAAGAAGATTCTCCCGGCCAACGATTTTGTGGAAGACGCGCCCGAACACTGGACTCCGCCCTTGCCCGGCGCAGCTTCCATCCTGGCGGGCAAGGAGCTCTGGCACGCCGCCTCGCTGGCGGCCAGCAGCCTGCCTAACAGTCCAACCATTCAGGCGCACTGTGCCGACTGCCATGCGCAGGATGGGCGCGACCTGAAGTACTTCAACTTCTCCAACGCCAGCATTATTGCCCGCGCCCGCTTCCATGGCCTGTCCACACTGCAGAGCGAGCAGATCGCGAGCTACATTCGCAGCCTGCCGCTACCGAGTCCTGGCCGTCCGTGGAACCCTCCCTACCAACCCGGGCCTGGGTTGGACGGGCAACCGGTCTCGAACTGGGCGGCAGGCGCCGGACTTGCCTGGGTCCTCGACCAGGACACGGACGCATTGCCGTATCTGATTGGCCAGCGCGACGCCGGAACGAATCCGGCGGCGTCAAATCCAGCGGGAAATGTTTCCGATCTCCGTACCCTCGCGGCAAAGATTACGCCGGACATCTTTCGCCCCGACGGCAACCTCAATGCTCATGAAATCCCCATCGCGTTACAACTTCCGGATTGGAACCAATGGCTGCCGCGCGTACATCCCAAAGATGCGTGGGGGCCAGCTTTTACCCAGAGCGAGTTCGCCGCCTTGTACGATGGAGAGACTCCGGAGGGCAGGAGCAAGGGAGGAAAGAAGCAGCCGCTGCGCGCCCTCCTGACCTCGTCCCCAACTGCGAATCACGATCTTCACCCGGTGCTTGCCGGCTTCACACAATGGTCTGAAGCCCGGCGCTCCTTTCTGGGACGGGTTGGCAAGCCCGAAGGGCAGTGGTCGCCGGAGCTGACTAATAAGGTGTACTCGGCCCAGCTGTGGCAGCTGGTGAAGACGTGGGAGATGACACAGGAGTTTGGGCTCGAAGGACGAGGTCGCGACCTTTTTGGGCCGATCGCGGATTCCCGCACCTGGTGCAACACGGTTCCGGGAGATGCTGCTCCAGCCGCTGCCCACATCCCCAATGGACCGGCCGGAGTGGGCGGCAGCGCGTTGACCAACGAATATCTCACTGCCGCCTGGTATGAGTTGCAGATCGTTTTGAACAGCGGCAATCATCAGCACCGGGAGCGCGAACCGGTGGATTGGGTTTATGTGATCGCCGGGTTTCTCGATCTTTATGGGCAGACCCACCAACCGGAACCGGCGCGACTTCTGGTTGCCGTGACCAAAGCGTTGCAGTCGTCCGATCCCGGCCTCGGTCCCGACAACATCAAGCAGGGTTGGCGGCCCAACGACAACATCGATCCCCGCATCATGATCAGTCCGGCGTGGGCTCCCTTCTTCAAGCCGCTGCCGGTCGAGGTGCACCAGGCCTTGACCGCATCGATGCTGGCCGCATGGATGGACAAGAACCTGGAATACCCGATCACCAGGCACCTGCCGGTCGGGGTGCCCCGGCGCCCGTACACTCAACCCGGATACTACGGCGATATAAGTGGCGGGAACGTATGGCAGTCGGCAAGACAGTTCCGCGAAGCCGGCGTCCCCCCCGATCTCGTCCAGCACTTACAGCAATGGGGCATCGCGTACGCCGATCGCGCAGCGCGTATCCAATATTGATTGCGGTGTTGCAGTCGACAGCCGCGCCAAACGTTTACACCCGGTGGCTTCGGTTCGCGGCAGTCGTGGTGTCCCCCTGGTGTCGGCGGGTTCGAGCTGTAGAACCTAGCGGAGTTGGAAGGTCAATTTTTTGCAGGGTCGAACTGACCACATCAAATGTTCTCACCTGGGGAGTTCCTGCCAATATTTTCTTCAGAATCTCCAGAGCCTGCGGATAGCTGGCTGAATTGTAAACCTCGGCGCTTTTTTCCTGATCCCAGAAGCTGATCGACACGATTTCTCTGCCGCCGGGGACGGCGAGCGTCATCGTATCCAGAAATCCTTTTTGCTTGCGCAGCCAGGGCAGGATTTCATTGTCCATTACCCTTATGAACTCGGCCAAAGTATCGGGTCTCAATTTGACGGCAACGTGACGAGCAAACATGTCGACCTCCCTGCGTCGCTTTAGGGGCGAAAAGGAGCAATCTCCGTCGCGCCGACTGGGCGGCAATTCACGTCGGAAGGGGCCTTAAAGAAACTCAAATTATAGCGAATCGGGCCGAGGCGTTGACTACCCTCGTAAGACCACGACCTGGGTCAGTTTCACCATACAACCCACAACTTGCCTGAACCACGAACAGACGGAGTATCGAAGGCATGAGTCTCAATGGTCTCCTTCGTGTGCCTCCGTTTCCTTCCTGGTTAACGGTTTTAGAAAAAACTGACCCACCCATCGATTCCACTCAGAAGTACATAACTTTGGGGAAACCCGCAGCAGGCTCCTCTCGTAAGTCTCTTTCTGTCAGAGTTCGTGGTATGAAGTCCAGTAAGGAGATCATCTATGAAAACCCTGAAGCCGATGTGCGCTGTATTAAGCCTGGCCACACTTGTTTTCGCGTGCCCGGTGTCGATCTCCTGCCCCGCCGACCGCGCCGAGATGCACAAGGTGGGCGACGAATACTCCGGGCTAGGCCACTACGCGATCTACCAGCACACGAATTCTGCAGGCGTGGTCCACCAGGTACCTTTTCGCTGCGACCAGTAGCCTCACTTTCAGTCGTGTAAGTTGCTTTTCTCCTTCCGCTTCGCCACAATACAGACGCTCGGAGCTGCGCCGTGAGCGATGGTGCGCGTTGTCTTCCCGCTGTTCTCCGCTGCCTGCAGCAGCGTTCTCTACTTTTCTGGCTGGTTGCTCTCTCCCTAGTTTCCAGCCTGCCCGTTTCTAAACTCGCTCACTCCCAGGACGCGCAGGACCCGAACGCAGCCTCCGCTAGTGTGCGCGGCACAGTCATCAACAGCGTCACCCGTGAACCCGTTGCTCGAGCCCTGGTGTCCACTGGCGACAACCGGTTCGCGGCATTCACCGACGATCAGGGGCGCTTTGAATTCCCACTTCCCCGAATGGAAGCCAGGCCGAACAGTCCTGCGCAGGGGATGACTTTCTACAACGTTTCCGCCCAGTTGATGGCCCGCAAGCCCGGCTTTCTTGACTCCGGCATGAGTGCTTCCCCGCCTCAAAGCACCGTCGGCGATGACATCACGATTGCGCTTGTCCCCGAATCTCTCATTGTCGGCCGGGTGAATCTCCCGTCTTCCAATCAGTCGGACCGGATCACCGTGCAGGTTTATAAACGCCAGGTAGGCGACGGCCGAGCCTTCTGGGCTCCCGGCGCCAGTGCCACCACGCGCTCCAACGGAGAATTTCGCATCGCCAACCTCATGGCAGGCACCTACAAAATCTGCACTACTGAACTGATGGACCGCGATCCCATCACCTTCGATCCGCGCGGCCAGCTCTACGGATATCCACCCATCTATTATCCGGCGGCGACGGATTTTGCCTCGGCGTCCGCCATCACTCTGGAGGCCGGTAAGACCTTCCAGGTCGAACTTTCTCCTGCGCTCCAGCCGTACTACCCGGTGAGGATCGCGGTCACAAATTTCCCGGCCCAGAACGGGGTGGATGTTTCAGTCGCACTCCAGGGACACAAAGGTCCGGGCTATTCTCTGGGATACAACGGCGAGGGCATCGAAGGCATGTTGCCTAACGGAATTTATACCGTGGAAGCCACGCTGCAACAGGGCCAACAGACCGCGACCGGCAGCATGAATATCACGGTGAAAGATGGCCCTCTCACACAGGCCTCGATGGCGGTCCTGCCCAACGGCTCGATTCCGGTGAATATAGAGGATGAACTCAGCGATCATGTGACGAGCAATTTCCTTAGACAGGGAAGGTTCTCCCGCGAGCAGAAGGCTGACGTCTATTTGCAGCCCGCCGATGACTTCGATTCGGGCGGATTCGCTTCCCTTCGCCCACCGCGCAAGCCCAACGACAACGACCTGCTGCTGGAGAATGTGCGGCCGGGGCGCTATTGGCTCAAAGTTTCTCCCGCCCTCGGATATGTCGCATCGGCGGTGGCGGGCAGCGCCGATCTCTTGCGTCAGCCGCTTGTAGTTGGTCCTGGCGGCGCGAGTCTTCCCATTGAGATCGTGCTGCGCGACGACGGCGCCGCGATCGACGGAACGGTTGACGGCATGCCTGCCCCGCCTGTTGCTGCACCCGGCTTAACCGTAAGGTCCGGGCCCGTCGCGACGCCTGCGGGTCCGTACGTCTATTGCATCCCGCTGCCGGATTCTGCCGGCCGCTTCACCGCGAGTTGGGTCTCGCCCCAAGGGACCTTCCACATCCAGCAACTCCCTCCGGGCGCCTATCGCGTTCTGGCTTTCGAGCGCCAGCAACACGAACTCGAATATCAGAATGCGGAGGCCATGAGAGCTTACGAAGACAAAGGGCCGATCGTCCGCCTGGGCCCGGGGCAGACCGAGCAGGTGCGCGTGCCGTTGATTGCAACGAAGGAGTGATGCATGTTCGTCCTCTGGCCCAATCCGAGTTTGCGTAGGGGCGGGTGCCCTCACCCGCCTGGCCGGGCGAAGCCCGGCAAGGATTTGGCTGAGGCGATCAAAAGCCGAGGCGAGCAATGCTCGCCCGCCCGGATGGGGGCGCCCGGGCCTACGTGGGCTTTGGTCCTTGGCTCTTTGCTCGTGGCGTGGCCGGCTACGCTGGTTGGGCAAACGCCGGTCCCGCCGGTGGCGGGGGCCGGCCAGTTCCGCATCGCCGGAACCATCGTCAGCGCCCAGGAGGGCCATCCGCTCTCCCGCGCCCGGGTTTCGCTGCGCGACGTGAAAAACGCTCAAAACCAGATTTTCATGATCACTGGCGACGACGGCCACTTCGCATTTTCCAATCTCCCGGCGGGAAAATATTCGCTGACGGGCGCCAAGCGGGGATACATCAGCGCCGCCTACGAGCAGCACGAGCAGTTTTCCACTGCCATCGTGACCGGCGCGGGTCTGGACACCGAAAACCTCACGCTGCGTCTGGTGCGCACGGCGGTGCTCACCGGCCACGTCTTCGACGAATCCGGTGAACCAGTACGCGCCGCCACGGTCACGCTCTGGCGCGACGACCACAGTGCGGGCGTCAGCCGCACAGTGAGCTATCGAACCGATCAGTCCGACGATCTCGGTTCGTTCGAATTCGCACCGCTCGATGCCGGCACCTATTTCGTCTCCGCAGTAGCCAAGCCCTGGTATGCGGTGCACCCGCCTTCGGTCCGTCAAGCGGCCGCGAATGACGCTCCCACCCAGGTCGATCGCTCGCTTGATGTGGTTTACCTGCCCACGTACTACGCGGGGGCTACCGAAGTCGAAGATGCGTCGCCCATCCTTGTCCGCGGCGGCGATCGTCTTGACCTTGATCTACACCTGACGCCCGTGCCCGCCTTGCACGTGATCCTGCGCACCTCGGCGCCGCAAGCCGGACAGGGCTTCCAAATGCCCGCGCTTTTCAAGCGCGACTTCGATGGGTCACAGCAGGCCCTTCAACCCGAGGTGCAGATGACCGCGCCCGGCGTGGTCGAGATCACCGCCGCCCCCGGCAAGTACGAGTTGCGCCTGCCGCAACACGATGGAGAGCCCATCCAGAGCAGCGAGGTCGAGATCAGCCAGGACAATCAGGAACTGGACGCCTCCGCTGGTCAAGCTGTCAGCACCATCACTGCGAAAGTCGAGTTGATGGGAGAAACTGCGCTCCCGCCGCAAATGGCTTTCGCACTCCGCAACTCACAGCACCGCGTCGTCGCCTGGGGGCCGATGAGCCCGGCCCGCGAAGTTACATTTGCCGACGTCGCGCCGGGAAACTACGAAGTCCTGGCCGGGGCCGCGTCGCGCGCATACTCAGTTGTTTCCATGGTAGTGAATGGCTCCCCGGTCTCCGGCCGCTTGCTCACCGTTCCCGCGGGCGCGGCCCTGGCGCTCTCGTTGCGAGTGGTGGGAGGCGCCGCCGATGTGAATGGCCTGGCACAGCGGGCGGGCAAGGGCGCAGCCGGAGCCATGATCGTTTTGGTTCCCAGGAACCCGGAGGCGAACCGCGAACTTTTCCGCCGGGACCAGAGCGACCTCGACGGCACCTTCACTTTCCGTAGTGTGATTCCCGGCACTTACACCGCGCTCGCCATCGAGAACGGGTGGGACCTGGACTGGTCGAAGCCTGCGGTGATCGCGCAATACGCCGCCCATGGTGAAAAAATCGTGGTGGGCGGATCTCAAAGCGCCATCCAGCTTCCAAGTCCGCTCCAGATTCAGCCCAAGTGAGGAGTCTCTCCGGCTGGCGCCTCGCACTTGTGCCCATTGAACTGCTGCTGGATCACAGCCTGCGCCCGGGCCTGCTGGCCCGCCGGCTGATGCTCGGCCTGGAACTGCATTTTGCAGGCCTCACAGATTCCGATCACTGGAACGTTCTTGACTCGCTTTATGATCCGAAGATTGCGCTTAGGCATGCAACCAGTCTCCCACAGTTCCGTGTGGGGCGGACACTTGTCCGACGCCTTTGAAGTTGGCCTTTGTTTCAGATCCCTGCGACCTCAGATTGTGATCTTGGGTTCGGGTGTAGGCGGATCTCGCCGCTGCCCGCTACCCTGCCTTAGCCGATGTTTTTGAATCCAAAGCCAAGGTCAAAGGCGTCGGACAGGAGTGTCCGACCCACACGCTTGCACGCAAAATGCCGTTATGGTAACTTTTAGAATTGTCCCGGACATCAGGAAGGGATCAGAGGGCGTCTTGTCCCCAAAAGGGAGAGGCGCGATCCAAGACCTGCTGGCGTAGCTCAGTTGGTAGAGCATCTGATTTGTAATCAGAGGGTCAGGGGTTCAAATCCCTTCGCCAGCTCCAGCATTGGTTCCGGAAGGCAGGAGATTCGGCGCGGCGGCTTGACAGATTTTTCCAACGGCACTCCATAAGGGAATTTTCCAAGTGTGGTGTTTGCGTGCGAGGGCATATTCGCGCGCATTTCTGTTCTTCACTTTTTCGAAAAATCCGTCTGTACGATCTTCCGCAGCGTGGATGTCTGCGAGCGATGCCGGATCAAGCAGGTAAGGCCGAACTGTTCGCAGTTCTGCACAGGTGGGTGAGTGGTTAAAGCCAGCAGACTGTAAATCTGCCCCTCCTCGGAGGTACGAAGGTTCGAATCCTTCCCTGTGCACCAGAGACTTGAAATGAATCGTCTCTACATGGCGCTGGCCGCCTTCGTGGTTCTGGGGGCGCTGTCGTGGGCGACTTTGAGCGATCCGAAATTGCGCTTCGCCACTCTCGCGGTCTTGGCCATGTTTGCGCTGAAGACGTGGCTGCGGCGCAACGATGTGATGCATCCGGACCGCGAAAGTGGAGCGGAATAGGTAAGCGTCGGCTGGGCCAGACCAGGGATTTGCTGAGGGCTGACGGCTGATAGCTGATGGCTGGTTCAAGCCGATGTAGCTCAGTTGGTAGAGCACTCCCTTGGTAAGGGAGAGGTCACCAGTTCAATCCTGGTCATCGGCTCCATGAAATTGGGTGGTGAAGCTTTTAGCAATTGGAAATCGGCGGCTGGGCCAGATCTTGGCTGACGGCCAATAGCTGCTGGCTGGGTTTCAAAAGCGGGAGTAACTCAGTGGTAGAGTCACAGCCTTCCAAGCTGTTGGTCGCGGGTTCGATTCCCGTCTCCCGCTCCAGAGTTTTCTGACGCAGGGTGCAATGATGGTGAGCTTTCAGCAAACTGTCATAAGGGTTGAAAGAGAAAAAGAGTTCGAGGAATTGAAGGGCGCGATTGATCGCGCTTTGCATCCGGAGAGGGCCGAAAAGTTCCTCAAGCGGGTGCGCAGGAGCGGCGCCCGGATACGCGATCTAGAGACGATATTGACGAGAGGCGTATTGGAAAAACTGGATGACACGCTGGCCAAAGCGGGCGCGCAAAAGCTTTACCGGGCGCTGACCGTTTCCGATCAGGCGCAGATGCGGGAGTTCTACCTGTCCCAAGTGGAGGAAGTGGAGCCCGCGTTGCGGAGAAAGTTTCAACAGCTTTATCGCTATTACTGAAGGAAGGAACCCGCGAGCGAGATATGGCGAAAGAGAAATTTGAGCGGAATAAGCCGCACTGTAACGTAGGCACGATTGGTCACATTGACCATGGCAAGACCACGTTGACCGCGGCCATCACCAAGGTATTGCAGAAACACAACCCGAAGATCGTGTTCCGGTCGTTTGATTCGATCGACAACGCGCCGGAAGAAAAGGCGCGCGGCATCACCATTGCCACGGCGCACGTGGAGTATGAGACGGCCAACCGGCACTACGCGCACGTGGATTGCCCGGGCCACGCCGACTACATCAAGAACATGATCACGGGCGCGGCCCAGATGGATGGCGCGATTCTGGTGGTAGCGGCGACCGACGGACCGATGCCGCAGACCCGGGAGCACGTGCTGTTGGCCCGCCAGGTGGGGGTGCCTTACATTGTGGTGGCGCTGAACAAGTGCGATGCGGTGGACGATCCCGAACTGCTCGACCTGGTGGAACTGGAAGTCAGAGAGCTGCTGAAGACGTATCAGTTTCCGGGCGACGAAGTGCCGGTGGTCCGGCTGTCGGCCTTGGGGGCATTGAACGGGGAAGCCAAGTGGGAGAAGCAGATTGACGAGTTGATGGCGGCGGTGGACAAGAGCGTGCCGCAACCGGCGCGCGAACTGGACAAGCCGTTCCTGATGCCGATTGAAGATATCTTCTCGATCTCGGGCCGGGGCACGGTGGTGACGGGACGAATCGAGCGCGGCAAGGTGAAGGTGGGCGAAGAAGTGGAAATCGTGGGCTTCCGCGAGACCCGCAAGACGGTGGTGACGGGCGTCGAAATGTTCAAGAAGCAGTTGGACGAAGGCATGGCGGGGGACAACGCCGGGCTGTTGCTGCGGGGCATTGCGAAAGAAGACGTGGAGCGCGGCATGGTGCTGGCCAAGCCGGGATCGATCACGCCCCACACCAAGTTCAAAGCCGAAGTTTACATTCTGACCAAAGAAGAAGGCGGGCGGCACACGCCGTTCTTCAAAGGTTACCGGCCGCAGTTTTATCTGCGGACGACGGACGTGACGGGAGTGGCGGAGTTGCCGGCGGCGACCGAGATGGTGATGCCGGGCGACAATGTGCAGCTGGTGATTGAGCTGATCACGCCGGTGGCGATGGAAAAGGGCTTGCGCTTTGCCATCCGCGAAGGCGGGCACACGGTGGGCGCCGGCACCATCAGCGAGATTATTCAGTA
>Ga0335085_10001367_pt1 | contig 52995 bp, 52 predicted proteins | sample Lox_Sample_45_FD_206712 | JGI IMG/M metagenome (GOLD analysis project Ga0335085, IMG submission 206712) | Soil microbial communities from Loxahatchee National Wildlife Refuge, Florida, United States - Lox_Sample_4.5 | ecosystem: Environmental > Terrestrial > Soil > Wetlands | place: USA... | reverse complement strand
CCAGTACCGTGGCGCGAAAACCATGTTCCTTGGCGAGGCGCTGCGCCTGCTCGGCGAGGAACGTGGGCGTGCAGACATTCCCGGGCTGCACCTGGAGCCAGCGGGCGAGGCGCTGCCCTTCGGCCGTAGCGGCACCGATGACACGACCCGCCTCGGCATCGTTCGCCTCGGCGGGGGGCACGAGCAGCTGAACGGCGTCCACCGACGGCCGCAACTCGTCGGAGGGGCGTTTCAGATCGATGAAGCCCCACCCGCCCTGCGCCGCCCCCTCCGCGACCACCTGCCCCAAATCGCGGGCGCTCACGCCGTTGCGCGCTTCGGCGGCGACGGTGAACGCGAATTTCGGCGCCCGCAGTGCCCGGGCGCGCTTGGCCGCGACGGCCGCCGCCCGGCGCAGCGTGTTACGGGTCACCTCGCCCGCCTTGCCCACGCCGACGACCAGAATGCGCTGCGCCTTGCCTGACCCGGGATAGACGAGCGTTGTTTCATCGCGGCGTCCTTTGCAATCACCGCTCTTGCAGGCGCGGGAGAGCGCTCCGCCTGCCGCCTGGTCGAGGGTCGCGAGCGACGCCGGCAGCTCGCCGGAGACCGTGGCGATGGCGACCGCCAGGAGCGGCGTGTCGGTGTCGATCGGGGCGGACGTCGCGATGGTGCAGTTCATGCGAGGTGCTCGATAATGCCGTCCCCAAAGGCCGAGGTCGAGACCTCGGTGGCACCGGGCATCTGGCGGGCCAGATCGTACGTCACCTTTTTCGACTGGATGGCCCCTTCCAGGCCGCGGATGATCGCCTGAGCGACGTCGGTCCAGCCCAGCTCCTCGAACATCATCGCCCCCGAGAGGATCACGCTACCGGGATTGATCTTGTCGAGGCCCGCGTACTTGGGCGCGGTCCCGTGCGTCGCCTCGAACACCGCGTAGCCGTCGCCGACGTTGCCCCCCGGGGCGAGGCCGAGCCCTCCCACCTGCGCCGCGCAGGCGTCGGAGAGGTAGTCGCCGTTCAGGTTCGGAGTCGCGATCACGGAGTACTCGTCGGGGCGCAGCAGCACCTGCTGGAACATCGCGTCGGCGATGCGGTCCTTGACGACGACTTTCCCCCCGGGCCCGCTCTTCGGCACCTCCGCCTCGGGGACCGTCCGGTCCCCGAACTGCGCTTTGGCCACGTCATAGCCCCAGTCGCGGAACGCGCCCTCGGTGAACTTCATGATGTTGCCCTTGTGCACGAGGGTCACCGACGGCCGGCCCGAAGCGATGGCGTAGCGGATCGCCTTGACCACGAGGCGCTGCGAGCCGAATTGCGACATCGGTTTGATCCCGATCGCGCTCTTTTCCCGCACCTTCTTGCCGAGCTGCCCCGCGAGGAGGGCGATGATCGCATCGGCCTCGGCGCTCTCGGCCTTGAACTCGATCCCCGCGTAGACGTCCTCGATGTTCTCGCGGAAGATCACCACGTTGAGCTTGCCGGGCTCTTTCACCGGCGCCGGCACGCCCTGGAACCAGCGCACCGGCCGGATGCAGGCGTAGAGGTCGAGCAGCTGCCGCAACGCGACGTTGAGCGACCGAATCCCGCCCCCCACCGGCGTCGTGAGCGGGCCCTTGATGGCGACGCGGTGCTCCCGGATCACGTTCAAGGTGTCGTCGGGGAGCCAGCTGCCGGTCTGGTTGAACGCCTTTTCGCCGGCCAGCACTTCACACCAGACCACCCGGCGTCCCTTTCCTTTCTGTGCCACTGCGGCGTCGAACACCCGCACCGAGGCTCGCCAGATGTCGGGGCCCGTGCCGTCGCCCTCGATGAACGGAATGATCGGGTCCGCCGGGACCACCCAGCGCCCGTCCTGATACGCGATCTTCGTCCCGCCCGCCATCGTCGTCACCCTCGCTTGCGGACCGGCGCCCAGCGCCGGTCGATCTGCCCGATGTACTCGGCCCGCGGCCGGATCAGGCGATTGTCCGCGTGCTGCTCGAGTACGTGCGCGCACCAACCGCTGATCCGGCTCGCCGCGAAGATCGGCGTGTACAGATCGAGCGGGATGCCCATCACGTAATACATCGACGCGGAGTAGAAATCGACGTTGCAGTACAGCCCCTTCTCCCGTTTCATCACGTCTTCGATGATGCGCTGAATCGCGAACCATTCCCCCTGCCCGGCGCGCCGCCCCAGCTGCTCCGAGAGCCGCCGCAGCTGCGCCGCGCGCGGATCCTCGGTGCGGTACACCCGGTGGCCGAAGCCCATGATTTTGCGCTTCCGGGTCAGCGCGTCCCGCACCCAGGCTTCCGCCCGGTCGGGGCTCCGGATGTCGAGCAGCATCTTCATCACTTCGGTGTTGGCGCCGCCGTGCAGCGAACCGGCGAGCGCCGCGACGGCCCCGGTGACCGCGCCATACACGTCCGCCAGGGTCGCCGCGATCACGCGCGCCGCGAAGGTCGACGCGTTGAGCTCGTGATCGGCGTGCAGGATCAGCGCGACGTCCATCGCCCGCTCGGCCTCCTGGTCGGGGACCTGGCCGAGCGTCAGGTAGAGCAGATTCGCGGCGAGCGACCGTCCGCGCCGGGGCGTGAGCGGCTTCTGGCCGGTACGCAGCCGGTGGAACATGCCGATCATCGCGGGGAGCTGCGCGATGAGCCGCACCGCCTTGCGGTATTCCGCCTCATGGCTCGTATCGCCGCGGTCCGCCGGCGCGTCGGTGAACGCTGTGGCGGACACCGCGGTGCGCAGCACATCCATCGGATTCGCGGTCCGCGGGGCGTCCCGGATGACCTTCTGCACCGCTCGATCGAGCTTCTGGGACGCGCGTATCTCCGCGGTGAAGCGCTTCAACTGGTCGCGGGTCGGCAGGTCTCCGTTCATCAGGAGATAGGCCGTCTCCTCGAAGGTCGAATGCTCCGCGAGATCGTTGATGTCGTAGCCGCGGTAGATGAGGCGGCCTTCTTCACCGAAGACGTAGCAGATCGCCGATTCGTTGGCGACGACGCCCTCCAACCCTTTGGTGAACGTGGACTCGGTTTCGGTAGGCATGTCCTGCATCGCGTTGTGGGGTCGTGGGAAGTCCAACGGCCGGTGCAGTTTACCTAGTGCGGCGGGCCTCGCGCCAGCGGCGCGCCGAGACGGCTCCGGCGCGCGTGATCACCGCCGCCCCAGAGGTTTCGCCAGGACCAGCCGGAACTGCCAGGACCGGTTGTAGACGGCCGAGTTGTCGAGCGCGTGCGACAGCGGGATCGCATAGCGCACGTCCCCGCCCACGAGCCACCCGTGCGGGGACGTCTGGCTCCCCAGGGTGAAGCCGAGTGGCAGCGTCCACTGTTCGTCGCTCGCCGCGTTGCACAGACCGGGGGTGGGCGACGCGCACCCGCTCTTGAACCCGAGACCGACGCCCAGGTACGGCCGGAACCGCAGCGTCCCCCGGCGCAGGATCGTTCCGGCGGTGAGCGGGACGTCGACGTATTCGAGGCGGGTATCGCCGCCGCCCTGCTGCGCCCAGTTCACTTCGAGGAGCGCCGCGACCCCCTGCGTGATGCGTCGGCCGAGCAGTAGTCCGGCCATGCCGCCCCAGCGCGTGGGAGTCGAGCCGTTCGAAGACGACAGCTCGGTGAGCGTCGCGCCGCCGGCGATCCCCAGGAACCCCGGGGTTCCGAGATCGTATTGTGCGTGCAGCGGGGTGGTGGTTCCGGCGAGGCAGACCGCGACCGCGGCAGCGAGCGACGAGCGTTTCATTCCGCATCCCCGGATCAGGTGGGCAACGATCTGCGCCGGAATATGAAGACGCGCGCAGACCCGGAGCAACCCACGTGCGGCCGGTCGGGATTGCGCGAGGCGGGCCGTCGGACCTATCATGACTCCCGCATGCGCCGCTCGGATTGGATTCCCTGCACCTCATGGACGCTCGCCGCCGTCGTGTGGCTCGCGGCGGGGCCGCTCGGCCTGCCGCTCGTCGGGGCGATCCGCTGCCGCCACGACCACGCGATGATGGCCGGAGGCGCAGGGCACATGCACTCCATGCCGGCGTCCCACTCGCAGTCGCCCTGTTTTTGCGACCAGATGACCGCCGGCATGGACGGCACCGTCACCCTCACGGTGGCGGTCCCGGCGATGGTCCCGTCGGCTCCGGTGGCTGAGCTGCGAGCGGAGCCGACTCGGCTGCCTCGCTTCCCGCGCCCCAGTTCCCGCATCCCGTCTCCCGCCCCACCGCCTCCTATCGCGCCGGTCTGACGCCCCGAGCCCTTGGGGGCGTGCCGAACCATCCTGTCCCGAACGGGGGCCGGCGGATCCGTACCGCCGGCCAGGACCTGCGCGAGGAGACCATATGTGGAATCGTGTCGTGGCGATCGGCCTCTTGGGGTGGCCGGGCGCCGTGTGGGCCCAACAGCCCGCGGATACTTCGATGCACCATCACGCCGATACGCTGACCCGAGCGCCGATCACCCTTCAAGCGCTCACCGTCACGTCCACACCGGCCAGGCGCGAGGAACCGCAGGGTTCCGTGCGGATCACCCCTGCGGTGATTCAGCAGACCCCCGCCTTCAACCCCTACGACCTGCTGCGGCAGACGGCGGGACTGGAAGTCCACGACCAGGGACAGGGGCCTGGCTTCGCCTCGGACGCATCGCTTCGAGGATTCAGCTCCGATCACTCCACGGACATCGCCCTCTGGGTCGACGGCGTACCCAATAACGAGCCGGTGAACGGCCATGCCGAGGGCTACAACGACTGGAACCTGCTCTTCCCGCAGGCGATCCAGGACCTCGACGTCATCAAGGGACCGGTCAGCCCACTCTACGGCAACTTCGCGTTCTCCGGCGTCGTCAACGTCCGAACGCTCGAGCACGTGAACCGTACCACGCTGTGGCTGATGCCCGGTTCCTATGGGCGGGGGGAAGGCGTCCTGCTCACGGGGTTCGATAAGGACGCGAACCGGCTCGTCTTCGGCCTGCGGGGGCTGCGCGAAGACGGGTGGCGGCCGAACAGCTCCAATGAGATCGGCCAACTGCACGCCCGGTTCGTCCATGATTTCTCCGGCGCGACCGCGCTCGACGCGGGCGTCGAACTGTACGCGACCAATTGGGACTCCCCCGGATTTCTGACCGACAGCCAGTACCAGGCCCACGATTTCAACGTTGTCCAGAATCCGACGGACGGCGGGTACAAACGTCGAGCCCAGGAGCGGATCAGCCTCCGCGTCACCGCCAGCTCCTCGCTGTTGTGGCGGACGACGGCCTACGCCACGCAAGGGCGGTGGCAGCTGTTTCTGACGATCCCGCCGGAGCCCGGCTCCGGCGAAGGCTCGGGGAGCCAGACCGAGGAGGAGGACCACCGGTTCGGTTACGGCCTCACGAGCGCGCTGTCGTGGTATCTGCCGCGCGCGGAGATTACCGTCGGCGGTGAGGGCCGCTATGACCATTCCGATTACGAGAACTGGTTCACGACCGATCGCGTGCGCGATTCGGCGCAGACACTCGTCGGCGCCCATCAGGGCTCGGGGGCGCTGTTCGTCGCGTCGGACGTGGACCTGGGCCATCACTTCCGCGCGACGGTCGGCGGGCGTTACGACGTGCAGAGCACCACATCGACTCCCACCGGCGGCACCGACACGAGCCACGCCAAGAGCATATTCTCCCCCAAGCTCGGGGCCCTCTACCACCTGCCGAACGGATGGATGCTTTACGCCAACGTCTCCCGGGGATTCCGCCAGACCGACGGCGTGATTTCCGACCCGACCCTGCCGTTCATCACGGCATGGGCCTACGAGACGGGGGTCAAGCTCGATGTCCGGAACCTCACCGCCAGCATCGCGCTATTCCGTATGGACGTTTCGAACGAGCAGACCTTCGATCCGATTACGGCGACCTCCACGAGCGGCGGCGCGAGCCGCCGGCAGGGCGTGGAGCTCGAGGCCGTGGCCCGCGCGACGTCAGCCGTCACCGTGTCGCTGAGCTGGACGTTTACCGACGCCAAGTACCAGCAGTTGATCACCGAGGACGGCGACACGTTGAACGGTGCCCGCGTGTTCAACACCGCCAAGTACGTCGGCGCCGTCGCGCTGGACGTGGCCCCGCCGGCCGCCAAGTGGCGCCTCCGGGTGAACTCCAACGTGGTCGGCCCCTACGCGCCGTTTGACGAACCCGGCGTCGAGTTGGCGGCTTACGGGCTGCTGCACGCCAGCGGGAGTTACCGGATCGGGAACGCGGAGCTGCAGCTCGGCCTCCGCAACCTCTTCGACACGGTCTACCCCGAGCTCCGGGCCGGCGGGTATGTCACGCCAGGGCAACCCCGCTCGGTGTTCGGTGCGATCAAGTACGAGTTCTAGAGGTCACGGAGCGGTTCCGACCGGCATGCTGGAATGGTGGTTTCCGGCACGCACTGCGAGGTACACGACCGCGTTTAGTGGCCTGCGGCTGCCGTAGAACGGCTCGAGGGCGGCGGGGACGACGTCGATCGTGCCCCGCCCCCCGAGCCAAACCGACCAGAACGCGCCGCGCTTGACCCGCCGGGAGGCGCCGACCCCGGCCGCCCCGACATTCAGTTCCGACGGTACGGACCCGATCAAAGCCAGCTCGGCCGCGGTCCGGCGCACATACTCGACCCGCGAGAACAGGGTGGTCGCCTGGCCCAACGTGCAGCTCGCCTCGATGAGGGCCGCGGGGAGGAGTCGCCCGGTGGCGGTCGGGATGTTGGCGCCGGCGATGACCGACGCCGCCCACACGCGCGCGCCCTGCATCGGCTCGGCATAGAGCCAGGAGATGCCGGCCCGATGCTGTGCATCGTGCACGTGCAGCCCCGTCCCGGCCGCTACGTAGCCGTACCAGGCGGCGAAGCTCGACCGCATCGCCGGGTTGATCGTGGCCCGGATACCCCAGGAATCGAGGCTCGCACTGCTGTAGTCGGGGAGCACGTCACCCGGATTCGCATGCGCGCCGTTGAACACCGAACCTTCGAGGTGGACCCGGCGCGTCGCCAGCTCGAGCGTCGCGACGCCGGCGCTCGCATGGGTCGCGTCCTCGGTGTGGTGGCCGAGCGGGAGGGTCGGGTCAGCGCTCGCCGCGGGGCGATGCAGGTAGACAGGAGGCCCGAGCGCGGGATCCCCCACCGCCGCGAGGAACACCCCGGCCACGAGATTCGGGCCGAGCGGCGCCAAGTAGGCCGTCGACAGGTTCATCAGCGCGAGGTGAGGAGGCTGGCGGTCGGCGATCAACACACCCTGATCGGGCACCGCCACCTGCAACAGCTCCGGGGCGCCCGGGGCTGGCAGCGTCCACGGCTCCGCACTGGCCATCAATCCCAGACTCAGCCGCCCGGGGCCGACGGGGCCCGTGAGGGTTCCGTCGATCCAGTTCACACTGCCGACCTGCTCGGCGGCCCGGGTCCCGGCCGTCGCCGCATACTGCACGAAGACTGATCCGTGCACCGCGCCGACCCATCCCCCGGTCTCGACCGGAGGTTGCATTCCGGCGGCGTCGGGGAGCCAGGCGGTTCCCCCCGCCCGGCGGGCCAGCGTTCGCGCTGTGATGGGAACGCTGTCCATCGCTCCCTGCGCCCGGGCGCGCGCGGCCGCGAGAGTCAGAAGGACGAATGCGGAGGCCCTCCGCGAGGTCAGGCTCAGTGGATCAGCACGTTGAATGGACCGAACACCTTGTCGGTCATCGAAGCGGCTGAATGCAGATGAATCGACCAGGTCCCGGGGGTGTTCGACGCCGCGGTCGGCGTCACGACGACGGAAAGCAGGACACTGTCGGTGATGGCCGTGGCGAGCGAGGAGGGACTGAAGGTGACTCCGAACGCTACCGGCGCGTCGGTGAGCGCGGCGATTTGCTGGCCGCCGGCTTCGAACAGGTGCACGTAGACCTGGCTCGAGTACGGCGGGTACAGCGCGAGGTGGCTGGTGACGTTGTTGCCGGTCGCGGCGTCGATCAGCTGGACGGAGGCGACCTGGGCGAGCGGCGCGTCCACGGGTCCGGGGGCGGTCGCCTTGCACGCCAGGGCGACCACGAGCAGCGGACCGGTCAGACTTTTACGGCGGGGCCTTCGTTCCACCCGACTTCGAACAGCCCATTGCAGCGATGACAACGGAGCGATGTGGGGTGGCCTTCGAGGGCGGCGCGCTCGCGGCACGAAGGGCATACGGCGTACTCCGACCCCCAACTCGTCGGGAAGCGGGCGACGTTGCGCGGCGCGGGTACGACGGTCCACTTGTTGGGCGGGTTGAAGGCGATCTGCAGCATCGCGCGCGGCACCGGCGTGGGGTGTCCCTTGACGTCGATCACCGCCTCGACCGGTCCCAGCTTTACGATGCGATACCAGGCCCCACGCCGGATCTTGATGTTGGCGCTGGGTACGAGTCGCGCCCACTGCACCTGGTTCATTCCGGCTATCTCCCCTAAACTGAACGTACCACACAACATGCGGCCCCTCGCCGGAGCCGTCAAGGAGGTGGCGGGCGATGAACCAGATCTCCATCCTCTCCGACCTGGCGGTCATTTTCTCGGTCTCGGTGGTGGTCGTGCTGATCCTCCACCGCCTGCGCCTGCCCGCCCTTCCCGGGTTCATCGTCGCCGGTCTGCTCGTGGGCCCCCACGGCCTTGGGCTCGTGAGCGACCCGCACGCCGTGGAAACGCTCGCCGAGGTGGGCGTCATCCTGCTGCTGTTCACCATCGGCATCGAGTTCTCGCTGGAGCAGCTGCGCCGCATGAGCGGCCGACCCCTCGTTGCCGGACTGGTACAAGTCGTCCTCACCATCGTCGTCACCGCGCTCGTAACACGAGCCGCGGTGGGCGGCTGGGCGGTGGCCGTCTTCCTCGGATGCCTCGCCGCCCTCTCGTCTACTGCCCTCGTCCTGAAGGGACTGACCGATCGCGGATCGGTCGACGCCCCGCATGGGCGGCTGGCGACGACCATTTCATCCTCCAGGACCTCTGCGTCGTGCCCATGGTGCTCGCGATTCCGTTTCTACGGCGCGGGGCGCGAGGAGATTGACCGATTGACCGAGGAGATCCGCTCGGCGCACTACGCGGCGTTGCGCTCCACCGTCGTGCCGAAGTTCAGCTCGACCTTGGAGCTTCCACAGATGCGGATCGAGCGGGGCCCGTCCTGGGTCACCAAACGACGCGGGCGGCCGCTTCCTGCGACCGCCCGTGCCCACCGACGTGCTTCGCTTGCCGGACTACATGGAGCGCTTGGCCGTAGGCGGCAGCATGCCGTTCAGGCGGAGGTAATTCGCGAGCTGGCTGTAGTGATCCGCCCAGTCGTCCGACGTGATCAGGATGGCCGCGGCCCGGCTGTACGGCCGAGGTCCGAAGAGGCTCATCTGTTCACCGAGCTTGGAATCGTCGAGCTTGGCGAGCGCCGAGTCGCAGTACTGGAAAGTCTCCTTGAGCCGCGCGACCAGTTTCTCCTTGGGGTCGGTGGCCGCAACGGAATCGCGCTTGGGCGCGGCGATACCGCTGATCTTGGAGCAGAAGAAGTCGTTGCCTTCGGCGAGGTGCTTCACGATTTCGCCGACCGTCATCTGCGCGGCCGTCGGCTTGTAGCCGTACTTGTCGGCGGGAAACTCTTCCACGGCGGCGATCAGGTTGCGCGAATGGCGCTGCGACATGGCGCGGAACGCATCGGCGACCGGGCTCGTGGCTTGGGCCGCCAGGGCGGCGGGCAGGAGGCCCAGCACCGCGAGGGAAAGGCAACGGGCGAACTTCATATCGACTGCTCCGGGTATCGGGGAAGGGGTAATTCTATCGTGTCGCAGCAGGTGATGTCGAGTGTGCGCCGAGCCGCAGCGGGTGCGCCTGATAGAACGCCCATATCATGGAACGGGATTGCGCCATGAGGTCCCCGCCCCGTTATACGGCACGAGCGGATCCGCAGTCCCGGGAAACTCGATCATCGGGATTGGGGTCGATCGGGATGCCCGGGGCGGGAATCGAACCCGCATGCCGTTGCCGGCGCAGGATTTTGAGTCCGAACCGCACCGAGACACCGAAACACGCCGAGCAAACATCAACATACACCACGGGCGGTTAGGGGCCTTCCCCTCCCCGCCCTGTGGCTCGGTGTGTCCCTCCGGTGTTCACGGTGACAGGACAAATACAGGACAGGCATCTTTCACGAGATCACCAGAATTAGGTCACTTCTCAATCGACTGGACGTACTCCGAACCCACCTCCAACCGGATTGTAACCTGGCTCTTACCAGCGGCCTTGGAAGCGGCCTTGGCCTCCGAGGCTCGTTGTACTAACTCGCTGCCCGTAAGATGCGAGGCTGGGACTGTGATCCACACTCCGGCACTGAGGCGGGGGACGAGAGTGGTGCCATCAAACTTCAAGCTTTCGACGGCACTCTTGACTCCTCCGACTAGGCTTGTGATCACAGGAATACTGGCGTTCGGTAGCAGGAGAAGGAACTCGTCGCCGCCGTGCCGGTAGGCCCGTCCGTGTCCAAAGACCCCCTTTTCGACGGCAGACAGGATCGGAGGCAGAATCAGCTTGTCAACGATGACTTCCCCGAGAGTCGAATTGAACTTCTTGAAATCATCGATATCCGCAAAGACGATCGCAAATGGTACTCGGCGCTCTTCACACTGACTTCGATAAGCGGACACGTCCTTGGAGATCAGGGAAGCACTGAGGAGTATGCGGTGTTTGGGCTCGCGTTCCTCTTGAGCTACATCCGGAGCCTTCTCTTCAGAAAGTCGGCCTTCTGCTGTAATGAAATCGGCCAAACTTGGGGAAGGAAGCGGAACTACCCTTGCAAGCGGTGGGTTGTCCAAAAGCGTGTTCAGTGGTACGAGAGTTTCGTCGAGAGCTCGGCTGACAAAAGCCGAGGTAACGTGCTGCTGACTGTGCTCGACCTTTTCTGCGAGCCGGCGACGCTGCAAAGCCAACGCTGTGCGCACAATGCGCATTTCCTCGTCTTTGAGGGGAAACTCAATCCTTTCGGGTGTTTCCCTGGTGGTCAGTCTGTCTCTGAGATTGGTGGCGACTTCCATAAACATGCTGAGTTCGGGTGGCGCCGGGACCTGGGCACCGAGGTTCGCGAACCTCTGGGCGACAACCCCCGCGCGATTGATCAATTCTTGAAGGGCGCTGGAAACAAGTCCTCGCCGGTTTGTGTCGAGAATGAGGGGCAACTGGGGGGTATTGGGCATTTGCTGGCGGGTACCTGGTTCACCAGACCTATGGCGATGAGTTCATCAACCCTGTGGTGAAGGTTGACGGCGTTGGTCGGGTCTCAAGATGGTCAAAGCTGCTTGACTCGACTAGTGGCGAGACTAGCCCTAACTGGTCGCGAGTTCAGTGACCGTTCATACCCCCGACGTGTGAAGCCGGTGGCACCTGGAGGTATCCCCAGATGAGTCCCAAACCCCGTTGGAAGCTGGCCCCTTGGCAGTATCAATTCGCGTTGTGGTGGTGTGAACAAGCGGAGAAACCCTCCAGAGATGAACAGGCGCGAGCAGCAACAGCATTAGCGAACGCCAGAACAGCTCAGGGGGAGCTACCGGTTGTCGTGACGTACCGCCAACTCGCCCGACTCAAGCGGCGTGAAGATTGGCAGCGGTTTGTGGAGCAAGTGACGACCGGGGGGATTGAGGCGGCGCGAGCGCAGCTGCTTGCTGACCTCCCCATGTACATCTCGTTGCATTCATGGGGTGCGTTGGAGGCGAAGGCCCGTGGGGACATTCGGGCGCTTCCCGCCTACACGACTCCTGCCCTTGAACGAACATGGCCGAGGAGGGATTCGGCGCCAGCAGCGACGGCACAAGTAACGATCCAACTCTCTCCCGAGCAGCTCCGGGCCATTGGGGCACCTCCCGTCGAGATTGTGGCGCAGCGCATCTATGTAGATGAGGTGGAGGGAGCTCCGGAGACTCCTGCGCTCCCCAAACCAGTACCAGATGCTCGCTCGCGGCAGATGGAGACTCACCAAAGCGAGGATGAGCCCGCGCCATGGGATGCCCCTTACCCTAGAGGGTAGTGGGCAGTTTGACGTGCTACAATCCACTCAGCATGTTCGGGCATGTTCAAGCTCCAACCCGTTTCGGAAACACGGTGGGACGCTGTGGTCGTCGCCCTGACGTTCGCTACCATGGGCCTGGGGGCCTTGGCCGTTCCCACGATGCCAGAGAATTTTGGAGTTGCGGTCGGGCTTCTACTGGCGGGCTTACTTGTCGCAGTCGCTGGAGCCTTATCTCATCCAAGGACTGATGTAGCGGGGCTCATTAGCCTGAAGGAGGAAGGCACGCAGGTTCTGAACATCAACCCCATGGACCTCTTGAAGTCGGGTGATGCGAAGGACGAGGACCAAGCGCTCGGGATTTGGCGAATCCGCACCCTCGACTGGTTTGAAGAAACGCTGGACGAGCTAAAGCGTGCTGGTGCGACCAAGGGAGAAATCTCGGATTTTGTAACGGTGATCTCCTTCGACCTGCTGGACTCACCACTAACACAGCCGGACTCCAAGGGTTTGCATAGCGCCCTACTAGGAATCTTAGCAACCCGCCTGCATCGGCTGCGGCCAATTATTGGGCGGCTTGAGACCGAGTGATTAGGCGCCTACGCCAAGAATCTCTAATCCCCTGCGGGTCGGGAACCCCGCATTACCTCAGCACTGTTGCGTTGGTTGTCCTGTGATTGTCCTGTAGTCCTGCGCGGACCAACCGGGCAGCCCCCCCAAGAGGGGGGCGACTTCCCCGCCGGTAGCCGCTCTCAGACCGCTAATGAATTTGGACCCTTCGGGAACATGTGGGGTGCGGTTGGGGTCAGTGGACCGGCGCAGAGTTGGAAGTCCATTGTGGATCGTTGGCGTCCGGTCCGACGGCACTACCGAGCTGCCCATCCAGGTGGTTGCTCGTTGCATCGAAAGCGACGTCGCCGCTGCCCTCGTCAAATCGCCAGTAGCCAACCAAACCCGCCTCTGTTCCGGCCAGATGTTTGGCCATCGCGCTAGCGATCTGAGGGCCGCTCCGCGCCACGTTCCACACACGCACCTCGTCGAGAACCCCGTTATAGAGCCACCCATTGTACGGAGGGCCCTCGTGCCCGAATGACAATGGGCGATCGGAGTTCATCGGGATTTGGGAATTGGCGAAGGTGGTGTCGAGAACACCATTGATGTAGAGGCGGAGAGTGTGATTTGATAGAGTCGCGGCAATGTGCTGCCAAGCGCTATCAACGAGGAACCCATGAGAGAAAACCGTCTGAGTCGGATCTACCCCGTCGTGGACTTCGACGCGCAGGTGTGCCGCATCAATTTCGAGCGCATACGATGCATTGCCTCCGCCATCCCACTTTGACACCACGTGCTGGCGGCCTCCTGCTACGGCTCGGGGATAGACCCAAGCTTCTAGCGTCCAGGATGTGCTGAAATCGAGAAGATTGTTGTCGGGGACGGTTACCCAGCTTTGGGTGAAGTCGAGGGCGGCTAGATTGGGTTTGTTAGGGCCGGTACCCGAGCTGTTACAGGCTACAAATGCTATGAGGAACCAGAGGGGACGACGCAGGCAATACATTTCGAACACTCCCCGAGTCATTCTCGGGATCGTGAGATACCGACTCAAGCAGTCGGTGCAGTGCTCTCTCAAACAGCATCTTGAACCTGCGCCTTCTGGAGTGACTGCGCTAGTCGACTGCTTTGACCCAACGTGCAAGCGGGCAACCGCCCTCACTGGCGTGAAAAACACAACATTAGATAAATTCAAGACTTGATGGAACGAGCCTGAGGGCCCCTACGTAGGTGTGCCTCGGCTTGACGGGAAAATACGACGGCCCGCCGCAACGATGCGCCTGGGCCCGGGATGCCTCCAAACACGAGGGGGGCGTCACGGGCCCATTTTTTTTAATCGAGGAGGTGTCATGAACAGGAGGGGTCGGGTGGACTTGAAAGATGTTGTCTCTCTCACGCAGGCAGCGCACGAGTTAGGCGTGGGCTATGCGAGAGCCCGGGACTTGATGCTCGTTGGGCAACTGTCCGGACAGTTGATTCGCGGGCGGTGGTTTGTCAGCGGCGAGTCGGTAACAAAGACTGCTGCGAGGCTGTACCCCGATCGTCAGCGGACCCGACCAGCGACCGGAACGTCAGCGTGAGACGTACACCAGCCCTGGACTTGTGGCGACAGGAGTTGCGCTATGGCGCCCGTACGCCGACGGCCTATGACGATCTTTGGAGAGGTGCCTGTGAGGAGATGAACGCGCTCGAAGCTGAAGCAAACGGGCTCACGGCTACAGCTGCGGCACTTCGACGAGAAGCACACCAGGTCATCCTCAACGCCCTACGCCAGAGCGCCGCATGACCGCGCGCACGGAGTTGGCGAGGGTGGCGCGTGAACAGTCGCGTTTGCTTGCGCCGACCGTCCCGCAGGCGCCTGCGCCTGACATCGCCAGCGCGATCTCGAACAAGCCACTCTTGCTTCGTTTGGCCGACGTACAGCCGGTGCCCGTATCGTGGTTGTGGCCGGGTCGCATTCCCCTCGGCAAGCTCACCATCCTCGATGGCGATCCCGGACTCGGCAAGTCCACAGTGATGCTCGACCTCGCGGCGCGGGTGACCACCGATCGCGTGGCCCCAGATGGTGCTCAGATGGGGTCGGGCGGCGTGGTGATCCTCACCGCAGAGGATGGACTGGCCGATACCGTGCGGCCTCGACTCGACGCCATGGACGGGGATGCCGCGCGGGTGGTGGCTCTCGAAGCTGTGCGCGACCAGCAGCGCGAGATACAGTCGGTGACGTTGCCGGACCACCTCGATGCGCTGCGGCAGGCCGTCGAGAGCACCGACGCAATCCTCGTGATCGTCGATCCATTCATGGCCTACCTCGGCTCCTACATCAACAGCAGAATTGACCATGACATTCGGCGGACGCTAGCGCCGCTCGCGCGGCTCGCCGAGGACATGGGCGTCGCGGTCGTCCTCATCCGCCATTTGAATAAATCGAACGCCGGACCCGCGCTCTATCGTGGCGGCGGCTCGATCGGCATCATCGGGGCGGCTCGGATGGGCCTTCTCGTAGCACCCGACCCCGACGACGAAGCCCGCCGAGTCCTCGCCGTGGTGAAGTCGAACCTCGCGCCTATCGCCCCGTCGCTTGCCTACCGCCTGGCCTCGATCCCGACTGGGGTCGCGCGCGTCGAATGGGAGGGAACGTCGCCGCACTCCGCGAATCGGCTGCTGGCCGTCCCAGCCGATGAGGAGGAGCGCTCGACGCTGGACACGGCCGTCTCCTTCCTGACCGAGGAGTTAGGATCTGGCCCCCGCAAGAGCATGGAGCTTGAGGGTGAAGCCCGGCGGCTCGGCGTTTCGGAGCGGACCCTGAACCGAGCTCGCGCCCGGCTGGGGGTGCGTGCTCAGAAGGTCGGAGGTGTGTGGTGGACAGTGCTCCCAACAGTGCCATCCTCAGAGGTTGGCACCCTTGGCACCCTTGAGGATAGTGACGCCACGATTCGACTATTTGGAAGGGTGCCAACAGTGCCAACGGTAGGAGATGGCACTGTTGCTGACCGGTCCGGCATTGAGCTCACAGCCGCCCGCGCTTGCCCCAAGGGCCACCCGATGCGTCACAAGGGCGCCGACCTGGAGGCAGGCTGGGTGTGCCCGGTCTGCCACCCGACGGCGGCGGCCGCCCTGTTCGGGGAGCCCGCCCCGTGACGCTGGCCGAGTTGATGGCGGACCTCGAACGCCGGGCACAGGTGGCCGAGCAGGAGGGCGCCATCGCCCCCGTGGCGAACATCTACCGCCGCGTGGTGACCGAGCTGGCGACGGTCAACGGGGACAGAGCGGTGGTCGCGTCCCCCCACCTCCCTGGGGCGCACCTCCTGAACGTTAACGACGCAGCCGCCCGGCTCGGGGTTCCGGTCGGGTGGCTCTACCGGCGAGCGAAGACCCTGCCCTTTGCCCGGCGGCTGGGGCTGAAGACGCTGCGATTTGACCCCGTGGGGCTTGATGCCTGGACCCGGCGGCACCGATAACCGCTCTTGCCTTCCTCTGTGTGCGTTACCATATTGGTAACATGGATACACTCACGCGAGCGGTTCGGCAGGCGATTCTCAATGCCCCCTGCACCCTCCGGGCACTGGCCCGGGAGGCAGGAGTGAGCCACGCCCTGTTGCAAATGATCCGCTCGGGGCAACGGACCGCGACGACGACGGTGGCTCGGAAGGTTGCCCACGCTCTTCAGCGGTGGGGCGACCGCTGCTCACGGGCAGCGCAAGACATCCTCAAGCGGGGGACACCATGAAACAGGGACGGGGACGCATCTACCTCAGAGGTTCGACGTGGTGGGTGCAGTACGGGTATCGCGGACAAGACGTTCGGGAGTCCACCCGCTCTACCAAGCGCGGAGTTGCCGTGCGACTGCTGAACAAGCGACTCGCCGAAATCGGCGCTGGCCGTCTCATCGGCCCGGACGCCGAACGGGTCAGCCTCGCCGACCTTCAAGCGTTTGTTCTGAGTGACTACCGCGTGAATGGACGGCGCTCGATAGACCGCGTAACGGTTGCGTGGGGGCACGTTGTGGCCTATTTCGGCGAACGCACCCGCGCTCTCGATGTAACGGCCGACCGACTCACCGCATACGTGGAGGACCGCACGGCCTCAGGGGCTGCCCTCGCGACGATCGGTCAAGAGCTCGCCGCGTTGCGACGCGGATTCTCGCTCGCCGTCCGGATGGGACGCCTTCCCCAGCGGCCCGCCTTCCCGGTGCTCCATATCGCGAACGCACGGCAAGGATTCTTTGAGGAGGGCGACTTCAACGCCATTCTCGCTCACTTGCCCGACTACGCGGTGGCGGTAGTGACGTTCCTGTATCACACCGGATGGCGAGTGCGGGAAGCATTGGGCCTGACGTGGGACCGCGTGGACTTTCACGCGGGGATCGTCCGGCTCGATACGTCGAAGAACGGTCGCCCTCGCATCTTCCCCTTTGCCGAGCTCCAAGCGGTTGCATCGTTGCTCGGCGAACAGCGGGCGCGGACGTCCGCTCTCGTTGGGGCCACCGGCGAGGCGATCCCCTGGGTGTTCCATCGGCATGGGTCGCGCATCAAGGACTTCCGCTACGTGTGGGCGCAGGCGTGCCAGCAGGCGGGGCTCTCCGGACGCCTTGTCCACGATCTACGGCGTACGGCCGTTCGCAATCTCGAACGGGCCGGGGTGTCGCGATCGGTCGCCATGCAACTCACGGGGCACCTGACCGAGTCGGTCTACCGTCGCTACGCGATCGTCAGCGAGGCCGACCTCCGCGAAGGCACAGCGAAGCTCCATGCCCTCGCCAGCAGGACAAACACAGGACAATCCGAGGAGTAGGACAGGAATGCGCGGGGAGATTCAACCGGCTAAGTCGTTGTGGCCCTTCAATGCCCGGGGCGGGAATCGAACCCGCATGCCGTTGCCGGCGCAGGATTTTGAGTCCTGTGCGTCTGCCAGTTCCGCCACCCGGGCGTGCAAGCTGCCGCTCCGAAAAACACCGCGCGGTGCGCAAGGAAATCCGCGCACCGCGCTACAACTTAACACCACCCCTCGTCGACGCGGGGCGGCTACTCTCCCGATGTAGCGGTCGCCTCCACGGCGATGAGCTGACCATCGAGGCCCAAGGATTGAACACCCACGACCGTCACACTCGGCGGGGCGTGTCCCGCGAGATAGGCCGACGCTGCCTCTCGGATGACGTCTAGATCCTGCGGCCGGTACTCGACGACGTACACGCGCAGCGCCACGGCGTCCGCGGGATTCAGTCCCGCCGCCGCGAGGACGGCGGTCAGGTTCGCGAAGGCCCTGCCCGCCTGCTGCCGCAGGTCGCCCCGGCCGACCAGCCCCCCGGTGCTGTCCTGCGGGCCCTGCGCCGAGACGTACACGACCCGGCCCACGCGCACCGCCTGGGCGCCGAGCGCCGGCGCAACCACCGCGCCGGTGGTGACGCTCGCCCGGGGCGATGGTGGCGCCAGTCCGCGCATCCCCCCACCCCCGCCGCCGATCCGCATGCCGGTGGCGAACGCCGGCGACTCCCAGCGCAACGCGGCCTCCTTGTTGCGCTCCTGCGCCGCGCGCACCGCCCCGTCCTTCCACTCCTTGTACTGCTTCATCTGATCCTTGCTGAGAAAGTCGCCGAGACTCTTCTCGAACTTTTCCTGGTGGTCCTTCAGGTAGTCGCTGAGGTGCTGGATCCGTTCCGCAAAAAAGGTCGCCGCGGCGCGATCGCCGCCGTCGAGCCGGTCGTTCATCTTCTGCTCGGCGACATGGGCGCTGTCGCGCTGCGGCCGCGTCGACACCATGAATGAGTCGTAGCGTTGCGTGTACGTCGCGGCCTGCTCAGAGGTCAGCGACAGGATGGTCTGGATCGAGTTGCTGTCGGGCGGTCCGTCCATCTCCTGACCGGGTAGCCGTGGCACCGGAAACTCCGGCCCGCGCATCCCCCCCATCCCGCGTTCGCCCCCGCCGCCGCCGCTCCCTCCGAACCCGCCGCGACTCTGCGCGGAAGCCGTGGCCAGGACACCTCCGATCAGCAATCCGAGCAGCGCCATCGTTCTTCCTTGCATGAGATCAACCTCGACCGTGATCGTCGTTTTCAAGTACCCGTCGTTGGGGCGTGAGGTTCAGCTAGAGCGGGCGTCGCTGCCGCGGCGGCGGCTGCCGGAGGCCCCGCCCCGTCTCTCCTTGCGGCTGCTCGCGGGCGCGGGGCGGCGTCTGCAAGCCGCGTTGATTGCGCTCCTCCGCCACCCGCTGCAGCAACCGCTCGCGCAGCAATTGATACTGCGCCCGCTGCACCGGGGTCAGGTATCCCGCCATCTCGCGGTCTTCCTCCTGCTCCAGCTGAACCTGGCTCAGGCGATTGGCGTGAATCCGCTCCATCAATCCCCGGACGCTGTCGCCGTTGGCCGCCACGCCAGGACGCATCTGCTCGGCGAGCGCGCTGCGCAGGGTGAGTTGCTCCTGACGGATGCCCTGGCGCCGCGCGCGGAACCGCTCCTGGGTGGAGCGGAGCTTCACCGCCTGATCGTCCGACAGCCCCAGCATCTGGCGGACGCGCTCCCCGTACGCCCGCTCGATGTCGTTGCGCAGCCGCGTGGCCTCGCCAGTGTCCCCCGGCTGCTGCGCCGCGAGCGCGGGGGCCACGAGGAGCGCCGCCAGCACCAACCAGCGTCGCATCGTCATCCCTCGATGGACCGGAGCACGGCCCGCAGCTGGTCGGGACTCAAGTCGTTGAGATCGTCGTCGGCCGGGAGGGGGCTCGCGTCCTGCAGCGTCTGATCGAGCGTCGACAGCACGTCGCGCAGCTCGTCGCTCGACAGGCCGTTCAGGTCTTCGTAGATGTAGTGATCCGGGTGAACCGGGGCCGCCGGCGGAACCCGCGCGCGCCACAGCAGCCCGGCGCCGAGCAGCAGCACCAGCACCGCCGCGATGCGCAGCGTGGCCGGCCGGAGCCAGAGGATGCGCCAACCGGCCGGTGCCTGGCGCAGACCCGCGACGACGCCCCGGGCGATTCGTTCGACATCGACGCGATCGGCCCGGGCAGTGCCGAGCCCCCGCGCCAGCGTCTCCAGTTCGTGTTCGTTCATGTGAGCCACTCCTTCAGCCGCCGCACCGCGTGATGGTAATGCACCCGGGCCGCTCCGCCAGTCGTCCCCAGGGCCGCGGCGATCTCGTCGTACTCGAGCCCCTGCTGTGCGCGCAACAGGAACACCTCGCGCTGCAACCGGGTGAGCCGCTGCAGTCCTTCGTTCAACCGCTGTTCCGCCTCGGTCGCTTCGGCCACCGCCTGGGGGTCGCCTTCCGGCGACCGCAGGTCCTCGCTCAGCGCCACGACCTTGCGCCGCGCCGCCCGCCGGCCCGCATCTCTCACGACGTTGCCGCCGATCGTGAACAGCCAGGTGCGGAACTGGCACTGCCCGCGGAACCCCTCGATGGCGCGGAACGCCTTGATGAACGTCTCCTGCACCAGGTCGTCGAGATCGGCGTCGTTGGCGCCCGCCCCCGCCAGAAACCGCGCCAGCGCCCGAGCGTGCCGCCGCACCAGCTCGCTCGCCGCCTGCTCATCGCCCCCTCGCCAGGCGGCAATCAGCGCAGCGTCGGAGGGCGCTTCGGCAGCCGGACTGGCGGCGGGCATGGGTCGAATAGTGGACGCGTGGGGGACCCCGAAATTAAGCCGCAATGTCCCTTGCGTGGCGCGATTGACGACCATTACATTCGAAATTCGAACAATTGTTCGAATCCCAATGCGCCCTTACGACGAGCGATTTGCCGCCCTGCTTTCCCACGCCGCCCGGGTCTTCGCGGGGCAGGGCTACCATTGTACGACGATGCGCGATCTGTCGCGCGCCAGCGGGCTGTCGCTCGCCGGGATGTACTACTATGTCCGTGGCAAGGAAGACCTGCTCTCCCATATCCAGGAGCGGTGTTTCACCCAGGTGCTGGATGGTGGGATGGCGGCGGTGGCGGCCGGGATGGATCCGCAGGACCGCCTGGCGCGATTCATCCGGCATCACGTCACCTTTTTCGCGGCCCACATGGCGGAGATGAAAGTGCTGTCCCACGAGGCCAACAGCCTCTCCGGGGAGCCCCGCCGACGCGTGGACGCCATCAAGCGGCGGTACGTGGACCTCCTCGAGGGACTGCTGCGGGACGCCTGGCCCGAGCAGCGCGCGGCCGAGCGCTCCGCCGCCGCCTACGCTTTGTTCGGCATGATGAACTGGATTTACAACTGGTACGACCCCGCCGGGCCGATCGACCCCGACCGCCTGGCCGATCTTCTCACGCGACTCTACCTCGGCGGCTTCGCCGAGGCGCGCGCCACCGTACAGGGAGGCTGACGCTCTTATGGCGACCATGACCGAACCGCAGGTCAAGACGCTCGTTCGTTACCGCGCCGAAGATGGCCTGGGGATCATCGAGCTGGACGATCCACCGGCGAACACCTACACGCACGAGATGATGCGCCAGCTGGACTATGCGATCATCCAGGCCCGGTTCGACGACGCCGTGCACGTCCTGGTGCTGCGCGGCCGCGGCGACAAGTTCTTTTCCGCCGGCGCCAACATCGCCTATCTGAACAGCATCACCCCTCGCTACAAGTATTTCTTCTGTCTCCACGCCAACGAGACCCTGAACCGCCTCGAGCACACGCCCAAGCTCACGATCGCCGCGCTGAACGGGCACACGGTGGGGGGCGGCCTCGAGATCGCGATGGCCTGCGACATCCGGGTGGCACGGGAAAACGCGGGGAAGATCGGCCTCCCCGAGGTGAACCTGGGGGTGCTCCCCGGGACCGGCGGCACGCAGCGGCTCGCCCGCATCGTCGGCAAGGCCCGCGCGATCGAAATGATGGTGAAGGGCGAAACCTTCTCGTTCGAGAAGGCGCGGGAGCTGGGGCTCGTGAACGACGTCTTCCCCAACGACGAGTTCTGGAACCAGGTGGTGCTCTACGCGAAGCAGTTCTGCCCGCCGCACAAGGCGTCCAAGGCCGTCGGGCTGATCAAGCGCTCGGTACAGTCCGGTGCCGAGGTCCCCTTCGAATCGGGGCTCGCCATCGAGCGTGAGCTGCAGCAGCAGCTGTTCCAGAGCGATGACGCCAAAGAAGGCATCGCCGCCTACGTCGAGAAGCGGATGGCGGAGTTCAAGGGGCGGTGAACACCGACCTCTTCATCGCCAACGAGTTCGTCCCCGCCGCCGCCGGGAAGCGGATGCCGGTGGTGAATCCCGCCACCGAAGAGGTCATCGCCCAGGTGGCCGCGGGGGATGCCGGCGACGCGGACCGCGCCGTCCAGGCCGCGCGCCGCTGCTTCGATTCCGATGCCTGGCGCGGTCTCTCGGCCCGCGCTCGCGGCCGTCTGCTCACCAAGGCGGCCGACCTGCTCGAAACCCGGCTCGACGAGTTCTCCCGGTTGGAGACAGCGCATAACGGGAAAACCCTGTTCGAGTCGAAGATCGAGCTCTCGATGACGGTCAACACGCTGCGGTACTACGGCGGGTGGGCCGACAAGATCACCGGGGACACACTCCCCGTGGACGGGCCGTTCTTCACTTACACGCTGCGCGAGCCGATCGGCGTCGTGGGGGCGATCGTGCCCTGGAATTTCCCCCTCAACATCGCCAGCTGGAAGTTCGCCCCGGCGCTCGCCGCCGGCTGTACCGTCGTGCTTAAGCCCGCTTCGGAAACCCCCCTCACCGCCCTCGCCATGGCGGAGCTCTTCGCCCAAGCAGGGCTCCCGGCCGGGGCGTTCAATGTCGTGACCGGGGGCGGCTCGACGGCCGGCGCCGCCCTCGTGCGCCACCCCGGCGTGGACAAGATCGCCTTTACCGGGTCGACCGAAGTAGGGCGCGAGGTCATGCGGATGGCGGCCGAGACCAACAAACGGGTGACGCTGGAGCTCGGCGGCAAGAGCCCCAACATCATCTTCGCCGACGCCGACCTGAAGGCCGCCGTGCGCGGGGCTCAGACGGGGATTTTCTACGGAAAAGGCGAGGTCTGCGCGGCGGGATCGCGCCTGCTCGTGGAAAAGAGCGTGCACGACCAGGTGGTGGAGCAGCTCGCCGCCGGGGCGAAGAAGCTCACCCCCGGCGACCCGCTCGACAAGAACACGCGGCTCGGGGCGCTGGTCTCGAAGAAGCAGCAGCAGTCGGTCCTGGGCTACATCCAGCGCGGCCTCGACGAGGGGGCGCAGCTCGTCGCCGGGGGCAAGGCGGTGCAGCCGAACGGCAAGGGCTACTTCGTCGAAGCGACCGTCTTCGACCGGGTCACGCCGGAAATGACGATCGCCCGCGAGGAGATTTTCGGGCCCGTGCTCGCCGTGCTCACCTTCGACGATTTCGATCAGGGCGTGGCCCTGGCCAACCAGAGCATGTACGGCCTCGCGGCGGGGATCTGGACCAAGGACATCCAGAAGGCGCATCGTGCGGCGCGAGCCGTCCGCGCCGGCACCGTCTGGATCAATACCTACAACTTCTACGACTCGGGGGCCCCGTTCGGCGGCTTCAAAGCCTCCGGGTTCGGCCGGGACCTCGGGAGTGACGCCCTGGATGGCTACCTCGAGACGAAGACAGTCTGGGTGAGTCTGTGACCGACGCCCTGATCTACGCCGCGCTGCGCACGCCCGTCGGGAAACACGGCGGGTCGTTGGCCGGAGTGCGGGCGGACGATCTGGCCGCCGTGCCGATCAAGGCGCTCGTGGATCGGAGCGGTGTGGATCCCGCCACGATCGACGACGTCATCATGGGCTGCGCCAATCAGGCCGGCGAAGACACCCGCAACGTGGCCCGCATGGCGCTGCTGCTCGCGGGCCTTCCCGTGGAGGTCCCCGGGCAGACGGTGAACCGGCTCTGCGGATCGGGGCTGCAGGCCGTGGCGAGCGCCGCGCAGGCGATCAAGGCCGGCGAAGGCGACACCTTCATCGCGGGGGGCGTCGAGAACATGACGCGCGCTCCGACCGTCATGCTCAAGTCGGGCGAGGCGTGGAGCCGCAAGGCCCCCGAGATCGCGGACACCACCGTCGGATGGCGGTTCATCAATCCCAGGATGAAGAAGGAATGGACCATCTCTCTCGGGGAGACCGCCGAAGTCGTGGCTGAGCGGTACAAGATCACTCGCGACGAGCAGGATGCGTTCGCGGTAGAAAGCCAGCAGCGGGCCGAGCGCGCCCTCAAGGACTGCGTCTTCACCGACGAGCTGGTCCCGGTTCCCCTCCCCGACGGGTCGACCTTCTCGCGGGACGAATACCCGCGTCCCGGGACCACGCTTGAATCCGTGGCGAAGCTGAAGCCGGCGTTCAAGCGCGACGGCACGGTCACGGCGGCCAGCTCGAGCGGGATCAACGACGGCGCAGCGGCGCTGCTGGTTGGACAGGCGGGCGGCCAGAAACCACTCGCGAGAATCCTGACCGCGGCCGTCGCTGGCGTCGACCCCAGCTGCATGGGGCTTGGCCCTATTCCGGCGACACGGAAGGCCCTGAAGCGCGCCGGCCTCACCATCGACCAGCTCGACCTCGTGGAACTGAACGAGGCCTTCGCCGCCCAGGCGATCGCCTGCATCCGCGAGCTGAAGCTCGACCCCGAGCGCGTGAATATCTACGGCGGCGGGATCTCGCTCGGACACCCCCTCGGCTGCACCGGCGCCCGGCTGCTCACGACCATGGTCCACGCCCTGCATCGCACCAAGGGCCGGTTCGGGCTCGTGACCATGTGCATCGGCGTCGGCCAGGGAATCAGCATGATCGTGGAGCGCATGGCGTGAGCGACCGGGTGCTGCGCCAGGTTACGGGCGGCGTGGTCACGCTGACCTTGAACCGGCCCGACAAGCTCAACGCCCTCGACGTGGAGTTGTGCCAGGCGCTGATCGCCGCGCTGCGGGCCGAGACCGGCAATTCAGCCGTTCGCGTCCTCGCCATCACCGGCGCGGGACGCGCCTTTTGCGCCGGCGCGGATCTCACCATCCTGGAACGGGACGGCCCCGCGCTCGTCGGGGCGGGCAAGGAGATCGCGCTCCTCCTTCGGTCCGCCCCGATGCCCGTGCTCGCCGTCGTAAACGGCGCGGCGGCCGGCGGCGGCGCGAACTTGGCGCTCGCCTGCGATTATCGCCTCGCCTCGGATCAGGCGAGCATCGGGCAGGTCTTCCACAAGCTCGGCCTCGGCCCCGACTGGGGCGGGAGCTGGTTCCTGCCCCGCCAGGTGGGATTGGGCCGAGCCTTCGAGCTGGTGTGGAGCGCCCGCATGGTGCCGGCCGCGGAGGCCCAGGCCCTGGGCCTGTTCGAACGGGTCGTGGCCGCCGACCGACTGACTGCGGAAGCCGCCGCGCTCGCCGCCACGTGGGCCGGCTTCCCCGCCCTGGCGGTGCGCCGCGCCAAGGAAGCGATCACCCTCGGTGCCCACGCGCCGCTCGCCGAGGCACTCGATTTCGAGATCACCGCTCAGCACGAGCTGTTCGCCACGCCCGAGGCGCAGGCCCGCCTCGCGCAGTCCCTCACGACACGGAGTCGCTAGATCATGGTCCGGAAGCTCAACAACTTCGACGATTGGATCGACTACTTCCGGTATTGGCAGGATTCCATCGGCCTGCCGCCGGGCGCCCTGCGCGAGTTCAAATTCGACGCCAAGTTCGGCGACCGCGAAGTGGAGCACATCGAGTTCGGCCATTACAAGGGTCAGCTCAAGTGGCCGACGGTGATGCACATCCCCGACCAGCGGATCCGCGACGCCCTGCTCAACCTGATCGTCTATCAGGGCGACACCGAATTCGCTTCGGTGGAGCAGCAGCGCAACCTGCTGCACAACGCGCCGAGCGACTACGACCTGCTGTCGCTGCAGCGCGTGATGACGGAGGAGATGCGCCACGGGTGGCAGATGTCCTATCTGCTCTGCGCCCATTTCGGCGACGAGGGGAAACGGGAAGCGGCCAAGCTGCTCGAGCGCCGGGCCGACGAGGGAGAGCGGCTGCTCGGCTCATTCAACGAAATCGTCGACAACTGGCTCGACTTCTTCACCTACACCCAGTTCATCGACCGCGACGGCAAGTTCCAGCTCAAGATGCTGTCGGTGTCGGCGTTTGACCCGCTATCCCGCTCGATGGGACCGATGCTGAAGGAAGAATCGTTCCACCTCGGCACCGGCAACAACGGTTTGCTCCGCATCGTCAAGGCGGGGAAAATGCCGCCGGAGATCATCCAGAAGTTCTTCTACAAGTGGATCCCGACGGCGTTCGACCTGTTCGGCACCGACAACTCCTCCTCCGCCCATTGGGCGTACGTCTGGGGGCTGAAGGGGCGCTACGACGAGCGCGAAAATCCGGTCGATCCCGACAAGCAGCACCTGAACGAATCGGCGCGCGGACTGTATCGCCAGGAGGTCGTGAAGCTGGTCGAGCGGCTGAACATGTTCATCCCCGAGCGCGAGCGCTGGCTCAAGGTGCCGCAGCTGCAGTTCAACCGGCGCATCGGCATGTACGCGCACCAGCAGTGGTCGGTGGACGGCGAGGAGATGTCTCCGGAGCGATACCCGGCCTATCTGAAGAGTCTGCTCCCGGGCCCCGACGACATCGCCCGCGTGCACGAGATCGAGAAAGAGCCCGGCTGGATCGAGCCCAAGAAAGCGGACAGCCTGCTCCAACAGTGAGCCTTTCCACGGGGCGGCCGCTCGTCATCGCGCACCGCGGAGCGTCCGCGGTCGAGTACGAGAATTCCCTGGCGGCGTTCCGGGCGGCGAGACGGCTCGGCGCCGACGGGGTGGAGCTGGACGTCCACACAACCACGGACGGCGAGCTGTTTGTCCACCACGACTCGACCGTCGACGGGCTCCGGATCCCGCGGGCCACCGCCGCCCAGGTCGCTCAGCGCCGGTTGCCGAACGGCGAGGCGGTGCCGACGCTCGCGCAGGCGCTGGCGGAGCTTCCCGCGCCGCTCCGGATCTTCGTCGAGGTGAAAACCCTCCCGCCCGGAAGCGACGGCCGACTGCTCGAAGTGCTGGAGCAGGGCGCCCCGGGGGGAGGCCGTTACGCCGTCCACAGTTTCGATCACCGGATCATCGGCCGGCTCGGCGCGGTGCGTCCGACCCTGCAGCGCGGCGTTCTCCTCGCCTCATATCCGATCCGGCCCCTGGACGCCCTCGCCGACACCGGGGCGACGGTGCTGTGGGAGGACTACTCGCTGATCGACGCGGCCCTGGTCGAGGAAGTCCACGGCGGCGGCGACCGGATCTTCGCCTGGACGGTCGACGATTCGAGCGACATGCAGCGGCTGATGGATCTCGGCGTGGACGGCCTCTGCACCAACCATCCCGACGTCGCGCGCCGGGTGGTGGGCCCCGCGACACCGGCGCGCCCCGCGTGACCCCACCCCGCGTCGCCGTCGTCGGGGCCGGGACGATGGGCCACGGGATCGCCTACGTGGCGGCGCTCGCGGGGTGCCCCGTGACCCTCACCGACAGCCGCCCCGAAACCCTGGACCCGGCCCAGGCGAAGATCGCGGCGCTGCTCGCGGGCGGGCTCGAGCGCGGCAAGCTGACCGCGGCCGACGCGGGCGCGGTCCGCGCCCGTCTCAAGACCGTTCCCGACCTGGGCGACGCGGTGCGCGACGCCGACGTCGTGATCGAAGCGATCTTCGAGAAGCTCGCCGCCAAACGCCAGCTCTTCGAGCTGCTCGGCCGGCTCACGCCGCCGCACGTGCTCCTCGCCACCAATACCTCGTCGCTCTCGATCGGCGACATCGCGCGCGCGGTCCCCGACCCTTCACGCGTCGTCGGGATGCACTTCTTCAACCCGGTCCACCAGATGCGGCTCGTGGAGGTGATCCGCCACGCCCAGAGCTCGGCGGATGCCGTGGACCGGGCGGTGGCGCTGGCCCGCGCCTTCGGCAAGGAGCCGATCGTGGTGCGCGACTCCCCGGGGTTCGCGTCGAGCCGCCTCGGAGTCGCGCTCGGCCTCGAGGCGATGCGGATGCTCGAGGACGGCGTCGCCACCGCGGAGGACATCGACAAGGCGATGGAGCTGGGCTACAACCACCCCATGGGGCCCCTCAAACTCACCGACCTGGTGGGGCTCGACGTGCGTCTCGCCATCGCCGAATACCTGCATCGCTCGCTCGAGGACCCGCAGTTCGAGCCCCCGCGCATCCTGCGCGACAAGGTCGCCAGGGGCGAGCTCGGCAAGAAAACGGGAAAGGGGTTCTACACCTGGAGTCCCTGACCCGTATCACCGACGTTCATATCCATATCCAGCCGTGGCGCGACCTGAAGCCCCAGGTGCAGGCCGTCATGCGCAGCGGGAAGGAATCGCACTGGGAATTCCTGATCGCGATGATGGACGATCCCAAGGCGCTGCTCGACGTGATGGACCGCGCCGGCGTCTGGCGCGTGGGCCTCGTGAATTACCCGAGCCCCGACATCATGGGGTTCACGAACTCGACCAACGAGTTCGCGGCCCGCTACGCCGCCGTCGACCCCGTGCGCCTCCTGCCCTACGGCGGCGTGCACCCGCGTTTCGCCACCGATCCCGCGGCCGAGGTGGATCATCTGCTCACGCTCGGGATCAAGATGCTCAAGATTCACCCCAACCATCAGGCGTTCCCGGCCAACGCGTACACCGAGGGACTCGACGCCCTAGCGCAGATCTACCGGCGCTGCGAGGCGCGCGGTCTCCCGGTGCTCGTCCACACCGGGACCTCGATCTTTCCGGGAGCGCGTTCCAAGTGGGGACACCCCTTGGAACTCGACGACGTGGCGATCGATTTCCCGGATCTGCGGATCGTGATGGCGCACGGCGGGCGCCCGCTCTGGATGGACGAGGCCTTCTTCGTGCTGCGCCGCCACCGGAACATCCGGCTCGACGTCTCTGGCATTCCGCCCTTGAAACTGCTGGAGTACTTTCCCCGCATCACCGAGTTCACTGATCGAGTGCTCTGGGGGACCGATTGGCCCAGTCCCGGCGTGCGGGACATGCGCCAGAACATCGACCAGTTCCTCACCCTGCCGCTCGACGACGCGCAGCGGCGGGCGATTCTCGAGACCAACGCTCTCACGCTGTTCCCGGCGTCCGCGTGACGCCGGCAGACCTACGCCAGGGGAGTGCGTTCATGCACCTGCGCCGATGGGCGGCCGCCGGCGGATCGGCCGTCCTCCTCGCCATCGCACCGCTCGCCGCCCAGGGCCGCGCCGTGGGACGGATCGCCTACGACACCTTTTCGCTCCCCAACGGGCTTCGGGTGATCACATCCGAGTCCCACGCCGTGCCTCTCGTGACCGTCGACCTCTGGTACAACACCGGTTCACGCGACGAGCAGGCCGGCCACTCGGGATTCGCCCACCTCTTCGAGCACATGATGTTCCAGGGCTCCGCGCATGTGAAGAAATCGGAGCATTTCCAGCTGGTGCAGCGTGCCGGCGGAACCCTCAACGGCTCGACCGAAACCGACCGGACCAACTACTGGGAGACCCTTCCCTCGAACCGGCTCAATCTGGGGCTGTGGCTCGAGGCCGACCGGATGCGGTCGCTCGCGATCACGCAGGCCAACTTCGAGAACCAGCGGGAGACCGTGAAGGAAGAGCGCCGGCTCGGCGTCGACAACCAGCCCTACGGCCGGGCGTTCACCGACGGGTTGACGATGCCGTTCGACAGCACGGCCTGCTTCGCCTACGCCCACGCCGTCAACGGCTCGATGGCCGACCTGAACGCCGCGGCGCTGGCCGACGTCCAGGCGTTCTTCGATCTCTATTACGCGCCCAATAACGCGACGCTCGTCGTGGTGGGGGATTTCGACCCCGCCACGCTCCGCCGCCTCGTGACCCAATACTTCGGGAGCATCCCGCGCCACGAGCCCCCGCCGGCGCCGAAGTGCGACTTCCAGATCGCTCCCGGCGCCGTCCGCCGGGAGGTGGCCGATTCCCACGCCAATCTGCCGGCGGTGTTCCGCCTGTACCGGGTGCCCCCGCACGACGATCCCGACACGCCGGCCTTGGAGCTGATGAACATCATCCTGGGTCAGGGCGAAAGCTCGCGCTTGAACGTCACCGTGGTCCGTCTCGCCCAGGCCGCGCTCGTCGCGCGGTCGGGGATCTTCTCCGCGCCGCGCCGCGGCCCGAACGTGACCGGGGTCTTCGGCATCGCGAATCAGGGCGTCAGCGTCGATCGACTGGACAGCCTGCTCGCGGGTCAGGTCGACTCCCTGCGCCGGCTCGGCGTGACTGCCGACGAGCTCGTCAAGGCCAAGAACACCTTCCGGGCCCAGTACATCGACAACCGCGAACGGACCTACACCAAGGCCGAGGAGCTGCATCACTACGCCATGTTTCACCCGAACCTGGCCGAGATCAACAGCGACATCGACCATTACCTCGCCGTCACGAGCGACGATATCCGCCGCGTCGCCGCGAAGTACCTGGATCCGGCCAACGCGGTGACCGTCATCGTGAAGCCGGCGGCGCCGACAGCGGGAGGTGGACAGTGAACCGCGCGCCGCTCGCGATCCTGCTCGCGCTCGCCGCGGGCGCGCTCGCGGCAAGCGTGGCCGCGCAGGACTCCTTCCCGTCACGGCCGCCCGCCCCGGCCAAGATGGCGCCGATCCGGTTTCCCCCCTTCCAGCAAGTGGTGCTGGCGAACGGGATGACGCTGCTGCTCGTCGAGAACCACGACGAGCCGGTGCTGTCGGTCAACCTGAGCTTCCCCGCGGGAGCCGCCTACGAGATCCCCGGGAAGGAAGGCACGGCGGGGCTCGTGGCGGAAGTGCTCACCAAGGGCACGCCGAACCGGTCCGCCAACGCGATCGCGGCGGCGATCGAAGGGGTCGGGGGCAGCCTCGGGGCGTCCGCCGGCGACGATTTTCTGACCGTGTCGCTCGACGTGCTCTCCGACCACGCCGACCTGGGCTTCGACCTGCTGGGCGATGTCGTGCGGCGGGCGACCTTCCCCGACAGCGAGGTGGCGCTGGCGCGGACCCGGTACCAGTCGGCCCTGGCGCTCGAGCTCTCGCAGCCCGGATCGGTGGCCGACCGGGCCTTCGCCCGCGAGATCTACGGGACCCACCCCTACGGACGCCGCCCGACCCAGGCGAGCTATCAGTCGATCACCCGCGCCGATCTCGCGACCTTCGCCGCGACGCGCCTGCGCCCGGGCGGCGCGCTCCTCGTCATCGCCGGGGACGTCACTCTAGCCCAGGCGAAGACCCTCGCCGACCGGGCCTTCGGCGGCTGGACGGGGACGCCGCCTGCGGCGGCGCTGCCGGCGCTGCCGGCCGCCAAGACGAAGACCGACATCCTGCTCGTGCACCGCCCCGGGTCGGTGCAGGGCAACATCGTCATCGGCAACACGACCTTTCGGCCCACCGATTCCCTGTATTACCCGGCGCGCATCGCCACCCAGGCGCTGGGCGGCGGGGCCGACTCGCGCCTGTTTCTTGTGCTGCGGGAGCAGAAGAGCTGGACCTACGGCTCCTACGCCCAGCTAGTGCGGCGGCGCGGGGTGGGCAGCTGGGAGGCGACCTTCGAGGGGCGCACCAGCGTCGTGGACAGCGCGCTCGTGGAGATGCTGCGGCAGATCGACCGGATGCGGACGACGCCGATGCCCGATTCCGAACTCGCGAACGTCAAGGGCTTCCTGATCGGCGCCTTCCCGCTCACGATCGAGACCGCCCAGCAGATCGCCTCCGTAGTGGCGAACGCCAGGCTGTTCGGGCTCGGCCCTGACTACGTGCGCGCCTACCGCGACCGTCTGGCGGCGGTCACCGCCACGAGCGCGCGGACGGCCGCCGCCCGCACCTATCACCGCGCCGGGCTCACGATCGTGGTCGTGGGAGACGCGGCTCAGCTCTACGACCGCCTCAAGGCGATCGCGCCGGTGCGCCTCGTCGACGTGGACGGCAAGCCCCTGACCCCCGACGATCTGCATCCCAAGGCGTCCGTCCTGACGCTCGACCGCGCGCAGGTGGTCACCCGCACCGACAGCTTCCGCATCCTGATTCAGGGGAACCCGATGGGCGCCATGGTCACCGCCTTCGCGGTGACGCCGGATTCGGTCATCTATACCGAGCAGACGGCGTTGCCGCCGGTCGACCTGTCGCAGCGCACCGTCGTGCACTTCAACCCGGCCGACCTGACCGTCAACCAGGTCGACCAGACCGGGAGCACCCGGGGCCAGACGACCGACATTCACATCAGCTACGCGGGCGGACGAGTCAAAGGCAAAGCCACAACCCCGCAACCGAGCGGCACGCCCCGCACCGTAACAATCGACACCACGGTGCAGGCGGGCACCTACGACGACAATGGATTGAACCTTGTCATCCCCGCCCTGCCGCTGGCGGACGGGAAGACGTTCACGCTGAGCGTGTTCGAGTCGGGGCGCGGTCAGACGCTGCCGATACAGCTCAAGGTCACGGACGCGGGCGCGGTGACGGTGCCGGCCGGAAGCTTCCCCGCCTGGCGGCTCGACGTCTCCGGGGGCCAGGCGCCGATCGCGATGTACGTGTCGAAGGCCACGCCGCGGCGGCTGCTCAAGATCGAATTCGCGGGACAGCCGGTGGTGATGGAGCTGGTGAAGTAGAGGACGGTAGCGGTGGGTTGAGGTAGGTAGAGGTGGGGTCAGGGTGGGAAACAGAACGAGGTCGGGAGAGCATGTCTCTGCCGACCTCGATCTGCATCAACACACCTTCACTCACCTCGACCTTCTAGCCTTCCGGATACACGCTGACCCGATACCGCCTCTTGTCCTTGTGCTCGAACTTGACGTGCCCGTCCACGACCGTAAACAGGGAGTCGTCGGATGCCCGGCGCACGTTCCGGCCGGGGTGGAACTTGGTACCGCGCTGCCGCACCAGGATCGACCCCGCGGTCACGAATTGCCCGCCGAAGGTCTTGACCCCGAGATACTGCGCGTTCGAATCGCGCCCGTTGCGCGAGGAGCCGACGCCCTTTTTATGAGCCACAGTGCCCTCACCCGACCTTGATGTCGGCGATCTTCAATTCGGTGAAATCCTGACGGTGACCAGCATGCCGACGGTACCCGGTGCGCCGGGCGAACCGGAAAATGCGGATCTTCTTGCCCAGCCCGTGCCGGACCACCTCGGCCGTCACCTTGGCGCCCCTCACGGTCGGCTGCCCGGACTGCACAGTCTTGCCGTCGCTCGTCAGCAGCACATGGTCGAACGTCACCTTGGCCCCGGGCTCGGCCTCGAGCAGCGGTACCTGGATCGTCTTCCCCGGCTCGGCGCGGAACTGGCGCCCCCCGGTGGTGAAAATGGCGTACGTCATAAGGGCGGGAACTCTAATCGGCACTTGAGGTTCCGTCAAGGCAGCCGGCATCAGGCCACGGCGTATTGTTCGGTTACGTCCCGCCCTGCGGGCTGCGCCATCATGCGGAACTCGTCCAGCCGCATCATCGGGTCATCGCGCACTTCCACCGCGATTCCGGTCTGCTTCTGCAGTTGCCGCAAGAAGTTAGGCTCCTGCTCCACCAGATACAGGGCGACGTCGGGGTGGAGGCGAACGGCCAGCTGGCGTTCCCGCCGGTCGGCACCGGCCCGTTTCAGGGAACGCTCCATCCGCCGCACCACGACTTCCGGCCGGAACACCCGTCCCGTGCCGTTGCAGGTGGGGCATTCCGCCGTCATCGACTGCCACAGCGAGGGCCGCACCCGCTGCCGCGTCATCTCGATCAGTCCCAGCTCCGAGACGGCGAACGCGCGGGTCCGGGCCCGGTCGCGGCCGAGGTGCGTGCGCAGCTCCTGCAGCACCTTGTCGCGGTTGGAGCGGGTTTCCATGTCGATGAAGTCCACGACGATGATCCCCCCGATGTCCCGCAGCCGCAGCTGGCGGGCGACTTCGCGGGCGGCCTCGAGGTTGGTGCGGAGGATCGTGCTCTCGGGGTCCTTCTTGCCGGTGTAGCGCCCGGTGTTCACGTCGATCGAGGTCAGCGCTTCGGTCGGCTGGATGATGAGGTAGCCGCCGGTCGGCAGATTGACGCGCTGCTGGAACAGCTCGCGGATCTCCCCTTCGATGTCGAACTTGTCGAACAGCTGGGCGTCGCCCGCGTGCAGGTGCACCCGCTGCAGCAAATCGGGATCGATCTGCTTCAGGTACTGCTCGATCTCGTGGAACACCGGCCGGGCATCGACGAGCAGCGAGTCGACCTTGTCGGAGAGCAGGTCGCGGACGATCCCGCGGGTGAGGCTCGTTTCCCGCTGCAGCAGCGCGGGCGCCCGCATCGAAGCGGCGCGGCGCTTGATCTTCTGCCACAGCCCCACCAGGTGGTCGATCTCGCGGCGGCACTTGTCTTCGGTCAGGTCGTCGGCCACGGTGCGGACGATCCAGCCGCCGGCATCCTTGGGAACGAGCCGGCTCACGAGCTCGCGCAGGCGCACGCGCTGCTCGCGTCCTTCGATTTTGCGGGATACGCCGACTTTCGAGGCGAACGGCATGAATACGAGGAAGCGACCGGGGAGGGAGATCTGCGCGGTCACCCGGGGGCCCTTGGTGCTGATCGGCTCCTTGATGACCTGCACGATGCGGGTTTCGCCCCGCTTCAGCTCATCGGCGACGTTGGGGACGCGGCGGCGGGCGCGCTCCCGGCCGCCCTTGCCGTTCCCTCCTTCGCCCCCTCCGTTTTCGGCCTCGTCGCCCGGTTCTCCCGGCTCATCCTCGTCGTCGCTTTCGACCAGGTCCGAGGCGTGCAGGAAGGCGCTTTTCTCAGCTCCGATTTCGACGAAGGCGGCCTGGATCCCCGGGAGGATCGCCTCCACCCGGCCCAGGTAGATGTCGCCCACCATGCGGTGAGCGTCGGGACGGTCCACCAGCAACTCGACCAGGCGGTCGTCCTCCAGGATCGCCACGCGTGTCTCGCGCGGACTGCCACTGATCAGTATTTCGCGTTTCAAAGCAATACCCCTCGATCCCCGGCGGAACGCACCCGCCCGGAATCCGGTTGATTGGCCAGCAAGAGTCTGTTCCGAATGGAATGGGCGAATTCGGCAGGAAACGATTGGACCGGGACCGTGGATGCTCCGCCGCCGAGGCGGGGAGCCCGCGTCCCATGGCCACAGTCCAATGCATTTGTAAAGCTAAGCTGCCTTGTCACTTACGTCAATCCACCGTATCCTACGACAGCATTGATGTCCGGCCGGCCCTTCCCGCTCGGAGGTCGCCAGTGCCGCAACTCCCGCTTCGATTCATTGGTGCCCTCGTGCTCTCAGCTACCGCGCTCTCCGGTGATGGTTCAGCCCAGGCCCTGCGGTATCCGCCGGCCCGCCGCGCCGACCAGGTGGACGACTATTTCGGCACCCGGGTAGCCGACCCGTATCGCTGGCTCGAAGATGTTGACGCACCCGAGACGCAAGCCTGGATCGAGGCGGAGAACGCGGTCACCTTCGCTTACCTCGCGGCGATACCGTCGCGCGACAGCCTGCGTCGCCGCCTCACCGAGCTGTGGGACTATCCGCGGTTCGGTACGCCGTTCAAGAAGCAGGGCCGCTACTTCTACTTCCAGAACGACGGCCTCCAGAATCAATCGGTGCTGTACCTGCAGGACGCGCTGCACGGCGCGCCGCGGGTGCTGCTCGATCCAAACCTTTTTTCCAAGGACGGCACCGTTGCGCTCGCGGCCCTGGGGCTTTCCGAGGACGCGCGCTACCTGGCCTACGCCACCGCGGCCTCGGGATCGGACTGGAACGAGGTCGCGGTCCGCGACGTCGCCTCCGGACAGGACCTCCCGGACCACATCCGCTGGGTGAAGTTCTCCGGCCTCGCCTGGACCCACGACGGGTCCGGATTCTTCTACAGCCGTTATCCGGAGCCGGCCGGCGGCAACGCCCTCACCGGCGTCAACTTGAATCAGGCGCTCTACTACCACCGCCTCGGCACGGAGCAAGCCCAGGACCGCCTTGTCTTCGAGCGACCCGACCACCCCGATTGGGGGGTCGGGGGCAGCGTCACGGACGACGGCCGCTACCTGATCCTGCACCTCTGGCTCGGAACCGACCGCCGCAACCGGGTCTATTACCTGGATCTCGCCGATCCGGCGCACCCGAACCTCGCCGCCCCGGTCGTCCCGCTGCTCGACGAGTTCGACGCCAGCTATACGTTCATCGACAACGAGGGGCCGGTCTTCTACTTCCTGACCGACCGTGACGCCCCGCGCCGCCGCATCGTGGCCATCGACATCCGGCACCCGGAACGCGCGCGCTGGCGGGAAATCGTCCCGCACACCGAGGATGTGATCGAGAGCGTGGTGTTCGTCCACGGGGAGTTCGTCGCCAGCTACCTCCACGACGCGCATTCCCGGGTGGTGCGCTACACGCGCGAAGGCCGTCCCGTCGGCGAGATCACCCTCCCCGCGCTCGGCAGCGCGGCCGAGCTGTCGGTCGAATCGGCCCGGGACCACGAGCTGTTCTTCTCCTTCACCTCCACCCTGCAGCCCACGACCATCTACCGTCACGATTTTCAATCCGGGCGCACCGAGGTGTTTCAGGCTTCGACGCTGCGGTTCGACCCTTCCGGGTACGAGACCGAGCAGGTGTTCTACACGAGCAAGGACGGCACCCGAATCCCGATGTTCCTGACCCACCGTCGCGGCCTGAAGCGGGACGGGACCAACCCGACCTACCTCTATGGGTACGGCGGCTTCAACATCTCCCTGACCCCGGCGTTTTCCCCGAGCGTGCTCGTGTGGCTCGAGCGGGGTGGCATCTTTGCCGAGCCGAATCTCCGTGGCGGCGGGGAGTACGGCGAAGCGTGGCACGAAGCGGGGATGCACGAGAACAAGCAGAACGTGTTCGACGACTTCATCGCCGCGGCGGAATACCTGATCCGCGAAGGCTTCACCTCTCCCGCCAGGCTTGCCATCGGCGGCGGATCGAACGGCGGGCTGCTCGTTGGCGCGGTGATGACGCAGCGTCCCGACCTGTTCGGCGCCGCCGTCCCCGCGGTCGGGGTGATGGACATGCTGCGGTTTCACAAGTTCACGATCGGATGGGCCTGGGTGACCGAATACGGCTCGGCCGACAGCGCCGAGCAGTTCCCGTACCTGTACCGCTATTCCCCGCTGCACAATTTGAAGTCCGGGAGCGCCTACCCCGCCACCCTGATCACGACCGCCGACCACGACGACCGGGTCGTCCCGGCCCATTCGTTCAAGTTCGCGGCCGCGCTGCAGGCGGCCCAGGGCGGCCCCGCCCCAGCCCTGATTCGCATCGAAACCAAGGCCGGCCACGGCGCCGGCAAGCCGACCACCAAACTGATCGAGGAAGCCGCCGACCGCTGGGCCTTCTTGGTCCACACGCTGCGCATGGACGCGGCGCCGTCGTCATCCCCGTAAGGGGAGGAGTCCCGCATGGCCAAGGTGAACTGTTCGCTCTGCAACACGGCGGTGGAGCCGCGCACGCTCGTGGCGGCCCAGAAACTCGAGCCGCAGCTGTTCGACCTGATCAAGCGCGAGCGCCCCGAGTGGCCGGGAACGCGCGGGATCTGCCAGACCTGTCACGAGCAGTTCCGCGCCAAGAAATTCGTCGGCTACCTCGAGGAGGAATACACCAAGATCTCGGATATGGAAAAGGCGATCGTGACCCAGATCGCCCGGCGCGGGCGGGTGAGCCGGCTCGTGCACCAGGAATTCGAAGCGCAGATGACGGTCGGGGAGCGCGTGGCGGACAAGGTGGCCCAGTTCGGGGGGAGCTGGCCGTTCATCGGCATTTTCGGCGTGATCCTGTTCGTCTGGATGGGGGTCAACTCATGGGTGCTCGCCACCCACCCCTTCGATCCCTACCCCTATATCCTGCTCAACCTGGTGCTCTCGACCCTGGCGGCGCTGCAGGCCCCGGTGATCATGATGAGCCAGAACCGCCAGGCCGAAAAGGACCGGTACCAAGCCCATCAGGACTACCAGATCAACCTGATGGCGGAGATCGAAATCCGGGACCTGCACGACAAGCTCGACGGGCTGCGCCACCGGCAATGGCACGAGCTGTGGCATATGCAGCGGCGCCAACTCGAGCTGCTGGAGCACTTACACAAAGAGCTCTCGCACCCGGCGGAGAAGACGGCGGAGCCGGAGCCGTACCAGCCGCCGGAGATCTGAGGGTCGGGGAGGGACAAGGTGAGTCGAGGTGGGTCGAGGGGGGTACACCTCGACCTGCTAGTCTATCAACTCCCCCAACAGCTGTCTCGCGATCACGATCCGCTGAATCTCGCTCGTCCCCTCGCCGATCTCGCAGATCTTGGCGTCGCGCATCATCCGCTCCACCGGGTACTCGGTGGTGTACCCGTACCCGCCGTGCAGCTGGACCGCCTTGATCGTCACGCGCATGGCGAGCTCCGAGGCGTAGAGCTTGGCCATGGCGGCCTCCCGCTTAATCGGATTGCCGTGCTGCTTGAGCCAGGCGGCGTGATAGACGAGGTGCTTCGCGGCCTCGATCTCGGTGGCCATGTCGGCGAGCGCGAAGTGCACCCCCTGAAAGCTTGCGATCGCCTTCCCGAATTGTTTGCGCTGCCCCGTGTAGGCGAGGCACTCCTCGAACGCCCCCTCCGCGATCCCCAGCGCCAGCGCGCCGATCCCGATCCGACCGCCGTCCAGGGTGTGGAGCATCTGCCGGAACCCGTTGCCCAGAGGCCCGAGCACGTTTTCCCTGGGGACGATCGCGTCCTCGAAGACCAGCTCGCGGGTGTCCGAGGCGCGCCACCCGAGCTTGTCCTCCTTCTTGCCGGCCTTCACGCCGGGGGTCTTCGGCAGGGCGGGATCGTGGCCCACGCCCACGCGTTGCGCTTCCGCCAGGTCGGTCGAGTCCTTGGTGACGACGAAGGACGTGATCCCCCGGGTCTTTCCCGCACGCGGATCGGTGCGCGCGGTCGCCACAAAGATCTCCCCCACCCCGGCATGGGTGATGAAGATCTTCGAGCCGTTCAGCACGTAGTGGTCTCCCTTGTCCACCGCGACCGTCTGGGTGCCGCCGGCGTCGGATCCGGCCCCCGGCTCGGTCAGGCCGAAGCCCCCCAGAACCTTCCCGGAGGCGAGCAGCGGCACGAACCGTCGCTGCTGCTCGGGGGTGCCGAAATCCATGATCGGGGAGGTGCCGAGGGTCGTGTGGGCGCTGATCGTGATGGCGTGACTCGCGTCCACCTTGGCCATTTCGTGGATCGCGATGATGTAGGAGAGGTAGTCCATCCCCGCCCCGCCAAGCTCCTCGGGCCACGGGACGCCCAGCAGTCCCAGGTCGGCCATCTGTTTCACGTTGTCCCAGGGGAACCGCGAGTCGAGGTCGTATCCCCTGGCCGACGGCTTTACCACCGACACGGCGAAGTCTCGGACCATGTCCCGCACCTGCAGGTGCTGCTCGCCGAAATAGAGCGGATCGTGCATACCTCAATATAGGAGGGTCAGCCGCAGCGGTCGCACCCGGTGCAGCGCTGAAGGCGCTCTCCGAAGTGCGCGAGCAGGGCTCGGCGCCGACAGCCCCGGCCCTCGACGTATGCGCGCATGGAAGCGGTGATCTCCCCCCAGCGGAAGTCTTGCGGGCGCCACAGCATCCGGCATTCGGCGGCGAGGCCATCGCGTCCCGCCCGGCCGGCCTCCTGGTAATACGCTTCGAGGGTGTGCGGCGGTCCCCAGTGCGCGACCAGGCGCACATCCGGCTTGTCGATCCCCATCCCGAATGCGCTCGTCGCCACGACGACCGGCGCCTTCCCCTTGAGGAACGCCCCCAGCACCGGACGCCGCACGTCCAGGTCCATGCCGGCGTGGTAGGGGGCGGCCGTGATCCCGCGCAGGCGCAGGGCCCGGGTAATGAGCTCCGTCAGCCGCCGCGTGGGGGCGTAGACGATCACCACCCCCTCCGCCACGCGGCGGACAGCCTCCACGAGCCGAGTGAACCGCGCCCGCTCGTCCGCCACCCGCTCGACCTCAAACCGGAGGTTGGGCCGGTCGAACGAGGCCACGACGACTTCGGCCTCGGGGACCCGCAGCACGGACAGGATCTCGCGCCGCGCTTCCGGCGTCGCGCTGCCCGTCAGGGCGAGGGTCCGCGGATTCCGCAGGCGGTAGCGGAATTCGCCGAGCCGGCGATAGACGGGGCGGAAGCTGTTGCCCCATTCCACGATGCAGTGCGCCTCGTCCACGGCGAAGAGCGCCACCGGACGGTGGGCCCCGTGAAACTCGGTGCACAGCCCCGCCAGCCGCTCCGGGGCGCAGTAGAGCAGCCGCACCCGACCCTCCAGGGTGAGCTGGATGATGCGGCGGCGATCGGCTCCCGACAGCGTGCCGTTCAGGTACGCCGCCGCGACGCCGCGATGGCGCAGCGCCGCGACCTGGTCCTGCATCAGCGCAATCAGCGGCGACACGACGAGGGTCAACCCGTCGCTGAGCAGCGCCGGGATCTGGTAGCACAGCGACTTCCCCGCCCCCGTGGGCAGCACCGCCAGCACGTGGTGGCCGGCGAGCAGCGGCCCGAGTACCCGCAGCTGCGGCGGCCGGAAGCGCGGGTACCCGAAGCGCTCGGCCAGGAGTGACCGGGCGTGCCAGAGCGTCGGGGCAGCGGCAGGGGCAATCACAGGCGGGAAAGAAAAAACGGTCCCGCATGTCAGGCGGGACCGGATTCACGCGGTGGCGGCCCGAACTACTCGTGCGCGGGGAAGTCCTTGCGCACGAGCACCAGAATCGCCGCTTGCGGCACCACGAGATAGGTCTTTCCTTCGAAGGTGATCTCCACCGCGGCCTTCCGGAAAAACAGCGCGTAGTCCCCCACCTCGGCCTGCATCGGGAGGTACTTCACGTCGCCGCTGCGGATCTTCCAGGGCTCGTCGTCCATGCTGGCCGGCTCGGTCATGGGCGTCCCGGGGCCGGTGGCGACGATCTTCCCGCCCTGGACCTGCCGCGATTCGATGGCCGTGGCGGGCAGGTAGAGCCCGACGTTGGTGCGCTCTTCCCCCGCTTCGGGGGCGATCAGCACCCGGTCGCCGACGACGATCAGCCGCTTGGGCGGCAACGAGGAATCGTCAGGGAGCATCGGGCCTCAGCAATACCGCTCGAACGCCTGCCGCAGGTCGGCCGCGATGTCCTGGGGCGAGCGTCCCTCGATGTTACGGCGCTCGAGCATGAATGCCAGCTTACCGTCAGTGAAGAGACCGATCGACGGCGACGACGGCGGATACCCGGTGAAGTAACCGCGGGCGCGAGCGGTGGCGCCCGCGTCCTGTCCGGCGAACACCGTAAGCAGCCGCGCCGGCCGCTTGCCCTCCTGCAGCGCCAGAGCCAGCGCCGGCCGGGCCCGGCCCGAGGCGCAGCCGCACACCGAATTGACCACGACGAGCGTGCTCTCCGGACCGCGCGACAGGGCCGCGTCCACGTCCTCGGGAGTCCGGAGCTCGGTAAACCCGATCCGCGTCAACTCCTCGCGCATTGGCTGCACCAACCGGGGATCGTACATGAACGTGTTGAGACCAGCCATTAGTCCCTCCGATACTCGTGATGGATCACGTCTTCGCGCTTCATGAACCGCAGGGCGACCACACCCCCCAGGACCCCCACACCTGCCCAGACGAGCCAGTCCCAATGCCAGATGATACCGGCAAACCCGAGCGCGAGACCGGTGCCGAGGCCCGCCATGCGGAGCCGCATCATCGTTTCAGGAACGCTGCGATCGCCTGCCGGAAATCGGGCGTCGCCCGGCTGACTGCGTTGACGTCGGCCGAAGACCGGATTCCCGCATCGAAGGCCACCCCATCCAGATGATAGAACTGCTGCTTGGTCAGGGCGAGGGCCGTGGCGCTCGTGGCGGCGAGCGCGGCGAGCACCGCCGCGGCGCCGGTCTCGAGCTCCGCATCCGGAAACACCCGCGAGATCACCCCCGCCGCGGCCGCCTCCCGCGCCGAGAGCAGCCGTCCCGTGGCCGCGAGATCGAACGCCAGCTTCTCGCCCACGGTGCGGCGCAGCATGTTCAATACCAGCGCGGGGACGAACCCCCGCTGCACCTCGGGATACCCGAATTGCGCCGACTCCCCCGCGAGCACCAGGTCGCACGCCGTGGCGAGTCCGCACCCACCGGCCAGCGCCCGTCCCTGCACCACGGCCACGACCGGCTTCGGGATCTGCCGCATCCGCACGAACACCCCGCCGAACCGCAGCGCCGCCTCGCGGTTCTGCTCCAGACTCAGGTCGGCGGAGGCGAGCAGCTCGGCCAAGTCCATTCCGGCGCAGAAATCGTCGCCCGCGCCCCGCAGCACCAGCACGCGCGCCTCCTGATCGAGCTCCCCCCGCTCCAGGAACGCGTAGAGGCCGTCGATCATCGGCGCGTCGATGGCGTTCTTCTTCTCGGGGCGATTCAGCGTCGCGGTCAGGAGACCGCTCCCCGCGGCGACCAGCACCCGGTCGCTCATCGGCGGGCAGCGGGCGCTGGGATGGCCATGCGCAGCAGGGCGGTCGAGAACACCTTCCCCTGCGCGTCCGTCTTGAGCGAGATCGTCCCGCCGCCGTCCAGGGCCCCGTGCAGGAGGAAATTCAGCGCGTGCAGATTCGGCAGCTCGAACCGCTCCACCGGCCCCGTGATCATGCCTTTGAAATGGCGCGCGACCCGGGCCGCCGTCACTTCGCGGACGAGAAGCGGGTAGTGCGCCGGGCGCAGGGCGATGAGACCAACGTTGGCCGTGTCGCCCTTGTCGCCGGAGCGCGCGTGCGCGAGCTCCGCCAGACGCACCATCCGCCTCACACCGCGACGAGGTCGACGCATGGCTGCACCACCCTCCGGTCGATCAGCGCCGGCCAGTAGGCGACGATCTCCTCCGGCTTGGGACGGCCGCTGGCGAAGCCGGTGACCGAGGGGGGCCCGTTGAGAATGAGGGGGGCGATCTCCCGGGTGAACCGCTCGACCGGCCCGAGCTCGCGCGCCCGGACGCCGACCCGCAGCTGCACCTCCGGCACGTCGGCGGTGTCAAGCGCGCCCTCCCGGAGCGCGAGCGGCCCATGCGTCGCATTGACGCCCAGGAACTCGGTCAGAATCGCCTCGAACCTGAGTCCGAGATCGGCCAGTCGCTGGCGCAGCACGCGGTCGGCCGCCTGCGCCTTGCGGTAGGCGTCGGGCCAGGCGTAGACGAGCGTCCCCACCGCTTTGTATCCGTAGAAGTAGGCCGCCGACACCTTGAGTTTGTCGGTCGCCGGCCGCCCGCGGATCCCGGAGAACCGCACCCGGTCCTTCCCCGCCTGACGCAGTTTGATCGTGGTGAAGTCCGCGATGCAATCGGGGGTGATGTAGGCATGGGGATCGCCCATCTCGTAGACGAGCTGCTCGGTGACCCCGGGCACCGAAATGCGGCCGCCGGTACCGGGATGCTTCGTGATGTCGAACGTTCCGTCGGGGTGCGCCTCAACGATCGGGTACCCGACGTTGGCGAGATCGGGAACCCGCGCCCAGTTCACGAGACAGTTCCCGCCCGTGCACTGCGCTCCGCATTCGATGGTGTGCCCCGCGACGGTGCCCGCGGCCAGCAAGTCCCAGGCGTCCGCCGGCCACCGAAAGGCGTGCATCATCGGCCCGAGCGTGAGGCCGGTATCGGTCACGCGGCCCGTGATGACGATATCGGCGCCGCGGCGCAGGACCTCCACGACCGGCGCCGCGCCGAGATAGGCGTTGGCCGAGAGCACGCGATCGCGGACGTCGGTGAGCGGGCGGCCGGTGTCCAGGTTGGCGAGGGCGTGCCCCGCGGCCAACAGCGCGTCCAGGCGGCCGAGCAGGTCGTCTCCCGTCACGACCCCGATCTTGAGCTTGCCGGCGAGCCCCAGGTCGCGCGCCACGGCGGCGATCGCGGCGGCGCAGGCCCCGGGATTCACGCCGCCGGCATTCGTCGTGACCTTGATCCCTCGCTCCGCCAGCACCGGCAGGAGTCGTCGCATGAGCGGTACGAAATCCTTGGCGTACCCCAGGGCGGGGTCGCGTGACTTCTGCTTCTGCATGATGGACATGGTGACTTCGGCGAGATAGTCCATCATCAGGTAGTCGACCGGCCCTCCGGTGATCTGGCGCCACGGCGCCTCGAGCCAGTCGCCCCAGAACCCCTGTCCCCCGGCGATGCGCACGACCGGTGCCGCCGATGCCCCCCGCATCAGGGCACCGCCTGGTGCCGCACCGCGTCGGCCGCGTTCGCAAACCGCACCCGCCACTCGAGCAGCGGGGTGAATCCCTCCGACAGCCCGGTCATGGTGACGGGAGGCAGGCGCAACGTAGTGCGTCCCCCCGCGACCACGGTCACTTCCTGCGGCCCGCCGAGGGGCTGCGGCTGCGCGGCAAAGAACCGCACCCGCACCGTGGCGCCCCAGGTGGGCGGGGACGCGCCGAGATGCGCGAACCCGGGGGACAGCTCGATCATGAGGGGCTGCCCGGCGAGCGCCGGGGCGATGTCGAAGCGCTGGCGCCCGAGAGCGTAGTTCATCGGCTCGGTATGCACCTGTTGCCCCGACGAGTCGAACACCGTCACCCCGAAGTCCGTGAACCAGTCCCACTGCGGGCGCGGCATCTCCACTTCGACCTCGGCCTCGGTGGCCCAGGCGGGGACGGTGACGCGCAGACTCTCCGCCGCGACACCGGTCGCCTGGACGCGGACGGTCCGCTCGGACCCGGTCTGCTCCGCCGCGGCCCTTCCCATGACCGTGGACTCGGAGGCGTTCGAGGCTTCGACGGTACTGTCACTCGCCTGCAGCTCGATGGGAGACTCCGCCGCCGTCATCCCGACGGTGGCCGGAGCGCTCGAGAGCGCGCTCAGGTCGAATTCGTAGACCCCGGGCACGAGATCCTCCGCCGGAACCTCGAGTGTCACGCGGCTGGTGCGATCGACGCCGAGCGCCGCGTCTTCCCCGGGCGCGCCGCGCGCCGGTTGTCCCGACGGCTCAAACAGTTTCACGAGCACCGCGCGTGTGGAATCCGCGATGGTCGCGACGACGTGGAGGGTCGAGCCCGGGTGCCGGACCCGCAGGAAGTAGCGCTGGGTCCGGCCGGCGGCGATGGTGCGCGCCGAATCGACGAGCGGCCGGGCGTCCAGGTCATACGGAACCACGACGGTCGTGAGCAGCCGGAACAGCGGTCCCGCGAGCGTATCGTTCGGGTTCCTGGCGGTGACGGTTCCGGTGTAGACCCCCGGGGCGGTGAGCGCTTCCGGGTGGATGCGCAGAGCGATCGCGGTCTGCCAGGGCCCGGCGGTAACGGTGTCGGGGGCCGTCACCCACGATGCGTCGCTCCGCAGAGCAAAGCGGGCCGCGCGGAGCCCATCCACATGCCGGACCATGAATCGGGCCAGCGTATCTCCAGGACCGGCGCCGTCGCGCCGGAACACGGCGGAACCTCCGGCCCCTGCCGAGTCCGCCCGCACGACGTAGCGCGATCCCTGGTGGCCGGCCAGGAGCCAGCGGTAGGCCGCCTCGAGCCTCGGTACGCCCGCCCCCTGATCGAGGGGAGACCACCCGGAGAGCGGCGCGGCGGTCGTCTCGAGCGCCTGGATCAATTCGGCGGCGCTGATGGAGCGCCCTTCCTGCGTCATCGCCGAAACGAGGCAGGCGACGAGTCCCGCGGCGTGCGGCGCGGCCATCGAAGTGCCCAGCTTGTCCTCATCGCCGACGTTCCAGGCGGGCACCGTCGAGAACGCCTGCCCGGGAGCCACGAGATCCGGCTTGGCGAGCTCGCCTCCCCGTGAGCTCCACCACCCCATCAGGTCGGGTGGTGGCGGCACACCCGGTTGCGGCGCCGCCGTGAACACGCCGGGCTGCAGCGCCCCGACGGACAGGGCCAGATCGGTCGAAGCCGGGAAGCCCATCGTGGAGAGTCCGGGGCCGTCGTTGCCCGCGCTGATCGTGAACACGACGCCCGGGTGCGTGGTGAGAAAGGCCCCCACGATCGAGTCGATCACCGCCCGGGACTCGAACTCGTTCCCCACACCGAAACTCATGTTGATGACAAGCGGGAGGGAGCGCTCGGCGGCGAACCGAGCCGCGTAGGCGAGCGCCCGTTCCATGCTGCCCGTCACGCTGATCCCGCCGCGGGCGTTGTTCGCGATCTTCAAGCCGATCACCTGCGCGCCCGGCGCGACCCCGTTGAACCCCGGGACATTGGCGATGCGGTACCCGCTCGCGATCCCCGCCACGTGCGTGCCGTGTCCCGACGTGTCGAAGTACAGATCGAGCAGGGGCACCCCGCTCGAATCGGCGAAGTTGGCGGACAGAGTGAGGAGCCGGCGGCCCAACGCGATCGTTTCCCGTCCCAGGCGGTAGTCGTGCAACGGCATCTCGTCTTCCAGCGTGCCGTTCAGGTTCGAATCGAAGAACACGACCCAGCCGTCCATCGCCTTGACGACGACCACGGGGAAGGCGTCGGTATTGGTCCCGTTGCCGTTCACGTCCGCCGCGGGAAGCGGGCCGAGCGGCAGCTCCCGGAACAGCCCGCCGTACCAGGTGGCCCCCCCGGCCGCGAGACGGGCCACGCGGCCCGCGCCCTGCAGCACGCGGCCGGAAACCGTGATGGTGCCGTCCGCTCCCGGTGGGGCGATGGGAGCGAGCGCCACCCGTCCCTCCCCCGAGAAATCCCGCAGATCGAGAACTTTCGGGGCGCCGGTGCTCGTCGTAATCAGCCCGGCGACCCCGGGATCGATCCCGGAATCGAGAATGGCGATCAGCACACCCCGCCCGTCGAACGTCGGGTGATTGGCGAGGAAGCGGTCGACCCCGGTGCTGTGAAGCGGCATCAGCCCCGCCATGAACGCGAGCTGCGGTGGGACGATCGGCTCCCTGGGCTTCGTCCCGGCGGTGGCGCTGCCGTCGGGAGGAGCGGAAACGGCGGGGGCCGCCTTGGTCGCGGGCGAGGGCGGAGCCGCGGCCCGGGAACCGGGGCCCCCTCCGCCCGCGCATCCGACGCCCCACAGGACGGCGGCGGTCCCGGCGAGCGCACGCCGCGAGATCACAGCGACTCCGGCAGCGTGAAGGCGCCGATATGGGGCCCGCGAAACTCCGTGGCCACCTCGAGCAGAAAGGCGAGGGTGTCGCGCGTATCCTCGGGAAGGAGGATGGCGTCGATGTACCCGCGCGCGCCGGCGAACCGCGCGTCGAGCTGGTGCTCGTAATCGGCGCGCATCGCCTCGACCGCGGCGGCGTTCTTGGAATCGCTCGCGTCGCCACCGAACACTGCCTGCACCGCTGACTCCCCTTCCATGACTCCCATGCGGCCCGTGGGCCACGACACGATGAAGTCCGGATCGAAGCCCTGGCCCGCCATCGCGTAGTAGCCGGCGCCGGAGGCGTGGTTGACGGTCAGCACGAGCTTCGGGACCGTGGCCGTCGCCATCGCCTCGACGAAGCGTGCCCCGGCCCGGATGATCCCCGAGTGCTCCGCCTCGGTTCCCACCATGAATCCGGACACGTCCTGCACGAAGAGCAGCGGGATCCGCTCGCGGTTCGCATTCTCGATGAAGTAGGCCACCTTCTCCGCGCTCTCCGTGTAAATAATGCCCCCAATGCGGGGGGCCGTTCCCGGCTTGCCCTTGATGACGCCGCGCGAGTTCGCGATCAGCGCCACGGCGCGGCCTTCGATCAGCCCGTGCCCGCAGATGATCTCGTGGGCCACATCAGGCTGGAACTCGTCGAGCCGTCCCCCGTCGAGCAAGCAGTCGAGCACCGCGCGCACGTCGTAGCTCATGCGGTGGTCGACGGGGAGCAGGTCGTAGAGCACGGTCGGCTCGCGCTTGGGTGACTGATAGGTGCGCCGGGGGTGCGCCGTCCACGGCAGGCGTCCCAGATACTGGCGGATCCGGTCGAGGCACTGGGCGTCGGACTGGGCCTTGTAGTGCGCGACCGCGCTCGTGGCTGTGTGAGTGGTGGCGCCTCCCAGGGTCTCCGCGTCGACGGTCTGACCCGTGGCGCCCTTCACCAGGTTGGGACCGCCCAGCCCCATGAACGACGTCCCCTCCACCATGAAAATCACGTCGGAGAGCGCGGGCAGGTACGCGCCGCCCGCGATGCAGGGTCCCATCACGGCCGCGACCTGCGGCACGTGCAGGTAGCGTCGCATGATGGAGTTGTAGTGAAACAGTCGGGCGGCCCCGTATTGCCCGGGAAAGACGCCCCCCTGATACGGCAGATTGACGCCGGCGGAATCCACGAGATAGACGATGGGGATGCGCTGCCGCATCGCGATCTCCTGCGCGCGCAGCATCTTCTTGATCGTTTCCGGCCACCATGAGCCCGCCTTCACGGTGGCGTCGTTGGCCACGACCACCACGGGGCGACCGTTGACCCGCCCCACCCCCGTCACGACCCCCGCGCCGGGGGCCTGCCCGTCGTACTGATCGTACGCGACGAGCAGCCCCACCTCGAACCACGGGGCGTCCTGGTCGAGCAGCCGCTGCACCCGCTCGCGGGCGGTGAGCTTTCCCTGATCGTGCTGGCGGCGGATCTTGTCGGCGCCGCCGCCCTGGTGCAGACGCGTCGCGAGCTCGCGGTACTCGCCGACGAGCGTGTGGAGGCGGGAGGTGGTCAACGCCGCGCGGCCCAGTCGGCGATGTAGCGGACCAGCTCGGAGGTCGGCGTCCCGGGCCCGAACAGTTTCCCGATCCCCTGCCCTTCGAGGGTGGCCGCGTCCTCGGGGGGGATGATCCCGCCCCCCGTGACCAGGACGTCGGAGCGGCCGGCGTCGTGCAGCAACCGCTGGACCCGGGGGAACAGCGTCATGTGGGCCCCCGACAGGATCGACAACCCCACCACGTCGACGTCCTCCTGGACCGCCGCCTGGGCGATCATCTCCGGGGTCTGGTGCAGCCCGGTGTAGATCACCTCCATGCCGGCGTCGCGCAGCGCCGCCGCGACGACCTTCGCCCCCCGGTCGTGGCCGTCGAGCCCGGGCTTGGCCACGAGCACCCGGATCGGCCGCTGGCTCTGCTTGACCGCCGCCGGTTTCATCGCCGGAACCGCAGCAGGGCCGCGAGGCCGTCGACCCGCCGCCGCGCCCGCTCGTCGTAGAGCACGTCCACCTGCGCGCGCTGCGCCAGCGCTTCCTCGACGGCGTCGTCGATGCGGGGATCGTCGTCGTGGCCGTCCGCGAGCAGGGTCCGCACCTGTCCGCGACCGAGCGCCTTCAGCGTGGCCTCGACCCCGTTCACCCCCCATCCCGTCGCGACGGCGTCGTGCACCGCGTCGGCGTGGGCCCGCTCCCAGGTGCGCTCCCGCTCTTCGCGCAGCGCCAGGGCCGCCTCGCGCACCGTCGCCGGCGTGACGGTCTTCGGGTTCACCCGCACCACGCCGAACAGGAGATCGTGGAGATAGGTATGCAGGTGCGGCACGAGGGCCGCGGCGTCTACTCCGATCCCCGCGATGACGAGCCCGGAGAGCGGCTGCTGGAAGTGGATGCGCAGGATCTCCTCGGCCACGCGGGCGTAGTGCCGATGCTTTTCCTCGCGAATCCGGCCGTGGTGGGCGAACTCCCCCGCCGAACCCGAAATCGCCCCCCGCATGTTCTGGCGCTCGCCGTGGAACTTGGCCGAGCGGGTGGCGAGCGACGTGACCCCGGGCAGCTCCGCGATCCCGAAGGCGGTGACGGCAAAGAGCCGGGCCCCCGTCCGGTCGCAGGCGGCGACGAGAATCGTCCCGAACTCCTGCTCCAGGGCCACGAGCTCCCGGGTGAGCGGCGTCGCGGCGACGGCCAGGCGCGAGCGGTGGACCTGCGGCAGCGAGACGGCCGCGAAGAGATTCGCCCGCCCGCAGACGAACACGGCCACGCCGCGCGCCGCCGGCAGACTGCCCGGCTCCTCGAACCAGCGGAGCATCCGCGCCAGGTCGGCGGCGACGGTCTCCCGGGTGTCGCGCTCCAGGGGCTGGCGCGCCAGGGAGGCGGCCGTCTCCTTGACCCGGTTCTTCATTTTGATCAGGTATTTGCCGCGCGCCTTGTCCCGCGGCTCGAGCTTCAGGTAGCACGACACGACGGGACCATCCGCCGGCCGAATCGCGGCGAGCCGCGACAGGACCGCGTGGACGTCCTCGGTGCCGGCCATGACAGGAAGGGCGGTCATAACGCTCACCTAGAAGAACACCGGCTCCCGGTAGGCGCCGTACACCCGCTCCAGCGCCTGCCGGATTTCGAACAGCGTGCAGTACGCCCGGGCGCAGTCGAGCATCGGTCCGATGACGTTGTGATCGGTTTCCGCCGCCAGCTGGAGCGCGGCCAGGGCGCGCTCGACCCGCGACTGGTCGCGCTCGGCCCGCAGGCGGCCGAGCCGGCGCCGCTGCGAGTCCTCGGCATCGCTGGCGATCTTCAAAATCTCCACGGGATGATCGTCGTCGGAGAGGAAATCATTCACCCCGACGATGATCTGCTTCCGCTCCTCGACTTGACGCTGTGATTCAGCCGCCGACCGCGCGATCTGGCGCTGGAACCACCCCGATTCGATGCCCCGCACGACGCCGCCGATCGACTGGATCTCGGCGAACAGCGCCTCGGCCTCCCGCTCGAGCTGGTCGGTCAGCGCCTCCACGTAGTAGGAACCGCCCAGCGGGTCGGCCACCTCCGCGATCCCTGTTTCCGCCGCCAGGATCTGTTGCGTGCGTAGGGCGACCTGCACCGCCTGTTCGGTGGGGAGCGCCAGCGTCTCGTCGAGCGAGTTGGTGTGCAGCGATTGCGTGCCGCCGAGCACCGCCGCGAGCGCCTGGTAGGCCACCCGCACGATGTTGTTCATCGGCTGCTGCGCCGTGAGCGTCACCCCCGCCGTCTGGGAATGGAACCGCATCATCCACGACCGCGGCGACTTGGCGCCGTAGCGCTCGCGCATGTGGCGCGCCCAGATCCGCCGCGCGGCGCGCAGCTTCGCGATTTCCTCGAAGAAGTCGTTGTGGATGTCCCAGAAATAGGAGAGCCGCGGCGCGAAGGCGTCCACATCCAGGCCGCGCGCGACCCCGCGCTCGACGTAGGTGAACCCGTTGGCGAGGGTAAAGGCCAGCTCCTGCGCCGCCGTCGCTCCCGCTTCGCGGATGTGGTAGCCGGAGATGGAGATCGTGTTCCAGAGGGGCGCGTGGGCGGTGCCCCACTCGAACATGTCGACGATGATCTTCAAGGCCGGCTCGACTGGATACACCCAGGCATGCTGGGCCATGTACTCCTTGAGGATGTCGTTCTGAACGGTGCCGCGGAGCTTTTCGGACGGGACGCCCTGGCGCTCCGCCGCCGCCACGTAGAAGCAGAAGAGAATCGCCGCCGGGCCGTTGATCGTCATCGACGTCGAGACCTGGTCGAGGGGGATCCCCCGGAACAGGTCTTCCATATCGGCGAGCGAAGCGATCGCCACACCGCACTTCCCCACTTCGCCTTCAGCCCGCGGGTGGTCGGAGTCGTACCCCATCAACGTCGGGAAATCGAACGCCACCGAGAGCCCGGTCTGACCCCGTTCGAGCAGGAATTTGTAACGGCGATTGGTATCCTCCGCCGACCCGAACCCGGCGAACTGCCGCATCGTCCACAGCCGGCCACGGTACATCGACTCGTGGATGCCGCGGGTGAACGGATACTGGCCCGGGTTCCCGAGCTGGCGTTCAGGATCGAAACCGGCCTGGTCCGCCGGCCCGTACACGGGGCGCTTCTCGATTCCACTCATCGCGTGGCTCCGCTCTTGACCTGGTCCAGTATCTCGTTGGCAACCTCGTAGGGGCTGCGCCGGCCCGCCTCCATGTCCGCCATGCCCTGGGCGAGGGTCTGTTCCGCGGCGGATTCCTCCCAGATCCATTGCCGCAGGGCGCGATTCACCACGGCGCGGGTCCGCTCGGCGAGCCGCTCCCGGCGACCCTGTTGCAGGCGCCCCGACGCTTCCAGAAAGCCGTGGTGGCGCTCCAGCGCGTCGGCGAGTGACGCTACGCCCTCTCCCTTCGTGGCCACCGTCGCCAGGACGGGCGGCTCCCACTCCGAACCGGGCACCGCCTCGGGGACGCGGGGCGTGGCCGCCCCCGGCCGATGGTGCGCGGCCACGTGGCGGAAGGCGTTGCCACGGCGGATGCCGAGCATCACCTCGATCTCCTGGCGCAGCCGGTCGGCCCCGGCGCGGTCGGCCTTGTTGACCACGAAGATGTCGGCCACCTCCATGATCCCGGCCTTGAGCGCCTGGATGCCGTCTCCCGATTCCGGCACCAGCACGAGCACCGTCGATTCGGCCGTGCGGGCGATGTCCAGCTCCGTCTGTCCGACGCCCACCGTCTCGATCAGGATACGGTCGAATCCCGCGGCGTCGAGGATGTCGCAGACTTCCGCCGTGACCGTGGCGAGTCCGCCGAGCGAGCCGCGCGTGGCCATCGAGCGGATATACACGCCCGGGTCGAGGCTGACCGATTCCATGCGGATCCGGTCGCCGAGCAGCGCACCCCCCGTGAACGGACTGGTCGGGTCCACCGCCACCACGGCGACCCGCAATTCCCGTTCCCGGTAGTGGCGCGTGAGCCGCTCGGCGAGGCTGCTCTTGCCCGCCCCCGGCGGGCCGGTGAGCCCGATGCGGCGAGCGCCGCGGCGGCCGAGTCGGCCGTGCACGTGATCGAGCACCCGCTCGAAGCCTTCGCGCTGATTCTCGACCAGCGTGATCGCGCGGGCCACCGCCGCCGTATCGCCCTGGTCCAGCCGGGAGAAGAGATCGTCGGGGATCATCGCGGTCTAAAGATAGTCATGCCCCGCCCTCCCGCCGATCGAGCACGATCGATCGCACCGGCCCCGGTCGCACCGCCACGCGCTCGACCCGCGTGGGCGACGCCGCCAGGACGTCGAATTCGAGCCCCTGCAGCTGAAACCGCTCGCCCGCCAGGGGAATACGGCCCAGCGCCTGGACCAGCAGTCCACCCACCGTCTGGACGCCGCGGTCTTCGGCCGGTCGGCCGAAGCGCTCGGCCAGCACGGTGGCGGAGGCGCTGCCGTCCACCTCGAGCACCCGCGCGGCCACCGGTGCCGGCTCCGCCGTCGCGGGACCGAGCGGCTCCGACGGCATGGCGAACAGCTCCTGCACGAGGTCGCGCAGCAGATCCTCGAAGGTGACGAGCCCGGCCGTACCCCCGAACTCGTCGAGCACGACCGCGAGGTGGCCGCGTCCCCGCTGCATCTCGAGCATCAGGTCCCCGGCGTGGCGCGTCCCGGGCACGGTCAGGACCGGACTCACGGGGATGCTCGCGTCCGGCTCGTGATAGATCAAATCGAAGGCGCGCGCCACGCCGACGATTTCGTCGATCGAGCCGCGGTAGACCGGGTAGCGACTGTACCCCGACTGCGCGAACACGTGGGCCGCCTCCGCCGTGAGCATGCCCTCGGGGATCGCGACGATTTCGGTGCGGGGAGTCATCAGCTCGGCGACGGGACGGTCCGAGAACGCGAGCACTCCGGAGACGACCGCCATTTCATCGGTCGCGGCGAGCACGCCGGAGTCGCCGGTGAGCACCGCCGCGAGGGCCGTCCGCGTCGACGGCTCATGAGCCGGGACGAACGGCGACAGCACGCCGTGCAGGCGCTCGATGAGCGGCACCGCGCGCGCCACGATCCGGTCGGGATAGCGGCGCCCCAGTGCGCGGGGGACGAGGTACACCAGGGTGACGAAGACCGGC